>Ga0209238_1000972_pt1 | contig 10834 bp, 5 predicted proteins | sample GraSoi013_1_20cm_FD_185823 | JGI IMG/M metagenome (GOLD analysis project Ga0209238, IMG submission 185823) | Grasslands soil microbial communities from the Angelo Coastal Reserve, California, USA - Sample 10_02_2013_1_20cm (SPAdes) (version 2) | ecosystem: Environmental > Terrestrial > Soil >...
TCGAGGTCGAGGAAACGGGCCGCTTCGACCATATCCCGAACTAGCGTTGTCTTGCCCGTCTGGCGCGGACCGACGATATTGATCACCCGTGTCGTCCGCAGAGTGCTGGCGAGCTTTTCGGTCAGGTGCCGGGGGATGAGGGTCACAGGGTGCATCTTACAAAAAAGACTATTAGTAGTAAATTAAAACGGCTATTATAGTTAGGAAAATAGGCTATTAGTACAATGGAAAATTACCTATCGACGTCCGATCGGGAAGGTGGGCTCTCGGCATCATGACGTGGTAACTGAATCTGCGTCCAAGGACGAAAATGACGGCTTTCTTCCGGCAGCAAGCTCATGCAAGACGATGTTGAGCACAAGCGAGCATACCGACGCCAACCGTCCGCTCCAGGGATGGACCGCGATGCGCTGCGCGATGCCATCGCAGAGGAGGAGTCTTTGCTCGCCACGCTCACTGCCCAGCAGGCCGAGTCGAGGCATCGACTCGCTGCGCTTCGGGCCGAGTTGGCTGCGCTCGACACCGAACCGGGAATCCGCGTAGGTCTACCCCTTTCTTTTGAGGCGCCGATACCCCAGACACCAGCCGACAAGGTAAGGCTGTTCCGCTCGCTGTTTCGTGGACGTGAGGACATCTTCCCAACTCGATTTGTGAGTGCGAAGACCGGCAAGAGCGGATATGCGCCGGCGTGCCGAAACAAGTTCGTCCGGGGCGTGTGCCAATTGCCCAAGGTCAAGTGCGGCGACTGCCCGAATCAGGCGTTCATCCCGTTCGACGATGCCGCGGTAGTCGGCCACCTCACGGGCCGACACGTGATGGGTATCTACCCGCTCCTCCCGGATGAGACCTGCTGGTTCCTCGCACTGGACTTCGACAAGAGCACGTGGATCGAGGACGTCGGCGCCTTCGCCGAGACGTGTCGGCGAGTGGGGCTTCCCGCAGCAATTGAGCGATCGCGCTCAGGCAATGGCGCCCATGTCTGGTTCTTCTTCTCATCACCGGTACCGGCGGCGGCTGCGCGCAAGATGGGCTGTTACCTGATCACCGAGACCATGTCGCGGCGGCACGAGCTCAGCATGGAATCCTATGATCGGTTTTTCCCGAGCCAGGACACGATGCCACGCGGTGGATTCGGTAACCTTATCGCCCTGCCCCTGCAGCGGGAGCCAAGAGCGCTCGGCAACTCGGTTTTTCTTGACCCCCAACTACGCCCCTATCCCGACGATCAACAGTGGTCCTATCTCGCCTCGCTTCCGCGCATCGATCTGGCAACCGTGGATCAGATCGCCCGTGAAGCCACCGACCGGGGATCAGTTGTCGGCGTACAGATCGCGACAACCGAAGAAGAAGGCGCGGCACCTTGGGCGCAGCCGCCCTCACGAAAACGTAGTCCCCTCGTCGTCACCGAGCCGCTCCCGAAGCTAGTGCGCGCGGTGCTCGCGCAGAAGCTCTTTGTCGAGAAGGCTGGCCTGCCATCACCTCTGATCAATCAGATCAAGCGCCTAGCGGCCTTTCAGAATCCCGAGTTCTACAAGAAGCAGAGCATGCGTCTCTCGACGGCCATGACGCCGAGAATCATCGCATGTGCCGAAGATCTACCTCAATTTGTTGCTCTGCCGCGAGGTTGCCAGGACGAGCTCGAGGCGCTGCTGCGCGCCCATGGAGTTTCCCTCGGGGTCGAAGATCAGCGCGTCGGCGGCCAACGACTTCAGTTACAGTTTCAAGGAACATTGACAAGCCTGCAGCAGGCGGCCGCTGATGCGCTGCTCGCACACGACATCGGCGTGTTGGTCGCGCCGCCGGGCGTCGGCAAGACGGTCGTCGGCATCCACATCATCGCGGCACGCGGCTGCAGTACGCTGATTCTAGTCCATCGGCAGCCGCTGCTCGACCAGTGGCGGGCGCAATTGTCTTTGTTCTTGGGTTTAGAACCGAAGCAGATCGGTCAAATCGGTGCGGGCAAGAAGACCGGCAACGGCCAGCTCGACGTGGCAATGATCCAAAGCCTCGTCCGTAAAGGCAGCGTTCAAGACGTCGTTGCCCGATACGGTCAGGTCATCGTGGACGAGTGTCACCATCTGCCCGCTGTTTCATTTGAGCGCGTGCTCGCTGAAGTGAAAGCGCGATGCGTCCTCGGGTTGACCGCCACCCCACAACGGCGCGACGGGCACCATCCGATCACGGCAATGCAACTTGGGCCAGTCCGCTTTATTGTGAACCCGAAGAGTCAGGCAGCACAGCGCCCGTTCGCTCATACGCTCGTGGTCCGAGAGACCGGGTTCAAGACTTCGGGCGAAAAGTCGGCGACCATTCAAGAGCTGTACACCGCGCTCGCGGCCGACACGAGACGCAACCAGCTCATTCTTGATGACGTGATCGGCGCGCTCGAACAGAGACGCTCGCCGATTCTGCTCACCGAGCGCAAGGATCATCTCGAGTACTTCGCGGCGCGGCTGTCGGGAATCGCAAGGCACGTGGTAGTACTCCAAGGAGGCATGAGCGTCTCGGCGCGACGCGAAGTGAAACGGCAGCTCGCGGCCATCCCCGACGCCGAGGAACGAGTCGTGCTTGCTACCGGCCGCTACGTTGGCGAAGGCTTCGACGACGCGCGGCTCGATACACTCTTCCTGGCGCTGCCGGTCTCGTGGAAGGGGACATTGATTCAGTACGCAGGCCGGCTCCACCGTCTGCATCAGGCCAAGCAGGAAGTCCGCATCTTCGATTACGTCGACCGTGAGGTTGCAGTGCTGTGGCGGATGTTTCAGAAACGCCTGCGAGGTTATCGTGGTCTCGGCTATGCGAGAGGTGAAGCCCCCCTCGGCCTTGGAGAGCCTGAGGCTGACCTCATCGTCGAATATGACGAGGGAGTGCTGCGCTCGCTCAAGGAGCGCGACGACCTCATATGACTGCCAGGAGGCGCAAGAAGCGACCTGCGCGCCTCACCAAGGCTAGGCCTCGCGGAGATGATCGATCAAGCGACCGTCGACGCCTACGGTGACTCCGAGCAGACCACAGGCTGGCTCACAATGATCGAAGAGAACCTGGCAGTGCCCTTCGACACAACGGTACTCGCGCAGCGGTGTCGGCAACCGCCGATCGATGATTGGAAGCGACTGCTGAGCGCGCCTGCAAACCGCGACAATCTGCTCGCTGCGATCGAGCAGAAAATCCGCGTGGCGGCAGTTCGATGTTCGATTCCGTCCCTGGCACTAGTTTCAATCAGGCATGAACACTCACTGGGTGGGTCCCAGGTACGTATCAAGCCACGCCAGAGTTTCCTTGATGAACTCGGTGGGAGGGACCAGGTGTCCTGACGAGTAGACGAGCATCTTCTTCTGAGCTTGGGGAGTTCCCAGTAAACGGAACATCGGCTTTTGGGAAGATTCGACCGGGAAATACATGTCGTATGTCCCGTTCAGCATCAGCACCGGTTGTGTGATTCTCGGCAGGTAGTTGATCTGATCCACTTCCGGCAGGGCCTTCTCCATTTCCATCCCGCCGACATTCAGCACCACTACTCTGATGCGCTTCTCAACGGCGGGAACGATTCCTCCTATGAAACCACCCCAACTCCAGCCGAGGTATGCGAACTTGTCTGCTTGGATGTCCTTTCGGGTCTCAAGATAGTCGATCGTCCTCGAGAATTCCTTCACCCACATGATGACGTGGTCCTTGTAGCGAACGGTCATGTCCTGCAGATCCGATTTCAGATCGTCCTGCCGTTCATACGTGCCCTTGTAGATCGGAAAGATCAACGCACGACCACTCTTGGTGATGAAGTCCAGGCGATTGTTGATGAAAGTCGGGTCGAATGTGCTCTCATGAATTCCATTGGAACCGGGAAAGAAAACGACGGGCTGCAGCGGAGCCACATAGTTCTTGGGTAAGAAGACATAGAGGACCAATCGCTCGTTGTTGTAGCCGGCATCGATCGAGACGACATCCGCCTTCCACGCGGCGCTTTCCAGGGTCTTCTCGATCGTTGCACCAAGCGGAGCCTTGTCATAGATGAATTGCCGGGAGAAGCTGGCGAAGGTTGCGTCGTTGACGGGCTTTTCCTTGGAATAGTCCCTGGAGTCCATCGAGAGCGACTGCCGGAGTGCGGTCGAGGATGAATCCTCAGCGAGCTCCTTGATGCATCTGAAGCCGTTGGACTCGCTGCGGTCCAGGGCGGGCTGCGTGAAGCTGTCGTTGAAGGCGTACGACGGATCCGTCCAGCCGCCGCCCAAGACGAAGCGCTGGTCCGAATCGCCACTTTGATTGAAGGTCCATTCCCGGGCGTTGCCCGCAAGATCGTAGACCCCGAAGGTGCTCAAGCCAGGGAGGCTGCCAATTGCGCTCGTCGACTTGCGGCTGAAATTGCTCAGCGGCAGCAGAAACTCTGACCGGCTCGTATCGGCCACTACCGCCCAATGAAATACGCTCGGTAACTGTTCGTGCGCGAAGGCTGCATACGCGGCCGCCTCATACCACGACACGCCGGTTACCGGGTGATTGTCCGCACCATCGGGGTAGCTCCCCGCTTCCCAGGTCGCAGGCCCTTGCCGGCCTGTTCGGTCCGTGAACTTGGCCAGTGCGGCATTCAACGAAACCGCTTTGCCGCCGTCCCGGATCGGAACGGTCCAGTACGCCGCGTTCGTGTACCCACCTGCATCGACGAATGCCTTGAACTGCTTGTTCGTGACCTCGAACTTGTCGATCAGGAACTCGGGCACCTCTCTGGGTCCATATTTCTCGATGCCGACGATTTGCATATCGGTCGTCGACTTTGGGATGCGAACCATGTTCTCCGGCAGGCTCCCGAGCGGGTCCATCTTGAGGTGTTCCCGGATGGGCAGGATCCGTGAGGAGAACATGGGCGCGGCAAGCTCGATCGTCTGATAGCCTGCCTTCCTCACTTCCAAACGCAAATAATCGCGTGGCACTCTCACGTCCTTGAAAGGCGTTATTCCCGCGCGCCGCCAGTCGGCGGCCGGCGTGTTGTAGTCCTTCCAGAGGACCTCGGCGCCTGCAGGCTCGGTCTCGATCGACAGCGTCGTCGCGATCGATGGCCACAGCTTCGCCAGGGTTGGATCATTGGGTAGGTATCGCTCCGCCTCCACGGCCTTGTCGAAGATCTCCCTGTTGCTGCGAAACATGGTCGCCGCCACATCCTGAATCTGGGGCAACAGAACGTTTCGGGCGTGTTCCTTCTGCTGCCACGACGGGATCAGCACGAGCCCGGCGACAACCAACAGCAGAACCAACAGAGCGGAAATGGTCAGTGTCAGGATTCTGATTCGGCCGGTTCGCTCGGCTTTCGCCGGAGCCTGTGGCTGCTCGTGGCGCTCGGTATAAGGGGTTACCTCGGGCTGAGACACGCTGCGCACCTGGGTGTCCGAAGCCGGACTAGTGCTGCTCGACGTCAGTCCGCGTACACGCTCGACGAAGCCGGCGGGCGTCTCGCCACCCGGAAGGCGCGACCACTGCACCTCGCGGAACTTCTCAGGTACGCGGGCGTGAGGCTCCGGCGTAGCGTCGATCACGACCGGCAGCAAGAACGCTGCGTCATCGGCCATGTCCCGTGTCCGGCCGACAGCGAGATTCCACTCGCGCCGGAAGTATCCCTCCTCGCGCACCTGCGTGCTGGCCGAGATGATCGGCATGAACAGCTTGCAACTCTTGATCTGCCCTCGGATCGATACATCCCACGCCTCGCCACCGCGCAGCTCGCTCTGGTCGAACCAGACCTCGATCCCGCCCTGCCGCAGCGCATTGGCGATGCGGCGTGCCGCCTCAGCGTCCTGGGACGCGTAGCTTATGAAAATCGCCTTCGAGGAAAGGGGTTCGGTGCTCATAGGAAACGCCCGCAACTTTGCGGGTTCTGGCTCCGGTCCGTCCTGGTCGCCTCCAAAGCCCCACCGAAGAAGCCTTCTGGCATGCCGCCCCCCTTATCGTGTTTCCCTCATCCTCTTAGATGCGCCCGCCTGAATCAAGGTCACACTCTGTGTGCATGGCCGCGTTCGGTTGAAGCTCCAGGATCGAATGATGCGCGCGGGTATGGCCGTGGTCAGCGTCCTCCGGTGCGGATCGGGCACGATCTTCTTCAGTCATTCCGGCGGCGCAGCGGTGAAGCCGCCCCGGCGATGTCGAGCTGCGTGCCTCTCCAGAATCTCAACGCTCACGCTTAGGTGTCCGTAAGGTAAGTGATGCACCGCGCCCTTGCGTCGCAAGAGGTTCAACGCGTTTGAGACTCTCTCGCGCCGCGGGGCGACCATCTGCGACAGATCCACCACCCCAGGCGCGTGGGGTATCGGTGGCGGCGGTGCCGGCGCCGTTACAGGCAGCAAGGAGTCCGTCATTCATTCTTGATCAAGTCGCTGATTCGAATGGTGGCCAAGGCGCCTCTCAGCAAATGATCGGCGGTTTATTAGGCGCTTATTGGCCCGCGACGATCGGGGCGCTTCTGACCGTGTTTGATGGTGGCCAGGGGCGGAATCGAACCACCGACACGCGGATTTTCAGTCCGAGGACAAAAACGACGCAACCGATTGACACGACAAGAGTTTGTTCATCAGTGCTGTGAAATATTTTGGCGAGTTACGCTCGGATAGGTGGCTGAATTCTATAGATACGGCGACTTGATATTTCACACCTTGCGACGCGCCAACAGCAGTGACTTCGGGCGCCAATAGCCTGGGTGCGACGGCAGCTCTCTTCGCGAAACCGGTCATCGGCAATTCCTCGCGCTACTCACCCTCCTGACCCCAAGCGGCCCCTAACTAACGACCGCTATGAGGCTGTTCACTTCGCCCGAAAAACAGCGTCTGCTTGAACGCAATTCATAAACCGCAGCTCGCGTCCCGCAAAATCCTGCGCACGCGGATCCTTGACCCTGGCCGGCGGGGAAGGTGGCGACAATCCATATGGGAGAGCAGAACCGCTCCCCCCGAGTCCTCACGCACGAACGCGGATGACCGTCTTCCCCGCGCGCCGCTCGGTTGAGTTGAAGGCAGCGACAGCTTTGTCGAGGGTCGAGACGTTGCCGATGTTCGTCCGCAGTCGTCCGTCCCGCACCCGCTGGACGATCTCACTCAGTTGGGCACGATCGGACTCGACAACGAAGTCGATCGCCCGGCCGTCGTCGGGCCGCGCCTCAGACGGCCCGACGATGGACACCAGTGTTCCTCCAGCTCGAATCAGGCGCGCGGACCGCTTCCCGATGTCACCGCCGATGACATCGAAAACCAGATCGACTCCGCCGACGTCTTCGAGGACGTCGTTCTCGAGGTCGACGAACTCCTGCGCGCCGAAGGCGAGCGCTTTCTGACGGTCGGCAGCGCGTCCGGTGCCGATGACGGAGGCGCCGAACTCACGTGCGAGCTGCGTGACCATCGACCCGACTGCGCCGACCGCGCCGTGCGCGATTACGCTCTGCCCCGCCCGAAGGCGGCCGTGCTCGAACAGTCCCTGCCACGCGGTGAGGCCCGAGATTGGCAGGCTCGCGCCCACTGTGAAGTCAACGTCGCCCGGCAACGGCGCGAGGTTGCGTGCCTCGATCGCCACGTACTCGGCTAGGGTGCCGTCGCGATACCAGTCCGCGAGGCCGAACACTCGCTGTCCTACCGACAGTCCCGTCGTACCGTAGCCGACGGCGGTGACCACTCCGGCCAGCTCGTGGCCGGGGATCGACGGTGTTCGGTCACGGTTGCGGCGATCGGTCCAGGTCGAGGGCCACACCAACTCAGTCCCGACGAATCCCGACGCATGAATCTGAACGACGACGTCGTTTATCGCTGCCTGCGGCTCGGGCCGCTCCACCAGCTTCATCCCGGCCGTTCCCGCAGCCTGGTCCGTTACCACGATCGCCTTCATGATAATTTTCCCCTCGGTCATTTGTCTCTTTGGTGGAAATGTTGCAGCGTTGGAAAGCCCGTGCGACATCTCATGCCAGGGGCCGTAGGACGTAGCCGTGCCCTGTCGTCTATCAACGGTAGGACCCGCAGCAGCGCAACTCTCCACGCATTGTGAACGTCGGCTTTCGGGAATGCCAAATCTGACCCCGCGTGGCCGGAGTTGGCCGGACTCGCCCATACAAGTCGTACGGGTGACTGACCGCTCTCGACTTTGAAGGTGCCCCTTAGATGATTCCGAGCCGGGAACCTCGGGCCTACCTTTGGCCGGAGCCCCAAGGTTGCCGAAGAGCATGCTCGTTCCGGCGCGTTCACACTCGAGACTGCGGTCGTCCGCTCCGACCCGCGCGGCTCTCTCCTTCGGCCGTGTGGCCGCGTTCGGAGCCGTCGAGTCGCGCTTCGCGTCGATCGCCCCAGCTCATGTCCCTGCCAGCGCGCACGCGCCAGCAGGCGAGAGATGCCTCGGCCGGCTTGAAGCCCGACTGCAACAACGGACAGATCTGTCCGTTGTTTCGGTCTGTTTGCTCGGCGGACTATCAGAGCGCGAGCAAGAGGTTGCAAGCGCTAGTTCGAGCGGACTGGAGTGAAATATTTTTCACAGGTCCCCTCATATTTCACAGTTGATGTTGGGACGACACGCCCAAGTATTTGATTTGATGGTGGCCAGGGGCGGAATCGAACCACCGACACGCGGATTTTCAGTCCGCTGCTCTACCAACTGAGCTACCTGGCCGCCGGGATGGGAGGGCGCGTATTAGACCGGCCCGCGCCGGGGTCGTCAAGCAATCGCCCGCCTAACTCCTTGATTCCCTGAGCTCCTCTGTCGAGACCGGGGCGGGCGAGGTTGCCCAGCCCGGCTTGTCGCAGCTGCGCACTCGCTCATGCGAGGCAGTCGCGTGCCCCCCGGCGGACACGTCCGCTGCTCACCGGCCGATGCATAGGCGGAAAGTGCCCCGGGCACAAGAATGTCCGCTCGGCGCTGACCCACGGGCGGCGACGACCTCTTGGAACCACAACTAGGATGGGAGAATCCATGCGCCATTCTCTTCTATTGCTCGCCGCCGCTGCGGCCACCGGGTCGATCCTGAGCGGCTGCGCTCGCAACGAGGCGGCCGAGCCCAATGCCGCGCCCTTGGCGCAGGTGACGGTCGCCGCAGCGATCTCGCGCAAGGTCACCGAGTTCGATGAGTTCACGGGGCGCTTCGAGGCGGTGGAGCGCGTCGAGGTCCGGCCGCGCGTCTCCGGCTACATCTCCTCGGTCCACTTCAAGGACGGCAGCGAAGTCAAGAAGGGCGACGTCCTGTTCGTCATCGATCCGCGGCCGTACGTTGCCGAGCGCGACAAGGCCCGCGCCCAGCTCGCCCAGGCGCGCTCGCAGCTGATACTGGCGCGCTCCGAGCGCGACCGGGCAACCAAGCTCCTCGCTCAGCATGCGATCTCTCAGGAGGAGTTCGACACCCGCGCTTCCGGGCTCGAGCAGGGGCAGGCGAACGTGGAAGCCGCGCAGGCCGCGCTCGATGCCGCGGCGCTGAATCTCGACTTCACGCGCCTGACCGCGCCCATCTCCGGGCGCATCGGCCGCGCGCTCGTCACCAGCGGCAATTTCGTGACCAATGGACAGACGCTCCTCACGACGCTGGTGTCGCTCGATCCGATCTACGTGAGCTTTGACGGGGATGAGAAGGTGTATCTCAAGTACACCAAGCTCTCTCGCGATGGGGCACATGGCGGCCGCAACGCGGTGCAGGTGGGGCTCGCCGACGAGAGCGGCTATCCGCACCAGGGCGTGATGGTGTTCGTGGACAACGCCCTGGATCCCGCCACCGGCACCATCCGCAGCCGCGCGCTGCTCGACAATGGTGATCGGCTGTTCACGCCGGGGCTGTTTGCGCGCTTGAGGCTGCTCGGTGCGCATGAGCACGAGGCGGTCCTCATCAACGACAGCGCGGTCGGCACCGATCAGACCGTGCGCTACGTACTGGTCGTAGGCGCGGGCAACAAGGCCGAGTACCGGCCGGTGCAGCTCGGTCCTATCGTCGACGGCCTGCGGGTGGTGGAGTCGGGACTCGCATCGGGCGAAACCATCGTAGTCAATGGCCTGCAGCGCGTGCGCCCGGGGGCGCAGGTTCAGCCGCAGCGCGTCGCCATGGGCGAGCCGCCGACAGGCGGCGAGCGCCCGGTCAGGATGGCCGGGCAGGAAGCGCGGCCAGGGATGGCCACGAGCGGCGAGCCGCCGCCAGGCGGCGAGCGCGCGACTCTCCTCGCCAGGAACGGCTCCAGCGCGACCGACAGCAGGGCCCATCCGTGAAATTATCGAACTTCTTCATCGACCGCCCGATCTTCGCCGGGGTCATCTCGGCGTTCATCACCATCGCGGGCCTGCTGGCGCTCTTCAAGCTGCCGATCAGCGAGTATCCGGAGGTCGTGCCGCCGCAGGTCATCGTGCACGCCTCCTATCCGGGCGCGAACCCCAAGGTGATCGCCGACACGGTGGCGGCGCCTCTCGAGCAGGCGATCGTCGGCGTCGAGGACATGCTCTACATGTCCTCGACCTCCACCATGGACGGCTCTCTCACGCTCACGGTGACCTTCAAGATCGGCGCCGACATCGACCGCGCGCAGGTGCAGGTCCAGAACCGCGTCTCGCAGGCGCTGCCGCGCCTGCCCGAAGAGGTGCGCAGTCTCGGCGTCAACACCGTCAAGGCCTCCTCCAACCTCACGCTGGTCGTCAACCTCACGTCTCCCAACGGGCGCTACGACTCGCTCTACCTGCGCAACTACGCGGTCCTCAACATCAGGGACGTGCTGGCGCGGCTTCCGGGCATGGGAGACGTGCAGGTATTCGGCGGCGGCGACTACTCGATGCGGGTGTGGCTCGATCCGCAGAAGCTCGCCGCGCGTAACCTCACCGCGGGCGATGTGGTGGCGGCCATCCGCGAGCA
>Ga0209238_1000977_pt1 | contig 10805 bp, 7 predicted proteins | sample GraSoi013_1_20cm_FD_185823 | JGI IMG/M metagenome (GOLD analysis project Ga0209238, IMG submission 185823) | Grasslands soil microbial communities from the Angelo Coastal Reserve, California, USA - Sample 10_02_2013_1_20cm (SPAdes) (version 2) | ecosystem: Environmental > Terrestrial > Soil >...
CCGCGGGCAGCGGATTGATGGCGGGACTCGATCCGCCGACAAATGGCTGCAGGTGGCAGGAGGAGCATTGATTCGAGTTGAAGCGCGGTCCCAGACCGCTGTTGTCGCCGGTCGGGCTGAGGACGACCTTGACCGAGGAAAAGCGCGCCAGACCGTCCTGGAAGAAGTTGAGCTCGTCGGCGCTGGCGCCGGCCAGCGCCGGCGGCGGACCGTTGTCCGTGATCGCCTGGCGCACTCCGGGATCGGTAGCCTGCGCAAGAGCCGCCCTGGCGCCCAGGGCGCTCAGAGCGAACAGCAGTGCGGCGCATGTGACATGGATCGCTGTGTAGTTCCGGCGCATGGTCGACCTCCCCGATGCAACACGAGCTTGCCTGCGTGTTGTACCCGCCGTCGCGACGGGAGTCGACGTGTCGCGCGTGCCCGACGCGCGGACTTATTTCAAGACGGTTGCAAATGAGCTGGAAAATAGCGGTTTCGGCAGTGCGCAGCGAAGTTGGATTGAGCCACATGTTCGTTGAAGCATGCGGTCATTAAGTTGAATGGGGAGCGCGGCGCTACACCCCGAAGGTGCGCCAGATGCGCAACACCGTGCGCTGCGAAACTCCGAGCGTCGCCCCCAGGCGACGGCTGCTCCAGCGCACCGCCCCCGGCGGCTTCTCGTGCAGCGTCTTCGCGAGCACGGCCGCCACCAGGGCATCGCTGATCGAGCGCGGCGCCCCGGTGCGCGTCTGATCCGCCAGACCCTGCATGCCGTGCGCGAGGTAACGGGCCCGCCATTTGCCGACAGTCTGCGGGGTGACCTGCAGCCGTTTCGCGGTCTCTCGATTCGAGCAAGCCGCCTGGCAAGCGAGCACGATCCGCGCTCGCACCGCCGGCGCTCGCCGGCCGCGACGATCCCGCACCCAGCGCTCGAGCTGCTCCTGCTCTGCGCGCGTGAGTGTCAGGGGCTCCAGTCTGGCGCGCCGCTGCATCATGCCAATGAGCGTGCAGTTGCAATGCTGCAGGGTCAACAGCGAATTGCGGTCACGCCTTATGTCATGTCGAAGGGCGGCGCGGGCGCAATGCCGCCGACGGGCCGGAGGGCTGCGTGGGCGGCTGCACCGGCTGGGGCGGCACAGGCTGACGGCGCAGATCGTCGGAACGCACGCGCTGCGCGACTTCGCGGCTCGCCTGCGGTGCGCGCTCGTTCTCGCCCACGATCTGTTCGATGCGAGCCGCGATCTCCCGCCGGTCCAGGTCATATGCGCGCGTCGTCAGCACCGGTTCCAGCCGCGGCGCACGGGCGAGCTGTTGACCGGAATCATCCCGCACATCCACGGCCGCATGCATCGACAAGCCGATGCGCAGCGGGTGTGCCGCGAGCTGCCGGGGGTCCAGAGTGATACGCACGGGCACTCGCTGCACGACCTTGATCCAGTTACCGGTCGCATTCTGCGCAGGCAGCAGCGCGAATGCGGCGCCGGTGCCCAGGCCGAGTCCGGCGACCGTGCCGCGGTACTCGACCCGCCCGCCGTACAGGTCGGCGATCAGCGTCACCGGCTGTCCGATGCGCATGTGATTGAGCTGCACTTCCCTGAAGTTGGCGTCCACCCGCAGCCGCTCGAGCGGCACGATGGCCATCAGCGGCCCGCCCGGGGCGATGCGCTCACCGAGCTGTACGCTGCGCCTGGCGACGTAGCCGGTCACCGGCGCGCGTACGCTGGTGCGCTGCAGTGCCAGCCACGCCCGCTCCACCACGGTAGCGGCCGCCTGCACGTCGGGGTTGTCGGCGATGCCGGTGTGGCCGACCAGGGCGGCGCTGGCGGCGAGATTGTTCTGCGCCGCCCGCAGCGCATCGCGCGCCGCGGTGAGCGCCTCGCGGGCGTGCCCCACCTCCTCGGAGGACACCGCCCCGGTGGCGGCGAGGTCCTTGCGGCGGTTGTAATCCGCCAGCGCCTTGTCGAGCTCCGCGCGGCGCTGCCCGACGACCGCGGACAACTGGTCGCGGGTGTCGAACACGGTGCGGGTCTGGCGCACCGTGCGCGCCAGCTGCTGCTCGGCATCCTCGAGCGCAATGCGCGCATCGGTGGCGTCGAGCCTCACCAGCTCCTGCCCGGCGTGCACCAGGTCGGTCTCATCGGCGTCGATGGCGACCACGGTGCCGCTCACCTGCGACATGACGGTGACCAGGTCGCCGGCGACGTAGGCGTCGTCGGTACTCTGGTAGCGGCTCGCGTACAACCACCACCAGGCGGCGGCGAGCAACGCCACGAGGAGCACTGCCACCGTGAGGGCGGCGAGCCACGTCTGGCGGCGCTGGCGCATGAGGCGCGCCACGGGCGAGGGGGCGGAGGTGGCGGGGGTATCCATCACGGGGCGGCAGGCGCGGACGGTTCAGGTGGGCGATGAGCGCGTGGAGTAGCCGCCGCCGAGCGCGCGCACCAGGTCCACGCTGAAGGACAGGCGCCGCGCCTGCAACTGCGCGCCCAGACCCTGTGCCTGCAACACCTGGTTCTGGCTCGACAGCACGCTCAAGTAATTGTCCAGCCCGGCGCGATAGCGCTCGGTGGTGAGGTCGTAGGAGCGCTGCGCGGCCTCGAGCGCGATCTGCTGCTCGTGGCTCTCGCGCTCGAGCGAGCGCCAGTTCGCGATCACGTCGGCGACCTCGCGCACCGCATCCAGCAGCGTCTGATTGTACTGGCCGACCGACGCATCGAGCTGCGCCTGCTGGCTCTGCAGTGCGCCGCGCACAGCGCCGCGGTTGAACACCGGCAGGTGCAGCGCAGGACCTGCGCCCACGATGCGGTCGGACGTCTGCAACAGCTGCGACAGGCCGATGCTCTGCAGGCCGGCAAACGCCGTCAGGTTCACGTTCGGGTAGAAGTCCGCCTCCGCCGCCGCGACCCCGTGGGCCGCGGCCTCTACCTGGGCACGCGCCGCGGCCACGTCCGGGCGGCGCGCGAGCAGATCCGCGGGCAGCGCCGAGGGCAGCGCGAGATCGGCCGGCGCCGCGAGCTGCGGGCGCTGCAGGCGCTGGCCGCGATCGGGGCCCGCCGCGACCAGATCCGCGAGCTGATTGCGGGCGAGCTCGATGCTGGCCTGCACCGCCGCCACGCCGGCGCGCGTCAGCGCGAGACTGCCTTCCGACTGTTTCACGCGCGCGGTGTTTTCCAGCCCCGCGCTGACGCGCTGCTGCGTCAGCTCGAGAATCGCGGTCTGCTGTTTGAGGTTGTCGTTGGCGACATCCAGCAGCCCGTACCACAGGTCGAGCTGGATGTAAGCGCGCACCACGCCGACCGCGAGCGCCAGGCGCGCCGCCGCGCGATCGGCGTCCGCCACCTGCACGCCCGAGCGTGCCGCGGCCAGCAGGGCGCGGTTGCGACCCCAGAAGTCGAGGTCGAAACCGAAGTCGAGCGCCACGCGAGCGTCGGTCGAGTAGCTGCCGGCGAAGGGCGGCGGGAACAGCCCATGCTCCGGGTATCGCTGGCGGGTGGTCTCAGCGTCCAGCGACGCCGCCGGCACTCGTACGGCGCCCGCCGTAATGGCCTGCGCCTGGGCGGAGCGCAGCCGCGCCTCGGCGATCTCGAGCGAGGGACTTCCCGCGAGCGCCTCGGCGATGAGCGCATCGAGCTGCGGATCGCCGTAACCGCGCCACCACTGCTCGGTGGGCCAGGCCGCGGCGTCGAGTCTCGCCCCGGCGACTTGCGCGCCCAGCGAGCGCGGCTCGAGTCGGGGCGCGGGCTTCCAGTCACCGCGCTCGACACAGCCGGCGAGCGATGCCGCCAGGGTTGCCGCGAGAAGGATGTTGCGGGTGCTCATGACCGGGCGCCTGTAGGTGAGTGCTCATTGTCCCCCCTGGCATGTCCATTATCGATCATCCGTCCGAGGTAGACTGCCTTGGCAGTGATTTGTCGACTGAAGGAGCGCGCGTGGCCAGGGGCGGGTACCTGAGGTCGTTGGCACGGACGAGGCTGCGGCGCGCGCTTACCGCCGCCGCCCTCGGCGCGCTGCTTCTCGGGTGCGGATCGCACGCGCCCCCGGGCGCCCCGCACCCGGCGCAGGTCGGGGTGGTGCTGGCGCACTCGCAATCCGTGCCGCTCACGCGCGAGCTGGTGGGACGCCTGTCCGCCACGCGCACCGCGGACGTGCGCGCGCGGGTCGCCGGCGTGCTGCTCAAGCGCCTCTACAAGGAGGGCTCGGACGTGCGGGCCGGACAGGCGCTGTTTCAGATCGACGCGGCGCCGCTGCGCGCGGCGCTCGATGGCGCCGAGGCCGCGCTCGCACAGGCGCAGGCGAACGCCACCAACGCTCACATCGCCGCCGAGCGTGCGCGCGAGCTCATCGCGAGCGGCCTGGTGTCGCGCTCGGACCTGGACAACGCGCAGGCCGCCGAGCGCTCCAGCGCAGCAAGCGTGCAGCAGGCCAAGGCCGGCGTCGCCAGCGCGCGCATAAACTTGAGTTACGCCACCGTCACCGCGCCGATCGCCGGCCGCGCCGGTCAGCAGGGCGTCACCGAGGGAGCCCTGGTCGGCGAAGGCACGCCGACGCTGCTCACGACGGTGGAACAGATCGATCCGATCTACGTCAACTTCGAGCAACCCGCGGTGGATATCGAGCGGCTGCGCCGCGCACAGAGCGCCGGCAGCGTGAGCGTGGCGCACGGTGCGGTGAGCGTGCAGCTCACGCTCGCGGACGGCACGCCGTACGCGCATGCGGGCACGCTCGATTTCCTCGACGTCAGCGTCGACCCGGCCACCGGAGCGGTGGCGCTGCGCGCCATCCTGCCCAACCCCGAGCATCAGCTGCTGCCGGGCATGTTCGTCGGCGTGCGCCTCAGCTCCGGTGCGGTGAACCACGGGTTCCTCGTGCCGCAGGCCGGCCTGCAGCGCGACGCCACCGGTCCGTACGTGCTCGTGGTCGGCCCCGATGACAAGGTCATCCAGAAGCGTGTGGTGTCGGAGGCGCTCGCCGGCCCCGAGTGGATCGTCACCGAGGGTCTCGCCGAGGGCGATCGCATGATCGTCTCCGGGACGCAGAACGCACGCCCCGGCGCCACCGTGGCCGCGGTGCTGTATGCGGCGCCGGGAGAGACCGCCCGGGCCGCGGGCGCCGCCGCGCCCTCCGTCGCCCCGGGACGGTAGGGGCTCATGCCGCAATTCTTCATCGATCGGCCGGTGTTTGCCTGGGTGCTCGCCATCCTCATCACCCTCGGCGGCCTGCTGGCGCTCATGCGGCTGCCGGCGGAGGCCTACCCGGAGATCGCCCCGCCACAGGTTGCCGTGACCACCACTTACCCGGGCGCGAGCGCCGCCACGGTGGAAACCACCGTCACCCAGGTCATCGAGCAGCAGCTCACCGGCCTCGACAACCTCCTGTACTTCACCTCGCAGTCGGCCTCGGACGGCTCCGCGACCGTCATCCTCACGTTCCGCAACGGCACCAGCGCGGACATCGCCGCCGTACAGACCCAGAATCGCGTGACGCTCGCCCAGCCGCGTCTGCCCACGGAAGTGAACCAACAGGGCATCCGCATTGCGAAAGTCAGCGCCGGGTTTCTCGGCGCCATCGGCCTGCGCGCCGACCCCGGTGGCCCGAACGCCGCGCAGCTCAACAACATCGTGGCCTCGCGGGTGCTCGATCAGGTGCAGCGCATCCCCGGGGTCGGCGCCGCGGTGCAGTTCGGCTCCGAGTACGCGATGCGCATCTGGCTGGATGCCGACAAGCTGCGCGCCTATCGCCTTTCGGCCGCCAGCGTGCTCGCCGCGGTACAGACGCAGAACGCCCAGTTCGCCTCCGGCGCCATCGGCGCACAGCCTGCGGTGCCCGATCAGGCCATGACCGCGACCGTCACGGTGGAGGGACGGTTTCGCTCCCCCGAACAGTTCGAGAACGTCCTGCTGCGCACCGAGCCGAACGGCGCCTCGGTGCGCCTCAAGGACGTGGCGCGCGTCACGCTGGGGGCGGCGCAATACGGCTTCGAGACCAACATCGGCACGACACCGGTCGCGGCCTTCGGCATCCAGCTGGCCCCGAACGCCAACGCGCTGGAGGTGTCCCGGGCGGTGGCGGCCAAGATGGACGACGTGCAGGCGAGCTTTCCCGCCGGTGTCAGCTGGTTCTGGGCGTTCGACTCGACGACCTTCATCAAGGTGGCCATCCGCGAGGTGATGATCACGCTCGCCGAAGCGGCGACGCTGGTGTTTCTGGTGATGCTGGTATTCCTGCAGAATTTTCGCGCCACCCTCATCCCGACGCTGGTCGTGCCGGCGGCGCTGCTCGGTACGCTGGTGGGGATGTACGCGCTCGGCTTCTCCATCAATCAGCTGTCGCTGTTCGCCATGGTGCTGGCGATCGGCATCGTGGTGGACGATGCCATCGTGGTGGTGGAGGCGGTCGAGCGCATCATGCGCGAGGAGCATCTCGGGCCTAAGGAGGCCACCCGCAAGGCGATGCACCAGATCACCGGTGCGATCGTCGCCATCACCTCGGTGCTGGCCGCGGTGTTCATCCCGAGCGCGCTGCAGAGCGGCAGCACCGGGGTGATCTACCGGCAATTCGCGCTCACCATCGCGCTCTCCATGGGCTTCTCGGCGCTGCTGGCGCTGTCCTTCACGCCGGCGCTGTGCGCCTCGCTCCTGACTCCGGAGCATCTGCGCGGCAACGTGGTCTTCGACTGGTTCAATCGCGCCTACGAGGGCGCGCGGCGCTCCTACGTGCAGCGCGTGTTCGTGTCGGTGGGCCACCTGCCGCGCTGGATGGCCGGGTTCGCGGTCATGCTGGCGGTGGGGGCGCTGCTGTTCGCCAAGCTTCCGGGGAGCTTCCTGCCGGATGAGGACCAGGGCTACCTGCTGGTGGATGTGCAGCTGCCGGCGGGCGCCTCCCTGCCGCGCACCCACGAGGTGCTGCAGCACATCAACACCATCCTCATGAGCAGCCCGGACGTGATGACCGTCTTTCTCATCGGGGGCTCGAGTTTCACCGGCAGCGGTGAGAATGCGGGCCGGGCGTTCGTGCACCTGAAACCCTGGGACGAGCGCCCCGACAAGGCGGCGAACTTCATCCGCTGGGCGAACCGCGCGTTCGCGCGTGAAATCCACGACGCCAAGGTCTACGCCCTCAACCTGCCGACGGTGCGCGGCCTGGGGGTGTTCGGGGGCTTCGACTTCTACCTCGAGGATCGTGGCGGGCTCGGACGCGAGGCGCTCACGGCCGCACAGGAGACGGTGCTGGAGAGCGCCGCCCGCAATGCGGCGCTCACCGGGGTGCGCGCCAATCTCCTGCCGCCTTCGCCGCAGCTGCGACTCACCGTCGATCGCGTGCAGGCGCAGTCGATGGGGCTCTCCGCCAGCGACGTCTATACCGCGCTGCGGCTGATGCTCGCGCCGGTGTACGCCAACGACTTCATCCACGAGGGACGGGTGCTGCGGGTGCTGTTGCAGGCGGATGCCCCGTGGCGCATGACGCCCGAGGCGCTCGAGCACTTCTACGCCTCCGGCGCCGGCGGCAGCATGATCCCGCTGGCGAATTTCGTGCGCGCCGACTGGGTCGTGGGCGCGCCCTCCCTCACCCGCTACAACGGCTATCCGGCGGTGGAGATCACCGGCGGCAATGCTGCGGGGCGCAGCTCGGGGGAAGCCATGCAGGCGATGGCCGCGATCGTCGCGCAGCACCTGCCGCGCGGCTTCGGCAACGACTGGGCGGGACAGTCGCTGCAGGAGCTGATCTCGGGGGCGCAGGCGCCGATGCTGTTCGCGCTGTCGATCCTGGTCGTGTACCTGTGCCTGGCCGCGTTGTACGAGAGCTGGAGCATCCCGGCCGCGGTGCTGATGGCGGTGCCGGTGGGCCTCATCGGCAGCACCATCGCCGCACTGCTGCGCGGCCTGCCGAACGACGTGTTCTTCAAGGTGGGACTGATCACCATCATCGGCCTGTCGGCCAAGAACGCGATCCTGATCGTCGAGTTCGCGGTCACCCTGCAGCAAGGCGGCAGGAGCCTGCACGATGCGGTGCTGGAAGCCGCACGGCTGCGCTTGCGGCCGATCCTCATGACCTCGTTCGCCTTCATCCTGGGGGTGTTCCCCATGATGATCTCGAGCGGTGCGGGCGCCAACGCGCGCCACGCCATCGGCACCGGGGTGGTCGGCGGGATGTTGAGTGCGGCGCTGCTCGGCGTGCTGCTGATTCCGGTGTGTTATGTTGCGGTACGCCGGCTCATGGGCGATGAGCTCGATGAGCCCGATCATACGAAGAGCGGGGGTGCGGCGCCCGGCGGCGGTGCCGTCGTCGGCGCTGCGCAGCAGCGCGAGGAGTAGCATGCGAGCAGCAGACACCGCCAGGCGTATTTCCTCGCGCCAGACGTTCTTTGTGAAGCGCGTCTTCCCGGTGCTGTGGTTCGGGACGGTGGTACTGTCGCTGGCGGCGGGCGTGGCGGGCGTGCGTGCCGGCAAGGCGGTGCCGGCGCCGGTATTCATCGTGCCGCTGCTGCTGTTCGTGGTCGGCTATGCCGTCATGCGCAGGCTGGTGCACGATCTGGCCGATGAAGTGTTCGACGAGGGCGATGCCCTGCGCGTGCGCTTCGGGTCCGACGAGGAGCGGATCGCGCTCGCCGATATCATCAACGTCGGCTATACGCAGTTCGTCAACCCGCCGCGGATCACGCTCACCCTGCGCCAGCCGGGCCGCTTCGGCAGGGAGGTCAGTTTCTCGCCGCCGCAGTCCTTGTTCGCTCCATTCGTCAGGAACAAGCTCGCCGGCGAGCTCATCGAGCGGGTGGAGGCGGCGCGGCGGCGCTGAACCGGTCCGGCCCGAAATGGAGGGACAGGGCACATATGAAGTTCAGCGTGCTATTGCCGGTCATTGTCGCCGCCGTCTCGGCGGCCTCCGAAGCGCAATCGATGGCGCGACCGCGGATCGTCGTGGCAATTTCCGTAGACGAGTTCTCGGCCGATCTATTTACCGAATACCGGCCGCTGTTCAAGGCTGGATTGCATCGCCTGCAGACCGGCGTGGTATTTCCGGCCGGATACCAAAGTCATGCTGCGACCGAGACCTGTCCCGGCCACTCCACGATACTGACCGGATCTCGTCCCGCACGCACCGGCATCGTCGCCAACGAATGGTACGACCAATCGCTCAGCAGGGCGGATAAGAAAGTGTACTGCTCGGAGGACCCCTCACTACCAGGTTCCTCTTCAACGAATTTCACTGTTTCTGCGCAGTTCCTCAAGGCTCAGACGTTGGGTGACCGCATGAAGTCGGCTGATCCCCGCAGTCGTGTCGTGTCTGTCGCCGGCAAGGATCGCGCGGCGATCATGCTGGGCGGCCACGCAATGGATCAGGTGTGGTTTTGGAGCGGGAAATCCTTCGTAACGCTGCAGGGCATGGATCAGCCCACGCCCGCCATCGTCGACAAAGTGAACGCCTCGATAGCGGTCGGGATCATGAAGCCCGATCTACCTGTACTGCCGGAACCGTGTCGTGTCCGCTCGGTTCCAGTGGCCGTTGCAGACAAGACGGTCGGCGTTCTACGCGAGCGCAGAGCGGGCGATTTTCAAGGTTTCCAGACCTCACCGGCGTTTGATCGAGCGACGACCGATATTGCAATCGGACTGATTCGCGAGCTCCATCTGGGCGCGGGCAAAGCGCCCGATGTGTTGTCAATCGGTCTTTCCGCGACCGATTACGTGGGTCATGCATTCGGCACGGAAGGCGCTGAAATGTGCGCCCAGCTCTTGGGCGTGGACGAGAACGTTGGACGGATTCTGGCGGCCCTCGACGCCACGCGGCAGCCCTATGTGGTGGTGCTCACCGCCGATCACGGTGGCCAGGACCTCCCCGAGCGCAACAAAATCCATGGATTCCCGGATGCCGCTCGCGTGGATGCGGCGCTCCTGCCTGCCAACATGAGCAAGCAGCTCGCGGCGCAGTTCAATCTTCCCGAGCCCGTGCTGCTGGGTGTCGCGCCCTTCGGCGATATCTATCTCGCTCGAGGCATTCCCGGCAATGTTCGCTCGCGAGTGCTGGAAGCCGCGAAGGCACGCTATCTTGCACACCCACAGGTGGCCGCAGTCTTTACCCCGGCTGAACTTCGCCGGCTGCCGATTCCTTCGGAACCGGCGGACGAATGGTCACTGGCGGATCGCTTCCGGGCCAGCTTCGATCCGGAGCGGTCAGGTGATCTCATGGTCGCGCCGAAACCCCACATAACACCGATCATCGACGTGAGCACTTACGTGGCGACCCACGGTTCACCGTGGAACTATGACCGGAAGGTTCCGATTCTCTTTTATCGACCGGGTGTCGCAGGCTTCGAGCAATCGCTACCGGTCGAGACCGTCGACATATTGCCAACCCTGGCCGCGTTGATCGAGCTGCCCGTTCCGCCCGCCGAGATCGACGGCCGCTGTATCAACCTCGATGCCGGTAGCGCAGATAGCTGTGCATTCGAGCGTCATTGAGGGTAAGGGCTACTTCCACGCATGCTCGATCTGCACCTCGAGTTCGGGATACTTCGGGCGCCACCCGAGCGTCTCGACGGCCCGGGTCGGGTCGGCAACCAATTGCGGCGGATCTCCGGGCCGTCGCGCTACCACGTCCGCGGCAATTCGACGCCCGGTTACCCGTCTCGCGGCCTCCAGCACGCTTTTGACGGATGCCCCTCGGCCGGTTCCGAGGTTGAACCTGTCGGATGCGCCCCGCTCTTCCAGGAACCGCAACGCGCCGACGTGTGCGTCGGCAAGATCCGCCACATGAACGTAATCCCTGACGCAGGTGCCGTCCGGAGTCGGGTAGTCTCCACCATAAACCGCCACCGACGGGCGCTGCCC
>Ga0209238_1000980_pt1 | contig 10797 bp, 9 predicted proteins | sample GraSoi013_1_20cm_FD_185823 | JGI IMG/M metagenome (GOLD analysis project Ga0209238, IMG submission 185823) | Grasslands soil microbial communities from the Angelo Coastal Reserve, California, USA - Sample 10_02_2013_1_20cm (SPAdes) (version 2) | ecosystem: Environmental > Terrestrial > Soil >...
TTGAGCACCAGTGTCGACTGGTCCGGCCGCACCAGGTTCACCAGCGGGCCCGCGGCCTGGTAGGCGAGGTTCACGTCATCGGAGCGTGCGAACATCGGCGACTGGCCGCCCTGGTGGTGGCAGCCGCCGCAGCGGTTGGCGGGGCGGATGTTGTCCCACAGGTTGATCTTGAAGGCCTGCACGTCCGCATTCGCCGGCGCAGGCCCGGTGTAGGCGTTCGCCGTGCTGCTGGGGGGCGTCGACTGCTGATTCACCGTGGTCGGCGCGCCCCCGCCGCTGCATGCGGCCAGAGTCAGAACCAGCAGCGCGGCGCCGGGCCTCAGAGTGCGCGTCAGGAACCCTGAGCTGAGGGGCAGGCTGGCAATGGGTGTGCGGTTCATGGCGAGCGCTCCCTCACTGGCCTGGACAGGCGGCAGCGGACAGCTGGAACACCTGCTTGAGCTTGTAGCCACCGGACTTGAAGCTCGCCTTGATGGCCGCGACTGTCGCCTGATCGGTGGCGCTGTTGGGGGCGCGGAAGCACACCGCCTGGAAGACCTTGCTCACCTGGCACTGCGCGAAGGCATCGCTCGACGCGAGCTCCTGGCCGAGCGACTTGGCGCCCGCACCGCTGCCGGGCAGGGTCGGATCCCAGCCCAGCGAGGCATTGGCTCCGGCGCGCCAGCGGTTCGACCAGCTGTCGTCGGGGGTCACGAAGCCAAACTGGAAATTGGTGGAGTTGATCAGGTACTTCGGCTGCACCTGGCCGGGCGTGTACTGGAGCGAGCCGGTATTGGTGCCGTTGCCGACGACGGTGCCCACGAAGTCGTAGTACGCGAACGCCTGCGCCATCGGATCCATGCCGCTATGACACCCGACGCAGTTGTTGAGGAACACGCGGCTGTCCCCGCCCGGGGAGCGCGCCACGTCCTGGCGTATGCGATCCGCGGGCCGCGTGGTGTCCATCACCGTCTCCATGTCGTGGCAGAGGTGATTGATCATGGTGAAGCGGAACATCGCGCGGTTGGTGCCGTTGATGAAGAACGCCGAGGCCGCGCCACGCGTGGTGATGAGCCCGGCGGTCGCCTGCACCGGCGTTCCGTAGCTGCCCGATTGCGTGGTGCGCTGGAGCGTGGTGCTCAAGTCAACGCCGTTCATCTCCGCGGTGGCGTAGTGATTGTTGTTCGCGGCCGAGGGCGCCGGCAGCCCCGGCGCATTCACGATATAGAGAATGTCATCCGACAGGGCGGTGTTGAACGCCACGTCGTCGCGGGTCATGCCGATGACGGTCGCGGCGTAGTCATTGAACGGCGCGAACACCGTCTGGTCGCGATTGGTCCAGGGGATAACCAGGTTCTTCAGCGTCACGTTGTAGAACGACGGGGCGCCGGTGGCGATGGCCGCGGCGGCGAGCAGCCCCGCCTGGCCGGGACTGCCGCTGATCGCGCTGGCCATCTGGCCGAGTACCGCCGCCGCCGGCGGCTCGCCTGCGATACGCTCGTAGATGCGCTTGGCCTGCTCATTGGGTCCGGCGTGGGCGGAACTCGCCAGCTGCGTCAACAGCAGCACGGAAAGGACCTGTGCCTTGTTCAGTCTGACATTCATGGCGCTCGTCAACTCCCTAAACGGCCCGAAGCGCGCAGCGGACTATACGTTCCCTCACCCGCGTCCCGAATGTCTCAAGCGGGTGACGTCGCCGATCAACGACACTCGCGCCGGTTGTTGGGTCGCGCAGATCATTGCGCGGCGAACTGCGAAGGCGGTCACGGCGTGCCCGCGTTGGCACGCTTACCTAATAGCGCGATGGGCACGGCAGACGGCGGACCCACGAGAACCGCGAGCCGCAGCGGCGCGCCGTGATGGGATCGGCGTTTTATGGCGATACTTATGGCGATTAGTACTCAGAACCACTTCGAATTACGTTACATTCACCGCCGGCGGAGAGTCCGCGTGGCTGGAGAGGCGCACATGAACGCGCAGCGCGGCCGGCACAACCCGAGACGACGCACACGGCGTGCAATCACGCTGCCGCGACTCGCCGCAGCGCTGCTGACAGCGGCGCTCGCGGCTGCGCTCGGCGCCTGCAGCGGCGGCGGCAGCGTCAACATCGCCAACAGCCAGCTCTCCGATCCGGCCACGGTCGACTTCCCCATCTTCTATGTGAAGCGCCAGGTACCGCTGAACAGCAACGGCACCTTGGTGCAGGACGACCTGCGCATGCTGCGCGATGCGGCGCCCTCCGCGGATCTCTACGAGCGCGCCACCGCCTCCCCGAGTGCGACGGAGACCAACATCACCGCGCGCCTCACCGCCGGCGCCCGCTGGGACGTGAAGGACGTCGACACCTCCCCCGACGGCACCCGGGTGGTGTTCGCCATGCGCGGCCCGCTCGCCGTGAACCAGGATCCCAAGAAGCCGCCGTCGTGGCGCATCTATGAGTACGTGATCGCGACCGACGCCCTGCACGCCGTCATCAATCCCGCCAGCGATCCCGATCCGCTCACGGTCAACGACGTCTCGCCCCATTACCTGCCGGACGGCCGCATCGTGTTCTCCTCCACGCGCCAGACGCAGTCGCAGGGCATCCTGCTCGATGAGGGCAAGCCGCAGTTCGCGGCGCAGGACGAGGCGCGCACCGAGCCGGCGTTCGTACTGGAAGTCATGAACGCGGACGGCACCGGCGTTCACCAGATCTCCTTCAACCAGAGCCACGATCGCGATGCGACCGTGCTGGCCAACGGCCGGGTGCTGTGGAGCCGCTGGGATCACGCCCCGGGCAAGGACGCCATGAGCCTGTACTCCGCCAATCCGGACGGCACCGACCTCGAGCTCTACTACGGCGCCAACAGCCACATGACCGGCACCAACAAAACGGTGGTCGAGTTCGTGCAGCCGCGCCAGATGCAGGACGGACGTATCCTCGCGCTCGAGCGGCAGTACACCGACGTCGACGACGGCGGCAACCTGGTGATCATCGACGGCACTCACTTCGTCGAGAACACCCAGCGGCTGCTCGGAAACGCCGGACTCGCCGGCCCGGCGCAGACGCCGGCCACCCCCGACGACGTGCTGACCATCCCGGGGCCCTCGCCCGGCGGGCGCTTCAGCTCCGCCTATCCGCTGCAGGATGGCACCAGCCGCATCCTGGTGAGCTGGAGCCAGTGCCGCCTGCTCGACACCACGCAGACTCCGCCGGCGATCGTGCCGTGCACCTCCACGGCGCTCGCTGCCCCGAACCCCCAGACTGCGCCGCCGCTGTACAGCGTGTGGATGTTCGATCCGCAGAAGAACACCTTCATGCCCCTCATGCCCCCGGTCGAGGGCGTGATGGTCACGGACGTGGCGGTGGCGCAGCCACGCCCGCCCCCCAACATCATCCTCGACAAGGTGCCGGGGGTCGACCTCGACCAGCGCCTGGTGGACGCCAATGTGGGCGTCATCGATATAAGAAGTGTCTACGACATCGACGGCGTCGACACCGCCAACCCGAACATCGCCACGGTCGCCGACCCGGTCGCAACGCCGCCGGCCACGCGCCCGGCGCGCTTCATAAGGCTCGAGAAGGCGGTGTCGATTCCTGACCCGAGCGTCGTCGATCTCTCGGCCGCGGCCTTTGGCGCCAGCGACTACATGCTCGAGATCCTCGGCTACGCGCCCATCGAGCCCGACGGCTCGGTGCGCATCGAGGTGCCGGCGAACGTGGCCTTCCGCATGAGCGTGCTGGATGCCAACGCGCGCCGCATCGCGCCGGTGCAAGGGGTGTGGCTGCAGGTGAAGCCGGGCGAGGTGGTGTCCTGCAACGGCTGCCATCTGCCGGCGAGCGCCCAGCGCCCCATATCGCACGGTCGGGCGGGACTCTTCGCCTCCACCTGGGCGGGGGGCACGGGCGGGGTAGCCTTCCGCCACACCATCGCATCCGGCGCCGGCGCCTTCATTCCGCAGCAGGGCGAGACCATGGCGCAGGCGCGCATGCGCGTCAGCTGCACCGGCGACACCCCGCCCTGCAAGCAGATGGTGCCGAGCGTCAATGTGATCTACACCGACGTGTGGACCGACCCGGCGCAGGCGACCCCGGGCGCGAACATCAATTACCGCTACGACGACGCCACGCAGTTCACGACAGCGAAGCCGACCAGTGCTACCTGCCTGAGTGCGTGGGCGGCCAACTGCCGCATCGTGATCAACTACCCGCAGTACATCCAGGCATTGTGGGATGCGGCACGGCCTGCCATGGTCGGCGGCGCGTTGGTCAATCACACCTGCTCGCAGGCGGGTTGTCACAACCCGACAAATGCTGCGGGTGCAGCGCAGATTCCGGCGGCCAATCTCGATCTGACCAATTCCGCCTCCAACGACGTGCCGCAGGAGTTCACCTCCTATCGCCAGCTGCTGTTCCCGCATAACATAGTTAATATGGGCGTCACGACCTCGGTGGGCCCGTTCATGCGTGCGGGTAGTGCGAATGGTGGGTTGTCGGCCGCTTTCTTCCGCTGCTTCGCAACAGGCTCCACATGTCCCAACACCCCGCACGTGGGCTGGCTGAGCCCGGCGGAGCTTCGCCTGGTGTCGGAGTGGCTGGATATTGGCGCGCAGTACTTCAACAACCCGTTCGATCCCGCGGTCCCGGTCAATTGAGCAAAGGCGCGAATTGATCGCGCGGCTGCGTCAGGCCGCGCTCGCGAGCCTCGTGTTGCTGGGATTGTTGCTGACGCCCGCCGTGAGCGGCGCGCGCGAGTACCTGCAGCTGTTCGTGGCCCAGCCGTACCTGGAGCTGCACACCGGGCCCGGCCGCGGCTATCCGGTGTTTAATGTCGTGCCGCGCGATGGCAGCGTCGATGTGCTGTTCCAGCGCACCGACTGGTTCAAGGTGCGCACCGAGCACGGCGTGGAAGGCTGGGCCTCGCAACAGGACATGCTGGGGATGGTGCTGGCGGACGGCTCGCCGTTCAGGTTCAGTGTCGGCGACCGCGCCGGCTTCGGCGCGCATCGCTACGAGGCGGGCCTGTTCGCGGGAGCCTATGGCGGCGCCAACTACGTATCGGGGTACGCGTCGCTTTCGTTCAACTCGCAGCTGGCGCTGGAGGCAGCGCTGGGTCAGTTCCTCGGCAAGTTCTCCAACGGCGTCACCGCCGATGTGGGGCTGACACACGTGATCGCGCCCGAGGCACGCTGGTCACCGTTCCTGACGCTCGGTGTCGGCGAAGTGCATGTCGAACCCAAGGCGACCCTGGTGCAGGCCGCCAACCGCACCGAACAGACGGCCTACGTCGGTGGCGGTGTACGCTATTACCTCACGCGGCGCTTTTTCGTGCGCGGCGAATACAAGGCCCACTACGTCTTCACCAAGCGCAATCAGAACCAGGAAGCCGACGAATGGAAACTGGGATTCGCATTCTTCTACTGACGGCGCTGCTGGCGGCGCTGCCGGGCTGCGCCTCGGTGCGCGAGTGGTATCAGCAGCGCGCCGAACGTCGTGCCGCGGCCCGGGCGCAGAGCGCGCCGCCACCGGTGAGCGAGTCGTCGCAGGACGAGAGCGCGCCGCCCCGTGTGATCGAGCCGGAGGTGGCGCGGCGCAAGGTCAAGGTGCCGCGCATCAGCAGTTCCAACGTCGAGATGGGCCTGGATTATGGTGCGCTGTCGATCGAGGATTTCGGCACTCATCCGGTCTACGGGATCACCACCGCCTACCACATCACCGAGGACTTCTTCTTCCAGGCTGAGGTCGGCCGCTCGCGCGGCGGGCGCACCAGTTTCGAGACCCTGAGCGGTAACATTCAGCTGCTTACCGAGTCTGAGAGGCGCTTCACGTACTACGATCTGTCTCTGGGCTACAACTTCCTGCCAGGCGAAGCCTTCCTCGGTCGTGGCATCGCCATGACAAACGCCTTCTATCTCATCGGCGGCATCGGCGGCACCGATTTCGCCGGGGATACGAAGTTTACGGTGAACTTTGGTGCCGGCTACCGTGTCGTGCCGGCGGACTGGCTGGCGCTGCACGTCACGGTGCAGGACCGGGTGTTCCAGTCGAGCCTGCTGGGCGCCACCAAGCTCACCAACAACCTCGAGGCACGCATTGGCACGACCGTCTTCTTCTAGAGGGACGCAGGATGAAGAACCGTATCGCAGTCATTGCCGCCGTGCTCGCCATCGCCCTGCCGGCGCTGGCGGGCTCCGGCGGCGGCCCCGCGCCGCAGTTCACGCTCGCGGCGCGCGACGGCCGGGCCGTGAGCCTGGCGCAGTACCACGGCCAGGTGGTGATGATCAATTTCTGGGCGAGCTGGTGCGGCCCCTGCCGCCAGGAGATGCCCCTGCTCGAGAGCATCTACCGCAAGTATCACAAGCTCGGATTCACACTGCTCGGGGTGAACGTGGAGCCGGACTCCAAGGCGGCCGACGACTGGCTGAAGGACAGGCCGGTGTCCTTCCCCATCCTCTACGATAAGCAGAGCAAGGTGAGTAAGCTGTACGATGTCGCCGGCATGCCCAGCACCGTGATCATCGATCGCAGCGGTAAACTGCGTACGCTGCACCAGGGCTTCAAGCCGGGCGACGAGAATGAGTATCTCGACAGTATCCGCAGCCTGATCCGGGAGTAGCGCGATGCGCGTGGCGCCTGGCCTGCCGAGCGTGAGCCTGACAGTGAAGCTGATGCGGGAGTTGACGGCGGTGCTGCTGCTCGCGGCGCTCGCCGGGTGCGCGGCGCCCACTCCGTGGGTCAAGCCTTACGAGCGCGAGCACTTCGCCGATCCCATCATGTCCTTCAACCGTGATCCGGTCTCCAGCACGTACCTGCAACACGTGTTCGAGACCCGCGAGGGCGCCCGCGGGGCAACGGGGTCGGTGGGCGGCGGCTGCGGATGCAATTGACCGGCGAGGCGCGCGGCGCGCACACGCGTTGTGCAGCGCGGTTGAGTCCCTTCACGCGCACTCTGGTCACGCTGTGCGCGATCGCCGCCCCGGCGCTCGGCGGGGTGCTCCCCGAGGATCGCGCCGATGTCCTGTGGCACCTCTACAAGGGCGGGGACATCACCATCCAGGGTCCGTCGGTGCTGGTGCGCAAGAAGGTGGGCGACAACCTGTCGCTGTCCGCCAATTACTACGAGGACATGATCTCGAGCGCCTCGATCGACGTGAAGCTGTCGGCGAGCCCGTATCACGAGACCCGCAGGCAGGAGAGCCTGGGGGCGGACTACCTGCACGGCAAGTCAACCTACAGCGTGGGCTTCATCACCAGCAAGGAGCCCGACTACAAGGCGAACACCAGCTATTTCGCGGTCAGCCAGGACATGTTCGGCGACCTGACCACGGTCACGCTGGGTTACCGGCGCGGCTGGGATCGGGTGTTCCGGGACATCAAGACCCCGCAGGGTGTGCTCGAGAACGACCCCACCTTTCACCAGCGCGCCGATCATCGAGGCTATTCGCTGTCCTTGAGCCAGGTCCTGACGCGCAACGCCATTCTCGGCTTCAACTACGAGCTGCTCACGGATCAGGGGTATCTCGCCAACCCCTACCGCAAGATCCGTTACCTCTCGCCGGGCCAGGGCGCGGGGTTCACGCTCGCCGATCAGGTCTATCCCAACACGCGCACCAGCCATGCCGCCTCCCTGCAGCTGAAGTACTTCCTGCCCTACCGCGCGGCGCTCACCGGCCAGTACCGTTTCTTCCGCGACACCTGGGGCATCCTCGCGCACACCGCCGAGGTCGACTACACGCACCCGGTGTGGAAGCACTGGATATTCGACGGCAGCCTGCGCTACTACCGCCAGGGCGCCGCCGACTTCTACAGCGACCTGTTCCCGCGGGCCAACTACCAGAACTTCATGGCACGCGATCGCGAGCTCGCCGCCTTCCGCAGTTACACGGTGGGCGCGGGCGCCTCCTGGCAGTTCGCGATGCCGGGCGTGCCATCGCTCGGCAAGAACAGCATCAACGTGCGCGTCGATCATCTGCTGGTCGATTACAGCGACTTTCGCAACGCGCTGCTCGCCAGCACCTACGGCGCCGGCAACGAGCCGCTCTACAAGCTCGACGCGAACGTCTTCCAGGTGTTCGTCTCGATCTGGTTTTAGGCGCATCCGCGCCTCCCGCGGCGCTGAACCGGCGCTGAACCGGCGAGTGCGCAGCGGATCCCCACAGCCACGCTGCGCAGCGGTGCATGAGTGAGTTAAGCTTCGCACCCGGTTGCTACTGCTCATTCGCTTCCTGTCGTCAAGCGGCGACAGCCACGAATGAAAAGGATCCCTATCATGCACATCCGCTCTTCTCTTCTCCTGTTCACCGCTGTCGTCCTGGCCGGGGCCTGCCCTGGTGCTCACGCGCAGGCGCGCGAGCAGGGGCGCCTCCTGACCGCGAGTCAGGTTCTGGAAGAGCTGCGCACAACGCGCGACCAGGCGATTCCCGACCGCCTGCTGGAGCGCGCTTACGGCATTGCGGTCATTCCCGACCTCACCAAGGTCGCGTTCTTCGCCGGCGGGCGCCGTGGCCACGGCGTGCTGGTGGTGCGCGACAAGCAGGGACGCTTCACCAACCCGGTGTTCATCACCATGACCGGCGGCAGCTTCGGCTGGCAATGGGGCGTGCAATCCACCGACATCGTCCTGGTGTTCACCACGCCCAAGGGCGTGGAAGGCATCAACGGCGGCAAGGTGACCCTCGGCGCCGATGCCTCGGTCGCCGCGGGACCGGTCGGACGTCAGGCATCCGCCGCCACCGATGCCAGCTTCAAGTCGGAGGTTTACTCCTACTCGCGCAGCCGTGGCGTGTTCGCGGGATTGGCGCTCGATGGCACGGCGATCACCATTGATGACAAGGCGAACGCGGCCTTCTACAGGAAGGCCGGTGTCGCCTCGGGCGACATCATTGCCGGTGCCGTGACGAGCGAGGATGAGTCCACGCGGCGCTTCCTCGCGGCCGTGGCCGCGAGCACCCGAATGCAGCGCCCGGTGCAGCGCTCGGCCTCGGCGGCCGGCCCGGCCGCTCCGCCGCCGTCTGCACCGAAGGCGAGCGCCACGCGATCGTTCCCGCTCGCCGATCAGCAGCCGGGACAGGAGCCCAAGTAGGCGCCGACGGCTAGCCGTCCGCGCCCTCGCCGACCGGCACGGCCTCAGCGGGTGCGCCGCCGGTCGCGGCCGGCGGCGTCGCGAGCCTGCGCCGCAACTCCCGCTGCAGCAGCGCGAGGCTGGTCAGCGCCTGCAGCGTCACCGACGCCACCGACAGGTACCACACCTGCATCAGGGTGAAGTGCGGCAGGGTCGACAGCCACACCGCGGGCAGTACGAAGGTCAGCAGCCGCGCCCCCGAGCTCAGCAGCGACGGCCAGGTGTTGCCGAGCGCCTGGAACAGCCCCGAGCAGGTGAAAATGAGCCCGGTGGCGAGGAAGTTCCAGGAGATGACACGCAGGTAGGTCGAGCCGACGGCTACCGCGTCCGGCTGGCGGGTGAAGCCCTCGATGAACAGCTCCGGGCGCCACTGGCACAGCATGGTGATCGCCAGCATCAGCACCGAGCTCAGCAGCGCTGCCCGGCGGAAGGTCTCGCGTACGCGCGCATACCGATGCGCGCCGAAATTCTGCCCGGCGACGGCCGGCACGGCGAACGCGATGGCCATCACCGGCAGGAATAACGCCTGCATCACGCGCCCGCCAACGCCGAATCCCGCCTGGGCCGCGGGCCCGAAGCCGCGGATCACCCAGTAGATGACTCCCAGGATCACGAACAACATGAAAAATTCACCGCCGGCGGGTAGCCCGACGTCGAGAATGCGGCGGATGAGCGGCAGCCGTGGGCGCCACTGATCCGGGCGCAGCCCTACGTAGTGCTCGAGCCGAAGAAAATAGATCCACAGGAACGCCACGCCGAACGCCACAGAGATGCTGCTGGCGAGTCCGGCGCCCGCCGCGCCGAGGGGATGATGCGTGCCCCAGCCGGCGATCAGCACCGGCGCCAGCACCGTGTTCAGGATCACCGTCAGCATCTGCACGATCATGGTGGGTTGCACGATGCCGGTGCCGCGCAGGGCCGAACCCATGGCCACCAGCGCGAACTGCAGCGCCAGCCCCGGCGTGTACCAGTAAAGGTAAGCCACACCCACGGCGGCAGCGGCCGGATCGGCCGCGACCGAGCGCACGTAGGCACCGCCCACGAGGAACCCGGCCGCCAGCGTGAGCCCGCCGCAGATCGCCGACAGCAGCACCGATTGGTTGAACACCAGGTTGGCTTCGGCCTGGTCCTTGCGGCCGACCGCGTGCGAGACCAGCGCCACGGTGCCGACGCCCAGCATCTGCGTCAGCGCGAGGATCACGAAGCTTATGGTGCCGGCGGTGCTGACGCCGGCGATGGCGGCCTCCCCGAGCCGCGCGACAAAGTACAGATCCACCAGGAAGTACAGGGTCTGGAACAGCATGCCGATGGCGATTGGCACCGCCATCGCGACCAGCAGCCGTGTAATGGACCCTTGCGTCAGATCCTTCACGTCTCACCCCCCTTGACTGTCTGTCTTCGTCCGCCGCCTCAGGACCGCATCGCTGTGCGTCCACTTGCGCCAGTCGTTGCTGACGGCCCGGGGGCATGTTGGCAGTTTCCCGGCCCATCATCCACAAGCAGCCGACTTTCATCGTGGCCGCGCGGCAGGCCCGCGAGCTCGACGCGTGCTGTCGGGAGCGAGACCACGCCACTCACGCCGGGCGCAGGCCCGCTGGCGAACCGGGTGTTGCGCCTGCCTGACACTTGCCGCTCGACTGCCTGATCTACGAGTGGAGCCCGTGCGTTGCCGCCGGCGCGCGGGTAATTTCCAGCAGCGCGTGGCTGGACTGCGATC
>Ga0209238_1000982_pt1 | contig 10772 bp, 8 predicted proteins | sample GraSoi013_1_20cm_FD_185823 | JGI IMG/M metagenome (GOLD analysis project Ga0209238, IMG submission 185823) | Grasslands soil microbial communities from the Angelo Coastal Reserve, California, USA - Sample 10_02_2013_1_20cm (SPAdes) (version 2) | ecosystem: Environmental > Terrestrial > Soil >...
GTGATAGGGGAACGCCATGTCGTAGCTGACGATGTACGGCTGCGCAATCGTGATGACGTTCAGAAAGTCGAAGTTCCCACCCTTGTCCCACGTCTGCGACACGCCGCCGTCATCGCCCACGATGAAGTGACCTGCGTCGTTAGGGTCGATCCACATGGCGTGATGGTCCACGTGGATGCCCTGGGTCGCCAGGCCGACGGTCTTACCCCCGTCGTTGGAGTAGTTCACCGGTGTGGACGACCAGTATACGCGATTCGGGTCCTTCGGATCGACGCGGACTTGAGAGTAATAGAAGGGGCGGACGTCGTTGTCGTTCGTCTTGGTCCACGTCGCTCCGCCGTCGGCAGAGCGATACAGACCGGAGGGCCGCTTCTGCGCGGGCTTAGTCTTGTCGACCTTTGGATTGGGCGCGGTATCCGCTTCGACCAGGGCGTACACCACCTTCGCATCGCTCGGTGCGATCGCGAGGCCGATGCGCCCCTTCATCGTTTCGGGGAACCCGCCGCCTTTCACCTCAGTCCACGTCTTGCCGCCGTCGCTGGTCTTCCACAGAGCGCTGCCGGGGCCGCCGCTCTTCAGGAAGTAGGGCCCGCGCACCCGCTCCCAGCTCGAGGCGAACAGCACTTCGGGGTTGGTGGGGTCCATGGCGATTTCAATGAACCCTGCCTTGTCGCTGATGAACTTGACGAGCTGCCACGTCTGGCCACCGTCGGTGGTCTTGTAGAGCCCGCGCTCGGGGTTCGCGGTCCAGGCTTGGCCGAGCGCCGCGACGTACACGATGTTCGGGTTGGTCGGGTGCACCACGATGCGGCCGATGGCGCCGGTCTTCTCGAGGCCCGCGAGCTTCCAGGTGAGCCCGCCGTCGGTCGACTTGAAGATGCCGCAGCCCGGGGAGATCGTGTTGCGGGAGTCTTCCTCGCCGGTGCCCGCCCATACCTGCAGCGTGTCGCTCGGCGCGATCGCCAGCTCGCCCATCGAGATGCAGGGCTGGTTGTCGAACACCGGTCGGAACGACGTTCCGGCGTTGGTGGTCTTCCAGATCCCGCCCGCCGCGCCGGCGACGAAGAACGTCTTCGAAGGGCTGGGAATGCCGGCCACGCTCGAGACACGACCGCCCATGTTGGCAGGCCCGACGTTACGCCACCGGAACCCGGCGAGCAGGGTGGAGTCGAGGGGAGCGGTGGTCTGCGCGGCCAGCGGCGGCAGGGCGGGGGAGACGAGCGCGAGGACGACGAAACGGGCCCAGCGGCGTAGGGACATGACGGCCTCAAGGAGTGAAGTGGAAGGGTGCGACGGCGCACCGAAAGAAATACGCGCGAGGGCAGCCAGGCGTTAGCCCCCCGTGGAACGGGGGACCACGCACCGCCGGGGGGAGTCGGGACGGTCACCTCCAGCTCCTGGGGCTTTCGTGGTCGCGATCCCCCTGCGCATCGTTATCGTCGTCGTCCAAGTCGCCAAGTGGCGCGCGCGTCGTCATCCAGATATCGAACCCACCGAGATTGGGCTTCCGATTCCCGCCGGCAATGAACAGCAGCGTGCGACCGTCGAACGACCCGTTGGGGTGAAACTCGGCGAACTGGGAGTTCACCGGCGCTCCCAGGTTCACGGGCGCGGACCAGTCATCGTGGACGCTAGGGCGCGTGGACGTCCAAATATCGAAGCCCATGCCACCGGGGCGGCGCGAGTCGAAGAAGATCTCCCGTCCATCGGCGCGCACCGAGGCATGGTTGTCCTCGACACTCGAGTTGAGCTCCGAGACGGGCAGCGCCGGCCCGCGAGGCATGCCGTTCCGGTCAACCGGCACCGAATAGATGTCAGTCGCGAGGGAGGTCGCTCCGCGGTCGAAAAACAGCACGGCAGTCCCATCTGATCCATGCCGTAGGTAGCTCGGTCCTTCTTCCGTGTCCGTCGTGTTCACGTCAGGGCCGAGATTCACCGGGGCCTCCCAGACCATGTCCTGCTTCTGGTGGGCACGCCGCGCGACGTAGATGTCGCGCTGTCCGCCAGCACCCTCCCAGCGGTAGAAGAAGAGCAGGCGTCCGTCGGGAGACAACGCAGGTCCCGCCTCGTTGACCGGTGTATTGACCGGTGATCCCAGATTGACGGGTGTTTCCCAAGGACTGTCGTGCGAAGCGCGACGGGCGACCCAGAGGTCGAAGGTATCCTGGCAACCGTCCGGCGTGTCGGCGCCGAGCCCACCCCGCCTGTTCGACATGAAGTACAGGGCTAGCTGGTCTCGTGAGAGCGTTGGGGTCTGGTCCTGGCACGGAGAATTGATGGGCGCGTCGAGATGCACGGGGTCGGACCACGGCGACCAATCGGATGCAATGCGCTGCGCGAGGATGCGGAGCGCCGGCCCGGGCTGCGACGGGAGCGTGCCCGAGTCCGTTGCGCAGGCGACGAGTAGAGTGAGCAGGAACGATGCTCTGACGGTGGACGCGGTTGCCATAAGACCTCCTTGAATACGTCGTAATCACTTATCAGGCGTCTTCACGAGCGGGCCGACGTTGACCGAGTGGACCAGGCCGAGAACTGGCGGCTCGTCGCGGCTACCGGGGCGAGCCAACCCCAGGGCGATACAATGAGCGAATCCGTTGCGCGCGGAAGACGTAGCCGGGGTTGCCCTCGATGTGCCACACGACTTGCCCTGACGCGTCGTACTCCTCGACGCGGCCCGCCGGCCCGAACGACACGAGGGTGCGGCCGCCGGGCAGGTCCTGCGTGCTGCCGCCGAGTTGCGCCGTTACCCCCGGGCTCGGCCCATAGGACGCGACCAACTGGGCCGTGTGAAGTTCCGCGTCGTAGACATACCGCTCGGCCCGGCTGGCTGTGGGATCACCGAGGTTGTCGAGCAGCAGCAGGTGCGCGGGCGCCGTCAGCCGAACTCCATGCTGAAACGAGAAGGCCGGGGCCCCGGCGTCCTGGAAGACGAACTGGTTCTTGAGGCCGCCCATACGCCACAGCACCGCGCCGGTTCGCGTGTCGATCTTGGTGATCTCACTCAGGCTCCGGAACGAGACGATTAGGTTGCCGTCGGTGTCCAGGTCCAGCGAGTTGCCGTGCATCCAGTTGACGCTCGGCCCGGTCCGGCTCGCCGGCACCAAGTCCGTGATCTCGAAGTGGTCGAACGGATCCCACTGGAACAACAGGTCGCCCTCCGAGCTGACGTGCTGGACGACGGTGCCCATCACCTGCGCGTTCGCGACGCCGCCCAGCCCCGAGAGGTCCATGGTCCGCGTCTCGTCGCACATGATCCAGTACGCGCCGTCCGGCTCCGCGATCAGATCGTGGAAGCGGGGCGAGAGGCCTCCCGCGCAGCCGAAGGTCCGCGTCACGGTGCCGAGGGGATCGATCTCGACCCAGTGAGGGAGAACCGTCGGGTCGGGGACCGAGGGTCGGGCGACGTAGCGTCCAGTGGGCTGGGCCTCGAAGTTGAGCCCGGGGCCGTACGGGGAGAAGCGGTGATACCACACCACCCGCCCGCCGTTGTCGATCACCAGGCCGTACAAGCCGGTGGCGAAGACGACATACCCGGGCGAGGGATCCGCGCCGTCCGCGACGTAGCGCGGCAGGTCGGCCGGAAGCGTGCCGGTAGCGAAGCCGACGGTATCGCCGAGGATGGTCTGATCGCCCGCGTACGCCACGAACCGCAAGAGGTAGCGGGTATCGGGAAGGAGGCCGAGCACGGGGACCAGGACGGAGTCGACCGCCAGGGTCACGGCCGGCGTGGCGCTGTCGAGCGCTGACCCCGCGACGCCGTAGCGAACCGCGACGCTGTCGGCGCCTCGGACTCGGCCCGTGACCACGGCGCTCAGCACATTGCTCGGGTTGTCAGCCACGGCACTCGCGAGGATTGCAGGCGTCGGAGCAGGCGTCACGCCGCCGTCCGTCCCGCACCCGACGCCGCTGAGCAGCGCCGCTACGAGCAGGCCTCTGCGGCGCGACGCGTCGGGCCCGCGCGGCGGGCCGCACCCACGGGTCGTGCCCATCACCTCACGGCCGCCAGGCGGGTGCATAGTCGGCGCCGGCCGAGACCGTGGTCAATCCCGTGCCACCGGCAGTCATCACCAGCAACCCGCGCGAGGAGCATCCGGAGGACGAACCGCAAACGAGGTTCGCGACCACGAGCTTGGTGCCGTCCGGCTTCCAGGCGGGTTCCGAGGCGGCGGTTGCCGGGCTGAGTCTCGTAACGTCGCCGCCGTCAGGGGTCATCGAAGCGAGCTCGTACGCCCCCGCATACCGAGTGGTGGCGAACGCGATCCGTGAGCCGTCCGGCTTCCAGGCGGGCCCGGCGTCCTGCCCCGGATCGCTCGTCAGCCGGGTAAACCCGGTACCATTCGCGTTGATGACGCAGATATCGCTGTTGCCGCTGTCAACCTCGCACGTGAACGCCAGCCGGGTGCCGTCCGGCGACCAGGCAGGCTTGGACACGGCGCGAGGTGTGTTGGTGAGCAGGGTAGGGACGCCGGCGTTCAGGACGTACACGCCGCTGCGACCATTGCGCGAGCTGATGAACGCGATCCTCGTGCCGTCGGGGGACCAAGTCGGCTGAGCATCCGAGGCTTCGTTCGTGAGGAACACGAGGCCCGAGCCGTCGGCGCTCATTACGGCTAACCCGACGGGATAATAGTAGCAATCGTAGTAGTAATAGTCACAGTAGTAGTCTATCGCGGCGAACGCGATCTTCGTGCCGTCCGGCGACCAGCTCGGCCCGGTGCCCCTCGCGAGGGTGACCGTGTTCGAGCCGTCGGCGTATGCCACGGCGATGATCGCCTGGTCGACCGACGCCCCGGACTGGAAGGCGATCTTCTCCACTCGCACGCAGGTGAGCTGGAACGTCGTGCGCACGGTATCGCGCGTAGACCCGCCGGTGGTCACGTGCACGGTGCGCGGGTTGTTACCGGCCAGCGCGCAGTTCCCCACCGCGCCGAACAGAATGACGCTGTGATCCCCCGCGCTCACCCCCTCGATGACGGTCGTCCCGTTGTCGCCGAGCGGGCGCTGCTGCCCGTTGTCCAGGAGCACGGTGTAGCCGTCCGGGTCCAGATCCATTCCCGCGGTCGCCGTCGTGACCTGGATGCTGCCGGTCGCCGCGCGGATTATCGCCGGTGATCGTGCAGTTCCCTGCCGAGCCGACCAGCCGGACGGTGTGATCCCCGGCGCTCAAGCCCCCGATGGTCGCTGCTCCGTTCACGGGCAGCGGTGCCAGCGATCCGACGTCGATCAGGACGGTGTAGCCGTTAGGAGTGAAATCCACTCCCGTGGTCGCGGCCTTCACCTCGATGCTGCCGGTCACGGCGACGCAGGTCACCTGGAACAGGGTCCGTGCCGTGTCGCGCGCGGCGCCACCGGTGATCACATGCAGCACGCGGGGATTGTCCCCGCCGACCGTGCAGTTCCCGGCGGCGCCCGATAGCACCACGCTGTGGTCTCCTCCGGCGAGACCGTCGATCGTGACGGTCCCGGCTCCGAGGAGTAGCCGCAGGGACCCGCCATCGATCTGCATCGCGTAGCCGTTCGGATCGAGATCGATTCCCGAGGTCGCCGTCGTGACCTGGATGCTGCCGGTCGCCGCCCCGCAGGTTACCTGGAACTTCGTCCGGGCGGTGTCACGCGTGACCGCGCCCGTTGTGACGTTCACGGTGCGCGGGTTGTCCGGGGCGATCGGGCAGTTCGCCGCCGCCCCGGTCATGGTGACCGTGTGGCTCCCCGCGCCGAGACCCTCGAACCTGATGGTGCCGCTCACGGCGAGCGCCCGGGAGGCGCCACCGTCCACCTGGACGGTGTAGCCGTCGGGATCGAGATCGATCCCCGAGGTGACGGCGGCGACCTCGATGACCGCCGTCGTGGCGACGCAGATGACCTGGAACGTCGTCCGCGCGGTGTCGCGTTTGACGGCGCCCGTCGTGACGCTCACCGTGCGCGGGTTGTCAGCGGCGACCGGGCAGTTCGTCGCGGCGCCTGCCAGCGTGACCGTATGGCTCCCCGCCGAGAGTCCCTCGAACCTGGTGGTGCCGCTCACGGCCAGCGCCGCGGTCGTGCCGCCGTCTACCTGGACGGTGTAGCCGTCGGGATCGACATCGGCCCCGGACGTCGCAGCCTTGATCTCGATCGTGCCGGTGACCGCGACGCACACGACCGCGAAGGCGACCTGCAGGGTGTCGCCGGCCCTGACGGTGACCGCGCGGGGATTTTCCCCGCCCGCCGTGCAGTTGGCCGCCAGTCCTGCCAGCGTGACCGAGTGAGCCCCAGTACCCAAGTCCCGCAGCACCAGCGTCCCGTTCACGCCGACCGTGCGTGGGGCGGCACCGTCCAGCGTTACGGCGTAGCCGTCCGCATCCGGATCCGCTCCGATGGTCGTAAGCACGATGCGGATCGCGCCGCTGGTTGGGACCAACGGCCCCTCCCCGCATGCGGTGGAGAGGGCGACGGCGAGAGCCACGAGTGCGAAGCGAGTGCGCATGGACGCCTCCGGGTTCGGCTCGCCACGCAACGAATGAAAAACCGGCCGAATGGGTGTGCCCCACTCAGCCGGTTTCGCGATTCGCTCCCCCCGAGGCATTGGCGAGCCGCACGACATCGCGCCACGGGGTTCATAGCACCTGAGCTGGTTTCAATATGCACCCAGGAGGGGGGGCGTCAAGCTGGCGGCCTAGCGCACGGACGCGAGCAGATACAGCGCGGCGCCGAGGATGAGCGGCGCCGAGTGCACCCCCGGCATCGCTTTCTTCATATAGATCGACCCGACCAGGTGCAGCAGGCCGTTTCCCGCCATCATTAGGCCAAACAAATAGGCCGCCGGTCGCATCCCGGGCTCCCCGCGGAATGCCGCCGGTGACAGGGCGAGCAGCAGGACGGTCATCGCGATCAGCCCGCCGAGCCAGACACCGAACGTGAAGGTCGGTAGTGGAAGGAAGGGAAACCGCGCTCGGATCGCCCGTACGGCGGGATTGTAAACCGATAGGAAATCCGTTAACGCCTCGTCCGCCACGTGGATCGCGAGCGCCACGCACAACGCGACCCACGCGATGCCGAAGCGGGAGTAGTCAGCGAGCGCTAGCAGCAGCGCAGGCCCTTTCCCTTTGCCTCGAAGAACTGCGCGACGTACTCCCGCTCGCTCATGCCGGGCTCGTGCCCGGCCACGCGGCAGTGCTCGAGGTACGCGTCATAATCCGGCGCCCCCAGGACGCGCCGAGCGGCCCGAAGGGCGCGCCTCACCCACGTTTCCCCTTTCCCCTTTCCCGTTTCCCGCTCAGTCTCCCGTCGCATACGCACTCTCCACGAATGGCGCCTCGTGCACCAGGGCCGGCTTGCGTCGCGACAGCACCAGCCACCACTCGCGCAGCGACGTGACGATCAGCACCGCCACCACCGTCATGAACAACAGCGCCACGAAGGTGTTCAGCCGGTCGTTGAAGATCAGTCGCGCGGCATCGGGATTGGACGAGCCCGCGAGCGACGCGGCGTGGGCGAGGAAGCCGAGCCGCGGATCGGGCGAGAACACCTTCTGCCACCCCGCCGTCATCGTGACGATCACGAGCCAGGCGAGCGGCGTGAGCGTGACCCAGGCGAAACGCGCCCGGCCCATCTTGATGAGAATCGTCGTGCCGACGCACAACGCCACCGCGGCGAGCAGCTGGTTCGAGATCCCGAACAGGGGCCAGAGGGAGTTGATCCCGCCCAAGGGGTCCACCACGCCTTGGTAGAGGAAGTACCCCCATCCCGCGACGATCAGGGCGCTCGAGGCGAGGACGCTCGGGTACCACGACGTCTCCCCGAAGCGTGGCCACACGAGGCCCACGATCTCCTGCAGCATGAACCGCCCGACGCGCGTGCCTGTATCGATCGTCGTCAGGATGAACAGTGCCTCGAACATGATGGCGAAGTGGTACCACAGAGCGGTGAGCGTCCGGCCGCCCAGCGCCGAGGTCACGCCGGCGAAGATCTGGGCCATCCCGACGGCGAGCGAGGGCGCACCGCCCGAGCGCGCGATCAGCGTCTGCTCGCCCATCTGGGTCGCGAGCTGGTGCATGACGTCCGGTGTGACGACGAATCCTGCCTGACTCAGCACCTGCGACGCCTGCGCCAGGCCGGCGGGGGTCGTATTCATCGCGAAATACACGCCCGGGTCGAGCGTGCACGCCGCGATCATCGCCATCACTCCGACGAACGACTCCATCAGCATCCCGCCATAGCCGATGAGGCGGGCGTCCGACTCGCGGGCAATCATCTTGGGCGTCGTGCCCGAGGCGACGAGCGCGTGGAACCCCGAGATCGCCCCGCACGCGATCGTGATGAAGGCGAACGGGAACAGCTTCCCCGCGAACACCGGTCCCTCCCCCAACCGCGCGAAGGGCGTGAGCGCGGGCATCTTGAGCGGGGGCAGGATCACTAGGATCGCGAGCGCGAGCACGACGATCGTCGTGATCTTGAGGAAGGTGGACAGATAGTCCCGCGGGCAGAGCAGCATCCACACCGGGAGCACCGACGCGACGAACCCGTAGGCGACCATCATCCAGGTGAGCGCCGTGGCGGAGTGCGTGAACACGGGTGCGAGCTGGGGCTGAGCCGCCACCCATCCCCCCGCCACCAGCGCGCCCAGGAGCAGCACGGCTCCCACCGACGAGGCCTCGCCCACCTTGCCCGGGCGCCACCGCTTCATCCACCACCCCATCAGGAGGGCGATCGGGATCGTGCACGTGATGGTGAACAACCCCCAGGGCGACGCTTTGAGTGCGTTCACAACGATCAGCGCCAGCACGGCGAGCAGAATGATCATGATGAACAGGACGGCCAGCATCCCGGTGATCCCGGCGGACTGGTTGATCTCTTCTTTTGCCATCTGGCCCAGGGACTTGCCGTCGCGCCGTAGCGAGCAGAACAGGATCGTGAAATCCTGCACCGCGCCCCCCAGCACCACGCCGATCACGAGCCACAGCGTACCCGGCAGGAAGCCGAACTGCGCGGCGAGCACCGGCCCCACGAGCGGGCCCGCGCCGGCGATCGCCGCGAAGTGGTGTCCGTACAACACCCACCGGTTGGTCGGGACGAAGTCCCGGCCGTTGTTGAACCGTTCCGCCGGAGTGGCGCGACGGTCGTCCAGTCCGAAGACGCTGCTCGCGAGGAACCGGGAATAGAAGCGATAACCGACCGCGTAGGTGCACACGGCGGCGGTGAGCAGCCAGGCGGCGTTGATGGTCTCCCCGCGGGACAGCGCCAGCACCCCGAAGGCGGCGGCGCCCAGCGCGGAGATCCCGCCCCACACGAGCAGCACGCCGATCCGGTTCATGGGGCCCAAGTTACGCCGTGCCTTGCCGATGTTCAATTTCGAACATAGGTTCGAAATCTTGACGACTCAAGCGTCGTGGGTGCTCGCGTCCCGCGGGGCATCGGCCGTCGGTGCTCCGGCGACGGAGACGCGCCCCGATCCGCTCCGCCTGACCGAGACCGTGCAGGGCCGGGTGGCGATCGTCACGGGCGGCGCGACAGGCCTGGGTCGCGCCACCGCGATCGAGTTCGCGCAACGCGGCACGGCGGTAGCCATCAATTACGTCGAGCTCCCGGAGCGCGACGTCGGCGCCCAGGCGCTGCTCACCGAGACCGCGATCCGCGCCCTGGGGGTGCCGGTCTACTGCGCCCGCTGCGACGTCCGCAACCACGCTGAAGTCGCCAAGTTCGTCGGCACGGTGCGCGAGCGGCTGGGCGGGGTGCATTACTTGGTCAACAATGCCGGCGTGGCCCATGACGGCGCCCTGTGGCGGCTCGAGCCGGACGCTTGGCAGGAGGTGCTGGACACCAACGTCACCGGCGCCTTCAACTGTATTCAGGCCGTGGCGCAGCCGATGCGCGCCCAGCGCTTCGGCAAGATCGTCAACGTCGCGAGCCATCAGGCGTTCCGGCCCGGGTTCGGGATCGCGAACTACGCGGCGAGCAAGGCGGGACTGATCGGGCTCACCAAGTCGGCGGCGGTCGACCTCGGCCCCTCCAACGTCAACGTCAACGCGGTCGCCCCTGGGTTCGTCAAGACCGATCTGCTGTCCAAGCTGCCACGCGAAGTGCTGGAACGGGCTGAGCACGAGTCGGTGTTGGGGCGGGTGGCGGACCCGGAGGACGTGGCGCGCGTCATCGTGTTTCTGTGCAGCGAGGCGGCGCGGCACATCACCGGGCAGGTGATCGTGGTGGACGGCGGCTTGACACTCGCTTCTTGAAAAACCCAGGCGCGCTCACGATATTGGCGCCGTGACTAATCCCTTACAAATCAAAAACTTAGTGCGTGGTGCCCGGTGCGGCGTGGCCATCGCGTTGCTCGCCGGCTGCGGCGGCCGGCAGCACGTCGAGACTCCAGCGCCCACTCAGCCACTCCCCACCGCCGGGCTGGCCGCCCAACAGGTCAGCGTGCTGCCGCTCACCCTGCTCGCCGCCGAAGACTCACTGCACTGGCAGGCCAAGTTCGCGGACCGGCGTGCGGCGCTGGCCCAGGCCGACAGCGTGATCGGCACGCTGCTCACGGCGCGTGCACCGGAGGTGACGTGGGTGCTCCCCGAAGCGTTGCGCAAGGCGGCGCGCCGCGCCCCCGGGATCGCACCCGATCCGGACCAGATGGGCACCGCGCTCCTGCGGGCGCCGAACATCGAGATCGTGCCCGACCCGCTGCGCGGCGAGCTACGCACCCTGGTGGCGCTGGCCGCGAACGGCGGCCGCTACGCGCTCGTGCCGGCGGCGCTGGTCTACCGGCGGGCGGTCGGTCAGGCGGTCGGGCGGCCGGTCGTGGC
>Ga0209238_1000986_pt1 | contig 10747 bp, 11 predicted proteins | sample GraSoi013_1_20cm_FD_185823 | JGI IMG/M metagenome (GOLD analysis project Ga0209238, IMG submission 185823) | Grasslands soil microbial communities from the Angelo Coastal Reserve, California, USA - Sample 10_02_2013_1_20cm (SPAdes) (version 2) | ecosystem: Environmental > Terrestrial > Soil >...
AGTGGATGACCTCCGGGAGCGGGATCATCCATCAGGAGATGCCCAAGGTCGACCAGCATCGCATGGGTGGCTTCCAGCTCTGGGTGAACCTGCCGAAGACGAACAAGATGATGGATCCGAGATACCGGGAGGTCAAAGCGGGTCAGATCCCGGAGGTCGAACCCGTTCGAGGCGTACGGATGCGGGTCGTCGCGGGCAACGTGAACGGTGTCCGCGGACCCGTCCAGGACGTGGTCGTGGACCCGGAATACCTCGACATCCGCCTGGATTCGCGGACGGACTTTCTTCACCCCGTCAAGCCCGACCATACGGTCTTCGCGTACCTGCTCGAGGGCCGGGCGGGTTTCGGTGAGGAGGCCTCGGACCTCATCGAGGATGGCCACCTGGTGATCTTCGAGAAAGGTGACGTCGTCCGAGTGAAGACCCGCGACGTACCGACAAGGCTCCTTCTGGTGTCCGGGAGACCCCTGCACGAACCGATTGCGTGGTGGGGTCCCATCGTGATGAACAACCGCAGGGAGATCGAACAGGCGGTCGAAGAGTTCCAGAATGGCACCTTCATCAAGCACCAGACTCGGACCTGACGATCGATCATCCGCAGAGGTTCATGGGATCGGCGCCTCCGCCCTGACCGCGTATACGTAAACCTGCCCCTCGGCTCTCGCCCGCTGGCGCCGCGGGTTTTTAGGGACCTCCGGACATAACCGATGCAATTTGGTAGAGAGTCGACTGGGCCCGCGTGGTTTCTGCGAGAGTGGTGGCATCTGGGTGGCTGAGGACGCATGGCGCTGAAATTGAGGCGGCCCCTGATCGCCCTCTCCGGCGTTGGCGCGATGATCCTCGGCCTGTTCGCGGTCTCTGTGTCAAGCCGCTTCCCGCTCCCATTCAACATTTTCTTCATTGTCGTCGGGATGATCGGCGCGGTGACGGGCGGTCTCGTGTTCGGAGTGGTGGCCGTGGCATGGGTGATGAAGCAGGCGGTCCAGTTATCCGAGACGTCCCAATGGGGACGGTCTCGGCAGCGCTGAATCTCGGCACGCCGATGAACGCGGGCTGGTCGGTGGGACAGAGGGCGAGTCCGTATGCAATCAGACGCTACCGCACGACTTCTTCGACCTCTCGGAACCACGGTTTCGCTGTACCGACCTTCGCCCGTTTCTCCCAGTGGCGTCCCTTTGGGACCGATTGAAGCGAGCGCTCGAGCGCTGTGATTCGGCTTCGAATTCGCGTCGCGAGCTCCTGGGAAATGTGCCCTTCGCCAACGAATTGTGTGAGCATCTGTTTCGTCTTCTCGAGGTTCTGCGTCGACTCGTACCAGAACCCCCAGTCGTCCGCAAGGAGATTCGCGATGTGACCTGCGTAGACGGCTTCCCGATCGCCATTCGCTCCTTCCCTCACCTCGTGGCCGAGAAAAATGACGAGCAGATCCACGAGGTCCTTCCGGCCAATCCGATGGATCTGTAGCTTTTCGAGGACCAGGTCCGTGAGGGAAATCGTCGGGTAGTCGAGCTCAAGCCGCCCATTCCCCGGTCGCTTCCCGAACAACACATCGTGACTGAACTCGAGTTTGTCGAGGAAGATATCGACGTGGAAGCGATTGCTGCCTTCGTAGTAGATGAGCCGCCGATCGCCGAAGAAGCCGTTGATCATGTCGTCCGGCTTGAAGCCCAAGCCGTCGAAGACCTTGCTGATCGAGCGGCCTTGGGTCGCGTAGCCCATCAGATCGAGATCCGTGAAAAGAGGGGCGCCTTCACGCACCCGCCCGACATGGTGGAGGAAGGTCAAGCACTCGGGCGCGTGGAGCGAATGTGCATAGATGGCGAGAGACCCCAAAACGCGGAGGACCGTACCCTGGGTATTCGCTGCATCGACGATTGCTCGTGCCTCTCGGAGGAATTCGTCATCGCCGAAGGTCACAAAGGTCGTTGGATCTGCCATAGTTACACGGAGGAGAGCATGCGTCCTACCAAGGGTCCGTCCTGCTCGCACCGGAACGGTCCCGGCCCGGTTCTTGAAAAGCGCAAACGGTAGGCGTGTATAAGGCTGTTCCAGCAAAATGTGCGCTCGCACGAATGGATACCCGCCGCCGATCAGGTCAGCGGCAAAAGCTTGATGAGAGGACCGCGGGTTTACATGCTACCCGGTAGCAGGGGAGGGGAATATGGGCGAAGTCGATGTATTTGCGAGACGCGGTGCGACAGCGACCGCACAGGTGCAAGTCTTCACGCGGCGAGCGTCCGGCCTTGTTCGCGTGATGTCGCCGTATTCCGCATTCGCATACAACATCCTGAACATCGGGGTCATCTTTCCCTGGGTGTACATCACGACGATTGCCTTCCACGCGGGTGCCTCGGTCTGGGCGGGAATTCTCATCTGCGGGATTTTCACGTCCTTCTTGGCGGTCGTATATGCCGGCCTCGCCTCCGCGATGCCGCGGACCGGTGGCGATTACGTGTTCCAAAGTCGGACGTTGCGGCCGTGGTTAGGGTTCGCGACGGTCGCGACGATGATCATTACCTTCTTCCTGCAATGGCAGGCGCTGGGTGGCTGGCTGCTGTCTGTCCTCGGCGTGTACCCCATGCTCACCGGCCTCGGGATCATGACAAACAATCAGTCGTTGATTGACTGGGGCGCTTGGTACCTCGTCGGCTGGGGACCGACGATTGTGACGATGGTCGCCTCCACCATTGCGGCGCTCGTGCTCATCAAGAGCTTCCGGTGGTTTGTCAAGCTCCAGTGGGTCATGTGGTACGGGTTCCTGTTGAGCTATGTTCTCATGGTCATCCTCTTCCTGGTCACCCCCAATGCGACGTTCATTTCCCGATACGACCGGGCGGCCGCGATGGTGGGAGGAGGATCCGGTGCTTACGCCGCGATCTTGACGAACGCCGTGGCAAATAGCTTCACCACCGAGCGGACGCTGTCCATCGCGGGCACGATTCTCGTGACTCCCGTCGCCTTGACGAGTCTCGGTTGGGTGGGGTACGCCCAGGAACAAGCGGGCGAGATCCAAGGCGCACAGAGCCTCAAGAACCAGATGTTCATCAATTTCGGCGGCGGCGTCGTCAGCATGATCATGATGGCGATCCTGGCCCTCGTCATCGTCCAGACCGTGGATCAGAACTGGCTTGGGGCCGCGGCCTTCCTCAGCTTCAACGCCGGACTTCCTCAGCCTCCGATCCCGCCTTGGTTTAGCTCCTTAGCGATCATGCTCACGGATAGCCCGATTCTCCTGTTCCTCATGATCGTCGGGGTCGCACTGAATGCGATCCAAGTCGTGTTCAACGTGATCGTCGGGTGGACGCGGGTCGCGGTGGCGATGTCGATCGACGGGGTGTTGCCAAAAGCCGTGAGTCATGTAAGCCCGAGGACCCATACTCCGGTCACCGCGCACGTGATCTTCTTGATCCTCGGCGGCTTCGTCTTCGCGTACGTGTACAACCTGGTTCCCGGGTATACGACGTATACCCTGGCCGTGACGGCGGTGGCGACCGTCATGTATATTGGCACGGCACTGGGCGGGGCTCTCTTCCCGTGGACCCGCAAGGAAGTGTATGCGACCGCTCCGATCGCGAAGTTCAAAGTCGGCCCCATCCCCCTAATCACGATTTGTGGGGTGGTCGCAGCCTTGTTCAGCGCGGCGATGCTGTACTACTTCCTCACGGTACCGTTCCTCGTCAACGTCGATATGAGCAATCTGGGCTACTCCGGCAACCTCTTCCTCTACGCGGTGTTGCTGATCTTCTTCGGCTGGGTGGCGTATTATTTCATTCGGCGCGCATACCTGCGGCGGATTGGGATCAACCTCGACCTGGCGTACAAGGAAGTCCCGCCAATCTAGTCGGCCGAAAAGATCGTCGGGGATCGGATCGAGGCTTGAGCCCACGCCTAGCCCGTCGTGAATTGGTAGCTCAGGACTCGGTCCCGCTCGAGATTCACAATCGCTCCGCGGAGCGTGCCGGAGCTGTATTCCGATCCGGGGTCGACACACAGGGTCCGTTTCAGCTTCGCGGCGTTCTTCGTCTCATGGATGTGTCCGTGGAGGCCGAGGACTGGCTGGGTCTCGAGGATTGCCGTTCGGAAGGAGGAGCTCCCGACCGGAATGAGGACCTGTTGACCTCCCTGAATGATCGGTCGAGGCGGGTCGGTGGACGTGTCGAGTTTCGGTGCGATGTCGAGCCCGGTCCCGTACGGTGGTGCGTGAATGAGGTAAATGCAGCGGGCCGGATCCTGAACCCGATTCAGAAGGGGTTCGAGCCGCTTTCCTAGGGCCTCCTCCGGCAGCTCCCGAGGAGTCCTCCACGGAGACGGATTCGTCCAACCGAAACCGAGAATTTCGTGATCCTCATCGAATCGCGCGACGCTCTCGTCGATGTATTGGACGTGGGGCGTCGATGTCACGGTAGCCAACGCCTCCGGCTTATCGTCGTTGCCTCCGATCCAGAACATCGGGATGCCGAGAGGCGCGAGATGGTTCTCCGCCATCTCGGTCCATCGCCGCAGCTGTTTGATCATACAGTCGATGAACAGCTTGTCGACCTTGTCGGGGTCGGCCCTGATCTCGTTGTATTCCTCATCCGAGAGACGAACCGGATATTGACCCGAATCTTCGATGGCTTTCTCGATCGGCTTGATCTCGACCGCCGACAAATTCTCGCGCGACTGCCCAGCGAGCCTCGTGCTGTATCGCCCATCCCGCCCCTCGACCACCGGAACGATCGTCTTGGCAGTCATGTCCCCGCCAATCAGGAGGGCGTCGGCCTCGTAGAACTTGGCAGCCGCGAGGAACTTGCGGAAGACGATCTCCGAGCCGTGAAGGTCCGCCGCGAGAAACAATCGCTTGAATTTGTGTTTCTCGGTGCGTGGCATAGGGTGACCTGGCGAAGCAAGCGCGTCTCTTAGCTATTTGGACGATCACGAGACGCCATCCGGTGGCCATGGCCTGTTCGTGTGGCTCTGCCGGACCACTCGGATCACTTGTACTTCTTCAGGGCCGCAGTGTCCTCGTTGAACGCTTCCTCGAGGAACGCAAGGGTCATCTTGCGGATCGTCGCGTCGTCGACGCCGGGAACCTGCCAGTCGCCTTCGACATCCACGCGAGTCTTGTTGCCCATCGGCGTGTAGGTCTGCGCGAACTTTGTCCCCTTGGTGGGACCTGCGATCGCCTCGACCTGGTAGCCGCGGGGCGGGTTCATCGTGAGGCGCCACGTCTCCCAATGCGTCCCCTTCCCGTCTGCGTTCAGCATCTGCATCTCTTGGACGACCACGTTCCCTTCTTCACTCAAGACTTTCGTGGAGGGAATCGACCGGTGTTTGTGCAGTCCGGGAGTGTCGTCACCGATATACTTCCAGATTTTCTCCAGCGGCGCGTCGAACACACCTTCGTCTCGGATGTGGACCATGTTTCAATCCCTTCGGTTTTTGCCAAGCCCCTATCGGATAGTTAAGACTGCCCCCTGTGAAACCCGGTTGGTTGGCCGTCTCCGTCCACTGACGGCCCCTTGCGAGCAAAGGGCCGACCCCAGGACGGCTGCGTCCACGACCAAAGAGCTATGGCCCATTCCGCGGTTCTTGACGCGTGGCACGACTCGAGGTCGTCGTCCTGATTCCCGAGAGCACGAGGAAGCACGCCGGAGGTTCGCCTGGACCGCCTGAGGAGGACGCCATCGGCACCGCACTGCCCGCGGCTCTCCATCGGAAGTTGGAAGATCTTCGGGCGGAGATCCTCCAGAAGAGCCCGCCGGGCTCCATCGAACCCGCGCGGTTCTTGCCGGCCTACGAACGCTTTGACGGGAACATGTACCGGTACATCCCCCGCGAGGCGTGGGAGCATCGCTCCCCCAGCGTCGAGGTGGTGATCGCGTCGGGCCTTCGAGGACTGATCGCTTCCCGCGATCGGATTCCGGCATACCACCTCTCGATGGCGGAATCTCTGCCCCCGTTCGGGAAGCTAAACCGATGGTGGCACACGGCCGGTCTCCCGGAAATCCTGGCCGCCTTCCTCATTGCCGCGGGACCAAAGGCGGTCGTGGACCTCCTGTCCCTGGAATACCGCGAGTCGGTAGCGGGTTATCAAAATCGACTCTCCGGAATTCCGGTGAAGACGATCGATTTCCCCGGGATGGGCCGGGCAAGCCAACCGGCGCGGGGAGAAAGGGTCGCGGACATCTTGAGGACGGGGAAAGCCTAGGCTACGCCTTCGGAATCGCCTTTCCCGGGTCGATGAACGGCTTCTTGACCACGGTCGCTCCCCGAGGGCCCGAAGGATGCGCGATTTCGATTTCACTCCCGATGTCCGAGAACTCGATCGGGATCATCGCGTAGCCGATGTTCTTCTTGAGCCGCGGCGAGTGGATCGCCGAGGTCACTCGACCGATGTTTCGTCCACGAGCCCGGACCGGCCACTTCGTCATATTGAACTCGATCGGCGGGCCATCAATCTCCACGCCCACGAGCCTGCGCTTCGGTCCCTCTTCCTTGACTCGCTGAAGGGCTTTTTTGCCGATGAAGTCCTCCGGCTTCTCCAGGTCGACGGTCCAACCGAGGCCGACCTCATACGGGTTGTTTTCGATCGTCATGTCGGCGCCGTAGTTCAGGATCCCCGCCTCGATTCGCCGGATGTCGGAGGGACCCGTTGGCCGGATGCCATACGGCTTGCCGGCCTTGATCACCGCATCCCACAGATCCCCTCCGCGGGACGCATCGAGGAGATACAATTCGTACCCGACCTCTCCGGTCCATCCGGTGCGGGTCACGAGGAGCGGGATGCCGTTCAATTCCGTGGACGTGAAAAAGTAGTAGGCAAGGTCGGTGACCTTTTCGCCGAACAAGTCCCCCATCAGCGCTTTCGACTTGGGACCTTGCACTTGGAGCGGCGAGGCATCCGGTTCCGAGATCGTCACGTCCAGGCCCGAGCCGCGGGCGACCCCTTTGGCCCAAAGAAGGATGTCGCTGTCCGCGAGGGCGATCCAGAACCGGTCCTCCTCGAGGCGGAGCAGAACGGGGTCGTTCAGGATGCCCCCGGCCTCGTCCGTGATGAGCACATACTTTCCCTGGCCCACCCGGCACTGCCGCATGTCCCGGGGCGTGAGGAGCTGCATGAACTCGAACCCGTCCGGGCCGCGGATCTCCACATTTCGCTCGACGGCGACGTCCCAGAGGGCGACCTGCTTGAGCAGGTGCCAGTATTCCTTTACCGGATCATCGTAATAGCTCGGCAGGAACGTGTGATTGTAGACCGTGTAAGACTTGCAACCCGCCTTCAGGGTCGAATCGAAGAAGGGCGATCGTCGGAGACGTGCCCCACGTTGGATCAAGGCCATGTCGTACGGCCTCGATCGCGTGCTCTCTCTGCGGGGCCGTGGTTTCTTTGCTGCCATGTGATCCTCTCCGAGATAGAAACGCCGAGGCGCGGGCGCAATCGAAGGGACTGGGATAAAGGATTCGATGGCCGCGAGAACGGAGCGAGTTCCGCCTCAGTGATCCTCGGTCCTCTGCACGTCGGATGGCTCCCCCGACCTCAACGGGATGCCGCGGGGCACGATCGGATCGCCGACTCGGATCTCTCCTTCCGTCAGGATCTTGGCCCGGAGCCCGCCTCGATGGACGAGACCAGCGATGATGCCTCTCTTCGTGAGGCTTTCCAGATGGGAGCACGGCTCACACAGTTTGATCCCGAGGAGCCGGACGCGGCCGACCTCGAACTCTTGGCCGACCAGATGGTTCAGCGGGGCTCCGCGTGTGGTCACATTCCGTCGGGTCGCGCCTGCAGGAATCGTGATTTGGTTGTCTCTCGCCATGGCCTCGATGGCCTCGGACTCGATGAGCGTGACCTCGCGGCCGGGACCCGGTCGGTCCGAATACGTGCCGTTTTCGAGGAAGTACCGATCTCCTTCGAGCCCCTTCCCGGGGACGGCGCGGACGTGGTCGACCGAGCGCACGCGCGCCTCTGCCTTGTCCGCGATGTGAATCGAGACGACCTCTCCCGTCCACGAAGGCACACGGACCATGGTCTCGTGGAGCCCGCGTCCCGATATAATCGTTGTCTAGGTCGACTCGGGAATGATCGCGTCGGCCTCGATCTCGACGAGCAAGTTCGGATCGACGAGGCGGCCGACCTGCACCATCGTTGACGCCGGTCGAATGTCGCGGAAGAACTCCGCATGGGCGCGGCCGACGGCCTGCCAGTCATCCATGTTCGAAAGGAAGATTCGGGTCCGCACGACATCCTCGATGCGTGCGCCGGCCTTCGTCAGGGCGGTGTCGATCTTTCGGAGGATGTAGACGGCCTGGCCATACGCGTCCAACGAGGCGATGACAAGACCTTCTTCATCCACGGCGGTCGTGCCCGCGACAGCGACCCATGGACCGACGCGAACGGCCCGCGAATATCCGACGATCGGTTCCCACATCGCCCCCGACGAAATGTTCCGGCGTTCCATACAGTTCTCGCCCGGAGGACCATCGTCGGTCCCGCGAAAAACCCTCGGGTGAACCTAGCGACGGTCCGTCGTCCGCAGAAGTTTCGAGAATTCGTCGGAGGCCTGGTCCGAGAGTTTCGTCGCCGCCTCCCAGCTCGCGAGGTTCCTCCAGTGCCGTTCCTCGAAGTCGCGGACGATCCGGAGGAGATCCGCCTTCAGGCTGTCATGGGCGGTACCGTCGTTCAAGGCGGCCCCGATGACGAACTCGCCCCGGACCGCGACGATCCCGAATTCGTCGTATCGCATGGCCGTGGTCGCATATCCGCGCGAGCCCCGCACGCTCGTCTCGACGAAATTCCCGACGACGGAAAGCAAGCCTTCGAGGGTCTCCGCCTCGATGGGCAGGTCGCGACCCGCCGCCAGGGCCACGAGGGGTTCTCCGGAGCGGTAGAAAAGGTACACCGCGATCGCGCGGGGGGACTTTAGCAGGCCTCTTCGTGACTTCATGCAATCCTTCGCGGGAGTGAGTCGGGAAGCCAGAAGGGGTCCCCGGCCGTTGGGCGCCGCAATAGCTGGAGGCGCGGCCGATGGGGACGAGCGTTGAGCCTGGCTGCCATGGGAAGTCGCCCTCCTCAGGAGGAATCTGGTTCCCCTTGGCTAAATAGTTTCGGTGTTTTGTTCCCGAATCTTCCGCCGGCAAACTTTCAAAGTCCGCCGCCGTGTTCCAAACGTCGTCCTTCTGGTTTCGGAGCATTGGATGAAGATTGACGGCTGTGAATTCCCAGACGATCTCCTGTACGATCCCGACGGCCTCGTTTGGGCCCGACCCCTGACCTCCGGGGAGGTCGAGGTGGGCATCACGAGCATCTATGCGGCCGTGGCCGGGCGGATCGCCAAGGTGTCGGGCAGGCCCGCGGGTGTCGAGTATGCCAAGGGCTCGGCCCTCGGTTTCCTGGAGAGCGGCAAGTACTTCGGCCCGATTCGCACGCCCGTCCGTGGTGTCCTGAGAGAAATGAATCCGAAGGTCCTGGCGAAACCTCGAGCCATGACCGAGGCCCTCTATGGCGACGGATGGGTCGCACGGGTCCGGCCGTCGAATCTCGCAGCCGACCGCGCCTCCCTCCTTGCGCTTCCGGCGGCCACGGAACTTCTCGCGAAACAGATCGCGGCGTTTCGCGTCCGTTGCTTTGCGGCCTTCCCCGACTTCGAGATGTTCGAAATCGGGGTCGAATGTGCCGCTGTCCTCGTGAAACTGAACGAATTACTCGTTCAGGTCCCGGTCGGCGAGGTCGTGCACCTCGTGACGGACGATCCGACCTCCCCGATTGAGATGGTGCGATGGTCCGACGAAACGGGTCAGTCGGTCATCGACGAGCGAAGAGAAGGCTCGTTGTTTCACTTCCTCGTCCGCAAGGTTTTGTAAGGTACGCCAAGGCTCGACCCGCGATTCGACGTCACGGTATCATTGGGCCGGGGAACAGGACCGCGCGACCGACAATCTTCCCGGCCCGCAGATCGTTCAGGACCTGGGCGGCCTCCGCCAGCGGTTCCTTCCGGGTCACGACCGGTCTCAGCCGACCTGCGTCTGCGAGTGCGATGACGCGGGCGAGATCGGCCATCGTCGAGGAGTAGGAGCCCAGGTACGCCTTCCCACCGTCCACGAGATCGTTCGCCGTGACTGAGACCGACTCATCTCCACGGGCCACCGCGACAAAACGGCCTCCCGTTCCCAGGACGGATCGACCCAGATCGAAGGTGGCCCGCGTGCCGACGAAATCAATCGTCAGATCCGCCTTCCCGTCCGGCGCCAGATCGTGGAGTGCCCGCGCGGCGTCCTGCAGCGTCACGGCCGAATCGGCACCGACGTCGAGGGCGGCCTTTCGCGCTTCCTCACGCGGCTCGATCGCAAGGACGCGCGCTCCTTGTACCTTTGCGATCTGGATCGCCGACAAACCCACGCCACCGGCCCCGATGACGACGACCAGATCGTCTTCGTCGGCTTCACCGAGGGCCACCACGGCCCGGTATGCGGTCGCTCCGCTGCATCCGAGCGGCGCGGCAAGCGCCACGTCGAGATTCGGTGGCGACGGGAGGAAAGTCCCCTGCTTTGCCACCACGAATTCGGCATAGCCTCCCGGCAGGTCGAAACCGAGGGAGTGTCCATTCTCACATAGGTTCGTCCGCATTCGCTTGCACTGGCGGCACCGTCCGCAGGGCTGTTCGAAGTGCACCACGACGCGGTCACCCACGGTGGTCGTGTACACGTCCCCTCCGATCTTCGAAACGCGCCCTACGATTTCGTGACCGGGGATGAGCGGCTCACGCTC
>Ga0209238_1000987_pt1 | contig 10746 bp, 13 predicted proteins | sample GraSoi013_1_20cm_FD_185823 | JGI IMG/M metagenome (GOLD analysis project Ga0209238, IMG submission 185823) | Grasslands soil microbial communities from the Angelo Coastal Reserve, California, USA - Sample 10_02_2013_1_20cm (SPAdes) (version 2) | ecosystem: Environmental > Terrestrial > Soil >...
GACGACGTCCTGAGCGCCGGCGGATCGACGACATGCCTGCTCGAGACCTCCGCCGGCGGGGGCGCATACGTCGGCGCGAAATTCGACGACCTGGCCCAGATCCTCACCAGGCTGCCCCAGCACGCCACGCGTCTGGGCGTGTGCTTCGACACCGCGCATGCCTACGCGTCCGGCTACGACGACAGCGGCGCGGACGGCATGCGCGCCACGCTGGACCAGCTGACCGCCATCATTCCGGCACAACGGATTCGCGCCTGCCACTGCAACGACACGACGGTGACGCTCGGTGGGAAGGCGGACCGGCATGTGAACATCGGACAGGGCAACATCGGGCTCGAGGGCTTCCGAGCGCTGCTGCAGTATGAGCCGCTGGCGCATTGCGCGTTCGTGCTGGAGACCCCCGGCGAGGAGATGCTGGAGGGACTCGAAAATCTCACCACGCTGCGGTCGCTGGCGTGAGTGAACCCCTTGAGGCGGTGCTCTTCGACTACGGGCACACGCTCATCTATTTCGACGAGCGTCCCCATTCGGCGCTGGTCGGTGCCTATGAAAAGGTCAACCGGCTGCTGGCCGACACCCTGGAGCGAGAAGTCCCGGCGGCGCACGTTCTCATCGAGCAGGTCTCGAAAGCGGTCGACGACGAGATCCAGCGCGATTACGCGGCCGGGCGTCCTGAGGAGGTCGAGATCGCGGCGATCTACGACCGCGCGCTCCGGGCTTTGGGCCTGGAGCTGGAGCCGGCGCTGATCGAGCGCGTCATGGAGCTGGAACAGGATGGCTGGCTGAATAGTGTCCATGTCGGTCCGGACGTCGTGGGAACGCTCGACATACTCCAGCGGCGAGGGTTGCGCATGGGTTTGGTGTCCAATGCCGCCTACTTGCCCCGGCTGATGAAGGCACAGCTGTCCGCCCTGCGCCTTCAGTCCTTCTTTGAGGCCGTCAGCTTCTCATCTGAGGTCGGCGTGCGCAAGCCACACCCCCGGATCTATGCCGACGCGCTCTTAAAACTCGGGGTCGAGGCTCGGCGCGCCCTTTTCGTGGGCGACCGGGTGAAGGAGGACATCCAGGGGCCCAAAACGCTGGGGATGCGAGCGGTGCTGACCCGGGAGTGGCGCCAGGAGGAGGACCCCGGCCTGGCCGATTTCGTCATCCAGCGGCTGGGAGAGCTGCCGGCCATCATCAGCCGGCTCACGCCCAGGGCGCGGTCAGCCGATACCTATAATGAGGTGACGTCGCGCGAGTAACTTCGCGGATGGGTTCTGGAGGTAGGGGCGGTGGACTTCCGCGAGTATCTGAAGCGCAAGTGTCGCGAGCAGAACATTTCCCTGCACCGACTGGCGGTCCGCTGCGACCTCAACCAGATTTATTTCTACCAGGCCGTCAACAAGAACAAGGAAAATCCGCCGCCCTGGGTGCTGCGCCGGGCTGCACCGCACCTCGGCGTCACCTACGTTGAGCTGATGATCGCGGCCGGGCATCTGACGGAGGACGACCTGCGCGCCTATGGCAGCCCCCCGCCAAAACCCTCTGAAAAAGAACGCGAGCGGGAACGGGAGAAGGTGTCGGTCTAACCCGCCCCAAGGGGGGAAAGCGCGGCCCGCCGGAAGGAGGGGTTGGCGTTGGATCGGAAGAGGGGGACGGGAATCAGGGACGCCGGCGGGCCTAGCCAGCCCGGGGATCATAGCAACGCGTTCCGCGCGCGACACGCCATTTGCAAACGTGTTACCGGGCTGTTACAGCCTCTCCGGAGGTCGATAGACTGGCATCGTGCGCCGGGTCGTGATGCACGTCGATCTCGATGCGTTCTACGCCTCCGTGGAGCAGCTTCGCCGCCCGGACCTCCGCGGCAAGCCCGTGATCGTGGGCGGCGCGGGCATCCCCGGCGAGCGCGGCGTCGTGGCGGCGGCGTCCTACGAAGCCCGCCCTTTCGGGGTTCGCTCCGCGATGCCGCTCAGCCGTGCCCGGCGGTTGTGCCCGAAGGCGATCTTCGTGCCCTGCGACTTCAAGGCGTACCGCGAGGCGTCCACGGCGGTTTTCAAGATCCTCGATCGCTACTCGCCGGTGATCGAGCCGATCGCGCTCGATGAGGCGTACCTGGACATCAGCGGTCAGGAGGCGCTCATGGGACAGCCGGACTCCGTCGCGGTGCGCTTGCGCGATGAAGTCAAGGAGCGCTGCGGGCTCGACCTCAGCATCGGTGTGGCCAGCTGCAAGCTCGTCGCCAAAGTCGCCTCCGAGCTGCGCAAACCCCGCGGTCTCGTCGTCGTCCAGCCGGGCCATGAGGCGGCCTTTCTCGCTGCTCTGCCACTGGCCCGGCTGCCCGGCTGCGGGCCGGCCACCGCCCTTCGGCTAGAGCGTGTGGGTGTCCGCACCATCGGCGAGCTGGCGGCCCTCCCCGATCCACTGCTGGGCGAGCTGTTCGGGCAGTACGGCCGCGTCCTTGGGGCCCACGCTCGTGGCATCGATCCCAGCCCGGTCCTCCCCCCCGGCGATCCCAAGAGCATCTCGCGCGAGGTCACATTCGATCATGACCAGTTAGACGCCGCCAGGGTAAGGTCGACCGCGCTCCGTCTGTTGCAGGACGTGACGCAGAGCCTCCGGGCGCACGGGCTCTCGGCCCGGACCGTGGTCTTGAAGATTCGCTATCAACCGTTCGACACCCAATCACGGCAGGCCACCCTGCCCTATCCGACCGACCGAGACGACCAGATTGCCGCTGCCCTGCGCCAGCTGCTGGAAACGCAATTGGATGTCTCGCGGCCGATCCGGTTGATCGGGGCGGGCGTGAGCAACCTCGAGCCGTGCGCCACGCAGCTGAGCCTGCTGGAAGGTCGGTCATCGAGGCTGGCCCAGCTCGACGAGCGACTCGACGAGCTGCGCGATCGCTACGGTGACCATGTGATCGCCCGCGGTGCTGCCGCGCGGACCCAGCAGAAGGATATGCGGCGCGACGACCTCGACGCCCTTCGCGAGCCAGGACGGTGAGCGGCCCCAGGCTGACGCACCTCGGACCGGGTGGCGAAGCACGCATGGTCGACATCTCCGCCAAATCCAGCAGCCATCGGGAAGCCCGCGCGCGGGGAGCCGTCAAAATGAGCCTGGCAGCCTTTGAAGCGATAGTGGGTGGCAATCTTCCAAAAGGTGAAGTCATCGCCACGGCGCGGATCGCGGGCATTCAGGCAGCCAAACGCACCAGCGAACTCATCCCGATGTGTCATCCCCTGGCACTGACCGTGGTCGACGTCGACTGCGTGCCCGACCGCGGTCTGCCCGGCATCCGGATCGAGGCACATGTGCGCTGCGAAGGAAAGACCGGAGCCGAGATGGAAGCGCTGACCGCGGTTGCCACGGCGGCACTGACCGTTGTCGACATGGCGAAAAGCGTCGACCGGTGGATGACGATCGATGACGTGACGCTGGTCTCAAAGCGCGGCGGGAAGAGCGGGGCGCTGCGTCGGCCGGGCTGATTACCCCTTCAGGGACTTCATGGCGGCGTCGTAACCCTTTTGCAGATGGGCGTAGGTTTTGACCTCGTAATCGGCGGGCAGCGCAGCCTCCAGTGCAGTGAGCGTCTTGAGCCCCGCTTGCACCGCGTCCGAGTTTTTCTTGGTTGCGGCGGCGTCCTTGTTCGCGATCGCCTGCACCAGGCTCTCGGTGTTGTTCACCAGGTCATTGAATGCGCTGATCTGTTTGGCTAGCGCATCCGGGACACCGGGCGCGTGGTCGAGTGACAGGGCGAGCTGGAGTTTCTGCTGGGCGTCAGGGTAGGGTGCGCCGGCACCGGCGAGGTCGTGCTTGCCGATGGCGGCATACATCTTGGTGAAATCGATCATCGCGTCGAGCGCCGGCATCATGACCTTGCCCTGGTTGGAGCCCGCGGTGAGAGCCTCATCGGCCTGCTTGAGCCCATCGAGAGCGGTCTTGAGCCGCTGGCGCTCAGCCGCGATCGCGGCGCCCGATGGCGGCGCGACGAACTGGAGCACCACCAGCCGTTGGTCGGCGCCACGCAGGGCGGCCTCGTCGGCCTGGACGATGGCCAGCGCATTGTCGATCGACTGAAGGTCCTTCACCGCCTGGGCTTTGAGCCCAGCCAGATCCGTCGCGCTGGAATCCGGGGCGAAGAAGCTGGCGAAGCCCGCGTCAATCTTCGACTGGTGGATGACCGCGGTGGCCACTGCCTGGTCGGCGCCGGCAATCTGGCTCGAGGCGAGCGCCGGCGTGACACCGAGGAGCAGCACCATGAGCCCCACAACGCCCAGGATCGCGTAGGCAAGCTCTTGCTGGTAACGCACCACGATAGGCGGCAGCGCCATGGGGACCGTAAAGGTCTGGCCGAAGAGCCGCAGCGCTGTCGACCCAGAGGCCGGCGCGTCGGCGGCGGCGTAGTTCGGATAGCCTGGAGGCTGCCCGTAGGCCCCAGGCGGCTGGGGATATCCCGGCCCCTGAGCGTACCCCGGCGGGGCGTACGTCGGATACGGCGAACCTGGCTGACCCGGCTGTCCCGGATAGCCATTCGGCGCTCCCGGGTACTGGGGCATCTGCGGGTATCCCTGGGGAGGATAGTTGGGCGCGCCGTACGGCCCCGCAGGCGCCGGAGGCTGCTGCTCCTGCCCCTGGGGCGCGTAGCCCGGCGGGGCGTAGCCTGGCGGCGGCGGCGGCAGCGCGTTGCGGCAATTGGCGCAGGCCTGGGCGCCTGGCGGGTTCCAGGTGGCGCCGCAATACGGACACGGTGCGGATTGGTAGGCCTGCATAGCTGCGCCGCGGCGCTACCCATGCAACTGGGCGGCTGGGGAATTCCTTTCGGGCAGGCCCGGCCGCCGGGCGCTACTGCAGGAGCTCGTTCAGGTCGGCCGCGTTTCGGACGGCGTAGTCGGAGTAGCAGTTGTTCATGACGGCGTGCACCTCGCCGGCCTGCGCCGCCATATCGCCGAGCTTGGGCACCCAGGCCTTCAGCTCGCTCGGCTGATAGAGATAGCGGAATTTTTCCGCGGTGCTGATCCCTTTTTTCTCCCAGGTCTCTCGATTGTGTCCGTGGAAGCGCACCATGCCGAGGGGCGCGGTCACCGCCACCACCGGCGGCACGCTCGAGCCTAACCCCTGCGGCTCATCGACCACGACATAACTCAGGCCGCGCCCCTTCAAGAACTCGAAAACCCGCTGGCGGCGCTCCTCCTTCAACCAGGACGCCTGTCGAAATTCGATCGCGATCCTAAAGTCGGGCAGCCATTCGCGCAGATCCTCCATGAACCGGTAGGAGGCCGGTGACGGCAAGAACCACTTGGGGAACTGGAAGACGATCGCCCCGAGCTTGCCCGCATCCTGCAACGGCTGCAGGCCCTCGCGGAACCGATCCCACACGCGTTCCTTTTCCTTGGGGCCCAGGTCCTTGAAGTACAAGTTGCGCTTCGAATCGGAGAGCTTTTCGCGAAGATCCTTCGGCAAGCGTGTCGCCGGGGCCGGATGCTGGGTGAGCAGCGCATAGGCCTTGGCGTTGAAGGTGAAATCTTTTGGCGTGCGCTCGACCCACAGCTGCGCCGTCCTCTCGTTGGGGATGGCGTAGAAGGTGCTGTCGACCTCGACGATGGGGAATTTCGAGGCGTAGTAGCGCAGCCGATCCTCCGCGGTTGTCGCGGTCGGCGGATACCATCCGCTCTTCACCAGGGTTGGTTCGGTCCAGGATGAGATCCCGACCTTGATCCGGCCCATCAGCTAGGACGGTGCGCGGCCGGCGTATCGCTGACCTGGTTGCGCAGGGTGCGCAGTCCGTGGGGCAGCGCCTCCATCACGGCCTCGAGGCTGTCGGCAACGCCGCGTGGACTGCCGGGGAGGGCGAGCACCAGGGTGCGCCCCACAACCCCGGCCAGCGAGCGTGACAGCATGGCATGCGGCGTCTTGCGCAAGCCCGCGGCGCGCATCGCTTCGGCAATGCCCGGGACGACATAGTCGAACAAGGGTTCCAGCGCCTGCGGCGTGACATCTCTCGGACCGAGCCCGGTACCCCCCGTCGACACGATCAGATCCGGGTCCGTTGCTCGCAGCCACTCACGGACCTGATGTTGAATGTGTTCCACGTCGTCGGTGACCACCTCGCTGATCTTCTCGCCGCTCTCGTCCTCGCGCTCCCCGCGCGCGCCTTTGGTGCTGACCGTCAGGATACAGGCGCGAAAGCTCATCCCAGCAGTCTAGAAGCCCCCACCTGGCCCTCCCCCTCGAGCGGGGGCAGGAATAAACTGGCGGTCAGCCTTCGGCGCGGTAAGCGGCGTGGGCCGCGATCGTGCGGCAGAAGTCCGTCACGGCTCCGCTCACATCCATCAGGTCGCGATAGCCAAACGAGACGCAATGGTCGAAGGGCGGAAAGCGCACGACGGTCGAGGCCGGCGCGACGTCTGCGTCGTACAGCACCAGGACCGGACGTCCGCGGCCGAGCAGCCAACCGGCTTCAAACCCGACGCCGATGCTGCGACCGGTCATCTCCACGCAGCCGGCGTCGGCCTCGAGCAGCTCGCGATGCATCATCTCGGCGACCAGCTCCGGCCGGTCCAGGCCGGGTCGGTACTCCGGATCGGCCACTCGCTCGGCAAGGATCCCGGCACCGTACTCGACGAGGGCGCGGTGAGCCAGCTGAATCGCCTCCAGGCTGCGCGGGCCGAGCTCGCCGCTGACGGCGCGGCCGAGATAGACCTTCATCGCTCGACCACGGTGGGCGTGGGCTTCCGCTTCGGCCGCCAGAGCCCGACGATCAGCATCACCATCCCGAGCACCGGGTCGAAGGGCAGCACGATGCCGCCCAGGAGCGCGCTGATCCAGCGCGGCCGAAAGCGCCGCATGGCCGAATTATCCGACATCTTCGGGAGGTATGACCGCCTCGCCAGATGCCATCGCGTCGGCCGGTTCGTTCTCCACGTCGAGGCCCTCGTCGTCATCGAGGTGGACGCCGTCCGTCGCGGGATCCCCCTTACGCCGGCGTGCCGGCCGCTCGGCCGACAGCGATCGGACATCGAGACCCTGGCGAAGCAGGTGAATGCTCTCGAGAAAAGACAGCCGTTCGACCAGCCAGCCGACCCGATAGTGAACCGCGAACCAGGTCTCGTGCGACGGGGGGTGGCGATGACGGCGTCGCCAGCGGCCGACCGCCTCCTTGAAGGTGGGGGCAAAGCCACCGTCTCCCCGACGATCGGCGCCCGGATTGCCTGACACGGACGGATTCTAGGGATAATGCCGACGTGCGGCTCAGCGAGATCATGGCCCTGGCCAACCGACTCGCGCACTGTGCGCAGACCCCTGCCGACTCCCAGGTCTATCTCGACGGAGATGTGCGTCGAGTCTACGTCGCCATCGATGTCGACGTCGGCGAGCTGCTGCTGGCGCAGCGTCTCGGCGTCGACGGCGTGATCGCCCATCATCCAATCGGTTCCCACGCCCGGCTTGGCCTCCCGGTCGTGATCGAGCGGCACGAGGCGCAGATGCGCGCCGAAGGCATCCCGGCCGGGATCGCGCACGAGGTGATGCTCACCCGACAACGGCCGGTTGCGCATGCGCTCCATACCGCCAACTACGACCGCGTGGTCGCTGCCGCGCAACAGCTGGCGATGCCGATGATGAATATTCACCTGGCCGCGGACCTCATCGGCCGGCAGTTCTTCATCGATTTCGTGGGCCGGGTCGTCGACGCCCACGCCACCACCGCGGGCGAGCTGATCGGCGAGCTCAAGACCATTCCCGAAATGGAGGCCTCGCTGGTTCAGCCCGAACTGTGGCTTGGTACGGCAGAAAATCCCGTGGGCCGCTGGGTCGTCCAGATGGCAGCCGGCACAAATGGTGGCGCGCCGGTCTACCGCACGTATTATGAACACGGCATTGACACCATCCTGGCGATGCACATCGACGATCGGGACCTCCGCGAACTGGAGCAGCTGCAGCGCCCGAAGGCAAATCTCGTGATCACCGGCCACATGCCCAGCGACTCGATCGGGATGAACCGGATGATTGAGGCCCTGGAGCAGCAAGGCCTCGAAGTTATCGTGGGTTCCGGAGTTATACGGGTTTAGACAACCATCGAGGAGGACCGCTTGGACGAATCACCTCGCGCATACAGCAACGAAGCGGAACGCCGCTATCACCTGCGTCGGTTAGACGATCTGCTCGAGGCGCTGGAGCGGCTCAACCTGGCGGAAGCCAAAGAACTCCCGACCGTCGTCAAGGATCGGATCGAGAAGGAAGGCATCACGGTTGACCCGGAGACCAGTTTCAGCCGCCTGATCGAGCTGGTCTGGGCGCAGCAGGAGAAGTACCTGATCGACCTCAAGGCCGATCGCCGCAAAGGATCCCGTCGGGTCGGCGACGGCGTCGTTGCCTCCCATCGCGTGCTTGACGCGTTCATCCTTGGCCGCTTGAACCTAGCGGGAAAACGCCGCAGGCGTTTGACAGGCTAGCCCCGTTACGCGAGCTCATCTCGGCTGCGCCGAAGCGCACTTAGTTCAGAGCTTTAAACGGCCGAAAGGCCAGCTCGCCCTGCGGGCTCGCTAGGCGGCTTTGTAGCGACTGAGTTCTTGTTCCAGCTGCTGGATCCGGAAGAGCAGCTGGTTGATGTAGCGCTCCCGACCCATCAGCCGGGTGTTCATCGATGACGTCGCCTGCAGCTGTTCCTTGACCCGGTCCCAGCGCCGCACGTTCTGGATCGCGACCGCCGCCTGCTCGGCAAACGCCTTGAGCTGCTCCAGGTCGGCGCTCGGAATCGGATCGAGCGTGTCGCGGTACACGTTGAGCACGCCGCTGACCTGATCCGAAACCTCGAGCTCTGACCGGCTCAGCAGCGCGCCGTCCTCCGACAATTCCTGATGGGCCAGCGGGCCGCACAACACCGAGGCAATCATTTTGAGTCCGGCTTTCTCAACGGTCTCGACCAATGCCGGCGGCAGCATTTCACGGATCGGTGAGACCCACGGCTTTCCGGTCCGCATCACGTCACCCGCGGCGGGCGCGCCCCAGGCAATCCGCTGCTCGATCACCGCATCGGACACGCCCACCGAGCCGGTTACCTCAAGCTCCAAGGTTTTCTGGTTGCGCAGCGCCAGCAGAGCGGCTTTTCCGCCCACGAGCTCCTTGGCGCTGGAAAGCACGAATTCGATGACCTGCTTGGTGTCGTTGGCCGTCGAGAGCTCGCGTGCCTTGCGGACCAGCGTCGTCAACCGGTCCTCTCGATGCTTGAGCAGGTCAACCAGCCGCGCATTGATCAGGGCGTTCGCGGCGTCGGTCGCGACCCGTGCGAGATTGCGTAGATCATGCTCGGTGAACGGGTCACTGGCCGGGCGCGCCACCGTCAGCACGCCAAGCCCCTCCTTGTCGGCGAGCAACGGAACGGCAATAAAGGAGCGGGGCTGATGCTTCGGGTCGGATGCCTTGAAGCGAGGGTCCGACCGCGTGTCTCGCACCAGGACCGGTTCCCGATGCGACAGGGCCCACCCGGCGATCCCTTCACCGACCTTGAAACGGGACATTTCGCTGACCGCGATCGGGCTGTTGCGAGCGGCCTCGACCTTGAGCTCCTCCTGGAGCTCATCGACCAGGGCCAGCGTGCCGCGCTCGAAACGGACCAGCTCGGAGGCCGCGTCCAGCACCCCATCGAGGGCGAGGCGCCACTCGACGGATGAGGAAAGTCGCTGGGCCGCCTTGATGGTGGCCTGCGATGACTTCAGCGCGGACTCGGCCTCCGCTAGTTGCGCCCGCGCCACGTCCCAGCGGGCGGACAGGGCGTCGAACTCGAGTTGCAGGTGATGCTGGGCCGCCTGCGCTTCCAGCGCGCGGTCGAGATCGGCCCGGAGTTTTCCGTTGCCGCGCTTGAGCTGCTCGATCTCGGATTGGAGGCCGCTGATGCGCGCCTCGACGCCGTCCTGGTCAATCTGCAGCGCGGCGACCTCGGCGTCCCGCGCGGCGATCGTCGCATGCGCGCCCGCCAGCTGAGCGGCAAGCCGGTCGCGCTCCGCCGTGGCGTTCGCCCGGCTGCGCGTCAGGTCGGCGAGGTGGACGCTGAGGTCCTGTCGCTCACGATCGAGCGCCTCATAGGCCGTCTGCAGCGTCGATTGCCTGTCGACGATCTGCTCCAGGTCGTGGATCCGTGCCACCTGCTCACCCGAGACGGTTCGCTGCTCCGCCACTTCGGTCTCCAGCGCGGAGGCTCGTCCACGCTGGCGGCTCAGCTCCTGCTCGGTCTGCTCGAGCAGCTTCTGGTTGCGCTCCAGGACGCGGCCCTGCTGGCGGTGCGCCTTGAGAAGCTCATTCAGGTCCTGGCGCAGGCGGGCCTGGACCGCGCTGGCATCGTCGAGCGCCAGGTCCGCAGTCCGGGGTTCCGGCGGAAGGTCGGCCGCCCGCCGCGCCGGTCCGGCGGAGGGCGCCGAGTTCTTTGGCGGAGATGCCTTGGGTGCGGACGGTTGGACCGAGGGCGCCGGTTTTTCCGGGGGCTGCGGCCGCCGGGACAACCACTTCGGCATGGCTCAGTCCGCCGTCGCGCGCAGTGCCGCGTCGCCGCCGGGGGCACGCGTCTGCCCCTCGATCACCTGCAAGCCACTCTGGCCGAAAACCTCGATGGGGAAGTCCTCACCGTTGGCTTTCAGCCGTGGCAGCAGCTTGGGGATCACGCCCGTCCACCGGAAGGTCCCGAGCACATTGCCCTCCTCGTCGATGCCCGACTGGTCGAAGAGACAGATGTCCTGTACCTGGATGTTGTTGCCGGTGATGCCGATGATCTCC
>Ga0209238_1000989_pt1 | contig 10744 bp, 9 predicted proteins | sample GraSoi013_1_20cm_FD_185823 | JGI IMG/M metagenome (GOLD analysis project Ga0209238, IMG submission 185823) | Grasslands soil microbial communities from the Angelo Coastal Reserve, California, USA - Sample 10_02_2013_1_20cm (SPAdes) (version 2) | ecosystem: Environmental > Terrestrial > Soil >...
CGCTTTCTCGAGAGCGTCGAGCGGGTGTCGGGAAAGCGGCTGGCGGTTCGCGAGGAGCCCCGCCGGGCCGGGGACCCCGCCGCGCTGGTGGCGCGCGCCGATCGCATCCGCGCCGAGCTGCTCTGGCGCCCGCGCCTCGACGATCTCGACGGCATCGTGCGCAGCGCGCTCGCCTGGGAGGAGCGGCTGCTGCGCGAGCCCTGGTGAGTGCGCCCGCGCGCGTCTGCAATCCCAGACACGTTGGCGGTGCGCCCGGTAGAATGTCCTCTCATGCGATGGGCGCGGCCCAAGTCATTGAGTGGACTGATGCTGGTCGGCCTGGCGCTGATCGCCGTGCCGCTCCTGGTCGCCATTCTCACCGCCGTGCTGCAGATCCGCTATCTCGCAGACACGGGCACGAAAATCGTCATTCAGGGCGTCGCCGGCGCGCGCGCCAGCCAGGCGCTGTTCGGGCAGATCGCCTCCCTCGAGCGCACGGCGCGCCTGTACGACGTGCTCGGCGATCCGAAGCTCCTCGAGCTGTACCGCACCCAGGACGAGCGCCTGAGCGCGACGCGCGAGCAGCTGCACTCTCAGGCCACCAGCGACGCCCGCGGCACGCTCGAGGAGATCGGGGTGTTGCAACGCAGCCTGCGCAACACGGTCATGAGCGCGCCCCCGGGCAGCAGCGCTGCGGTCGCCTCCGACCTGTCCAGCCGTTTCACGCAGCTGTCGGCCCTGGTGGAGCGCGTGGCGCAGCAGAGCAACTCCCAGGTGGACACGCAGGTGGCCGCGCTGGCAGAGCAGACCCTGCAGGCGCGCAAGCGCCTGCTGTGGCAGACCGCGCCGCTGCTGCCGCTCGCCGTGGTCGCGGTGTTCGTGTTGACCCTGGGGGTGGGCCGGCCGCTGCGGCAACTCGACCGCGCCATCAGCGAGCTCGGCCAGGGCACCTTCACCAACACGATCGCCGTGACCGGTCCGCATGACCTCGAGCGCCTGGGCGGGCAGCTCGAGTGGCTGCGCCAGCGGCTGCTCGAGCTCGCCCACGAGCGCAACCGCTTCCTGCGGCACATATCGCACGAGCTCAAGACACCCCTTGCCAACATTCGCGAAGGCACGGAGCTGCTGATGGACGGGGCGGTGGGCGAGCTGGACTCCAACCAGCGCGAGGTGACCGCGATCCTGCGCGAGAACGGTATCAAGCTGCAGCGCATGATCGAGAACCTGTTGTCCTTCAGCGCCTGGCAGACCTCCAGCGTGGGCCTGGAGGCCACCGAGTTCCGCCTGCGTCCGCTGGTGAAACAGGTGCTGGAGAACCAGCAGCTCACGCTGCTGTCGCAACGGGTGCGCCTCGATGTACGCGTCGAGGACGTGACCCTGCTCGCCGATCGCGGCAAGATCCGCCTCATCCTCGAGAACCTGGTGTCGAACGCCGTCAAGTACTCGCCCAAGGGAGGCACCATCCACCTGCGGGCCCGGGCTGCGGGCGCGCAGCTGGTGCTCGACGTGGCCGACGCCGGCCCAGGGATCCCGCCCGAGGAGCGCGGCCACGTGTTCGACGCCTTCTATACCGGGCGCGCGGCCAGGGCCACACCCGTGAAGGGCACCGGGATCGGACTGTCGGTGGTGCTGGAGTTCGTGGGTGCGCACGGCGGCACCGTACAGATCATCGATGGCGAGTTTGCGGGTGCGCATTTCCGCATCACCATGCCCATCAGGGTGACGAGCGGCGGGGATCGCCCCGCCAGGCACGAACCCAAGGCGCATGCGCATGCCGCCTGAACGCACCCTGCCTGCCTGCCGCGCCGTGACGCCGCCCTGCCCCGGTGCGTCGCGCGCCGGCGCCGCGGGCGGGGCGCTCGTGGCGCTCATCGCCTGCGGCTGCGCCTGGGTGCCCCAGCGCGCGCCCTCGCCCGCTCCGGTGGTGAATGGGGCGGTGGCGAGCTCGACCGTGCTGAATCAGTACCTGCTGCTGCTGCAGCGGCTGGTGCAGGGTAAGCTCTCCGAGCAGGCGGAGATCGTGGCCAGCGCACAGCGTGATTACGACACCGCGCCGACGCCCAGCCGCGAGCTGAGGCTGGCGCTGGTTCTCGGCACTCCGGGGCACCCGGCGACCGACCTGCCCAAGGCCCAGGGGCTGCTGCGCGAGCTGATGGCGGACCCGCAGATGCTATTGCCCGGGGAGCGCGCGCTCGCATTCCTGGTGCTTTCGCAGATTGACGACCATTTGACGCTCGATGCAGAAAATCGCAGGCTGCAGAGCGAGGCGGTGCGGGCCGACCAGCAGCGCATGGCCAACGCCAACCACCGCCTGCAGGCCGAGCTGGACGAAAACACCCGCCTGCGCAGGGAGCTCGAGGAGGCACGCGCCAAACTCGACGCCATCGCCAACATCGAGCGCTCGCTCAACGAGCGCAAACCCGGGAGCACGGGACGATGATCACAGTGAGCAAGGACACGATCCTGAACCAGACCGGCAAACGCAAAGCCCGCATCCTCCTGGTGGACGATGACCCGGGGCTGCTGCGCCTGCTGACCATCCGCCTGCGCGCGGAGAGTTACGACGTCGAGGCGGTGGAGAGCGCCGCGCAGGCGCTGTCGGCATCGAGCCGCTTCCGCCCCGACCTGGTGATCACGGACCTGCGCATGGACCAGATGGACGGCATCGGACTGCTCAAGGAGCTGCAGAACCGCTGGCCGGGACTGAAGGTCATCATCCTCACCGCCCACGGCACCATCCCGGATGCGGTGCAGGCGACGCAAATGGGCGCGTTCGGCTTTCTCACCAAGCCGGTCGACAAGCAGGAGCTTCTCGACCAGGTGCAGAAGGCGCTGCGGATCTCCGGCTTCGGCGCCTCGGATGAGGACTGGCGCGCGGAGATCGTGACGCGCAGCGCCAGCATGGAGGAGAAGCTCGCCCAGGCGCACATGGTCGCGGGAACGGATGCGCGCGTACTGATCACCGGGGAGAGCGGCACCGGCAAGGAGCTGCTGGCGCGCGCCATCCACAAGGGCAGCCCGCGCCGCAACAAGGCGTTCGTCGCCATCAACTGCAGCGCCATGGCGGAGGATCTGCTGGAGTCGGAGCTGTTCGGCCACGAGAAAGGCTCGTTCACCGGCGCGACGCGCGCCCACCGCGGCCTCTTCATGGCCGCCGACGGCGGCACGCTGATGCTCGATGAGATCGGCGACATGCCGATGCGGCTGCAGGTGAAGCTGCTGCGCGTGCTGCAGGAGAACGTCATCCGCCCCGTGGGCAGCACCGATGCCGTCCCGGTGAACGTGCGGGTGATCTCCTCCACGCACCGCGACCTGCAGCAGCTGATGAGTGTCGGGCAGTTCCGCGAGGATCTCTATTACCGCCTCAACGTGGTGCACATCGAGATGCCCTCGCTCAACCGCCGCCGCGAGGACATCCCGCTCCTGGTGGCGCACTTCCTGGCGCAGATCTCCAAGGAGAGCGGCGTGCGCAAGATCTACGCGCCCGAGGCGGTGGAGCTGCTCGCCACGGCCGACTGGCCGGGCAACATCCGCCAGCTGCAGAACGTGGTGCGCCAGAACGTGGCGCTGTCGCAGACGCCCATCATTCCGGTGGAGCTGGTGCAGCAGTCCCTCGGCGGCACCCCCGGGCGCCTGCCCTCCTTCGACGAGGCGCGCGATGAGTTCACCCGCAGCTACCTGTCGCAGATCCTGCAGATCACCGGTGGGAACGTGAGCCAGGCGGCGCGGCTGGCGCGGCGCAACCGCACCGATTTCTACAAGCTGCTCGCGCGGCACCAGCTGACGCCCGAAGAGTTCAAGCAGCGCTAATCGCCGCTGCCGGTGTTGTCCTTGGCCGGCAGCTCGGGAGTGCCGGCCGCCGGCGGCGCGTGGCGCCCGAACTGCGTGGCGTCGATACTGTGCTTGCCGAGCAGGTCATAGAGCGTCGGGCGGGTCACCCCGAGCAGCTCCGCCGCCCGCGACAGGTTCCCCCGGGCGACGGCGAGTGACTGCCTGACGGCCTGCGCCTCGGCGCGCTGGCGCGCGACACGCAGATTCAGGTACTCGGGCTCATCGCCGGGGTCTTCCAGGCCCAGGTCGCCCGCCGTGACGACCGCGCCCTCGGCCATGATGACCGCGCCCTTGATGCGGTTCTCCAGCTCGCGCACATTCCCCGGCCAGCGATACGCCTGGATCGCGCGGATGGCATCGGGCGCCAGTCCGCGCGTGGGCTTGCCGAAGCGCTCGGAGAGCTGCTGCAGGATGAATTGCGCCAGCAGCAGGCTGTCGCCCTGCCGATCGCGCAGCGGCGGCACGCGGATGGTCACTTCGCTGATGCGGTAGAACAGGTCGTCGCGGAAGCCGCCGCTGCCGATCAGCGCTTCGAGCTTGCGGTTGGTGGCGCACACCAGACGAAAGTCCAGCGCCACCGGCACACGCCCGCCGACGCGCTCGACGGTACGCTCCTGCACCACGCGCAGCAGCTTGGCCTGGAGTGAGGCCGGCATCTCCCCGATCTCATCGAGGAACACCGTGCCGCCCTCGGCGGACTCGAGCTTGCCGGCGGTGCGCTTGGCGGCGCCGGTGAAGGCGCCCTTCTCATATCCGAACAGCTCGCTCTCGAGCAGCGTGTCGGGGATCGCCGCGCAGTTGATGGCGACGAAGGGCTTGTGCGCGCGGCCCGAGAGGCGGTGCAGGTTGCGCGCCAGCACCTCCTTGCCGGTGCCGCTGTCTCCGAGCAGCAGCACCGTGGCGTTGGTCGGGGCGACCTTCTCGATCGCGCGGCACACACCTCGCATGGTGTCGCTGACGCCGATGACGCCCTCGAGCGCCATCGCGCCGGTGCGCTCGCGCAGCCGCCAGTTCTCCTCCTCGAGCTCGCGGATGCGCAGCGCGCGGCGCACGACGATCGAGAGCACGCCGGCGTCGAGTGGCTTGTGGTAGAAATCGGTCGCGCCGAGGCCGACCGCGGCCACCGACAGCTCGCGCGCGTCGTGCTCGGTCATGGCGATGATCTTGGTATCGGGGCTGATATTGAGGATCTGGCGCAGCAGCTCCAGGCTCTGTGCGACCACGGCCGGCTCGCCCGCCGCGCCCAGGTCGAACAGCACCGCGTCCGGCTCGGTGCGCCGCACGATGGCGAGCGTCTGATCGGAGGTCTCGCACGCGGTCACGTCCAGATCCGAGAACACCGCCTCCAGCTCGCGCCGCAGGGCGCGATCGTTCTCGAGGATCAGCAGTTTCCGGCGCTGCATCGCGGCGGCCATCAGCGCGCTCCCTTGCCGAGCAGTACCACTTCGGCGGTCTGGACCAGGATAGCAAGATCAAACAGCAGGCTATTGTTCTTGATGTAGTACAGGTCGTACTGCAGCTTCTCGAGCGCATCCTGTTCGGATGAGCCGTACGGATAGCACAGCTGCGCCCAGCCGGTAATGCCGGGTTTGACGCAGTGACGCTGCACGTAGTATGGGACCTCCTGCGCCAGGTGCGCCACGAATTCCGGGCGCTCGGGGCGCGGGCCGACGAAGCTCATGTGTCCGCGCAGCACGTTGATCACCTGCGGCAGCTCATCGACCCGCAGTTTCCTGATGACCGCGCCCACGCGCGTGACGCGTGGATCCTGACGCTGCGCCCACTGCGCGCCCTCGAGCTCCGCGTCCAGGCGCATGCTGCGGAACTTCAGTACCCTGAAGGTGCGCCCGCCGCGGCCCACCCGGCTCTGGGAATACAGCGCGGGCGCGCGCCAGCCGTCCTCGATCTTGATGGCGATCAGGGTGATCAGCATGACCGGCAGCGACACCGCGAGCACCGCGAGGCTCGCGAGCAGATCCAGGGTGCGCGCGGAGAACAGCCGCAGCGGATCGCGCCGGAACCCGTGACCGAAGATCATCCAGCTCGGATTCAACACGTCGATGCGCACGCGCCCGGTCTCGCGCTCCAGAAAGGAGAGCAGTTCCGTGACGTCGACCCCCGCGAGGCGGCACTGCAGCAGCTCGCGCAGCGGAAAGCCGCGGCGCCGATCATCCATGGCCACCACCACCTCGCTGACATTGAGCCGCTCGCACAGCGCGGGCAGACCGCCGCTCGCATCGAGCAGCCGCTGCGCGGGAACCTCCGGTTCCTCGTCCGGCGGGCACACGAAGCCGGCCAGCAGAAAGCCGCGCCGGTCCGCCGAGCGGCGCAGGTTGGCGACCGCGGCGGCGGCGGCGCCGGCGCCGTAGACCAGTACGCGCCGCTTGAAGATCTCCTGGTCGACCGCGCGCGCGAACACCAGGCGCGAGATGACCACCGCGCAACCGGTCCCGAGCACGGCGAGCGCCGCCACGCCGCGCCACAGGTGCAGGCTCGGGATCAGGTAAAAGACTGCGGCGATGGCACACGAGGCCACCACCAGCGCCGCCGCCAGGCGCAGGAAAATGCCCCCGATCTGCGCGCGCTGGCGCGAGCTGTACAGGCCGAAAGCGAGCAGGCAGACGGCCACGATCGCGCTGAACACCAGCCCCCGCGGCCATAGCCGACCCAGCTCCCGCTCCAGGTTTGACAAGTGGCTGAGCCGGGTCTGAAAGCGCAGCAGGACCGCCGCGTACAGCGCGAGGAACGCCAGGCCGACCTCGATGAGCGCCAGCACGGCAAGGGGAGCGGGCACGTGTTGTCCGAGAACGCGGATGCGCATTGGGCTGGCGAACCGGCGGCGAGAGGCCGGACCTTACACGATAGTGTAAAGGCAGTTCCCCGTGATTATGTGAAATTCATCACAGTTGCGCAGGCCGACCCGCCTTGAGGCGCCGCGCGACACTGCGCACCAGTGAGCGGGGAGAAGCGAGTCGGTGCGCGAGGTGCGCAGCCAGCGCGTACCCGAGGCGCAGCCTGTCGAGCGGCGCTGCGCTGTGGGTGAGCATGGTGCGGTGCAGTTCCCAGAATGCTCTGCCGCGCCGCTCCACGGCGGCAGCCGCCAGCATCCGGTAATAGCCCTCGAGTCTCGAGCGATAGCAGCGGCGGTATTCTTCCTCATCGAGATAGGCGCGGCCGTACCTGGTGAGAGTGTAGAAGTTGCTTGCGCAGTCGCTGTCGAGTCCGCGCAGGAGCGAGGTCTGGCTCGCGTCGTGTTCGCGCATGAACGCCAGCGCCTGGTGGACGAAGGCGAAGTCGCACTCCCGCAGAATGTCATAGCACGACTGCACATCCGCGTGCAGGTTGACCGGGTCGTAGAAGGGCGCGCGGCGGCGGATGAGGTCCGCCCTGATCAGCATGGTGGTCGGCAGGCCGAAGAAGTAGCGATTCTCGAGCAGCGCCTTGCGACCGGCGAGCCGGCCCGGGAGAACCGTGGTTGGCGAGGCGGCGGCCGAATCCGCGGGCCGCAATTCGAACCGGGTCTGGTTGTTTGCCGTGGCAGCGAGGCAGCACACCAGACCGATCGAAGGCTGCGTCAGCGCGCAGCTCACCATCGTCGCGATGCATTCGGGATAGAGCCAGTCGTCCGCCATCAACGGCTTGCAGTAAATGCAGTCGCGATCGATCAGAGCGTAAGCGCGATTGAGATTATCGATGATGGGCAGGAATTCTGCGTTGCTGTGCACGGTTACGCGCGAGTCGCGGCTCGCGTAGTGCAGCGCGATCTCGAGGCTGTCGTCGGTGCTGCGATTGTTGACTACCGTGCAGCGCCAGTTCGCATAACTTTGCGCAATGAGGCTCTCGAGGCACTCGCGCAGGTATTTCGCGCCGTTGTAAACGGGCGTGACCACACTGACCAGGGGCTCCTGCCGTGGGTTCATGATACCGGTGTCTCACGGCCCGCCGGCCGCGGGGTCGCGCGCGCGCTCACCTGCGGGGAGGCTGATTCTGCCACACCTTCCACGGGCAATTTTCCTGCGCTTCCATGCGGTCGAAGCTGATCTTGTCCTTGAAGGTATCCATGCACCGCCAGAAGCCGTCCCACGAGAATGTCACCAGCTTGTGCGCGGCGATCAGCCGTCCGAAAGGCTGCTCCGCCAGCTCCTCGCCCTTGCGGATGTAGTCGAAGATCTCGCGCCGCAGAACGAAAAAGCCCCCGTCGATGCGCAGATCCTGCTCGTGCAGCCCGCCCATCGAGATCACCGTCCCATCGGGCGCCGCCTGCACGGCGTGAAAGCTCTGCGGACTGCGCACCGACACCAGGCTCGCGATCGCCTGCTTGCTGCGGAAGTCGGCGATCATCCGATCGAGCGGGACATCCGACAATCCATCCGAGTAGTTCGCGAGGAACTCCGCCTCATTGCCCAGGTATTTGCGCACGCGCAGCAAACGCTCGCCGATGGTGGCGTGCAAGCCCGTATCGACGAAGGTGATATTCCAGTCGGCGGTGTCGTGAGCGTGCAGCTCGATGCGGTGATCCCTTTCGTGCAGGGTGAAGTCGCTCGACATGGCTTCGTTGTAGTTCAGGAAATAGTCGCGGATCAGGTCGCCGCGGTATCCGAGGCACAGGATGAAATCGCGGTGTCCGAAATGCGCGTAATAGCGCATGAGGTGCCACAGGATCGGCCGGTAGCCGATCTTGAGCAGCGGCTTTGAAATCGTGTCCGAGTGCTCGCGCAGCCGCGTGGCAAGACCCCCGCAGAACAATACGACCTTCATGAGCTCTCTCGCCTGGTCCTGCCGGCAACCGTGCGCTGCGCGGCGCGCCTGCCGGCAGCGCCCGAGCCTGCCGGTGCGCAAGCGAGCAGCCCCGCGGCTTCGAGCGCGCGCGCCGCTTCCCGCAGCACCGCGAACGGCAGTCCGGAGCGCCGTGCGATGTCGAGCAGTGAGTGCGCGCCGTCGGACTGGTTCAACACCCACAGCATGGCGTATTCGTGCCCGGCCGGTTCGCCGCCGCCGAGCGCCCCATACAACCCGCGCGCGCCGAGCCTGGGCTCGCCCTTGGGCTTGAGATTGACGTACCGCTGGTTGCTCTCGATGAGCTCCACGATACGCTGACACGTTTCGAAGCTGCCTTGCAGGGCCGCGGGCGTGATGAGCGACAGATCGTCCGCCGAGGTATGGTATTGGGGGTAACCGCCGTTGACCGAGCGGGTGAGTCGCCCCGCCGGAAGATCAAACCCCGGGGAGCATAGCTGCCGCTCGTCGTAACCGTACGGCGAGAACGGTATGACGGCGCCGTCCCCGGCCAGCGCGTAGGCCACGAGCGCGTCGATCTCGCTCGTGTCGCGGCGGCTGCGCTTGTAGGTGAGTGCCCCCGGATCGCCGAGCAGGGCCAGCACCAGTGCGTGACGCACGCGCGACAGACGCGACTCGTTGCGCTTGAGCCAGGTCAGCGACCCGATGGTCCCGGGCGCAAACACGAAACGATAGGTGAAGCGTCGCGGCTCGCGCGCGATCCACTCGGCCAGCGCCGTCATGAGCGCCATGCCGCTGGTATTGTCATTGGCAAGAGAGGGGTGACAGACGTGGGTGAAGAACAGGACCTCGGCGCGGATGCGGCCGGCGATCAGCAGTTCCCCATAGGTGAGTGAGCCCGGCGCGAGCGAGCTCTTCACCTCGATGCGGTAACGTCCCGCGCGCAGCGCCAGGCGATCACGCGCGCGCATGCAGAAGCCCCAGTCGCGCCGATAATAGCTGGTGCGGTATGGGATCCAGTCGGGGTGCTCCGGCAGCACATGCAGCCGCGCCGACAACTCCGCGAGCGAGACGGACGTCTGCACCGGCTCGGAATAGCCCACCAGGTGCAGATTGTGCGCCTGGAAATCGATCACCCGCCGGCCATCGGCATCGATGACCGCCGCGTCCTCGACGTTCCACTCCAGGGGGATCTCCCAATCGAACACGCGCGTGCCGCTCGGCACCTCGTGTACGATGAGCGGCACGCGAGCGCGGATCAGCGCGAGCGTCTCACGCACGCCGGCGCCGGTGATGCTCCTGCAGATCGGGTACAAGCGCGCCGCAAACTCGTGCAGAGCGCGCCCTGCCGAGGTTGCGGCCGCCGGCGACGATGCCTTCACGTCCATGAGACCGTGCCACCCGATTGGGTCGTGCGCTGGCGCAACTGCGCTTCGAAGCCGTCGCGGTCAAAGTCCGGATACGCGGCATCGCGCGCGGCGATGACGATGTCGGAGGCGATCGGCCAGCGGATACCGAAGCACGGGTCGTTCCAGCGCACCCCCGCCGCCAGTGCCGGCGCGTGCACATCCGTCATCTGATACAGCACCTCGCAGTCATCGGCGAGCGTCTGAAATCCGTGCGCCACACCCGCAGGAACGAACACCGCGGCGCGGTTGTCCTCATCGAGCAGCACGGCTCGATGCCTGAGATAGGTGGGCTCGGCCGGCCGCAGATCGAGCAGCAGGTCGTGAATCGCGCCGCGCACGCACCGCACCAGCTTGCCTTCCCGCGAAGGCGGCCACTGGAAGTGCAGTCCGCGCACCGTGCCGCGGCGCCGATTCCAGGCGACACTCGCTTGCACGAACCCGCCCGGCAGGCCGTGGGTGCGGAACTCCGCGGCGCACACCGAGCGCGCGAAGAACCCTCGCTCGTCGAAATGAGGCTCCATTTTCACCAGCGCCGCACCGGACAGCTCGAGCGCTTCGAACAACATGTCAGCGCCAGTAGAACTCGCCGTCGATCTGCCGGGTCGCCTGCAGGTACTGCAGCTGCTTCAGACGGCTGAAGGCGCGGAACTGGTAGGTCCCGGGCTGCATTTGAATGCGCTCGAACAGCTCGTGCAACTGGCGCGCGCCATCGCGCGCCGTATGGCGGCATCTGAAGCCGGGTAATTCGCGGTGGATGCGCTCGAATTTCACGCGGTAACTGCGGTTGT
>Ga0209238_1000990_pt1 | contig 10738 bp, 10 predicted proteins | sample GraSoi013_1_20cm_FD_185823 | JGI IMG/M metagenome (GOLD analysis project Ga0209238, IMG submission 185823) | Grasslands soil microbial communities from the Angelo Coastal Reserve, California, USA - Sample 10_02_2013_1_20cm (SPAdes) (version 2) | ecosystem: Environmental > Terrestrial > Soil >...
GTTCCGCTGACTTGACGATCATTCGCTCCGTGCGCGCCCGCTCCCGCCGCTCCTCCATGGCCCGTTCGATAAGTTCCTGTTCACTCAGGCTCTCGACTGGCACGCGCTCGGGCGGGGGCGCCGCAAGGCCCAGGGTCATCTTTTCGTCGAGAATGAACGAGAAAGCCGCCCCGACATGCTCGCACAACGACTCGCACACTGTGCAGTTCCACCGCAGCCGCCCGTTAGACGGATCCATGAGGCTGATCGTGACGACAGGCGGGGATTCAGTTTCGCCAGGCGCGGGCGGGAACTTAAGGCGGAACAAATCCTCATTCAAGTACACGTCTTCCTCGATGCGAAAATCCCAGCTATCCCCGGCCCGCAGCAACTTCGGCCCGTCGCTTCCCAGCAGCTTGAGCGTCTGCTGGTACGACAGCCGCGACAGCTTGTCGATGAGCGTTAGTTCTGTGCTCTTCTTCACAGAGCTGGAATCAACTTGTGACATGGCAGATCCACCCTTCCTTAATAAAGCGGGACTTAATCAACTGCTGCAAGGCTGCTGCGACTTTCATGCCCGCGATGCTAACTAATTAAGAGTCGCTGCTTTCTGTAGAAATCCTCGATAACTTTCAGCGCTTGCTTGTAGTCATGACAATGAATTCCGTCGTGCCATTTTTGGCCAATCACGAGTTTTGTGCTCGATGGCCACCATTCGGCCAGGAAACCTCCGTCCGCGATCTGCCAATGACGTCCTTCATTGGTTATCGTTAGCGTCAGTCCCCGCTGCCCACACCACCGGCGAACGTTGGCGTCCGGTTCCAGATTTGCGCTTAGACGACGCGCATGGGCGCTTCTGAAGTCCTCGCCTCGGTAGTACGGCACGATACGGCTCCTGCCGGCGCTCACACTGTCGGGGATCGATCTTTTTCTACTCATTCGCGGACGTCCCCTCTTCAAGCTTCCTTAGTAACGAAAGTCGGGGCCAGTTAGTTGAATAAGGTCCAGTCTGCGGGACCAGGGTGAGCTTTTCAAAATAGGACCAGTTCCTATCGATCGGGAGGAGGCCGTCATCGAAAGCGACAGTAGGACCAGGCGCTCTCCCAGTATTGAGGTGTGAACATTGTGTCACAACGAGCCGTGTTGGCGGAGCGTCAAGGATCGCAGGACTGCATCAAGCATACCATCAAGATCCATCGCAACTGCTTCAGCAAGAAATCGCAGCATAATCCAGGTTCCACTCTAGTTTCAAGCGCCCCGAATCTGTGGGCTGTGGAAAGTCGTGCGCGTCTATGCGCATGGTTGCCGGAGAGCAGCCATCTTCAAGCCAATCAAGCCACCTTCACCTTGACACATTTACGTATGTGTGCCAATGTGGTTGTATAGGGATTGATCGTAAATGGCGACTATGCACCAGCGACGAGCGCGGCTTAGCATTGACATTTCTCGTGAGGCCCGGCGACGAATTCACATCGCCGCAGCCAAGCGCGACAAGTCCATTCGTGAGTACGTCTGGGAAGCGGTTGAGGCTCGCCTGAAACACGATCTCGTCGACGAGCTCTCAGCTGCCGATCTGGTCGCGCTCAATGAACGCGCTGATCCCGTGCTGGCGGCCCTTTGGAACAATCCAAAGGATGCCGCGTATGACAAGCTGTAGTCGCGGAGACGTTGTCCTCGTTAAGTTCGTGTTTGCCGACGAGCAGGGTGCCAAGCAGCGGCCTGGTTTGATCGTCAGCATTGACCGTTACCATCAAGGCCGACGAGAGATGATCCTTGCAGCGATCACAAGCAACGTTGGGCGGCTGTTGGTGGGCGACTACAAGATCAAAAGCTGGCGCGAGTCCGGACTCCTATATCCCTCAATCGTCACCGGCATCGTCAGGACGATCAACCAGGACATGATAACCGGCAAGCTGGGTGAGCTTCCCGCCCCGGAGCTGCATTCGGTCGAGGACAAACTTCGGGAGATCTTGGCGCTCTGACGTTACTCAGGATCATGGGCCGAACCGTGGAGACGATAGCTGGAAGCGCTTTAAGACAATCCTGCTGACGGCGCGGGAGGATCGCTGATGAAGTGACATGACACTGGGTCTGAGGAAAGCCGTTACTAATGCTATCCGACTCACCTGCTGCGTGCCGCACTTGCGCAGCCGTTCCCCTTCCGCATTGCCGGACGGCTCCCGACTCGCGGCGATTCTCGCCTCTTCCGCGGTTCAGCGCTACAATCATTCTCACGCGCCGGGGAGGTGCTCATGAGGAATGACTTATCCCGCAGAAAGTTCCTAGAACGCGTTGGCCTCACGACTGCTGGAGTTGGCCTTTCGTTTTTCCCCGATGTGGTGGAAGCCCATCCTACTATCGCCTCGCTGCCGAAGCGCACACTCGGCCGAACAAACGCGAAAGTTTCGATTCTCGCTTTTGGCTGCGGGAGCCGCTTCCTCATGTACGAAGAGGAGGAAAAAGCCATTGCTGCGCTGAATCATGCGATCGATCTAGGCATCACATACCTCGACACCGCTTACGCATATGGCGACGGCAAGAGCGAGAGCCGTGTCGGCAAAGTCATGGCCACGCGCCGCAAAGACGTTTGGCTGGCCACAAAAATTCCCGATCGCACGCGCGACGCCTTCCTTAGGCGCGTCGAAGGCAGCCTCACTCGCCTGCAAACCGATCACGTGGACCTCGTGCACATCCACGGCCTCGGCCAAGCCGACGATCTCGAAAAAATCGAAGCCCCGGATGGCGCGCTCAAGGGCTTGCTGGAGGCTCGCGAGCAGAAACTCACGCGGTTCATCGGCATGACCAGCCACACAAATGGCGAAGTTCTTGCCACCGCCATTCAGCGACACGATCTCGATTGCGTGCAGATGGCGCTGAATGCATCGCGCAACGGCCGCTTTGAAGAACTCGCGCTTCCTGCCGCCAATGCCAAAAACCTCGGCATTATCGCCATGAAGGTCACCGGCCAGGAATTTCTCCTCGGCAGCGCCGCCGGCAAAGCCGACATCGATTCACTGCTGCACTATTCCATGAGCTTACCCGTAACCACCGCCGTCGTGGGCATGCCCACTCTAGCCATGCTCGAGCAGAACACCACTATCACCAGGAATTTCTCTCCATTAACAAAGGACGAGATGGACCGTCTCCGCCAGCAGCTGACGCCGTCTCGCGATGGCCTCGAGCATCGCCTCTCCGGCCACCTTGACGGCCCCACGGCAGTCCCCGAACTCTTCTCGGTGTAATTTCTCCTGCGCCAAAGCGCAGCAAAAGCAGACAAGAATCGAACCCGGGAAGACGGAAAACGCAACAAGCCCGAAACCTATGCGGGCAATTTCCCCTCCCAGTCCCTCGCAGGGGTGTCGTAGTTTGATTTTAGAAAATAGGGTAATGTCAGATGGCCCAGTCATGGAGGTTGGCCATGTCGACCTTTACCCGGCGTCAATTCAATCGCACCCTGATGGCATCCCTTGGATCGGTTTGGGCACGCGATGTTGCGGGGAATAGGGCGTCCCAAGCGAACCAACAGCAGACTTGGGCCGGATCTATCACCGACGTTCCGGGCATCAAAGCCGGTCACTAACACCGACTCACGGCGGCCCACAGGTTGCACCGCGTTGCTTTTCGAGGGCAAAGCTAGCGCAGGCGTCGATTACGACGGCTCGGCGCCTGGATCGCATTTAGGCGTCTTACTTCAACCCGTGAGTCCAATTGACACGATCCATGGACTTCTGCTGACCGGTGGTGGACCCATGGGTCTGGCCGCGGTCGCAGGAGCCGTACGATATCTTGAGGAGCACAAGACCGGATTCGATTGGGGAATCCCCAACGTTCGTGTCCCGATCGTTGTAGGTGCTGTAATCGACGACTTGGCCTTGGGCGATGCGAGAATTCGTCCGGACGCCGACGCCGCATACAAAGCCTGCCAGGCAGCCTCCTCGGCGCAACTGGAGGAAGGCAATGTTGGTGTCGGTTCAGGAGCGACCATCGGGAAAATGCTTAGAAGCAAGGGTTACAACGGAATGAAGTCGGGCGTCGCCACATCCAGCCTTCTGCTTGGGGACATCATTATAGGCGCACTGGTTGTGGCGAATTCGGTCGGCGACATCCTGGACCGGCGCACAGGAAAAATCGTTGCCGGAGCACTCCGGCATGACGGCAAGGGGTTTGCCAATATTAGCGAAACGCTAAGAAGGCTCGCCGCGAGCGCGGGTTCCTCTAGCTTAAACATCAGCGATGTACCTCTGCGGAGTACAACGCTCGTTGTGGTTGCAACCAATGTGTCTTTCACAAAGACCGAGCTGACCAAGATTGCGATGATGGCTTCAACCGGAGCTGCACGAGCCATCAATCCCTACCACACGAACGGTGACGGCGACTCCACTTTCGCAGTCTCCACCAACAGAATAAGTTCCGACCTCGGAATTTCAGTGATTGGGGCGTTGGCGGCAGATCTCGTTTCCGAAACTGTGGCTCGCGCTGTCACCCACAGCAAGTCTGTAGAAGGTTGGGTAGCCGTCCGCGATTTGCAGTTCTAGCTTCGCGGTGCTGAGAAATATGACGCCGGTTCGTCAGGACACATTTGCAAGCTGTCACGGCAAACCGAAGCACAGGATATTGGGGCCGACCGCAAGCGCCACAAATTGCTTGCCGCCGGCCATATAGGTCATCGGCGAGGCTTTGTTTATTCCGCTCGTCGGGAAATGCCACAGAGCCTTCCCGTCGCGCTCGTCGAGGGCGATTACATCTCCGCTCGGGTCTCCATAGAAGAGGATGCCTCCGGCCGTGGCCAGCACTCCTGAGTTTCTCTTCCCATCGACAGGGCCGATTTGCGGGGCCTCCCAAACAATCTTTCCAGTTTCAATATCGAATGCACGGAGGTATTTCATTCCAGGCTCCTGGTCGGTCTTGCTTTTCATTACTCCGCTGGAGGTCAGTTTTGCCTCGCACTTTTCCAGAGCGACAACGTAATAGAGACGCGTAACCGGGCTGAACGCAGTGGCATTCCAATTTGTGCCAACTTCGGGACAGACAAAACCCTCTTCTTTGGCACGCTGTGGACGGCCGTCCGGACCAATACCGCTAGCCCAAGTCGTACGAACGAAGTTCCTAGCCATCAGAACGCGGCCATCAGTCCTGTCAAGCACGTAGAAAAAGCCGTTCTTGTCGGCGTGTAGCAGGAGTTTTCGATAGCCGCCCTGATACTTCGTGTCAACCAGCACCAGCGGGGCATTTGCGTCCCAGTCGTGGACGTCATGGGGAGTGACCTGGTAATGCCATTTCAACTTGCCGGTATCAGGGTTCAACGCGAGGATGCAATTCGTATAGAGGTTGTCGCCGGACCGGTCGCCATCGTCGGAATTGGGGAAAGGGTTGCCAGTGGACCAGTACAGAGTATCCGTCTCCGGATCATAAGAGCCGGTTAGCCAGGTTGAGCCGCCGCCGAATGTGGGTTCTTTGCTCCCCCAGGTCTCAAGGGCTGGTTCCCCTGCTCTTGGAATTGTCCAGAACCGCCACACGCGTTCGCCAGTCAAAGCTTTGTAAGCAGCAACAAATCCACGAATGCCCCAATCAGCACCGGAAACCCCCGCAATAACCAGATCTTTGACGATAAGCGGTGCCACTGTCGAACCATAGTGCTGAGGTTCATCTGGCATTACGACTTCCCACATGACATGGCCGGTGGTCCGGTTCAAGGCAATCAGATGCGCATTGTCGGTGACCATGAATACTTTGTCGTCGAGCACAGCCACACCACGGTTCGTACCCAAAGCCGCGTCTCCAACGAGTTCGCCAGTACGCGGACGCGAATACTCCCAAATCTCTCGGCCTGTAAACGGATCCAGCGCAAAGGCGGCATTTGGACCGGTCACATACATGATGCCATCCGCAACGATGGGTGTCGTTTCCAGCCCGAAGTAGCGCATGTTCTCAACGAAATAGTTTGTATTGGGAAATGAGTTCTTCCATAAAGGAACCGAGAAGATCCATTTCAGAGTGAGTTGGTGCACATTTGTAGTGTTGATTTGAGTCAGTTCGCTATACCGGTTTCCGCTCAGATGACCGTTGTAGGTCAGCCAGTCGCCTGGCTTCGGATTTGAGATTCTCCTAAAGTCGATTCCCGCCACCTTAGACGGCTGAGACTTAGAAACTCGTGCACCGACACCAGTGCGCATGTCCAGATAAGCTACTAAATCCCGCAGTTCTTCTGGGCTGGCTTTGACCGACGGCATTATCGATTGTTTTTCTTCCGTGATTGCTGAGATCTCTCCCTGTTGAATAAGGTGGAACTGTCCGGTTAGATCCTGCAGCCGGATATCAAAATTACTGCGATTCCTCACAAATCCCCGAATCGTGTTTCCGTTCCGCAGTTTAGCGGTAGCAAGTTCGTAACCGGACGCGATTCGCGAATTCGGATTCACCAGCTTCGCTTGAATTTCGTCGCCCGTCAGTTCCCGACCTACGTTTGATAAGTCAGGACCTATCGCCGCTCCGGCGCCGGAAACCATGTGACACGAAGCGCACTGTCCCTTACCAAAGAAAAATGACTCTCCTGCTGTCGCGTCACCGCCGATGGTGCTTTCCGCGGACGGAGCATTCAGGGAGCGCACCAATACAACGAGGGAGTCGAGTTCCTGAGGCGGCGAGTCGAAGGCAGGCATGCCCGATCCCGGAACGCCTTTGCGGATCACGTCCCGCAACTCCTGAACAGAACCGTCGCGTAACCTTTGGTTTCCGGCAAGCCCAGGGGCTTTGTCCGTCCCATGGGCATCAGCGCCGTGGCAACCGGCGCACCGTTGTGCGTATATTTTTGTGCCTTCCGTCAGATTTGGCGCCGTTATTGGAGGAGTTTGCCCGAGCACTGATGCCGCGCCCAAAGCAAGCGCGACGATCAAGAATCTCGCAATTCGACACGCGCACGAGTGCTGGCAAGAGCATTCCACCTTTGCGTTAATCGGAGCCTTCATCAACCCTCGGTATCCTCCCTATTTCCTGATGACGAAAGCGATCGCACACGAATCGCGTTGCGGGCGACTATGTCACTGCTCCCAGACCTGGTCCATTCAGGTCCGCGGTGCGCATCATTCCATCCTTGACGAGGAAGATTCCAGGAAACTTCTGCTCCCAAGGCTTGTTCGCTATTGGCATGTACTGGCGGGCATTGGCCTCGACTGCAGTTACACCCGGCACACGCGCTGCCAGGCCGACGGAATGTAGAAGGGATGCGCCGGGACAGGTCAGATCTTGAACGCAGCGAAACATCTTGTATTTCTGCGCAGCAGCGGCCATGAGTAGCGCCTGGCTTTGTCCCTTGCAAGCTTTAAGCGCCACTCCCGTATAGCCCAGCTCCCGTGCCAGAATCAGCCTGTCGAGGCCTGTCAGCGATTCGTCAATCACGACCGGTCTCAACTTAGCGGCTTCGTGCATGGTATTCTCTCGGTGCTTCTCCAAATCTCGCGCAGTGGGTTGTTCGATGTATCGAATCCTTTCGAAGCCTCGCGGCGTCTTCTCCTTCAGACGACGCAGAAATTCCAGCAAATAGCCTACGTTGGGGCATCGCTCGTTAAAGTCGAGAGAGTACGCCCAAGTTCTTACCCTGCGCTCGGCTTGGACTTCACTCGCTGTGTGGTCGATCCGTACGACGCGGTCCAGATCCCAAGCCAAATCGTCGCCGGCCAATTTAATCTTGATGTGCGTCAAGCCGTTGTAACGAATCCAACCCGACAAAGTCTCAGGCAAGCCGTCGTCCATCCATTTTCCGAGATCCGCGTCTTCGATAGCATCCGAGGCTCCGACCGAATGATAGAGAGCCAGTCGCGCGCCCGGCTCCTTCAACAGATATTGATCCAGGTGTTCGCCTTTGAATTCCGGCCCCAGATAATGCGACAGATCGCGTGTCATGAAATCACTTCCATAGGTACCGTAAGAGCTGAGGCCATGAACTTTTCCGAAGGCATCGTGAAGGGCCGCATCAAAGGCGCTGGCTGTAACCAGCACGCACAGTTTCGGAATAGGCTCTTCGAGTTGCAGGCGACGGGAAACTTCATCTGCTGCCTTCAAATAATCCGGTTCCAAGGCCACATTGATGTCGATCGGGTGGCCGGTCTCCTTGAAGTCCGCTGTAATATTTCGAACGCGCTCGGCCAGGGCTTTCATTGCTCCAAGCGTCTTGTCGTAAGACATTCGCTGCGAAGGAAATGACCAGACGTTCCCCATCGGCATAGAGCCAAAACCATGAGCCGAACGGCCATTTGTGAGATGCGCGACGCACCGCACGTTCAAGATTGTGGCGCGGTCCACTTCCTTGCCGGCGAACTTGTACGGAGTTCGATACCGAAACTCTTCATAGTCGTAGGACACGTCATCAATTCGCATTTCGATTGGCTTTGTTGTGAGAGTGTGGAACGTATTCCAGCGCCGAAACGCAAGGGGAGCTGAAAGCGAGGCCAAAGGCGCGGTGCACAAGAATTCCCGCCGGCCGAGTAGGTTGCGTTTCTGGAGTCGCCGCTGGTTCTTAGCGCTCACCTGCGATCGCTCCGTAGCCTTCACGCAACCGTGTCTTAAGGAATTGGAGATCTCGCTGGAGTGCGGCGACAATGTTGTTCTCTCTTGCCGCCGCAGTTTCCCCTGCGACGTCGTATTCGAGGTGCAGCGAGATGGGGCCTTGAAAACCGCCAGCCGCCAGCGCATTCACAAAATACTTCCAGTCCACCATGCCTTCTCCTAGTGGACAGTTGCTCGCCGCCCAGCCCGTCTCCGTTTTCTGCCATAGGAAATCTTTGGCGGCAACCATCTTCAGTCGAGGCATTACCAGGTTAACTGCAATCTTCCAACCGCCCACCCCGCCTTCTGCCACGGCATGACGCGCGTCGAAGTAGAAGCCAGCCCACTTGGAATCAAGCATGTCTATAACCGAGGCCATGTCCCAAACCGGCGCTCCGATGTACTCCTCGTGGTTATGGTAACCCGCTTGAATTCCGTATTGTTTGCCGAGGCCGACGAGACCGCGGAATTGACTGGCCGCCGATTCAAGTTCACGCCGCACGTTGATCATCTTATATTGGTAATAACCCGGCTTGAAGAATGGAATCGAAAGCTTGGCCGCTGTCGAGAGGATTGCGCCGGCTGCCGGGTCGTCCGCTGAGGTGACCTCTGTAGTGATCATAGGAACATCTAACCCTTGTTCGCGTATCGCTTCCACTGCTTTGGGCAGATCTTCGGTAGCACGCTCTGGCTGTACATGTCCGCCCCTGCGTACCGTCAGGTCAATTCCGCCGAATCCCACACTCTCGCTGCCAGCCCATGCCTGGGAGTGGCTTGGAGAAGAGGCAAAGCGTTCCGCTATAACCACCGCCAGGATGGAATACCGAGGCTTCGGCCATACCAAGAGATACAGAGCACGCAGCGGCAGAGCATGTGCCAATAAAGTCTCGCCGCGAGAGTTCTATGGACATGATTCTCTCCTTCTATTTCGAAACAGCACTATATCTGGCTTCCACACTTCGGGGAGAAACTCAATCTGACGAGAGTCCCTACCCTTTGTGAAGAGCGCTCAGCTGCGCCGCTGCCGCGCTCTATCTGACTGCTGCTGTGAATTCACGATAGAACGGAGTGGTGTCCTGACCAGGCCTGCGATCTCTTATGTGGATAGCTTGAGCTGCCCCCTGTTGGCTGAACGCTTCGAGCGCGCGGCGGTATTCGTTGGTGACCTCACTGGCAGGCAGTTCATGCCCCATTGGGTCCGTCCCATTCACAATCCAGACATCGCGCGGCGCCATGGCGGCTACCAAATCCTGCAAATCATAGTACTTCAACATCCCGGGAGCAACGCCTTCTAGGATGCGCCGACTGACCCTGCTGTTTACAACTGACTCGTAGGAAACCAGCATGCCGTCCAACATTACCCTTCGGATCTTGCCATCAAGTACTGCGGCGTACAGCAACGGCAAGGCGCCCTCGTCCTTTCCGTAACCGTAAACTTGATTTGCATCGACCTCTGTGCGCGAGGTGAGAACATCGACGCCGCGCGAGATATCTAAAGCGCGCATACCGGCCATGGTCTTGCCGACAAGAAGAGCCGTCATAGTGTCGTTGAAATCCCCAAAATAGCGGTCGAATTCTCTGCTGTTCACGTCCGTGTCTACTCTGGTTTCTCCCGTTCCCCTCATGTCGATGGAAAGTACAACCGTCCCCGAGGCCGCGAACTGCTCCGCCTCCGACGCTGAAGCCGCTTTGCCGTCACCGGTGACCATAAGCACTGCAGCCTTCTTGCTAGCGCCCGCATCGGGAACATACAGCAGCGATGGAACGAAGATGCCGGGCTCGCTCTCATAAATCAATTTTTCGATACGGTAGCCTGACCGGGTGATCGCACCGTAAGATGTGACCTGTAATGGCCCGCTTAGTGGCTCGTAGCGGATCACTTCCCGGACTTTGCCAGGCAGCTCTGCCGGCCGAGTCAAGCGACTTGCCTTCAACTGCGCCAGTCGCTTTTGGTTCAAGGTGAATACACTCTCGCCCCCAAGCGAAGTAGAAACCTGGCCCGTAGCAGTGCAGCGTAGTTCTTCCGGTGTGGCCATTTCGATCTGCGGCTCCAGATCCGTATCCCTGGCTCCCTTCAGCCATCGGCCAAACCAATCGTATGCGGCAAGTCGACGGCTCTTGTTGTATCCATGGCCATCATCCGCTTCAAAGATGCCTAGCTTTTCTCTTGCGCCGATTGCCGAATAGACTTTTTCGGCTTCTGCAAAAGTCTCGCGAG
>Ga0209238_1000999_pt1 | contig 10703 bp, 9 predicted proteins | sample GraSoi013_1_20cm_FD_185823 | JGI IMG/M metagenome (GOLD analysis project Ga0209238, IMG submission 185823) | Grasslands soil microbial communities from the Angelo Coastal Reserve, California, USA - Sample 10_02_2013_1_20cm (SPAdes) (version 2) | ecosystem: Environmental > Terrestrial > Soil >...
CGAAGCCGTCCGCGACCGCCACGATCTTCGAGTAGATCGAGAGGTCCCGCCCCCGCAGCGACTTGGGGTAGCCGGTGAGATCCGTCTTCATGTGGTGCTCGTAGGCGACGATCATCCCGCGGTAGGGGATCTCGCCGTAGCCGCGCAGTCCGAACAGCGTCAGCACACCGAGCCAAGGGTGGGCCTGCATGATGCGCCATTCTTCGTCGGTCAACCCGCCTTGCTTGTTGAGTACCTCGAGCGGGACGCGGGACTTGCCGACGTCGTGGAACAGCGCCGCTATGCCGAGGTCGTAGAGCTGTAGTTTGGTGAGGCCGAGCTTGCGGCCCAGCGCCACCGAGAAGATGCAGACGTTGACCGAGTGGGTGAACGTGTACTCGTCGTAGTCGCGCAGCGTCGTGAGGCCCACCAGGGACGCCTCGTTGTTCAGCACCTGGTCGACGATCGCCTGCACGGCGCGCTTCACCTTCTTGACGTTGGCGGTCCGGCCCATCCGGATGCTGTTGATGACTTCCTTGGTCACCGCGACCGAGCGGGCGTACGTGCGCTTGGCGGCCTCCTTCTGCCGCTCCTCCTCCTCGACGTCCTCGTCGGCCTCGAGCGGCGGCTCGACGCTGATGAACGACACCCCGCCATCCGTGAGCTTCTGACCGAGCTCGAACACCTTGTTGGGGCTCGCCTCCTTGGCCGCGTACGACAGCAGCAGCGAGACGAAGATCTGCATCTGCTTACGGTCGACGCCCTCGTCGACGCGCACCGCGCCGATGCCGCACTGCCGCAGCACGCCGAGGATGTGGGAGAACGACGCGTAGTTGTCGAGGTCCAGCCGCAAGCGGGTGGCGTTCACGAAGAGGAACTCGCCTTGCAGGCGCAGCTCGAGCTCCTTCTCGACGTCGAGCAGGTGCTTCGTCGTGGCCGCGAGGTCGTCCAGCGCCTTCTGCACCTGTGCGTTCTCGACGGGATAGAGCTTGAGTGAGCGGAACGCGGTGTACAGCACCACGAGGAACTCGCGGCCGGCATGCCGGAGGAAACCGTCCGTCGTCTGGACGGTTTCCGCGATCGACTGCTTGGGCGGGCCGCCGCCGCTCACCCGCCCACCTCCCGCAGCGCGCGGCTCACCGCGTTGCGCACCAGCGGCTCCTTGTCCTGTGCGGCCCGCTCGAGCACGGCGCGCGCCTCGGGCGTCCGGACCTTGCCCAGCGCCATGGCCGCACAGGCGCGCGTCTCCGGGTCCTCCTTCTTGCCCAGCAGCCCCTTGGCCGCGAGCATCTTCTCGAGCACCGGGATGCCGCGCGCGCCCACCAGCGACCCGAAGGCTTCGAAGAACGTCATCTTCTCCGTCAAGTCGGCGTTTCTGAGCTTCGAGCCCGTGACCATGCTCTCGACGCGGGTCGCCGCGTTGCGGTAGCCGCGCGAGGCGACGAAGCGCACGGCGGCGATCCGCACGTCGCGGTCCGAGTCGTCGATCGCCTTCTCGAGCAGGCGCATCGCGCTGGGGCTCGCGATGGCGGTGAGCGCTTCCACCACGGCGAGCTTGAGCGTTCGGTCGTTCGATTGGAGCAGCGGCTCCATCCCGTCGGGCGCACCGGGGAGCTTGAGCCGCCCCGCCAGCTTCACCATCTCGAGCTGGGCGGCGCTGTCCTCGCTCGCCAGCGCCTTGAGCACTTCCGTCGCGTTGGCCTGGGCCAGCCGGGCGGCCGCGCCGTGCACCAGCTCCCGCACTCGCTCGTTGTTGAGCCGCGGCAGCCAACCCATCAGGGTCGCCAGCGCCTCGGCCCGGAGCTCCTGGAACAGCTCCGCCAGCTCCTCTTCGGTGGGGTGCACCGTCGCTTCGTCCAGCGACTGGATCAGCTGGGAGAGGGCGTCCCGCTGTGACAGCCGGGCCGGCAGGCCCTCCAGGGTCTGACGGTGCTCGGGGATCAGCTCGCGGGCGCGCTGCAGGATGACGCGCGCTTCGCGCAGGATGAACGCGACCGAGCGGAAGTCGGCGGCGCCGAGCAGGTAGGGGATGAAGTTCTCGAGGATCGAGATCAGCTCGGCCCGCACCGTGCCGTAGGTCTGCAGCTCGAGCAGGTCGAACAGCATCGCGAGCACGTTGTGACGCAGGTCCTGCGAGTACTCCCGCTCGACGTCCTTCTTGAGGTAGTCGACCTCCTTGTCTTCGAGGAAGTAGAGCGTCGTGTCGAAATCGTCCATCGACACCAGCCCCTCGCGCTTGGGGGGCGCCTCCTCCTCGACGTACTGGCGCACCTGCGTGGGCGGCGTGGTCGGGATCGTCGCACCGGCCTCGATCGGCACGGCGTTCTCGGTGGCGAGCTCGCGGAACGTGTAGGCGACGAGCTGGAAGTCCTGCGCCCAGAGGAGGGTCAGCAGGTCGTCCGGGGCGTCCGCCTGGAGGTTCTTCGCCTGCTGCAGCACGCCGAGAAAGCGCACGATCTCGACGTCCTCGACGCCGGGCTTCAACGCGAGTGAGCGGACGCCGTCCTTGTAGAGCGTCCACGCGACGCTCTCGCTGCGGTTGTCCTGGCTGTAGACGACCGCGTCTTCCCAGCGGATCTCGGTCTCGGCCACGTCGAACACGAGGTCGTCGGTGGCCTGCCAGATCTGGCGCAGCGCCGCACGAATGTTATCCACCGCACGCTGGTAGACGGGATTGTTCGGCAGGTAGAGCTGCGTCGCCCGCAGCCCTTTCGACAGGACCTGCCACAGCTCCTCGACCTGCGACGGCGGTAACGCCAGTTCCGATACGGGCGGGTTCGTCAGAGTGCCGCTCCCGTCAGTTCGGCGACCATCGCGACGTCCTTGTCGCCCCGGCCGCTCAGGTTGATGAGGACGACATCGCCCGCACGCCAGTGCCCGCGGCGGCCCATCACCCAGGCGACGGCGTGGGCGCTCTCCAGGGCCGGCAAGATACCCTCGAGGCGGGACAGCGCGCCGAACGCGTCGAGCGCCTGCCGGTCGGTCACCGCCTCATACAATACGCGACCGGTGTCTTTCAGGTAAGCGTGCTCCGGCCCCACCCCGGGGTAGTCGAGCCCCGCGGAGACGCTGTGGGCGGGCTGGACCTGGCCGTCGGCGTTCTGGAGCAGATAGCTCAGGCTGCCGTGGAACACGCCTGGGCGGCCGCGCGCCAATGACGCCGCATGGTGGCCGCTGGCCAGCCCCTCCCCCGCGGCTTCGACGCCCACGAGCTCGACGCCCGTGTCGTCGAGAAAGGCGCTGAAGATGCCGATCGCGTTGGAGCCGCCGCCGACGCACGCCACGACGGTGCGCGGCAACCGCCCGCAGCGTTCCAGCACCTGCGCGCGCGCTTCGCGCCCGATCACCGCTTGGAAATCGCCGACGAGGCGCGGGAACGGATCGGGTCCCACCACGGAGCCGATGATGTAATGCGTGGTGGTCACGTTCGTGACCCAATCCCGTAACGCTTCGTTGGTCGCGTCTTTGAGAGTCTTGGTGCCGGAGGTCACGGGCACGACCTGTGCGCCCATCAGCTCCATGCGGTACACGTTGAGCCGCTGGCGTCGCATGTCGGCTTCGCCCATATACACCACGCACGCGAGCCCGAACCGCGCGCACACAGTGGCGGTGGCGACGCCATGCTGGCCGGCGCCCGTCTCGGCGATGATGCGCTGCTTGCCCATGCGCCGCGCCAGCAGCACCTGACCGAGCGTGTTGTTGATCTTGTGGGCGCCGGTGTGGTTCAGGTCCTCGCGCTTGAGCAGCACGACGACGCCCTCGCCCAGCTGCGTGCCGAGTCGCGGCGTTTCGGTGATGGGGGTGGGCCGCCCGACGTAGTCCTTGAGCAGCGCGTCGAGCTCCGCCCAGAACCGCGGGTCGCCCTGCGCCTCCCGGTAGACCGCCGCGAGCTCCTCGAGCGCGGCGATCAAAGTCTCAGGGACATAGCGCCCACCATACGGTCCGAACCGACCATCGACCGCACGCTCGACCGGCCTGGGAGTGCTCACCGTCTCCTCCGTCGCCGCGCTACACCCGTCAGCGCCCGCACCGCCGCCGCCGGGTCCTCACTGCGTGCCACCGACGTGCCCACCAACACCAGATCCGCGCCTACCGCCGCCATCCGCTCGACGTCCGCGCGTGCCTCGATGCCGCTTTCGGCGACCGCCGGCACGCCCGCCGGGACGCGGGCCAGCAGTGCCTCCGCGATCCGGAGGTCCACCGCGAAGGTCGCCAGGTCGCGGCTGTTCACCCCGACCGCCGTGGGTTCGGCGGCGAGCGCCTCATCGAGCTCCGCCTCCGAATGGACCTCCACCAATACGCCCAACCCGTGGTCCCGTGCCGTGCGCGCGAGGGCTTGCAAGCGCCCGGTCGCGAGGGCGCGCACGATCAACAGCACGGCGCTCGCCCCCGCCACCCGCGCCTCCAACAGCTGCAGCTCGTCGAGGATGAAGTCCTTCCGCAACACCGGCACCGAGACGGCCTGTACCACGCGCGCCAGGTCGTCGAGCGACCCGCCGAAGTACGTCTCGTCCGTCAAGACCGAGATCGCGACCGCACCTCCCCGCTGGTACGACGCCGCGTGGCGCGCGGGATCGAGGTCCTCTCGGATGGCGCCGGCCGAAGGGGACCGTCGCTTCACCTCTGCGATCACGCCCACCGTGGCTTGCCCTGCCCCTGCCCCTGCCCCCTGCCCTGCGTCCCCCTCCCCGTGCAGCGCCCGCGTGAACGAACGCGGCGGGGGCGCTGCCGCGGCCCGGCGCTCGAGCTCGCCGGCACGGGAGCGGAGACCGGCGATCCGACCCCGCGTGGCGGAAAGGATGGCGTCGAGGCTCGCTCCTGTCATCCTTGCGTTCGGTGCATTTTCGGGTAGATTTGCTTCGGGTTATCTTCGGGAGACAGCGTGCCGCTCACTCGCCGTCAGCGCGAGATCCTGGACTTCATTTCGGGCCACATCACGGCCAAGGGCTACGCTCCGAGCTTCGAGGAGATCGCTCGACAGTTCGGCTTTCAGTCCCTGGCCACCGTGCACGAGCATCTCACCAACCTCGAGCGCAAAGGCTACATCCGCCGCTCCCACAACGAGAGCCGGGCCATAGAAGTCGTGCCGCCCAAGGGGCAGACCGGCGCCACCGAGCTGCCGTTGTTCGGGCTCGTAGCGGCGGGCGAGCCCGTTGAGGCCGTGAGCGGGAACGAAACGATCGCCGTGCCCGACGAGCTCATTCCGCGCCGCGGCCGCAGCTACGTGCTCAAGGTCCGCGGCCAGTCGATGATCGACGAGCACATCAAGGACGGCGATTTCATCGTCGTGCACGAACGTAACCAGGCCGACAATGGCCAGACCGTGGTGGCGCTCGTGCACGGCTCCAGCGCCACGGTGAAACGGTTCTACCGCGAGCCGGGCGGCTGGATCAGACTCGAGCCCGCGAACCCCACCATGCGCCCGCTGCGGGTGAACGAGCGCGATGTCGTCGTGCAGGGCATCGTGGTCGGGGTGATCCGCAAGTACTAAGCGCCGGCGGCGCGGCGTAACCGGTCCAGAGCCGCGCGGGCCGCCCCGGTCGCGACCACCCCACGCGCCCGTGCGATCCCCTCCTCGTACGTCGGCACGATCCCCGCGACGTACACCGCGGCGCCTGCGTTGAGCAGCAACGCCGCCAGCCCCGCAGCGTCGCCCCCCGCTCGGGCGTCGGCAAGCAACCCTTCGATGCGCGCGGCGTTCGCCGCCGGGTCCCCGCCGCGCAGTGCAGCGGGATCGGTGACCGCCAGTCCGTAGCGGGCTGGGTCCAGCTCCCATGTCGACACGTGCCCCGCCCGCACCTCCCACACGTCGGTGATCCCCACGGGCGAGATCTCGTCCATCCCCACTCGCCCGTGGACCACCAGCGCGTGCTCGGCGCCTCCCCCCAGTCGCGCCAGCGCGCCGGCTACGAGCGGGGCACGGTCACGGTCGGCGACGCCCACCACTTGGCGGCGCACACCGGCCGGGTTGGCGAGCGGACCCAGTAGGTTCATCACCGAGGGCACGCCGAGCTCGCGTCGCACCGGTCCCGCGTGCTTCATCGCGGGATGGAAGTTCGGTGCGAACAAGAAAGTGATGCAGGCCTCGCGTAACACCCGCCCCGCTTCGGCCGCGTCCAGGCTGATGCGCACCCCCAACGCCTCCAGCACGTCCGCCGAGCCGCACAGCGATGTGAACGAGCGGTTGCCGTGCTTCGCCACCGATGCGCCCGCACCGGCGGCGACGAACGCCGCGGCCGTCGAGATGTTGAACGTGGGGACCGTGCCGCCCCCCGTGCCACACGTATCGACGAGATGATCGCCGGAGGCCTCCACCGGCACCATCGCATCGCGCAGCGCGCGAGCCGCGCCCGCCACCTCGTCCGCCGTCTCGCCCTTGACCCGCAGGCCCATCAGGAGGGCCGCGATCTGCGCGGGGGTCGCTTCGCCCCGCATCACTGTGCCGAACACGGCGGCGCTCTGGCTCTCGGTGAGCGAGCGGCGGTTCGCGAGGGCGGCGATCGCCTCGATCAGCGGCGCGGGTGCAACGGGGGGCGGGGCGGGCAGGGGGGTCGGGGGGGTGCGGGGCATCGCGATTTCTGGCTCGTCAAAAGCTACGCGGAAAAATCGCCTTTTGTCAAATAGGACAACGGGTTGCGTGGCTTGATTGGCCCTCCCTTTCGTCCTATCTTTCGGCCGTGGCGCCCGTGTCGCCCGCGACGAGCCGGCCCTGCCTCGCCGTGGTGCAATACGACGGGGCCCAGTTCGTCGGCTGGCAGCGCCAGCGCGACGGGCGTACCGTGCAAGCGGAGTTCGAAGCCGTGTTGGAGCGCCTCATGAGCCGGCGCACCACGGCGACGGGAGCGGGTCGCACCGATACGGGGGTGCACGCGCTCGGCCAGGGGGTCGGGTTCGAGCGGGTCCACGCAATGCAGCCGGGGTTTCACGCCCGCAAGAGCGCCGTGGCCCGCCGCTACCGCTATGTGATCGGCACGGACGACGCGGCGCGCTCGCCGTTCCGCCGGCCGTACGAGTGGGCGCTCGGGTGCCCGCTCGACCAGGCTGCCCTGGCGGGTGCGGCCCAGACGCTTGTCGGAGAGCACGATTTCCGCGGCCTCGCCGCGGCCGGGCAGGTGAAGCCCCACTACCGCAGCCGCGTGGCGCTCGCCGAGTGGGCGCCGCGGACTGATGGCGCGGGGGTCACCTTCACGATCGAGGCCGACCGGTTCCTGCATCGCATGGTGCGCTTCCTCGTGGGCGCGATGGTGGACGTCGCCCTCGGTCGGCGCCCGCTGTCGGACCTTCCCCGCTTGCTCAGCGCGACGGACAACCAGGCGGCCAGCCCGCCCGCTCCGCCCCAGGGGTTGTATCTGGAGGCCGTGCGCTATCCCGCTGACCTCTACGCCGAGGCCGAGTCATGAAGTTCTTTCTCGATACCGCGAGTCTCAAAGACATCAGCTGGGCGAGCCAGGCCGGTCTCATCGACGGCGTGACGACCAACCCGTCGCTGCTCGCCAAACAGGCAGGCGACCTCGACCCCAAGGACGTGCTGAAGGAGATCTGCTCGCTGGTGGAGGGTCCTGTCTCGGCCGAAGTCGTCGCGCTCGACACCGATGCCATGGTGCGCGAAGGCGGCGAGCTCGCCAAGATCGCCGACAACATCGTCGTCAAGATCCCGATGACCGAGGCCGGGATGGTGGCGGTGCGGCGGCTCGCGAGCGAGGGCATCAAGACGAACGTGACGCTGTGCTTCTCGAGCGTGCAGTGCCTCATCGCCGCCAAGGCGGGCGCCACGTACGTGAGCCCGTTCATCGGGCGGCTCGACGACGTGGGTCAGGAGGGGATGGACGTGATCCGCGAGGCTCGGGTGATCTTCGACAATTACCAGATCGCGACGGAGATCCTCGCGGCCTCGATCCGCCACCCGCGCCACGTGGTCGAGGCGGCGATGATCGGCGCCGACGTGGCGACGCTGCCTCCCGACGTCTTGAAGAAGCTGCTGCTGCACCCGCTCACCGACCGCGGGCTCGAGCAGTTCCTGGCGGACTGGAACAAGCGGGTGGCGCGCGCGAAGGCCGCCGTTTGACATACCTCTCGCCGTTGGGCCAGCGCTACGCCTCTCCCGCGATGCAGGCGTTGTGGGGAGAGCGCCGGCGGATCGGCCTGTGGCGGCGGCTGTGGCTCGCGCTCATGGAGGCCGAGCGCGAGCTCGGCCTCGCCATCCCCGACCGGGCGCTCACTGAGCTGCGCGCGCACCTGGACGACGCCGATCTGGAGCGCGCCGCCGAGCACGAGAAGCGTGTGCGGCACGACGTGATGGCGCACATCCATCACCTCGGGGACCAGGCGCCGGCGGCGCGCCCCTTCCTCCACCTCGGCGCGACCAGCGCGTACGTCACCGACAACGCCGACCTGATCCTGATGCGCGAGGGGCTGCAACTGCTGCTCGGACGGATCGCGGCCGTCGTGGTGGCGCTCGCCAAGCTGGCACGCCGCTACCGCGACCTGCCGTGCTTGGCCTACACCCACTTCCAGCCCGCGCAGCTCACGACCGTCGGAAAGCGCGTCACGCTGTGGATGCAGGAGTTTCTGCTCGACGCGGAAGAGCTGCTCCACCGGCTCGAGACGTTCCAGTTCCGCGGCGTGAAGGGCACGACCGGCACGCAGGCGAGCTTTCTCGAGTTGTTCGAGGGTGCGGACGAAAAGGTGCGGGAGCTGGACGCTCGCGTGGCGCGCAAGATGGGGTTCACCAAAGTCTTCCCCGTGACGGGCCAGACGTACACGCGTAAGCTCGATGCCCAGGTGCTCGGCGCGCTCTCCGGCATCGCCGCTTCGTCCGCCAAGTTCGCGACCGACGTACGGCTGCTGCAGCACGAAGGCGAGATGCTCGAGCCGTTCGAGAGTGAGCAAGTGGGCTCCTCCGCCATGGCGTACAAGCGAAACCCCATGCGCGCCGAGCGGATCACGAGCCTGGCGCGCTTCGTGATCGAGCTCGAGGGAAACGCCTGGCACACCGCGGCGGCCCAGTGGCTGGAGCGCACGCTCGACGACAGCGCGAACCGGCGCCTCGTGCTTCCCGAGGCGTTCCTGGCGAGCGACGCGATCCTCGTGCTCGCCACCAACGTCGCCGCGGGGCTCGAGGTGCGGGAGGCGGTGATCGCCCGCCACGTGGCCGCCCAGATGCCGTTCCTCGCGACCGAGCGGCTGCTGATGCGGGGCGTGAAGGCCGGCGCCGACCGGCAGCGGCTGCACGAAGTCATTCGGACGCACAGCCTCGCCGTGGCGCAGGCCGTGGCCGAGCAGGGGGCCGAGAACGACCTGCTCGAGCGGCTGGCGCGCGATCCCGCGTTCAAGGCGCTCAACGTCGCCGTGCGGCCCGAGGAGCTCGACCCGGCGGGGTACGTCGGCCGGGCGCCGGGCCAGGTGGACGAGTTTCTGCAACAGGTGGTCGCACCGGCGCTGCAGCGCATCGAAGCCGTCGCGCCGCCGGGCGCCGCCGCCACCGCCGAGGTCACCGTATGACGGTCCCGCTCGTCGCCAGCCAATTTTCCCTACCCCTCGTGCGCCGCGGCAAGGTCCGCGAGGTGTACGAGGTCGACCGAGACACCCTGTTGCTGGTGGCGAGCGATCGCGTGAGCGCGTTCGACGTGGTGATGCGCGAGCCCGTGGCGCACAAGGGAGCGGTGCTCACCCAACTCAGCGCGTTCTGGTTCCAGCGGCTCGCGTCCGTCATCCCGAACCACTTCCTCTCGGCCGACGCGGACGAGATTGCGGAGCGGGTCCCGGGCCTCGAGCCATTACGCACTGCCCTTACGGGCCGCGCGATGCTGGTACGTCGTACGACGCCCGTCCCGTTCGAGTGCGTAGTGCGGGGATACATCACGGGATCGGCCTGGGCCGAGTACCGCGAGTCGGGCACGCTGGCGGGCGAGCCGCTGCCCACCGGGCTGGTGGAGAGCGCGCGGCTCGACCCCCCGATCTTCTCCCCCGCCACGAAGGCCGAGCAAGGCCACGACGAGAACGTGACGTTCGGCCACCTGGTGAAGACGCTGGGTTCGGCTGCTGCCGAGCGACTGAGACAGGCGAGCCTCGCGTTGTACGAGGGGGGGCGAGGCTACGCGGGCCCGCGCGGCATCATCATCGCGGACACCAAATTCGAGTTCGGCACGGCAGCCGACGGACGCTTGCTCGTCATCGACGAGATCCTTACACCCGACTCGTCGCGCTTCTGGCCGGCCGACCGTTACCAGCTTGGGAAGAGCCAGCCGAGCTTCGACAAACAGCCGCTGCGCGACTATCTCGCGGGCTTGAAGCAGCAGGGGAAGTGGAACGGCAACGCACCGCCGCCGCCCTTGCCCGCGGAGGTGGTGCAGGCGACGAGCGAGCGCTACTTGGAGGCGTTCCGCCTGATCACGGGGCAGGACTTGGAGGTGGCCCGTTGAAGAGCGCGAGTGAACTCGCGGCTCGGCCTCGGCGGCTCAAGCCGCTTCAGCGGCCGGTGCCGAGCCGCGGCTTCAGCCGCGTGGCGCGGCATGCGCGCCGGTAATGCGTGTGGCTCCCGAAGGCTGGCCCTTCATCCTCCCGGGATGGGCGCTCGTGGCGCTCGGCGCCTGGGTGGCGCCCGGCTCGCCGTGGCTCTGGGTGCCGGAGGCGGTGTTGTTTCTGCTGGCGGTCTGGCTGCTCGTGTTCTTCCGGGATCCGGTGCGGACGGGCCCCCGCGGCGAGCGGTTCGTGATCGCCCCGGC
>Ga0209238_1001004_pt1 | contig 10688 bp, 7 predicted proteins | sample GraSoi013_1_20cm_FD_185823 | JGI IMG/M metagenome (GOLD analysis project Ga0209238, IMG submission 185823) | Grasslands soil microbial communities from the Angelo Coastal Reserve, California, USA - Sample 10_02_2013_1_20cm (SPAdes) (version 2) | ecosystem: Environmental > Terrestrial > Soil >...
TGCGCGTCGTGCTGGCCCGCGCCATCGATCTCGTGGTAGACGCGTTGGGCCGGGGGGGGAGGCTCATCTACGTGGGCGCCGGGACCTCCGGGCGGCTAGGCGTGCTCGACGCGAGTGAATGCCCGCCCACGTTCGGCACGCCGCCGGAGATGGTCGTTGGGGTGATCGCCGGCGGCTACCCGGCGCTCGTGAAGAGCAGCGAGGGCGCCGAGGACGACGTGAACGCCGGGATGGCCGCGATGGACCAGGCGCGTGTGACGCCCGCGGACTTCGTCCTCGGCATCGCGGCGAGCGGCACGACGCCGTTCGTCCGTGCGGCCCTGTCCCGCGCGCAGACCATCGGCGCGGCGACGGGGCTCGTCTCGTGCTCCGATCCCCCGCGGGTGCTGGTCGAGACGTGCGACGTCCTCGTGCTCCCGAAGGTCGGGCCCGAAGCCCTGACGGGGTCGACCCGCATGAAGGCCGGTACCGCCACCAAGCTCGTCCTCAACACGCTCTCCACCGGCGCGATGATCCGGCTGGGCCGCGCGTATGGCAACCTCATGGTGGACCTGATGGCGCTCTCCGACAAGCTGCGGGACCGCGGGGAGCGGATCGTGATGGAATGCTGCAACGTGGACCGCGCGGCGGCGCGCGGTGCGATCGAAGCGGCCGGCGGGAGTGTGAAGCTGGCGATCGTGATGGCGCGTCGCGGGGTGCGGAAGGCGGAGGCGGAGCGCCTCCTGGCGGAGGCCGGCGGGTTCGTGCGCAAGGCGGCGGGCGACCCGCCGCCGGTCTCGCCCGCGTGACCGCGGCACTCGCCGTCGGCGTCATGTCGGGCACGTCGCTGGACGGCGTCTCGACGGCGCTCGTGCGCCTCACCGAGCAGCCCCTCGACGCACAGCTCGTCGCGTTCCGCCAGGATTCCTACACGACGCCGGAGCGCGGGCAGATCATCGAGGCGATCGCGCGCGGCGGCTCGCAGGATCTGGCTCTGCTGCACGTTGCCCTGGGAGAACGCTTCGCCGGCGCGGTGCTGCAGCTCCTGGCCCAAGCCAAGGTCGCCCCTCGCGACGTGTCCTTCATCGCGTCGCATGGACAGACCATCTGGCACGAGCCGGGCCGCGCCACGCTGCAGCTGGGCGATCCCGCGGTGATCGCCGAGCGCGTGGGCGTCCGGGTGGTGAGCGACTTCCGTTCCCGCGACGTGGCGGCCGGGGGCCAGGGGGCCCCCCTCGTGCCTTTGGCCGACGTCGTGCTGTTCGGTCACCCGGAGTGCGGGCGTCTGCTGCTGAACATCGGCGGCATCGCGAACGTCACTTTCGCACCGCGTCGCGGAGTGACCGGCGGCGCCCTCGCGTTCGACACGGGTCCCGGCGTCGCCGTGGTCGACGCGGTAACCCGTCGGATCGATCCGGCGGCGTCGTTCGACGCCGGCGGCGAGCGGGCACGGCGCGGCAAGCCGTCCCGCAAGGTGCTCGAGGCCCTGCTCGCGGACCCCTACTTCGCCGCGCCGCCGCCCAAGAGCACGGGGCGCGAACGGTTCGGCCCGGACTACGCCGCGCGGCTCCTGGACGACGTGAAGCGGGCGGGGGGCTCCGACAACGACGCTGTGGCGACGGCGACGGCGCTGACCGTGGAGACCATCGCGCGAGGGATTGAGCGCTGGACGCCCGCGCGGCCCTCCGACGAGCTGGTGATCTCGGGCGGCGGCGCGCGCAATCCACGCCTGGTCGAGCTCCTCACGACCCGCGTGGCCCCGCGACCCGTGGTGCCGTTCGAGGCCCTGTTTTTCGACGGTGAAGCCAAGGAGGCTCTGGTGTTCGCCTTCCTCGGTTTTCTCACGCTGCTCGGGGCGCCGGGCAACCTGCCGGCCGCCACCGGCGCTCGGGGCCCGCGCGTGCTCGGCCACATCACTCCGGCGTGACCGGGTCGCTCGCTCGTCTCGTGTTTCCCGCGCTGCGCTGGCGGGGTGAGAGCTTCGGACACGAGCGGTCCAAGATCGACGCCGCCCTCGCCGCGGGGGTCGGTGGTTTCATCGTCTTCGGCGGGACACGCGAGGCCGTCCTGACGCTCACGCGGGAGTTGCGGGCCCAGGCCGGTCGCCCGCTGCTCGTCGGCGCGGACTTGGAGCGCGGCCCGGCGCAGCAGGTCCAGGGGCTCACGGAGCTGCCGCCGCCCGCGGCGCTCGGCTGGCTCGACGACCTGGAAGCCACCGGCGCGTGCGGGATGATCACCGCTACCGAGGCGCGCTCGGTGGGGATCAACTGGGCGTTCGCTCCCGTGTGCGACCTCGATCTCGAGCCCAAGAACCCGATCGTGCAGACGCGCGCCTTCGGGGCCGACCCGGTACGAGTGGGCGAGCAGGCGGCCGTGTGGATCCGCGGTCTCCAGGACCACGGCGTTCTGGGGTGCGCCAAGCACTATCCTGGCCACGGGCGTACCACCCAGGACTCACACGCGACCCTGCCGCGCGTGCGCGCCGCCCGCACCGACCTTCAGCAGGTGGATGTCGCTCCGTTCGAATATGCCATCCGCGCCGGGGTGGGCAGTGTGATGAGCGCGTTCGTGGCCTACCCGGACTGGGATCCCACCGGGCGAGCCGCGAGCTTCTCGCCGGCCATTCTGGGCTACCTGCGGGACACGCTCAACTTCGGGGGTCTCGTGGTGACCGATGCGCTCATCATGGCCGGGGCGAGTGCCGCACAGCCGGTGCCGGCGGCCACTGTAGGCGCGGTCGCCGCCGGGTGCGACGCGCTGCTCTACCCGGAGAACTTCACGAGCGTGGTCGCTGCGCTGGACCGCGCCGTCGACGCCGAGATCCCGACGGCCCGCGCGGACGAGGCCCTCGCGCATTACGACGCCGCGCTCGCCGCGTGGGCGGAGCTGCCAGACCAGGGGGAGCCGGGCCTCGCGGACCACGCGGCCTTCGCGGACGGGCTGGCCGACCGTGCGGCTCATCTGGTGCGCGGTGACGCGCCGACGATCCACGCGCCCCTCGCTGTGTCGATCGTCGATGACGACGTGGGTGGCCCGTACACGGTCGGACCGAGGGATATCTTCGCGCGCATGCTGCAGGATGCCGGCGTCGCAATCGGGAAACGGGAAACGGGAAACGGGAAACGCGTGGTTCTCGTCTACGCCGAGCCGCGCTCGTGGAAAGGGCGGGCCGATCTCGGCGCGCGCTCCCGCGCGGCCCTGCGGCGTCTCGTGCCGGGGGCGGCCCTCGTCGTGCTATTCGGGCACCCGCGCCTTGCGTCGCAGATCCCCGGCACGGCGCCCATCCTCCTGTGCTGGCACGGGCAACCCTTGATGCAGAGAGCCGCTGCTAGGTGGGTCATGGCCAACATGCGGTGAACGACCCGTGAGGTGGCGGTAAGAAGCCGGGGAAGGGTACGGCTTCTCACCCTTCCCGGGCTTTTCACCGGCCTTTCACGGACCGTCTACCGGTTGTTCAGTGTCGAGAGATACGCCACGATTTGGGTCGCAGGAACCGCATAGATGATCTTTCCCTGCGACTCCCGGTTGCCCCCATACAACACCGCCGCGACGCGGCCAGTGCGATCAAAGATCGGGCTCCCCGACGACCCCGGTGCGCCGAATCCGTCGACCTGGACCACGTTGGCGAGCGCCTTGCTGACCGTGCCGACGGTGAGCGTGGGGTCGGCGATCACGCCGTTCTCGCCGATGCGCTCCATCGGGAGATCCTCCCCCAGGGGGTAGCCGATGATGGCCACCGGGTCGCCGCGCGCGAGCGCTCCCGCCTCGCCCGCGAAGCCGGCGACGCGCGGAGTGCCCCCGCGGATCTCCACCTTCACCACGGCAACGTCCGCGGAGTCCGCGACGCCGACCAGTCGGCCCGCGAACCATTGGCGGCTCCCCGAGAACTTGATCGCGATACGCCGGGGCTGCCGGTTGCCGTCATCGCCCACCAGGACGTGCCGGTTGGTGACCAGGGTGCCTTGCGAGTCGGCGGCGAACGCCGTGCCGCTGAAGATCTCGCTGTCCGAGAACTGAACGACGAGCAGGGCGACCGCGTCCTGATTCTTGAGCGAGATGGCGCGGTAGTCCATCGCGACCGCGCCCGCGAGGCCGCGCTGCCGTATCTCCGCGGCGTCGAGCGCCGCGCGGAGCCGGGCGACGGCCCCGGCGTCGCGACTCGAGCCCGCGGTTGCAAGCTCGGCCCGCAGCCGCCCGACCTCGGTCTGCGATTGCCGCAGGGCGTCCCGCACGCTCGCCAGCTCGGTTTGGAGTCGCGTGAGGAGCCGTTGCCCCTCCGCCTCCAGGCTGTCCGCCCGCGCCTGGAGCCGGGCGACCTCGCGCGCGTCGCGGGCACTCTGCCACTGCAGCAACCCGAATCCTGCGAGCACCAGGACGAGCAACCCGATCAGCACTTTGGTCCTGCGGTGCAGGTGCGCCAGCTCGGCGGCGATGCGCACCGCGGTGCTCGAGCGCCGGGCCGGCGCTGCCACCGCCGCGTACTGCTCGCGGGGGGAGGACATCCGCTCCGCGGACGCTCGCGCCGCGTCCGGCACGGTGTCGACCACCGCCTCGCCCGGCAGGATGTGGAACTCCACCGCGGGCCCGTTCCGCCCGAGACCGATCACGTCGCCGTCCGCCAGCACGACGTCGCCGGAGATGCGTGCGCCGTTGACGAACGTGCCGTTCGTGCTGCCCAGGTCTCGCAGCACGAAGCTCGCGCCGTGGCGCACGATCCCGGCGTGCCGGGAGGACACGTCGAGGTCGCGTTCGGCATCGCAGCGGACGTCGGACAGCGGGTGTCGGCCGAGGCCGATGTACGCCTTGCGGAAGGTCTCCACCTGCCCGACGCGCGCGCCGGAGAGGAACTTGAACTGGGCGCTCACGGGGTCCGGTTGACCAGGTAGAGCGCCAGGGCGGCGGCCGCGATGACGAGCAACACGATCACGCGCCGGCGGTTCCGCGCCGCGGGCTCGGGCGCGGGGCTCCCGCGGTAGACCGGGACTGGCTCCGTGCTGGTCTCGGTGTCGATGAGTGGATACACCTGGTGGCCGATCTCTCCGTTCGGCTCGGGCGGGCGCAGCCCCTCGCCGTCGAAGCGTGCCAGCACGACGGTGATGTTGTCCGGCCCGCCCCGCTCGTTGGCGAGCGCGATCAGCTTGTCGCACGCCGCCAGCAGGTCCCGCTCGCGGGTCGCGACGGCGGCGATCTCTTCCTTTTTCACCGTGCCCGTCAGTCCGTCTGAGCACAACACCAGGATGTCCCCCTTGCGGACTTCCTGGTGCGTGAGATCGACCTTGACGCGAGCGTCGGGCCCCAGCGCCTGGAGAATGATATTGCGTCGCTCGCTCCGGGCCGCTTCCTCCTCGGTCAGCTCGCCCGCCTCGACCAGGCGCTGCATCAGCGACTGGTCCCTGGTGAGCTGCACCGCCTGCCCGTTGCGGATCAGGTAGGCGCGGCTGTCGCCCACCTGCGACAGGAAGAAGTGATCGGCCAGCACGCCCACGGCGGTGGTGGTGGTGCCCATCCCGCGGACTTCGGGGTGCGCCGCCGCATACGCGTGGATTTGCTCGTTCGCGACCTCCACGGCTTCCTTCAGACGGTAGGCGAACCGCTGGGCCGTTACTTCCCGCTCGGTCCCCCACGCCCGCACCATCTGCTGGTAGATCGTCTCGGTCGCCATTTGGCTCGCGAGCTCGCCGGCGGCCGCGCCGCCCATTCCGTCGGCGACGACGAACAACGAGCCCCGCTCACCGATTTGGTGGACGCGCACCGCAGGTTGGAGCGACGCCTCCCGGCGCGACAGATCCGCGACCAGGAAGCGGTCTTCGTTGTGGTCGCGCGTCCGGCCCAGGTCGGTCTTCGCGAAGACCTCGACCTTGATCGGCTTGGCAGACGAGCGTCCGAACATCGTCAGCACCGCGCCAAGATCTTCGGATAGGTCGTATCGGTGGGACTGAGCACAGTTGCGGTACGCACCCACTCGCATCCCCGCCGACGGTTGAACTGCTGGAAGTACGCGTTGCCGACCACGAACGCGGCGTAGGCCCTGTCGCTGGACGCAATGCCCGGGGCGTAGAAAATGTGCATCGCCGAGTCGCGTACCATCGCGGCGCTCCGGGGGTCAAGCTTGTTCAGCAACAAGTCGTCCAGCACGTCCCGTGCCCGGGTCACATCGATGCGTGGCCCGGTTGCGGGTGCGCGCGAGCGCCCGACCGGGCCGCGTCGCGGCGGCATCACAGCCCCCCGGGTGGCCGTGTCCACCGGCGCCGGGCTGGGCGCGATCTGTTGCACCGTGTCGGCAGGCGGCACGCCGCCGGTCTGCTTGACGGGGAGGCCGATGGTGACCACCGCGCCTGCGGCGCCCAGCACGACGATCACGCCGACGACGATCGGCACGCGTGAGCGCTTCCTGGCGCGCACGGGCTCGATCAGCTCCGTCTCGTCGTCGCCGTCGGTCAGCGTAGCGGGCAGGGCCGCGCCCCCTGCTGCCCCGGACAGGCCGGCTACCGCGGCGAGGTCGTGGGCCAACTTGGCGGCGGATTGATAGCGGTCGACCGGGCTCCGCGCCAGTGCGATGTCGAGTATCTGCTGGAGCCCCGCAGGAAAGTGCAGATCGGGCCGCACCTCGATCAGCTCCGCCGGCTCGTCGGTGAGGCGCTTGATCATCGTCTCCTGCACGGAATCGGCGGCGAAGGGCAAGGTCCCGGTCAGCATGTTGAAGAGCACCAGGCCCAGCGAGTAGACGTCGCTCCGGCCATCCAGCTTGTCGCCCGACAGCTGCTCGGGGCTCATGAACTCGGGCGTGCCGACCACCAGGCCGGTCCTCGTGACCTTCTGGCCGCCCCCCTCGCCGCCCACGGCCTTGGCAAGGCCGAAATCGACGACCTTCACCGCGTCCGCCCCGTCGCGACTGCGCGTGAGCATGATATTGTCGGGCTTCAGGTCGCGGTGCACGATGCCGAGGTCGTGGGCCGCCTGGAGCGCGGCCGCCACTTGGATAGCGATGTCGGCGGCCCGGGCAAGGGGCAGCGGTCCCTCGCTCCTGATCAGCTCCGTGAGCGGCTCGCCCTCGATGAACTCCATCGCCAGGTAGATGAGCCCTTCGGGCGTCTCACCGAAGTCGTAGATGGCGCAGACGTGAGCGTCCGAGATGCGGCTGGCATTCGACGCCTCGCGATTGAAGCGGGCCACCGCTTCGGGATCGTGCACCATGGAAGGGTTCATCACCTTGATGGCACTACGGCGCCCCATCTTCACGTGCTCGGCGAGGTACACCTGGCCCATGCCGCCCTCGCCCAGTTTCTTCATTATGTGATAGCGGTCGGCCAGCACTTGGCCCACGAGATCGTGCGTCGGCCCCGACGAGCGCAGCGTCTGCCCATCGTTCGGGCAGAATCGCACGTCATCGCGGTACTCGGTCGTACAGACGGGGCAGATCTTCACGTCGCAATCTCGATCTGCAGCAGCTTGTCGCCCACCAGGATCCGTGACTGATCGCGCAGCACCATGTCGCCGCGCGCCGCGAGCGCGATCCCGTTGCGGCTGTTGGCGTCCACCACCACGAAGTCCGCGTCTTCGGAGCGCACCAGGGCATGCCGCGCGCTCATCGACGGATCGTAGGGGAATACCCATTCACCTTGCTCGCGGCCGATGGTGACGTCGCGGCCGGGGGAGAGCTGGATCACGTCACGTACGCTGCCGTCGGAGCGCAGCTGGGTGAGGCTCGCGATGTCGGCGCTCGGGATGAGGCTGCCCATCCGCTTCGTGGCGTCGGCGTCGGGGGGGTGCGGCCCCGGATACCCCAGGCGCCGAAACCGGATCACCTGAGACCCGATCAGCAGGAGGTCGCCGTCGAGCAGACGGTACGGCTCCTCGAGAAACACCCATGTGCCGTTGCGGCTGCCCAGGTCGCGCACGACGAGGGCGTTCTGCTCCCACGACAGTTTCGCGTGCAACGGCGAGAGGAACACGTCTTCGGGGAAACGGACATCGCCGTCCAGACGGCCGATGGTCGTGTCGGGGGTCTTGCGCTCGAAGCGCTGCACTGGCTTGCCCAGATCGTCGAGCAGCACCAGGACAATCGCCGCTCCGGCCCGCGAGGGCCCGGAACCGACGCGACGCGCAGCCTGGAGATCGACCAGCGACGCTCCGCACGTCGCACAGAACTTGATCCCCGGATCCACCGGCGAGGCGCAGCGCGGGCAGTTCGGTCCGGAACCGGGAGCCGTGAGCCGGCGGCCGCAGTGCGGGCAGAACGGCTCCAGCCCCCTGGCCCGACCGCCGCAGAAGGGGCAGGCGATCGATTCACCCTGCTCGCGGGTGACCGCCGTGCGCGCGACGACGCGCGTGCCAGACAGGGACGTGCCCCCCGCCGCCGACTTCCCCCCACTCCCCCCCCCACCGCCTGGTGATGCCTCGGCGGTCTTGCGTCCGGTGAATTTGCCCATGGGTTTGCCGCAGTCCATGCAGAACTGCGCGCCGGGGTCGTTCGCCCGGCCGCAATAAGGGCAGGCGGTCACTGGCGGAAGTGCTCCACTGGGCGCAGAAGTTATGGTCTGCCAATCTATTCGGCAAATTGACGGGCTGAAAGGGCCGATGCTACCTTGCGCGTCCTGTGAGACCCTTCGGGGTGTTCCTCGTGAGCGTTGTGACCGGATGCGCCGTCGCGCGCACCGGTACCGCGCCCGTCGCCGGAGGCGCGGCGCCGTCGCCCGCCGCGCCGGGGCGCGACTCGTTCCATATTACCGTGGTCTATCCCGCCGTCACCGATATCATCCAGTCCCACGACTCGGTCTTCCTGTTGGGCTCGGTGCGAGGTGGGACTGGCGGACCGGTGCACCTGGGCATCAACGGGCAGTCGGTGCCCGTGCTTCCGAACGGCGCGTGGATCGCCTGGTTGCCGCTGCCCGACGACACCGTCGCGCACTTCCTGATTGCGGCAACCGGAGGGGGGCCCGACTCCAGTCGCTTCGTGTACACCGCCCGCATCGCGCCGCAGTTCCGCCCGCCGCCGGGACGCACCGTGTGGATCGACACGACCAGCTTCACGCCGGCGGGGACGCTCGCACTGCCGCTCGAGGAGGGGATTCCTCTGACCGTGCAGGCCACGCCCGGCGCGACGGTACGCCTGCGGCTGCCGTGGGGCTCGAGCGTGCCGCTGGTCCCCGACACGCTGGCACCCGAGCTCCCCGGGGCCGTCCGCGCCTTCGTCATCGACAGCGAGCCGCGCCGACGTGTGCCCGTGGCGGGACGCTACGTGGGCTGGCTGCCAGCGGCGGCGCTGTGTGTGGACGGCCGGACGGCATGTGCCACGCTCGTGGTGACCGTGGGCGCCGACACGGCCATGGCGCGCTGGCCGCTCGACGTGAGTGTGGTGGACAGGACCTTCCCGACTGTCGTCGTCCTGGACGACGACACCGCTCACACCGGCACCACCGACAGCCTTACCCCGGGGCGTGCCGTCCCTCACGGGACCTACAACTGGTTTTTTCCGACCGGGACGGTGGCGGTCGAGTCGGCCCGCTGGAACGATCAAGTACGGCTCCAGCTTTCGCGAGCCACGGTTGCGTGGGTAAGCGAGGCCGACGTGGTACGGCTGCCGCCGGGCACGCCGCCGCCCGGTGGCGTCGTGAGCTCGGTGCGGCTCACCTCCGGGCCGAGGTCGGTGACGCTGCGGGTGCCACTGCCGGCGCGACTCCCCTACCAGATCACGGAGCGGGAGCGGAGCCTCACCGTGCGCCTGTACGGTGGCGCATCCGACATCAACTGGATGCAGTACGGCGAGGGCGGCGGGGCAGCCGGGACCGACCCGCTGGTCACGCGGATGAGCTACGCGCAGCCGGCGGCGGACGAGGTGACGATCACGCTCGAGCTGGCGCGGCACCTGTGGGGGTACCGCGCGCGCTTCGACGGTCGCGACCTGCTGCTCGAGGTGCGGCGTCCTCCCGTCATCGATCGCGAGCACCCGCTCCGCGGCCGGACCGTGGTGCTCGACCCCGGTCACCCACCGCTCGGCGCCAAGGGGCCGACGGGATTGTGGGAGCCGGTGGCGACGCTGGCCGTGGCGCTCAAGGCGAAGACGCTGCTCGAGCGCGCCGGCGCGGTCGTGTTCCTCACGCGCACCGACTCGATGCCGATCGAGCTGTACCCCCGCACCCATTTCGCCGAGCTGCACGACGCCGACGTCCTCGTGTCCATCCACGCCAATGCGTTGCCGGACGGCGTGAACCCGTTCACCAACTCGGGCACGAGCGTGTACTACTTCCAGCCGCGGAGCATCCGCCTGGCTCGCGAGCTGGACCGCGCGCTCGTGACGGAGTTCCGCGTGCGCGACCTCGGGATCGGCCGGGGCGACTACGCGCTGGTACGGCCCACCTGGATGCCCGCGGCGCTCACCGAAGGGCTGTTCGTCATGCTGCCCGAGCAGGAGGCGGTGCTCGCCAGCGAGGACGGACAGTGGCGGTATGCGCGGGGGGTGGTGCGAGGGATTGAGAACTTTCTGCGAGACCGAGCGCTGGAGCCGTGAGAACGCGGAACGCGGAAGTCGGAACGCGGAGCGGCCGGGGAGGGTCGGCGCCCTGCCTCGACCTTTCGCTTACGTTCCGCGTTCCGCGTTCCGCATTCCGCGTTTTGTTTCTGCTCCTGCTCGCCAGCCGCGCCGAGGCTCAAGTCGATCCCTCAGGCACCTGGCGCACCCTGCACACACCCCATTTCCGCATCCACTTCCG
>Ga0209238_1001006_pt1 | contig 10673 bp, 9 predicted proteins | sample GraSoi013_1_20cm_FD_185823 | JGI IMG/M metagenome (GOLD analysis project Ga0209238, IMG submission 185823) | Grasslands soil microbial communities from the Angelo Coastal Reserve, California, USA - Sample 10_02_2013_1_20cm (SPAdes) (version 2) | ecosystem: Environmental > Terrestrial > Soil >...
TCAACCCAAAGCTGCTATCGGCAGCCGACAGATGCCCGGGATGACGAACCACAAGTTTCTTGGTGCCTTGTTTAGCGTCCCATTCCGCCGCGGCAATCGACAGATGCCCCGGATAAATAGCCACTGCAAAATCCGGGCGGCAGCTTTCTTTGTCAGCGGCATCGACAGCCGGATACAAACGCCTCTCAAATTCGGTGCTCATCGCTACCACCAGATGCCCGCCTGCCGAAAACCCAAGCACTCCTATCTTGTGAGGATCAATGTGCAGCTCCGCTGCGTGAAAGCGCACCAGCCCCAACGTCCTCTGCGCATCTTCCAACGCCATCGGTGATCTCGGATACGGCCCTGACTTCGGATACGGTGCCGATTTCGGGTAGTATTCCTCACCCGGCACGCGATACTTCAGCAGTACACAGGTGATTCCCTTGGACGTCAGCCAGGCACAGATCTCCGTGCCTTCCAGGTCGATGGCCAGATCCTCATAGCCCCCGCCAGGAAATACCACCACCGCGGCGCCCGTACTCTTTCCCTCTGGCGAATACACCGTCATCGTAGGCCGAGATACGTGGTACACAGTAAACCCACCAGGCCCACCAGGGCCTGTTGGCCACCAGTGACTCTCCTCCGGCCCCGCGACAGCCTGCGCATCAGGCGGCGTCCCCGGCCAGATCGGCACTTGTGTATGACCCGGCGATGGCTGCCAGACAGGTGTCTGCGCGCTCAGACCGCCAAACGCAAACACAAAACAGAAAGCAAAGAGCAAAGGCTTCATCACAATCCTCACACTTATACATAACCAGTCGCTGCCGAGCTGAGCCGAGTGTAGGGCTGTCTAAGAGGGATTGTTCCTCTTGTTGCAGCGGGAATCGACTCAGTTTACAGACATCAGCATCGTCCAAAGACGGACTAACAGAACACAGCCATGCAGTCATTTTCAACTCCTTTAAGATGTTAAGGCATAGCCCGTAGATCATGGAATCCGTTGCCCTATTGCACGACGCACAGCCGGGAGTGGCCGCGCCAGATCAAAACCAACATCAATGACGCCGCCCTTGCACAAACCGCAAGGACAGGGTACTGATTGAAGCTGTTTCCATGAAGAGGCTTTATAGGATCGTTCTGGTTTCCTGTTGTCTAGGCCTTCTGTGGAATCCAGCTGGTTTTTGCAATGAGGCCGCCCAACCCATTCTGTCTCTCGATTTGCACAAGTTTGGGTATTTGTACGCGGTCACCGAGCGGGATCTCCGTGCCTACACTTTCCTGCAGGATTCGGTGGCATTTCTCGATGACGGAACCCTAGCTGTTTCGTTCTACCGTAAGAACGATCAACCTGGGCTTTCGCGGCGCGGGAGCACTCCGGGCAGCGAGGTGGTGTTTCATAGCGTTTTGCTGGATCCGGTTGCGGGCAGCGTAAAGAGCGAGCGTACCTGGGGCAACGCGGGAAACTCGAATGCGTTGCTTCCGCTGGAGAGCGGAAGCTTTCTCATTCAAGATGGCGAATGGTCGAAGGTTTATTCGCCAGAAATGAAGGAACTCGCCAGCAAGAAATGGGAAGTGCCTGGAGATATTCTGCCGCGCTTTGCGGTGTCCCCTAGTGGGCGCTCGCTGTACGAATTCCAGGACTGGTATGACGCCAAGCGCGGCTGGCTTACGCGAATCGATGTGCTTGATCCAACCACGCTGGTCACGAAGAAATCCAAACTCACGCCCGGTCATCAGTACGAGTCTGTGTCTGACACACGCGTTGTTTATTTGCCTACAGCCTCCAGCGATGCGCTGCGTCTGTTTGTTTCCAGTATGGAAGATTCTGCGTCGGCAAAGAGTCCAGAGCTTTTCGACCGGAACAGCGCCATAGCGAGGGATTTGTCCAAATCCCGCTGCAAGTCCGCCACGTTCATTGACGACACTATTCTGGCTATCAGCGGTGATTGTTCTTTTGTGATGCTGATTCGGTCCGGCGAGGAGTCTGGCGAGATCCATTCTCCAGAGTACCGGATGGGAGGAGAGATTCGTCCTTCAAGAGGCGGCCAACGATTTGTCTTTTCCCGGACGAAGATGAAAGAGCGACCATCGCGCATCACCTCTCTTGAACTTTGCGTATATGATTTGGCGATGCGTAGGATCGTTTTCACGACGGTGGTATTTCCTCTACCTCAACAGAAGTTCGCATTCGCAATCTCGCCGGATGGGTCTCTTCTGGCTTCACAGACCGACGGTCTCGTGCGCGTGTGGCGCGTTGCTTCTCCGCAGTGATTCGGTGAGGTCCTTTGACCTTGAGCATGGGTTCAACGAGTTGCGAGCGGCGGAAGGACTTTCCTCAGGGGCTGAAGCCCAAAGACAGATCTGTCTTAATGTCGGAGCTAAAGCTCCGACCCCAAAAACATTCATGAGACAGACCGTAGTGAGTTGAGCGAAGGATTTAGGATTCAGCTTGATTCGCGGGACTTTGTGCGGGATTTGGCATCGGGATGGCGAGGCGTCCAGTCTTTTGGAGGGAAAGCTATGTGCCAGAACAGGGGATTGGGCAGCAGGAACTCCACTCCTACCTGGGGCTGGTTGGGTTGACGGCGATCAATGTGGGCGACAATGCACTCGAGCGCCGCTTTGGTCTGGACGTTCGACAACGTGAGCCGCTGCCCTCTATAAACCTGCGTCAACAAGTGAATCAACGCACCGTGAGCACTGATAGCCCGCGTGTGAGCTTCTTCTTCAAAGGCTCCAGCGCCGGTCTTTCCCGAGACACGCACCGGGACGGTCATCAATACGCGCTGGCTCCTGCGTCGGTTTGCCGCGAGCCAGGAGGTTTCGCGGGACTCGGCTAGCCACGTTTCGAGTGTGCGAAGCTGCTCCGGCTCAGTGGTAGCAAACATCAGCCCCATGCCTTTGGAAGCGCGGGAGTAGACGACTCGTGCGCGGGCTTCAAACCGTTGCGCACCTTTGATGATGCGAACTTCTGTGACCGTCCCTAGCGGGAGGGCGTCGCTGGTGTCTATGTAGCAGCCTTGCTGGCTCAAGTCGCGGACGCGCGTTTCCATCCAGGCGCCGGATTCGGTTGGAACGACTTCAGCGGCCGCGAAGAACTCGTAACGAGGATGCGTCCGGCGGTCTGCGCCGGTGGGCGCGGCGGAAGGAGGCGCAACATTCGGTGTGGCACCGCCAGTGCCGGGAGGGCTTGCGATGTTTTCGGAGACGCTGGGCGTGCCAGGGAAGGTTGCGACCATTTCCGAATCACTGGAGACGTCGACAAGGCTTGCGATCGTTTCCGAATCAAAAGAAAACTCGGAAACGCTTGTAACGTCTTCGGAAGGAATGGAACTGTCGGGATAGCTCGCAACTTTTTCCGAATCGTTGGCAATCTTGGAAGGACTCGTGGGCGTCTCCGAATTGCTGGGAATCCGGGGAGCGGTGGCAGCTTTCGACTTTCGCTTGCGACTCCGGCGCGCCATGGCTGTACGATTGTAACGCAAAGCGCGCCGAAGGGCTGGGGTACAGGGAAAATCACGGCCCTCAGGCGCGGGCTTTGTCGATCATTTCTTCCCAGATGCCTTTGGACTTGAGGATGACCTCGACGAGTTCACGGGCGGCGCCTTTGCCGCCGTCGGCTTTAGTGGTGTAGTGGGCGGCGCGGCGCACTTCGGGCGTGGCGTTGTGGACGGCAACGGCCAGGCCGACGCGCTTCATGATGGTGAGATCGGGGAGGTCATCGCCAAGAAAGGCGACTTCGGATTCCTTGGCGCCGGTCTTGCGCAGGACGTCTTCGTAAGCCGCGACTTTATGCCCTTGTTTCTCGTAAACAAACTCGATGTCCAACTCCTTGCAGCGGCGGCGCAGAGCGGCGCTGCCGCGGCCGGTAATGACGCCGGTGCGCAATCCAGCGGTCACGGCGAGAGTGAGGCCCTGGCCGTCGTGAGCGTCGAACGTCTTACTCTCGAGCGCGTGGCCATCCTGCTGCGATACTAGCGTGACGCTGCCGTCGGTTAGGGTGCCGTCGACGTCCATCAGTAGGACAGCGATTTGCTTCGCTCGTCTTGCCAGTTTTTCGGGGATTTTCCTTTCTCGCGTGGCCAACGGCGTCTCCTCTTATCTGTGTACGCAAGTCCTTAGATAGGGCGCAGCATGCTGCACCCCTACACACGGAAAAACGAGCGGTCTTCGCGACGCAAAGCGTCGGACCGCCCCGAAGGCCGGGTAAAGGCCAGACACGAAAGACCCGCCACTACATCAGCTCCAAAGTCCATAAATCGTGCAGATGGACGACGCCTAACACGCCCTTAGCTTCGTCTGTAACCACGATGGAGGTGATCTTGCGCTTCTCCATCAGGTTCAAGGCTTCGCTGGCAAGCACATGCGGGCCGATGGTTTGCGGACTTTTTGTCATGCACTGGCCCGCCGCCATCTCCAGTGTAGCGCCACGATGTTTTTCCATCAGGCGGCGAAGATCACCGTCGGTTAGAATTCCCGCCAGACGCCCATCCGGCTCCAGCACGGTGGTCATCCCAAGGCCTTTCTTGCTCATTTCGTGAAACACGTCGGGCATGGGCGTGTCTTTTGATACGCGCGGCAGGGCATCGCCCGCATGCATCAAGTGTTCGACGCGAAGCAATTTCTTGCCGAGGCGCCCGGCGGGATGCAACGCCGCGAAATCATCATGCTTGAAGTCGCGACGCTCCAGCAACGAAACCGCTAACGCATCGCCGACGGCCATCGCGACTGTGGTGCTCGCAGTGGGAGCGAGGTTAAGCGAACACGCCTCTTCCTTCACGCTGACATCCAGCACGACGTCGCCGGCCTCGGCCAGAGTAGACTGCGGCTTGCCCGTTAGAGTGACTAGGGGAATCTCGAGACGCTTCAAGGCTTCCAGCAGGCGGATGATCTCTTCTGTCTCCCCGCCGTAGGAAACCGCCAGCATGGCGTCGCCGCGCGCGAGCATGCCAAGATCACCGTGCAGAGCTTCGGCAGGATGCAGAAAGAAAGATGGCGTGCCGGTGCTGGAAAGCGTGGCGGAAATTTTTCGTCCAATCAGACCGGATTTGCCCATGCCAGTGACCACCACGCGGCCTTTGCACGCGAAGAGCACGCAGACAGCTTTCTCAAAGGTCGCATCCAGGCGCGCGAGGACGTCCTGAATTGCCTGGGCTTCGATTTTCAGCACGCGCCGCGCGGAGTCCAGGCTCATTTCGCGCTCCAACGGCGGACCACGGCGCTGAGCCCCTTTAATTTCATGAGCAGGGCCAGGAGTTGTGAAAGTGGCAGAGCATTGGGTCCGTCCGAGAGAGCCTTCGCAGGATTGTCGTGAGTCTCCAGAAAAATGCCATCGACGCCCGCGGCTACGCCGGCGCGGGCCAGCGGCTCAATGAATTGCGGCTGGCCGCCGCTGGAGTGACCTTGCCCGCCCGGAAGTTGCACGGAATGCGTTACGTCAAAGACAACCGGATAACCGGTCCTTTGCATGATGGGGAAGGAGCGCACATCCACGACAAGATTCTGATAGCCAAAGGTAGAGCCGCGCTCCGTGAGAATGATCTTGTCGTTGCCGGTGCTGGCAACTTTTTCCGCCACGTTGCCCATTTCCCACGGCGAAGCAAACTGTGGCTTCTTGACATTGATAATGCGACCGGTCTTGCCGGCGGCGAGCAGCAGATCCGTTTGCCGCGCCAGAAATGCAGGAACCTGCAGAACGTCGCAAACTTCCGCAACGGGAGCGGCCTGGGAAGCTTCGTGGATGTCGGTGAGGATCGGAAGTTTCATCTCGGATTTGATCTTGCCGAGAATGCGCAAGCCTTCCTTCAGGCCGGGGCCGCGGAATCCCTTTAGCGAGGATCGGTTGGCCTTATCGAAGGAAGCCTTAAAGATGTACGGCAATCCCGCATCGGACGCGATCTTCGCGATTTTTTCCGCCATGGCGCGGGCGTGTGATTCGGTTTCAATGACGCAAGGCCCGGCAATTAGAAAGAGGGCATTGCCGCCACCGAGGCGCAGCTTGCCAAGTTCGATTTCGCGTGTCGCGTTCATAAGATATGGAAAAAGGTTCGCAAGCTACTTAGGCTACGCAGGCCGCGGCGGGTTTGCAACGGTTTAGGCAGTAGCGCGAGGCGCAGCACGCAACGCCGGGGTGGGTTGGCGTTCCGCGACGCTGGCGGAAGCCGGACGCAAGCGTTCTTTCTTGTGCTCCAGCGCGGCGCCGATAAATGCGGCGAAGAGCGGATGCGGCTCAAGAGGCTTGGATTTGAATTCCGGGTGAAACTGGCAGCCGAGGAACCATGGGTGATCCGGTGCCTCGACGATTTCGACGTAATTTTCATCCGGGGTGCGACCGGTGATGCATAGACCGGCGGCGACCAGCGTTTTTTCGTAGTCGCGATTGAATTCGTAGCGGTGGCGGTGGCGCTCGCTGATTTCGAGCTTGCCGTAAGCCTTGTGCGCGAAGGAACCCGGCTCGAGCTTGCACGGCCAGGCGCCCAGGCGCATAGTGCCGCCCATTTCATCCACGCCGAGCAGTTCGCGCAATTTATAAATCACGCGGTGCGGTGATTGCGGATCGAATTCCGTGCTGTCCGCCTGCTTCAATCCGGCGACATCGCGGGCATATTCTATCGTGGCGCATTGCATGCCAAGGCAAATTCCAAAAAAGGGTACCTTATGTTCGCGCGCATATTGAATGGTGTGAATCATTCCCGGAATGCCGCGTTTGCCGAATCCGCCGGGAACGAGAATTCCATCATAGCCGTGGAGGCGCGCCTCTGCAGTAGCGGCCGAATCGATTTCTTCGGCTTCGATCCACTCGAGAACGGTCTTGTGATTGTGCGCCAGGCCGCCGTGAAGCAGGGCTTCGCGCAAGCTTTTGTACGCATCTTCTAGCTGCACGTACTTGCCAACGACTGCGATGCGCGCCTCGCCCGCCGGATGATGCATTCGGTGGACCAGGTCGAGCCACGGTTTCATGTTCGAAGCGTGGTCTTTCAGCTTCAGGAGGCGGAGGATTTGCGCGTCCAAACCTTCTTTGCTCAGCTCCGCGGGGACGGCGTAAATGGTGTCCACATCTTCCATGGAAATGACGCAGGATTCCGCGACGTTGCAGAAGAGGGCGATTTTTTTCTTTAGTTCCGCTGGAATGTGGTGGTCGCTGCGGCAAAGCAAAATGTCGGGCTGAATTCCGATGCTCAACATTTCCTTGACGCTGTGCTGCGTAGGCTTGGTTTTCAGCTCGCCGGCGGCGGCGATGAAGGGCACCAGCGTGACATGCACAAAGAGGGTGTTCTCGGCGCCAAGTTCCAGGCGCATCTGGCGGATGGCTTCGAGGAAGGGAAGCGATTCAATGTCGCCAACGGTGCCGCCGATTTCGACAATCACAACGTCAACGCCTTCGGAAACTTTCTTGATGATGGCCTTGATTTCGTCGGTGACGTGCGGAATGACTTGGACAGTTTTGCCGAGATAATCGCCTCGGCGTTCTTTGGTGAGAATGGTTTCGTAGATACGGCCGGTAGTCCAGTTATTGTCGCGAGAAAGCTTGGCGTGCGTGAAGCGTTCGTAATGGCCAAGGTCGAGGTCGGTCTCCGCGCCGTCTTCGGTGACAAAGACTTCCCCGTGCTGAAAGGGGCTCATCGTACCGGGATCAACGTTCAGGTACGGATCGCATTTCTGCAGGGTTACTTTGAAACCGCGACTTTCGAGGAGACAGCCGATAGAGGAGGCAGCAACGCCCTTTCCAAGAGAAGAAACAACTCCGCCAGTTACAAAAATATGTTTTGGCGCCATCCGTGAAGCCCGGGGTCTTGAGCCGGGCTTGTCAGCCCTCCACAGGATTGACGTACATACAATTATGTTCGGAACTTGGCCTCCTGTCAAATCGAACTCTTTACGCCGCGAAAACGTTATTTTTTCTGAGTTGGAGAGCGAAACATTCTCGCCTGGAACGGGTTTGTCATAAGCGGGGAATAACCTGTGGAGTTAGTGATGGCGCGTGTTGCAGCGCAGGAAATATTGCGCGGCAACCAGAAACCGGCCGTAGGGGCTTTGCCATCTAAGGAAGTGAGCCTTTGGCTCTGCGCTCCGAAGCTGTTTTTTCTGAATTTAGTGCAGCGCGGAAGGCTCCGAGTGGGACTCTTGCACTATGGGAAGGGATATGAAAGCTGCTATACGAAGTTACTCAGGCACTCTCGCACTTCTGATCATCCTGGTGTTTTGCATTTCCGCTAACGCCCAACAAACACAACAGGCACAACAAGCCGACACGCAGCGATTGCACGCCTACGGCGTCAATCGCGAAAGTTTTCTTCTTGGCACGGTCGTAAAATTCGAGTCGGTTTCCAGCGCGGCTCCTATCGGCGCACATCTGACCCTCCAGACACCTTCCGGCCAAGTGGACGTTCATCTGGGCAATGCAAAAGTTCTGCAGGCCGGTCATCTGGAGTTGAACCCCGGCGATAACGTGCGCATCGTCGGAGAACCACTGGCTCTCGGCGACAAGACGTACTTCGCCGCGCGCATTGTGCAGAAGGGCGCGCAAGCCGTCGCGGTGCGGAATGCGAAAGGCTACCTCCTTACCTCGGCTTCCACCTTGACCCCGGATCAAAAGCAAGCGCTGCGAGGTGTGCGATGAAACGCCTGCTCTTCGCTCTCGCGACAGCCGCTGGTCTGTTGTCTACCGCATGTGGCGGCGGCTCCAGCGTTCAGCCACCTCCTCCGGTAGGCAAGTACAGTATGGCCAGCCTGAACGGCCAATATGCTTTTGTCACCAATGGCGAGGTCTTTACCAGCGGATCTAATGCTCCGGTTCCGCTCGCCCGTACAGGTGTTTTCATCGCGGATGGCAAGGGCAACATCACCGGTGGAATCGAGGACGTCAATGCTAGCGGCACGCCCTCCAACGCCATTGCCATTACCAACGGCACTTACATCGTCAATGCCGACGGGCGCGGGGCTCTGGCATTGAATGTTGGCCAGTCCACGCTGGACTTTGGAATTACTCTGACGTCCACCAGTGATGGCCTCTTGATCGATGAAACTTCGAATAGCAATCAGGCCTCCACGGGCAGCGGCAATTTTGTTTTGCAGAAGGCCGCTCCTTTCGCTCTCACGGACGTAAATGGCCCGTACGTGTTTGACTTTCCCGGTCTGGACGCAAACAACAACCCGGAGTCCTTCATCGGGGAGTTTACAGTCGACAATACGGGGGCAATCCCGACCGGGTTCTTCGATGACAACGTCAATGGAAACCTGACGAGTGGCGGGATGGCACCGGGTTCGATCGCCCAGGATCCCTTGCAATTGTCGACGCTTTCCAGCTTCGGCCGTGGCATCGCCAACATAGCCGGACAAAATTTCGTTTTCTATATCGTGGATTCCAGGCGCGTTCGCTTCGTTAGCACCTCAGGTGGAATGCTTTCTGGTGACGCCGTGACACAAAGCACCAACGTGCCGACAAGCACTAGCAACTTCAATGGAAGCTTCGCGTTTGTTCTAGCCGGAGCCTCGGCGAATGGCGGCGTTACGCGTGTGGGCCGTTTCACTGCGAATGGTGCAACGGTCGGCAACGTTCTTGGTGACACCAACGATGCGGGTAGGCAGCATCCATCAACGAGCTTCTCCAGCGGGACCATTACCTTCGACTCCGCGAACCCTGGTCGTGGCCAGATTACTTTTCAGGATACTAGCTTCCCATTCGCTTTTGTCTTTTATCTAAGCTCCGCAAGTAGTGGCGTGATTCAAGATGTTACGCAATCGGGGCCAGGTGTTGGGATAGTCGTGGCCGACGGGTCAATCGAACTGCAATCCGGCAGTCCGTTCACCAGCGCGAACGTCTCGGGAACCTACGCTATGAACTGGAGCGGCCTGGTAGTTGCGGGCGGGTCGTTCCCGATAGAGGATGAAGAAGATCTTCTTGCGCAGGCCAATGTTAGTAGCATGACTCTCAGCGGGGCGGCGGACCTGTTCCAATTCACTTCTGCAACGCTCACGCCACAGCTGGATCTTGGCGTTGGAGGAGTGATTCAAATCAACGGCACTGACGGAACGAGCGGGGACGGAAGCCGCAACGGCATGACGGTGAACCTGACCGGCGCTAATCCGATCAATTTTGTCGTCTACTTCGTCAATCCCCAACTGGCTTTCTTCGCCAACCGTGACAACTCCGGCGCGCAGCGCATCGTCGTTGGCATCCTGAAATTGCAGCAATAAGACGCGAATCGCCGGCAATTCCGCGGCGTTAGCTTATCGCCCGGCGGAGTCCCCGCCGGGCGAAGTCATTTCTGTAGCAGTTTTTCCATGCGCGCCACATCTTCCGGAACGTCCACGCTCACGGCATCGTGTTCCACTTCCGCCACGCGGATTTTCCAGCCGTTTTCCAGCCAGCGCAGTTGCTCGAGTTGCTCGATTCGTTCCAGCTCACCCTGCGGGAGCGTGGGATACTCCAGCAGAGCCTCGCGTTGAAAAACGTACAGCCCAAGGTGTTTCAGGTGCCGCACCTGAATCTTGCTCGTGGTATCCCGCACCCAGGGAATCGGGGCGCGCGAGAAATAAATGGCGTTTCCGTCGAAGTCCAGTACCGCCTTCACGACATTCGGGTCCATGATGTCGCCGGGCGTCTTGATGGGCGTAGCCACGGTACCGATGGAAGCCTGCGGCTCTTCCAGCAGGGAATCCACTGCGACATCGATGGCATGCGGATCGAG
>Ga0209238_1001008_pt1 | contig 10646 bp, 9 predicted proteins | sample GraSoi013_1_20cm_FD_185823 | JGI IMG/M metagenome (GOLD analysis project Ga0209238, IMG submission 185823) | Grasslands soil microbial communities from the Angelo Coastal Reserve, California, USA - Sample 10_02_2013_1_20cm (SPAdes) (version 2) | ecosystem: Environmental > Terrestrial > Soil >...
CTTGCAGCAATCCTTCCGGCCCAAGCCCTGCCGTCGTACCGGAGTAGCTCTCGGTTCCGTTTGTTACTCGCACGCGCTTGCCTTTCGCATAACTCGACACCGATTCGAAGCGCGCAATTACACTGGCCACGCCTTCCCGCACGAATTGATTGTAATCGTTCTCGAATTCGCGCAGCAACCGCACCAGCAGTTCCATGCGCGATTGCCGTTTGCCCGTTTCCGCGCGCAGGGAACTCGCTACATTGGAAAGCTCCCCGGGGAACTTTTCTTGATTCACGTTCAGCCCGATTCCCACAATCACAAATCGCACTTGATTCGGTTCCGCGTGCATCTCCGTCAGGATGCCTCCGACTTTTTTCCCGCGAATAAGCAAGTCGTTCGGCCATTTCAGGTCCACAGTTAGTCCGGTCACAGCCTGGACCGCGGAATGCGCGGAGAGCCCCGCCATCATCGTCAGCAGCGGAGCCTGCACCGGCGCCAATTTTGGCCGAAGAAGCAACGTCACATAAATTCCGGCCGCACGTTCGGAATGCCACTTGCGTCCCGCTCTTCCGCGCCCCGCGGTTTGTTCTTCCGCCAGCACCACCGCACCCTCCGGCTCTGCGGCATGACCTAATTCTAGCGCCACGCGATTCGTCGAATCCGTCTTGAAAAAATGAAAGATGCGTTTCCCGAAAAGGCCGCCTTTCAGCCGTTGCTTTAGCATGTCCGGGGTCAGAATATCGGGCACCTGCTCCAGGAAGTATCCGGTTGCAGGCTGGCCTTTTGCTTTGACGCCCAATCCGCGCAGGCGTTCCACCCACCGCCACACGGTCGATCGCGAGACGCCAATCTCCTTTGCAATTCGCGCGCCGCTGATTACGATGGTGGCGTTCTCCGACAGCAACGTAAGCAACCCCGCCAGCCGCCGGTCGGTCGTGCCCGGCATGGATTCTTGAGTCATCGGGATTTGCCGCGCCCCTTCGCGCCGCCTAAGCTTACGTTCCCTCGATGCTGTCCACAAGCAGGCTGAGGTTCGCGGCAGGCGCCGAGTGCGTCAGCATCCCCGAAGAAAGAAAGTCGGCGCCTGTCTCCGCGTATGCTCGCGCGTTGTCGAGCGTGATCCCACCGGAGATTTCGATAACGCATTCCGCGCGAATCCCCCGCGCGATCTTCACGCATTCCGCGGCGCGCTCCAGTGGCATATTGTCCAGTAGCACTGCCTCGGCACCGGCCCCCAGTGCTTCCAGCAATTCTTTTTGGTTACGAACCTCGATCTGTACTGGCAAGGGGCCTGGGCCGACGACTTCCGGGTCCAGCCCCGCCGCATCATAAGCGCTCGCGGCCCGGGGGGGCTGCGACTTTGGCAACACATAGGTATGCGCTTTGTCTACCGCTTCCTTCATTCCTCCAGCCAGCGCGACGTGGTTCTCTTTCAGTAGGATGGCGTCATAGAGACCGAAGCGGTGGTTGCTGCCGCCGCCCGTCTTCACCGCATACTTTTCCAGCGCCCGCAATCCAGGTGTTGTTTTCCTCGTATCGCGGATGCGCGTCCTCGTGCCCGCCAGTTGCTCCACAAAGCGCCGCGTCAGCGTCGCAACTCCGCAAAGATGCGCCAGAAAATTCAGTGCGGTTCGCTCGCCCGTTAGGATTGCGCGGGCATTTCCTTTGATCTGCACAATCTCCGCACCAGGTTCTACAAACGAGCCGTCGTTGTGCGGAAATGTGACCCGAATCTCTGGATCCAGGGCCCGGAACACTTTTTCGGCAATCGGCAGACCCGCGCAAACCAGCGTTTGCCTGGCGAGAATCTTAGCCCTTGCTGACGTGCGGGGCGGTACAACCGCCGAGGTCGTCGCGTCTGCCGCGCCGATATCCTCTTCCAGCGCGCGCCGCACCAGGTCAGCAATGTAATGAGAGTTCCAATCCATAAGATCCCGAAGAACTATGAATTTTTTTCAAGCTGCGACAAGCGATCCTTCAGCTTTCGCAGTTCAATGCGCTGCTCGGCGAGAGTAGCTTCGAGCCCTTTAATGATTTTTTCTGGCGCGCGGCTGCGGAACGTCTCATCCCCGAGCTGCCGCTCCTTTGACGCGATAGCCTTCTCCAGACCCTCGATCTCTTTCTTCAACCGCGCCCTCTCCGCCGTCGCATCTGCTGTGTCGGAGTATGCGACGCGCACGTCAAATTTGGCCGTGGAGCGCACTGCGCCACTCTTGCCGTCGAACTGCTGCCGTGGCACGATGCGAAGCTCAGTTAAAACGGCGAATCTCTCAATAGCCCCGCGATTTGCTTGAACCAACGCACCTATACCGGCATCGCTCGTGGAGAACTCCGCCGCCACTTTCTTCTTAGGATCAAGTTTCAGTTCTGCGCGAATATTGCGCAGCGCGGTGACCACTTCTTGAATCGCGCCAACCTCACACACGGCCTGTTTGTTTTTCCAGTGCTCAAACGCTTCTGGGAATTGTCCCAGCGCGATCGATTTCGCACCCGCCTTTTGCGGTAACTGGTGCCATAGCTCTTCCGTCAGGAAGGGCATAAATGGGTGCAACAGCCGCAATGCCGCGTCGAACGCTGCGAACAAATTCTTCCATGCCACGGTCGCCCGTTCACGATCTGCGCTCTGGAGTTCAGGCTTCACCCACTCGATGTGCCAGTCGCAGAAGTCTCCCCAGAAAAACTGGTACGCGCCCTGAGCCGCCTCGTGAAACCGGTAATTCGCCAGTGCATCATTCATCAGTTCGATGGTTGCTGCCAGCCGCGCAAACATCCACGCATCCACGAGCGGAACGTCGCCACGATAAGTGTAAGGCGCCTTCGCGCGCACTTCCGGCGTTGCTAACTCTTCCAATTTCGCTCCGCCCTCTTCGAATTTGTCCAAATTCACGAATAGAAATCGTGCCGCGTTCCAGATTTTGTTCGCGAAATTCCGTGCACTTGCCAGTTTGTCCTCGGACAACACAATGTCGGTCCCTGGCGCCGCCATCGACGCCAGGCAAAACCGCATCGCATCTGTTCCGTACTGATGATTCAGCGCCACGGGGTCGAGTCCCGTCCCTTTAGACTTGGACATTTGCTCGCCGCTCCCGGTGCGCACCAGCGAGTGCAGATATACCGCGCGGAAAGGAACTTTGCCCGTGAAGTGAATCCCCATCATGATCATCCGAGCCACCCAGAAAAACAGGATGTCATATCCAGTGATCAGCAGGCTCGTCGGATAATATTTCTTGAAATCGGCCGTTTCTTCGGGCCACCCGAGCGTTGAAAACGGCCAAAGCCCTGAACTGAACCAGGTGTCCAACACATCAGGATCCTGTTCAAGATTCGCTGACCCGCACGTCGCGCACTTCGCCGGCTTCTCCCTCGCCACAGTGACGTGCTTGTTCTCTTTGCAGTACCACGCTGGAATCCGGTGTCCCCACCAGAGTTGCCGCGATAGCGTCCAGTCGCGGATGTTTCTCATCCAGTTGAAATATTCCTCGCGGCGGTTCAACGATCTTTTTCCGCGCCTCGAAGCGGTCCATCTCCGCGTACGCGCCTGCCGGCGCACCCATTTTGCCGTCGTCCGTCATAACGTCGATTTCCGCAAGTTTGTGGCGGCGGCCCACTTCGAAGTCATTTGGATCGTGCGCCGGGGTAATCTTCACCGCGCCCGTTCCAAACTCGTGGTCTACCATCGCATCCGCGAGAATCGGAATTTCGCGATTCATCAATGGCAGCAACGCTTTCTTGCCAACAAGATGCGTATACCGTTCGTCTTCCGGATTTACCGCCACGGCTGTATCGCCCAGCATCGTTTCCGGCCGCGTCGTGGCCACCACGAGAAACTCTTTCGTCCCAACCACGGGATATTTGATGTACCACAAATGACCCTGCCGCTCTTCGTGCACCACTTCCAGGTCGCTCAGCACGGTGAGGCACACGGGGCACCAATTTACTAGCCTCTTCTCGCGGTAAATCAATCCTTCTTCATACAGGCGCACGAACACTTCGCGTACCACGCGCGACATTTCCGGTGACAGCGTAAACTTCTCCCGCGACCAGTCGCAGCTCTCCCCAATGCCCTTCATCTGGCGCGTAATCTCGCTGCCTGCTTCCGCTTTCCACTTCCATACCTGCCTTTCAAACTCTTCCCGCCCCAGCGTGTGGTAGTCAATGCCGCGATCCATCAGGTGCTTCACCACCACACGCTGCGTCGAGATGCCCGCATGGTCAGTACCAGGAAGATACAACGTGTTGTATTCCCGCATGCGATGCCATCGAGTGAGGATGTCGATCTCCGTGTGCTCCAGCATGTGTCCGATGTGCAGTGAGCCTGTCACGTTGGGAGGGGGAATCACGATCGAAAACACCGGCCCAGGCGCATTCACATCGGCCTTGAACAGAGCTTCCTTTACCCAGAAGTCTGCCCACCGCGGTTCGATCTGCCGTGGTTCATACGCCTTTGCTATCTCGCGAACCATTCGGTGCGCTTCTCCCATGCAGTGACGGGCCTTGGCCTGCCCGTTCTAGATGCGTCTAAACCGTTCAGAGTAATCTTCGACTATACGAGGGGCAAAGCAGTGGCGTCAATTCGGCGGACGTAGTCCTGCGAAAGAGATTCATTTTTGCGAATGCAAAGTAGGGTGGATTTTTCGACTCGACAGGGCGGGGAATTACGACTTCTTCGACTTCATCTCTTCCTGGACCATCGCTTCCACAACGGGCTTCAGAATCTCACGCGTAACCGCCTGCAAAACCTCGGGATTCAACTTTGCCAGTACCTTAGCGACGAGGTCATCCATGCTCGGGGTCGGAGCGGGGGTAGTTGCCGTAGCTGGAGTTTCTAGGATTTCCTCCGTCGCGTAGAAGCCCGCTCCGTCGTAGGTTTGTTGCTCCGGAATAAGCGTCGCGTCTTCGGCAACTTGAGCGGCTTCCTCGCGGATGACCTCCACGGTTTCCGCAGGCAAGGCCGCTTCCTCGATCACCTTCTGAGCCGTTTCGCTGATGGCCTCAGTAGCCTTTTCCGTTCCGTTGCTGGACGCGGGAGGAGCGGCCACCGGCGCACCAGAATCCCACGTCGAAGCCAGCCGGTTAGCCTTCTCCAGTTCGGCATTCCAGGGGTTTGACGGCACAGAAAACCACGAGTCTTTCGATGTTTTCGTTTGCGGCTCGGCTTGGCTCGCTTCGGGTGTGCTCGCAACCGCTGTCTCCGGTGACGATCGTTCGCGTTCCTTCACGGGAGTTACTTCTTCCACAGCCGTGGGTGTCTTTGTCGAGATCTTTTCCTGTGAAGCCGGCGAGCTCACGCCCGCCCACGCGTCCGTCACAAATGGCGTACTCGGAATCGCTCCAGTGGTGACCGCTGGCAGTTCCGGAATGCTCGCGGTAGGAGAGGGCGCTTCCGCAACGTAATTACTTGCCGCTGGCGCCGTCTTCACCACTTCCGGCCTTTCTTCAACCGGTTCCCAGGACTCCCCGTGAGCTTTCCGGGCAAGAATCTGCTCGAAACTTCCCGAACGCCAATCCTTCGATCCACCGCTCGTTCCGGAATCGGCGGAACTCTCCGCTTCTTCACGCCGCCAAGGAGCAGGAGGTTTTTCCTCTTCCGCTTCCTCGTCAAGTTCCTCTGTATCCGTATCGCGCCAATCGCGCTCCGGCGCCAAATCAGGATGCGCCTGCGGCAGAAAGCCCAGTTCGTCATCCTTTTCATCCGTTGGCGTCTCCAACAGGCTCCCGAATGCCACGGGTTGCGAGCTGCTGTCAATTTGCACTGGCTCAGGACGCGCCGGCACAGGCACTTCATCCACAAAACTCTCTTGCTCCAAGGCCGCAATCACTGGTTCATGAGACGCAGTGTGCACCGGGATGCTGCTCACCATGGGTATAGGCGCAACACTCGGAGTAAGCAGATCGCTGGCCCTTAAAACCTCCGGTTCCGGAACTTTCATGGGGCTGGCCCCCGCGTGAGCTACGCCAGCGCGTTGCAGCGCTGATTTCACCATCGAAATCAAAGGATCCGGCGGAACAAACGGTTTCTTCAATACGCCGTCCGCTCCCACTCGCTGTGCTTCTTGCTCATCCAGTGGATCAAACGCGCCCACTAGCAGGATGACGGGGATATGCGCAAGCGAAGCATCCATCTTCACATACTGGCAAACTTCATACCCGTTTCGCACCGGCATGAATACGTCGGCAAGCACCAGGTCAGGACGCAAATCGGAGATTTTCCGCACGGCTGCTTCGCCGTTGCCAACGGCAACGACGTCGATGCCCTGATCTTTCAGGGCCAGCCCCACCATCTTCTGGATGTTGCTGTTATCGTCCGCGACCAGAATCTTCGCCACCGAGCGTCCTCCGCCGATACGCTGCCTATGCTGGCCACACCCGTGCGTGGCCGTACGAATGACCTACTCCAACCTATTGGAGCACCCGTTCCAGTTTGCGTCAATCTCAAGAGGGCAGCCGTGTGTCGGAAGTGAATACTGCACGCATGGCCCGTCCAGAGGCGTCGTTTTTGGCCCAAAAACACCCGGGATACGGTCCTCTATGACCGTACCCCGCAGTGTTTCTCCTGATCTTCGCCCTGCCGCAAACCTTACCAGGGCACGATTTTTTTCAGGCCCTTCTTTTTCTTGCTAGTCGATTCTTTCTTATTATCACTGTTAGATTTTCCGTCCTGCGCCGCCGCGTCCGTCTTAGCTGCATCGCTGGTTTGGCCTGCGGCCGCCGGAGTCTCATCCGTCTTGCTTGGGTCACCCGGCTGGCCCGTTGCCGCTGGTGTGGCATCGGTCTTGGGTGTTGTCTCGGCCGTTCCATTTGCGGAATTCTCTGTCGTTGGTGGGGCGCTTGGATCCGCTTGCGCTGCAGGACCCGCTTCGTTCCCGTCGGTCGCTGGCGTTACACTCTCTGCACTGCTCGTTGTCCCGCCCGTGCTTCCCGGTGTCACCGTCGCAACGATTCCGGTTGTAGTCGCTCCTTGGGACGGACTCCCGCCCCTCAATATATCGATTCCCGTTTCGCTTTCCGAATCGGGCGTCATCGTTGGTTTTCCGGTTGTGGCCGCCACCCGCAACTCCTGCCCCGGACCGGTACGAATTAGACCCAGCGGCTTCTTGATCATCGCCTCGCGCTGCCGCGGCGCATTCTGCTCCGCCGTCATCCACGCCACGGCTTTGGGATCCGGCTGCGGGATCGGCGCCCCGAGGGCCTTCAACCGGCTCTTGGCATTGGGGACGAGCGGCGACAAAGGATAATTGCGAACGATCCGTGCGTAATAGGGAACTGCAATCTCCTTCTTTTCCGTGCCTTGCCATATGTTCCCGAGCATCCACAGCGCCTGGTCCGATTTGCTGTAAAGAGGGTAACGATTTACCAATCCTCTTAGCCGCGATTCCGCCGCCTTCTTGTCTTCCTTCACGTAGTAGTAGTAACCAATGCGGAAGTCGCCTTCCGCCAGCAGTTCCTGCACTTCGCGCAAGCGTTGTTCGGCCTTGGGAGCCAGCGGATCATTCGGGTATTTTGTCAGGAAAATTTGGAACTCATCCTCGGCTGCGCGAGCCTGTGTGCGGTCGCGGTCCGGTTTTTCCATCTGCTTGTAGTGCGTCATCGCCACTTGCAATTGCGCGTAGGCCGCTTCCGGCACCATAGGGAAGAAAATCCCGAAATCCTTGTACGCCTGCACAGATTGCGTCAGATTCGCCGTCCCACCCTCTTTGTAAAACGAATCGGCGATCGCCAGCTTGGCCTTGGCAAGATACTCGCTGTCCGGATAGGTGTTGATGAGAGTCTGCAAGTTCAGTCGGCCGACCTCATGCCGCCCGTGCTTGATATCATCCATTGCCTTGTCATATAGAATCTTGTCGGGCTCCGCGGTATTCTCCGCACTCGTCGACTTATTGACCCTTTTCTTCTTATGAAAGATTTGCGCATCGCACCGCGTCGCGCTCAACAGAAACAGTCCTGTTATCGCGAATAGAGCGCAGCGCTTTACGGTCGCTAGGAACGAATTAAAGAGCAAACTTCACCTCTCTCAAATCGGCGCTTCCCCGCAGCGGTCCGTCGAAAGCCTCGGGCGCTTCCCGGCTCCATGCTGTAAGGGACACGCAATTATACCCTGAACGAATGGCCAGGCCGAACAACTACTTTGCACCTTCGACCTGTCTAAGCCGAATTACCCTCCTCTGTGATGCCGCCTTGCCGCGCAAGGGGTTGCCTCTGCCCTCTCGACCCCGGAATATTTTCCCCATCCCAGTGGTACTACACAAATGGCAGGGTGTAAGCTCCTGTTGCCACTGAATCCCAACTCCGAGGGGAGATTCTCTATGAAGCGCAAGATCGCTTTGGGGCTACTGGTTGCGGCTGTCCTCGCGGCGGCCCCGGCCGTTCCGCAGCCCGGGAAATCCGAAGTCGCCAAGATGACCCTCAAGGTCGGCGACGCCGCCCCCAATTTCACTCTACTTAGTGACCAGTGGAAAGCCGTGAAGCTCAGCGACTATCGCGGCAAGAAGAACGTCTTTCTCGCCGTCTACGTCCTGGCCTTCACCGGTGGTTGAACGAAGCAACTTCAGGCGGTCCAGGCTGGAATCGCCTCCGGTAAGATTGACACCTCGGACACCGAAGTCTTCGGTGTCAGTGTAGATAGTCCCGCTGCCAACGCCGCATTTGCCAAACAGATCGGCATCAGATTTCCTCTCCTTAGCGACATGAACCGCAAGATGCTCAAGGCCTACGGCATCCTCAAGGAGTACAACCAGCACGATGAAACCTATGAATGGGCCTTGCGGGCTAACATCGTCATCGATAAGCAGGGCGTCATTCAATTTGTCGAGGAAGGTGATAGTGCCGTCGATCCCAACACTGCCCTGACAATGTGCACCACTCTGCACAAAAAGGACGTCACTAAATAGATTCCGGTCTGGGCGGAGCCTCGCCATCCTTTGTCGAACCGATTAAGCTAAGGGCTCAGTTTGCCACTGTCAATTCAATGGTCGAACTCGCCGGAACCCTCGTCCCGCTCATCGGCGACTGGTCAATCACCGCTCCGTGCGGCCACTGTGGTGCCGTCACATAATTCACTTTGCGCCGCATTTGCGCCACGTCCAGCCGATGCTGTGCTTCGATCTCATTCAGACCGGTTAGGTGTGGCATTACGTAAGCCGTCTCGCGCGTCCCTTGCGAAACCAGCACGTCCACTCGCGGCGTCGCTGCTCCCGCTCCGGGCTTGGGGTTCTGGATCACGACTGTATCGACCGGCGTCGTCGGCATGGTTACGCCTGAGACTTCTCCTACTTGCAATCCCGCCCGAAGAAGTTCGATTCGCGAAGCCCTCAGAGAATTGCCTTCCAGCAGCGGGATCTGCAACTGACGTTGGCCCAGGCTCAGCACCACGTGCGCCTGCTGCGATACTTTCATCAGCAAGCCAGACGGCGGTGTCTGCCGCACCACCGCGTTAATGGGCTGGTCGCTGTAAATCCGGTCAGCCACACGGAGCACCAGTCCTCGCGACTGCAATATCCGGCTCGCTTCGGAAACATTTAAACCCACTAGATTCGGCATCGTCACTTCGCGTCCGTGAATCGCAATGCGCATTGCCGTAATTGCGCTTAGAAACGCCGCTGACGCCAGAATGAACACCAGCAGCGTCAGCCGTCCCAGCCATTCCAATCGCTCTCCAAGAGTCATATGCTAAAGTCTCGAATCTCAGCCCCGATTCGTCAACGGTTTTCCCCCGAGGATTGCGTTGCTTCGCTTCCTTGCGAACCAGCCCCAACTTCTCGGCGGGCGTTTTACTTTGGAGCGCCACCGGCTGCCGGACCGGGTTGGCCGGCCACATTTCTTACGTCGTTCACCAGGGCCGCCATTGCCTGGTCAAAGTTCTTATCGCGGTTCCCTTGCAAGAGTGCAGGTTGGACGTGCTCGATGTAGGTCCATAGCAATACACGGGTTTTGAGGTCCACGATCGTGAGCCGGAGGTGTGCATCTCGAAGCGTTCTATTGGATACGGACGTCCCACCTCCGCCCGAAATGTCTTCCCCCAAAAGTCGTGATGCAAAACTTATCTCAAACACCAACTCAGCATCGGCGGGAGCACTCACCAGTTCATATCGCCCCCAACCTTTCAGGGCCGTATAGAGTTGGTTGTACGCACGGTCGGGTCCCCCACTGAAGTCACCAAGGGTGTCATCCCCGGCGTTGGAGACAAATACCTTCCGGGCTGTGAAGATTTGCGTGGGCAACGGGGCTGGGAGCAATTCCTTCTTGTTTTGTGCTCGCAAGTTCGGAACTGCCACCCATGCAATCGCAAGAGCTACAAACACGATCCCTCGTTTCATGATCTTTGACATGGTCCCTCCAATCTCCATGTTATTGGGACGCGCGTGTGGGATGCGTAGTTACTAGGGGGCTAAGCTGTTCATGGCCTGGGAGCCAGTGTCTCGTTTCGCTTTCAAGGGCAGTTGCCGCCGTCTTTCCGCTAGCGGCGAGGTTTGGCCCGCACCAGTATCGCGCACGGCCTTCAGCCCCTTTCTACTAAGAACGGAAAAGCCGGTCACTTCTTTAGCGGCGGCGCCGGATAATCCGGCAGCTTGTCCTTACTCGTGTCCGCCCGCTTCACTTCCAGCTCATCAAACAGCAGCGACGGACTGATAATCGTCGTCGGCGCGCCACCGGCCCGGTTGCTTACC
>Ga0209238_1001010_pt1 | contig 10641 bp, 10 predicted proteins | sample GraSoi013_1_20cm_FD_185823 | JGI IMG/M metagenome (GOLD analysis project Ga0209238, IMG submission 185823) | Grasslands soil microbial communities from the Angelo Coastal Reserve, California, USA - Sample 10_02_2013_1_20cm (SPAdes) (version 2) | ecosystem: Environmental > Terrestrial > Soil >...
GCTCTTCCGAGAGGCCGCAGGCAGAGCGGCCGATGACGAGTCCCAGTGTTGCGCCGATCTCCAGCTCCGCCACCCCCGGGGGCACCGTGACCGGCTCGCCGCATGCCGCGAGCGTGTTGCGCGGTTTGAGGTACAGCACCGGCGCCTGCGGCGCCCGCTGGTACGGTGGGTGATTGATGGCCTCGCCGAGCGCCTGCAGCGCCGACTGGTGGTTGAGCAGCGCGCCGTAGAGCGTTCCCGACAGACCGTAGGGCGGCACATCCATGGACACGGCGGGACGCGGGCCGAGCGGCATCTCCGGCCTCGAGCGGCTGGGAAAATTCGCTAATAGATTAGCAAATCATTCACTGATATGTGAGTATCCCGCGGCGAGATGCCCATCCGGGCGGGGCGAGCCTGTCCATGACTGCAAAAACAACCAGGCTGCACCATCGCAACCTGCCACTGTTGCTGCTACAGGCACGCGAGCGTGTCATTTCGCACTTCCGCCCGATCCTGAACGCCAACGGCGTCACCGAACAGCAATGGCGCATCGTGCGCGTGCTCTACGAGAAGCCCTCACTCGAGCCTCGGGAGATCGTCGAGCTGTGCCGCATCTCGAGCCCCAGCATGGCCGGCGTGCTGGCGCGCATGGAAGAGCTACGCCTGGTCGCCCGCCAGCGTCTAAAGCACGATCAGCGACGCGTGCGTGTCTCACTGACGCGGCGCGCACGCGCCATGGCGGCGCGCATGGCGCCGCAGATCGATGCGACCTACCGGCGCATCGAGCGGCAGATCGGCGAGGAATTCAGCGAGCGCTTCCAAGAGGCACTCGATCGGCTGCTCGCGACGCTGGAAGCGCACGAGCCGGGCCGGCGGCCGTCCCGGCCCGATCGTGATTCCGGAGAGAAAGACGATGCGTCGCTGCGGGGCGGTACCCGTGGCGCGCTGCAACAAGAGCTGCTAGAGGTGGAGAGGCCATGAGCATGCGTGAGCCGCGGAATATGCTGATCGCAGGTGTGTGGCTGGCCGCGGCTGGCGCGGCGAACGCAGCCGCAGAGCCGACGTCGCAGGCGGGCGGGCTGGAGGAGGTGATCGTCACGGCGCAGAAGCGCTCGGAGAGCGAGCAGAGCGTGCCGATGTCGATGACCACTTTCTCGAGCGCCGCGCTCGAGCAGAAGTCGATCACCGACTTCTTCGACTACGCGACCAAGGTGCCGAACCTCGCCTTCGCCCCCACCGGCGACGGCGTCGGCACGGCGCGCACCGTGTCGATCCGCGGCATCTCCGGCGACAACGTGACGGGCTTCTACATCGACGACGTGCCGCTGCCTGACTCGGTCGATCCGCGCGTGCTCGACATCGGTCACATCGAGGTGCTGCGCGGTCCGCAAGGGACCCTGTACGGCGCGCGCTCCATGGGCGGCACGGTGCGCATCATCACTAAGGAGCCGGAGCTGTCGAAGTTCTCCGCCACCGTGCACGCGGGCCTCGCGGACACGGAGAGCACCAGCCGGCCGAACTACACCGGCGACGCAGTGGTCAACATCCCGCTGATCCGGGATGAGATGGCGCTGCGTCTCACCGGGTTCTACGACTACGAGGCGGGCTACTTCAAGCGCAGCTGGTGCACCGACCCGGCCACGGCCGGGGTGACTTGCTTCCCGCTCTCGGGCAGCGGGCGCACGACCGCCAACAACGTGGCGGCGCTCGATACCTACGGCGGCTCGGCGAGTCTCACCCTCAAGGCGGGCGATGCGGTGACCATCACCCCGCGCCTCATGATGCAGCGCGCCGGCTACAACGGCTTGCCGCTCGCGGACTTCAACAGCCTGCCCGGAAACGGCATCGGCTTCCCGGCGCCGTCGGCTGCTTCCACGCTGCCGAGCCCGCTCACCACTACCGACTTGACCCAGGCGCGTTTCTTCAACATCCCTGAAGGCGGCACCGACTGGTGGAACCTGTACTCGCTCACGCTGCACTGGAATACCGGGATCGGCGAGTTCGTTTCCTCCACCGCCTACTTCGACCGTCGCGTCGATGAGACCGAGGACCAGTCGGAGTTCATCTGGGCCGCGATCACTTCCGGGATCTGCTACCCGCCAAATGGACCGGGGCCGCCAGCGGGAACCCCTTACTGCAATCCCCCGCAGCCTGGCCCGATCGAGGAGATCAAGGACTACCAGCGCTTCGTCGAGGAGGCGCGCTTCGCCTCGCAGCTCCAAGGCCCGATCCAGTTCGTGGTCGGGGCGTTCTTCTCGGACTTTCACGGCCGCGTGCCGTTCGCCTCGCTGTACCCGCCCTCCGAGGTGCCCGGGCTCGATGCCATCTTCACCGGTGGCCCGCCCAACAACCCCGACGGTTTCCCGAACCTGGTGTTCGCCCAGGACTTCCATACCGACGTGAAGGAGCCGGCGGTGTTCGGCGAGGTGTCCTGGGACATCACCAAGGCGCTCAAGGCCACCGGCGGCCTGCGCTGGTACCAGGTGAAGACCACCTCCTTCGGCTTCGAGGAGGGCCTGGCGGTGGGCGGTGGCAAGATCCCGAGCCCCGAGGTCACCGACAGCGAGACCGGCACCAACCCGAAGTTCGAGCTCGACTACCACTTCGACCCGGACAAGATGGTGTACGGGCTCGCGGCCAAGGGCTTCCGGCCCGGGGGCGTGGTGCCGATCGTGCCGCCCGGCACGCCCGGCACGCCCAACGACTGCGTGGTGGCGCTCGCCGCCGTGAACCCGAACATCACGCTGGCCGACACGCGCAGCTTCAGGTCCGACTCGCTCTGGAACTACGAGCTCGGCGCCAAGACCGCCTGGCTCGATCACCGCCTGACGCTGAACGCCGCGGGGTTCTATATAAAGTGGCCCAACATCCAGCAGGCGGTTCTGCTGCAGTGCGGCTTCCAGTTCATCGCCAATGCCGGCGCCGCCGAGAGCAAGGGCGGGGAGCTGGAGCTGCGCGCGGCCGCCACCGAGCATCTGCAGGCCTCTCTCGGGGTCGGCTACCAGGACGCGAAGATCACCGAGGCAGGTGAATCGGCGCAGGCGGTCGGCTCGCCGGTATTCAACGTCCCCGAGTGGACCGGGAACACCTCGCTGTCGTACACACATCCGGTCAGCAGCGTCTGGAACCTGGCGGGCGAGGTCGACTACTCCTACGTCGGCAGCAGCATCAGCTCCGCGAACGCCTCGGTCTTTCCGCGCGAGCGGCCGGCCTACCGGCTGCTCGATGCACGCCTGGCGCTGAGCAACGGAGCGACCGAGGTCGCGCTGGTCGGCAAGAACCTCAGCAACACGGTGACGAACCTGGGCGATAACCGTTCGATTGCCGCAGAAGTTCCCGGCCGGCCACGGCTGTTCCTCAATCAGCCCCGCACCATCGGCGTCGAGATCCGTGAGCACTTCTGAGCACGCCGCCGCGCGCCGCGGCGATGTGATCCAGCCGCGCGGTCGCGCGGGGGCCTGCGCGGCGCTCGCTCTCGCGGCGTCGGTGTGCGGAGCTACGGCCCGGGCGCCGCTCCCGCCCGATCCGGCCGGTGTTGTCGAGCCGCTTCCGCCTGCCTCTCCCCACTGGGTGTGGGTCAATGACGTCGCTTTCTTCGCGTTTCCGGACGGCAGGGCGTTTCTGGTAGACGGTGACAGCGGAAAGATGCTCGGCATGCTGAGCACCGGGTATTCGTTCACGGGGGTCGTTGCCCCGAAAGCTCGGGGGTTGATCTACTCGCCGGAGAGCTATTTCTCTCGCGGTACCCGCGGGACACGCACCGATGTGGTGACGATCTACGATGCCACGCGCCTCGTGCCTGTGGCAGAGATCGAGATTCCCCCGAAGCGAGCATCGGTAATGCCCATGCCCGGCGCGCAGGCCCTGACCGACGATGATCGTTTCCTGCTCATCTACAACTATACCCCGGCGCAGTCGCTCACTGTCGTGGATACGCGCTCGAGGAAGTTTGTGGGCGAGATCGAGATCGCCGGCTGCGCGCTCGTTTATCCCACCGGCCCGCGAACGTTCTTCTCGATCTGCGGCGATGGTGCGCTCCTTGTCACCACGCTGACGGACGAGGGCAAAGTGGCCCGCAGCGCCCGTACGGCCGCGTTCATCGATGTGCTGAACGATCCGCTTACCGAGAAGGGTGTACGCCGGGGAGACACCTGGCTGTTCGCATCCTTCGAAGGGGTGCTGCATCCGCTACGCAGCACTCCCACCGGAGTCGAAACGGATCCCATCTGGCCATTGTTCACGCCGCAGGAGCTTGCGCAGCACTGGCGCACGGGAGGGCTGCAGCATCTGGCCGTGCATGGCGGTAGCAGCCGGCTGTTCGCGATCGTGCATCAGGGTGGGCCTGAGACGCACAAGGACCTCGGCGAGCAGATCTGGGTATACGATCTCGCCTCTCACCGGAGAGTGCAGACCATTGCCACGCGCAACAAGGTCGGTTCCATCCAGGTGTCACAGGACGCGCAGCCGCTGTTGTTCGCGTGCTCGCTCGAAAACAATCGACTGGACATCTACGACGCGACTTCCGGCAAGTACCTGAGAAGCGTGGACCCGCTGGGACTCACTCCCACCGTCCTGGTTGCCCCCTGAAGGTCCACGCGAATGCCTGACATGCGCAGCTCGATCGACGCCCGGGTAGAACGGCTGGCACGTGACATGGCGCAGCGGGTCTCCCGGCGGAGCTTCATCCGCAGTATTGGTGCCCTGATGTTCGGCGCTGCGAGCGTGCCGCTGTTGCCGGTGGCGCGCGGTGAGTCGCCCGCTCCAGCCTCGCCCGGCACTGGCGCGGATCCCGGCGACCCGCAGAGCTGTGAGTACTGGCGGCACTGCGCCATCGACGGATTCCTGTGCGCCTGCTGCGGGGGGTCGGCACACAGCTGCCCGCCCGGCACCGAGCCCTCGGCCATCACCTGGGTTGGGACCTGTAACAATCCCGCCGACGGGCATGACTACATCATCTCCTACAACGACTGCTGTGGTAAGAGCGAGTGCGGCCGCTGCCTGTGCAACCGCAACGAAGGCGACAAGCCGCTGTATATGCCCTTCAAGTCGAACGACTACAACTGGTGTGCCGGCAGTAAGGTTGGGATTTCCTATCACTGCTCCACCGCGCGCATAGTCGGCATAGCGAAGTGAAGCGCGGCCCGGCATATGTGGCCGGATTCGGTGTGGCCTGCGTGTGCATGGCCATGCCATCGTGGGCGGAGCAGCCAGTTGTGCTCACATCAGCGGCGCAAGTGAACTACATGCTCAACTGCATGGGGTGCCATCTGCCTGATGGCTCCGGTGCGGCAGGCAAGGTCCCCTCAGTGGCTGACTCACTCGTGACTCTCTCCAGCAGCGCTCCCGGCCGACGGTTTCTGGTGCAGGTGCCGGGTGCTTCACAGTCGCCACTCACCGATCTCGAGCTGGCGCAGGTCCTCAACTGGATGGTGCGCAACCTCAGCGCACGTGCTGTGCCTGCCGATTTCATGGACTTCACCGCTGCGGAAGTCGCCAGCTATCGCCGTCCTCCGCTCGTCAAAGTCCGCGAGACACGAGCGAGCCTTCTCGAGTCGGCTACAGAGCAGATCGCGCGATAATCGACGCGGGCCCTACAGCGCGACGTTCACGACCTGCACCGTGCGCTGGGTGGCGGCTGATCTCGGCGGGCACGGTGGCTCGGGCGGACGCCGCCCGGGCGTGACGGACCGTTGCCCCGCCACGCGCAGCCCGCGTGTGAACGCAGGGCTACTACGCGAGCGAGGTGGCGCGCGCAGCAGCAGGCGCGGCGCTCGCGTTGGCTTCGGCCTGCTCGGCCTCGATGAGCTTCTCCAGCACGCGTCTGAAGTGCGCGAGCGGCGCGTCGGCCAGAATCGCGAGCGGCCGAAAGCCCGGATCCTCCTCAAAGGTCTTTTGCTGGCGCTCGATGATCGCCTTGTCCTCCATGAACCCTCCGATCAGGCTGTCCAGGAGCGATCGGGAAATGGTGGAGTCGTCACCCTCGAAATTGTTGAGGTACACCCAGAAGAAGTGCGTCGTGCGTTCGGTCTCCGGCGTCATGTACTGACAGTTGCGATATTCGCGCGCATTCTGGACCTTGCCCGCCTCGGCGCCTTGACCCGCGGGCGCGAACATAGTCTCCATATAGAAAATGCCAGGTATGAGCATGGTCACGTGATTGCGCCGGTCCACCCTCGCATCCTTGTCGCGAATAACCTTCTTGTGAAACGGCGGTGCCTCGCTATTCATGTGCCAGCGTTCTACGCGGAAGCCACGCTCCTGTTTCTCGACCACGGTCGGCTTGGTGACGTATGCGTACTCCTCCGTACCACCGAGCGTGTTGGTGTGAACGAACGCCAGGTGCGAGAAATCGCTGAGATTGTCGACGATGAGCAGGTAGTTGGCATCGTAGTGGAGGTAGGCCGGCAGCCCCTTCCACTTAGGGTCGTGCAGCGGAGCAAATTCGGAGATCAGGGCACGGTCGGCGCGCGCCGGGTCACCCATCCAGATCCAGATGATATGGCCACTCTCCACGATCGGGTATGTCCGCACCCGCAGCTTGGGCGGAATCATGTCCTGGCCGGGAATCTGTACACACTTGCCGGTGTGGTCGTATTTGATACCGTGATACATGCAGCGCACGCTGTCGCCTTCGCGGCGTCCCTCGGATAGGAGTGCGCCGCGATGCGGACAACGGTTGTTCAGCGCGATGACCTCGCCGCTGTCGCCTCGATAGAGCAGCACATGCTCGCCGAGCAACGTGCGGGCCAACATCTTGCCGTCGATGAGTTCGTAATCCCACGCGGCCACATACCAGCAATTCTTGAGAAACATGCCGTCTCCCCCGAGTCGTGACACCCTTCATAAGAGCCTACGCGGGTCGGATCACCCGCTAGACCGTGCAGAACGGCTTTATGATAGAACAGTCGCTCCGGGCGGGCCGTTTGCCGATAATACTATGAAATATCGAAGGTTTATGTCAGCAATTACCCGCTACTATCAGCTCATCGGCTCCGTCACTGCCGCTCGCCGCTGCCTCGCGACCGGTGTCGCGTGCCTCGCGCTCTTCGCGGGGCCACGCGCCGCGCTTGCGGCAGGTATCGGAAGCGCGGCTGGCGAGCCTTGGCAGAGCTTGCCGCCAACCCCGTCCCTGCCTACTGCCGCCAAGAGCGGCTACGCCCCCGTGAACGGCATCCGAATGTTCTACGCGGTCTTTGGCCAAGGCGTGCCGGTCCTGATGCTGCACGGAGGCCTCGGCAACTCGAACTATTGGGGTGAAGTCATTCCGATCCTGGTGCGGAATCACTACGAGGTCATTGTCACCGATAGTCGTGGTCACGGCCGCAGCACGCGCACCGCGGAGCCCTACAGCTACGAGCTCATGGCCTCCGATGTGCTCGCATTACTAGATTACCTCAGGTTGACGAAAGTCAATCTGGTCGGTTGGAGTGATGGCGGGATCATCGGACTCGCGATCGCCATGCGGCACCCGGAGCGTCTGCGCCGGCTGTTTGCTTACGGGGCTAACTCGGACCCTTCCGGTGCGCGGCCGGACATGGAGGGCAACGCAACCTGGACGAGTTACATAGAACGTACGCGCGGAGAATACCGCCAGCTGTCCCCCACCCCCCAGGACTACGAGACCTTTCTCGCGCAGATCCAGGCCATGTGGGCGCAGCAGCCGAATTTCACGGCGGCGCAGCTGAAGCGGATTACGGTGCGAACCGCCATCGTCGATGGCGCGCACGATGAGGCTATCAAGCCTGAGCACACCACATACCTGGCGCGGACCATCCCGGGAGCGAAGCTCATCATTCTCCCGGACGTCAGTCACTTCGGCATGCTGCAGAACCCGCAGGAGTTCAGCGATGCCGTAACTAATGTCCTCAAGTAGTGTCATGACCAGCCGCCAATGGGCCAGCAGTCCGATCTGGGCTGACGAACGCGCGCGAGCGCCAATCTTCGAGACCGTATCGTAGCGGCGCAAATCGCCGGATTTGGCAATCCGCACAAAGCAGTCACCCAGATGTCGCCTGGCACAATTCTAACCGGCCGCTATTCGTGCATGCGCCGAGCGCCTGCAAGGGTCGAGAGCGGACGTAGCTGCTAATCTGCCAATCCCATTACGAACGCCAAAGCAACGTCCAGGCGCGCGATGTCGTTATCATCAAGACGACCGATCTTGCGGCCAATGCGCGAACGCCGGATCGTAACGGGCTTGTCAGCCATCACATGCGACCGCGCGCGCAGTCCTTTCCCCGGGCTGGGCTCGACGACCACACGAAAGTCCGGAGCGTCGTCGCCATCAGAAGTCATCTGGCAAACCACCACCGACGCATGTTTCACCGGTAGCGCGTCGGTCTGCACAATCACCGCTGGCCGCGGTTTGCCATAGTCGCCGGCCGCCGCAACGGTCACGACATCGCCCCGCCTCATCGATCATCAAACTCCGCAACCGCCTCAATCCACTTGAGTGCCTCAAGCTCGCGCGAACGGTCCAGGGCTGCAACCTCTCGAGCCACTCGTCGGCGCACCGCCTTAGAGCGTGCGTCGGGAACTATCAGGCGCAGTTCGCGCAAGCCGCGCGCACGCCGACGTTCGCGCATCGCCTTCATTCGTTCCGCTGCTTCTACCACGTTGGGGACTCCGCGTAACGCTATACACCGTAACGCGTTACGCTTCTCATCGCAAGGAGCGGAATTAGGGCGCGCATGGCTCATCCGGGCTGGAGCGCACGAGTGGGACAGCACCCTAGGCTTCCGTAATGGCATTATCGTCTTCATCGCATCCGGCAAGTCGAACGCCTATGGTGTCTATAGACCACCGTGACGAGCGGTACGGAGGCGCACCGGAGTTCTCTCAAGGCTCAGCGCTCATAGTCGGCCCGTCTCGTTCCTCGTGGCGAGCTCGGATCGGCGAGGGTACTCGTGCTGGCATCGAGCCGGTTCGCTTGTCGAGTCGAAACCGTCCAGCACACCCAGCACGCGAGACCCGCGACAATGTGGCCTTTCAAGGAGCGGTGCCCTGGTTAGGAAGCTGCCCCCTGCTCGGCTGGACGATCGCTCTGCAGCACTGCCTCGGCAGAGCGCCGAGAAACCGACACGGCGACAAAGCGGGTATTTCGCTCGGTGTGCATTAGGCAAAGCGCTTGCTGCGCTTGCCACTTGAAAGTAAACGCCTTTTCCCGGCCGCGCACGAAGCCCATGCCCCCCGCTACTATCGCACACACTAGGACGAACCCCACGGTCGGGACACGTGTGACGGCAGCAATCACGTAGCCAGCAATAACGCCTACCAACGTCGCCACGACGGTGGACTGCATCACCACTCTATCGGCCTCGGCATAGAGCCGGTCGGCGAACTTCTGGATCAGTTGCGAATCGTACCTGACATGATCCTCGCTCATAGGGTTATCCCTTTCTCCGAGTGCCCCATCGCGAATTAAGACCCTTTGCCCTGCCTGACGCGAACTGGATCCCCTAGCAACAAATGTTAAGGATTCCAACCGCTGAAGCTCTTCGCCCGACTTTTCGCGCTGCAGAGCCAGGCGTTCAGTACGCGCCGGGCGCGAATGTACCTCACTGATTTCCTACGATGCCAGCAACAGAGGTATCGCGCTAGACGGCTGAGAAATCACGCCCCGCTACCACGTTCCGCGCCTGATCTTCGGGCCGCTAATCAGGCGCCGGGGACACCCGATGCGTGGTAGAGAACAACGGATGCGTACCCGTGGCTTCAGACTGACGGACAAACGGTCAGCATCGACCGGCGGTGCGGTCAATGTCCCCACAATTGCTTTTGAACGGCAGCTAACTGACGAATCGTCAGACAGCTCAGGGGTCAACACCGGTCCCATGCGTCAAACCGATACCGTTGGTCGGTCAGCGGCCTGATAGCTTCATACACGCAATTCCTACACGATGTTGAACTCTAAGGATCATTCCGCCGGCGCGCGTCGGGTACGTTGGCATTCCCTACAAAGCGACCGCCCGAGCAGCGTTGGAGAGCTTGCCTACATTGGCGGGAGGCTCTCTTGCACTCTGCACCGGTTTCTGTATGATGGACATCATATGCCGCGAACCGCACCCGGAGCCAAGGAAGTCACGCACGAACGTATCGTCGAGGCCGCCGCACGCGCCATCCGGCGCAGTGGCTACGACGGCACCAGCGTCGCCGACATCATGAAGGAGGCTGGCCGCACGCACGGCGGCTTCTACGCCCACTTCGCTTCGCGCGAGGCGATGCTCGCCGAGGCGGCGGACCGCGCCGGTGCCGAGGCCGTCGCCGCATCGACGCGCGTCGCGGCCACCGCTCCGCCGCAGCAGGCGTTGCAGCGGCTGCTGCACGCCTACCTCTCGAAGGAGCACGTAAAAAGCGTCGAAAAGGGTTGTCCGGTTGCGGCCCTCGGTTCGGAGATGCCGCGTCAGGCCCCCGAGGTGCGGCGCGCGGCTACGCGCCGCATCAAAGAGATGATCGATGTCGTTGCTCGCCAGTCGCCCGACTGGGGGCAACCGGGCGCGCACGAACACGCGCTCGTTACCGTGGCTACCATGGTCGGCGCATTGCTGCTGGCGCGCGCCGTCGACGACCCCAGGCTTTCCGACGCGCTGCTGAAGGCGGCGTTGAAGCATCTTGCCCCCGCTGGCACCTGAGTGGACCTCTATCCCTGCCCGCTCATCT
>Ga0209238_1001011_pt1 | contig 10637 bp, 10 predicted proteins | sample GraSoi013_1_20cm_FD_185823 | JGI IMG/M metagenome (GOLD analysis project Ga0209238, IMG submission 185823) | Grasslands soil microbial communities from the Angelo Coastal Reserve, California, USA - Sample 10_02_2013_1_20cm (SPAdes) (version 2) | ecosystem: Environmental > Terrestrial > Soil >...
TTGCAGATTTTATGGCACGTCTTCTTGTCGAGCAGGCAGCGCCAGAAGATGTTGTTGACGATGTCATAGCGTTCAGGCAACCCTACCAAACACTCTACTACTGTTTTGATCATGGCATGCCTGTCAACGTTCCAACTGCGCATCTGTTATAATCATAGGTGGCAGTGTCAAAGGTCCGGGAGTGTATTGCCGCTCCCCGGTTTTCATACGCGATAGGAGGACGCATATGGCTCGTAATGCCAGAGATGAAGAACGTGAAGAGCGCATCAATATGGTGATCATTGTGGATGCGTATGGCCCTGAAGAGCAAGCGGCAGGATGGTATAACTATCTCGACGATACCTTGCAATTCCCTTTTTCGGCCCGCTGTATAGCTCCCCGCGTGATCTCACCGTTGGAACCTGGAGATGAAGTCGAGGTCGAGGGAATGGCTCCCGCTGAGGAATGCGAGCATGAGATGTTTGTGCTGATCCCGTGGAGACCTCATCAGCTTGCCGTTCCTTTGATGCAATTAGAGGGCATTGACGTGGATGAGGAGACCCAACAGGCCATTGAGGATTGGCACTATTGGGTGAACCGGGGCTACAAGTTGTAAGTCTCGCCGGTTTCAGGGGAGTTGGGGGAGATGCGTGATTATGATGGAAGATTTACTCACTTTCTTGCCCAACCCCATGCGGGCTTGAATGTAACCACTTCCTTAAAGTCGTGGAGGGCCTCAATCGTGTCCTGGACTGGGAGTTGATTCTGCGATATATGCTTCCAGTCTGCCCGATCCACTGTTCCGATCACCAGGTAATCATTACCAACAATTTCCGGTGTGTAATCGGTAAAGAATCTTGCCAGTATATCCTCTAGCTCGTCCTGGTGGGCGATGAGCAGATCACAGGTAGGACAGTAGCGGCACGTCTTATTGAGCAGCATTGGCTGCTTCGGGTCCACATGGATGAACAGCGGGAGCTTGCGCTGCCGGGTTTTGTTGCCGCATTGTGGGCAACTCGTGAACCGCACGTCTTGATAGGGATTGAGAAAGAAGCGGTACCGCGGTGCCTGCTTCCCTAATTGTTTCATGGTTCCTCTTCTTTCAACCTGGCAAGAAAACTCGTCAGTCGCCCCAACGCTGCCGTCTCCGGCTTTCCAACTCGTGGCTTTGCTGCTTGTGCATCTTCTGTCATACTTCTCTCCTATCTACCATCAGGCCTCTTGATGTAGCCTAGCTATGTTTATCATACGCTACGAATGCTCGAAGGTAAATACATGGTCTATTGTGCCTATGCCGAAAGGTCAACTCTGAACAATTTCCCGTTACGAGTTTGGTGATCTATTGCTGCCCATATTTGCCTGCACGATCCCAGGCCAAACAAAAAGAGGATTTTGCCGGTAGGCTGAAAGCGTTTGCAGAGAAGAAGACATAGATACGTCGGTATTAACGAAGCTTGATATCCCTTTCTAAGTGCTGTAGCGTATAGAGAGTATGAGAGCATATCACCAGAAGGGAGAATATCATTCATGCAGTACAGACGGTTGGGACGCGCAGGTGTGCGCGTCAGTACTATTGCTCTTGGCAGTTGGTTAACCTACGGCAGCTCGGTAGCAGAAGAGGCCGCTATTCAGTGCATACACAAAGCCTACGAACTTGGCATCAACTTCTTTGACACCGCCAATGCTTATAACCGCGGCGCGGCCGAGAAGGTGGTTGGGGGTGCCCTGAGAGATTACTCGCGCGACTCCTTTGTTTTGGCAACGAAAGTCTATTTTCCGATGGGAGAGGGGCCAAACGATCGCGGGCTCTCTCGGAAACACATTATGGAACAGTGCCACGCCAGCTTGCATCGCCTCGGAACTGACTATATCGACTTGTACCAGTGTCACCGTTACGATACCGAGACTTCGCTGGAAGAGGTACTCCGTGCGCTTGACGATCTCGTCACCCAGGGCAAAGCGCTGTATGTAGGTGTATCCGAGTGGTCAGCGGTACAAATTGACGATGCAGTCTACACGGCACGCGAGCTCAACCTGGACAGGATCGCCTCAAACCAGCCCGTCTATAACATGCTCCAGCGCTATATTGAGCGCGATGTGCTGCCGCTATGTGAGCGTGAAGGTATCGGTCAGGTGGTCTTCTCACCGCTCTCGCAGGGCATCCTCACAGGCAAATACAAGCCCGGTCAGCAGCCACAGCAGGGTACGCGTGCGGCTGATCCTGAAGCAGGGTCCTTCATGCAAGATTTAATGAATGATAAGGTGCTGACTGCCGTGCAAAATTTGCAAACACTGGCGCAACAAAACGGCTACACGCTCTCCCAAATGGCTCTGGCCTGGGTGCTGCGCAAGCAGATTGTCAGCGCAGCGATCATCGGCGCGTCACGCCCGCAGCAGGTAGAAGAAAACGCCAAAGCGAGTGAGATTACGCTCACAGAGGATGTGCTCCATCAAATCGATGAGATACTCGGAGACGAGGTAAAGTACAGCCGATAGAGGTGTGTGCAAAAATTAGCTATCCGGCTTGAGCTCCCCTGAAAAGAAGGATGGGATAATCGTTTTCATGGGTTCTGGTGCGTGGAGAGTGCATGAATTACTGTTGGCGAATGACAGAAAGAGTGCAACGCAACTACATTGCCTGAACAGGACGACCGCAAGGGATCGTCCAATAGGCGTCAACATCAGCCTCCCCTCTAGGGCGATCCCTTGCGGTCGCCCTGGCTCCTGAAGTTAACGTCTGTAGGGACGATCCCTTGCGGTCGTCCTGGGGTGGGGCTACATCACGGGGGCGGTTTCGTACACCGAAATCTGGGCACCACCCTGCAAAACTGGGCAGCGCCTGGCCATCTCGACTGCCTCATCCAGCGAATCCGCCTTAATAACGGAGTAACCACTGGCCAAACTTCCCACTGCGCCGTCACTGACTGTTCCGTCGCTCGCGATGCGTTTTGCCTTCGGGGTAAACGGATTGCCCGCGTCGACAAGGGCGCTCCCGAGTCCACCGAACCAGGCCTCCCACGCTTTCATGACTGCTGCCTGTTCGGCTTGAGTCTCGGGCATGCTGCCACCGCTATAGAGTAGTACAAAATTCGCCATTGTTGTTCCTCTTTCTTCTCACTGATTTTTTAAAGGCTTCAACTTTGCCCTTCTAGTAAAACGACGAATGGCACCTGGCTAAATCGACATCATTATGAAGTTTAACTAGTAAATCTGGATAGCAGAACGTCTAAAGCCAGTGAGGTCCGGCAGTTCGTAACAGGGTCGTAACGCTTTCGAGACGATTGCACCATAATATGGTAATATGCGTAATGCAGAATCCTTCTTTCGCTTTTGAAAGCTTAACACATCGACTCAACAGGAGCAGCTACATGCACTCTCCATTCAGATTGGCGGAGAACACGGCAAGTGCGGGCACGGCGCACCGGTTGGCCTGGGTGGTCTGGGGCATCTGCGCGTCCTTAATTCTCTCAGCGACTGTGATCGGGTGCCTGGAGGTAAGAAACCTGTTGCGGGACGTCAATATCATCTGCACGGGCATCGCTTTCGTCCTTTTTGGCACGGTTGGCGCTCTGATTGCCTGGCACCGCCCCCGGAACACTATTGGCTGGATCTTTTGTACTATCGGCATAGGAACAGGGATTACCGATTTTAGCGCGGCTTATATGGCGTATGGTACAGTAAAAGGGCACTTGCCGCTGCCAGGAACTGATGTATTCAACTGGCTGGGAAATACCATCTGGCCGCTCAACTGGGTCTTGTTCCTTGTATTTCTGCCACTCCTCTTCCCCGATGGTCGCCCGCTCACGCGACGCTGGCGCATTGTCGGCTGGCTAGCAGCAGTTCTAGCGTTCCTCTCCATAGTGGTGAGCTGGCTGTCCGATTTGAATGTGGAAATGTTCGAGAAGGTCATTCCCGCCAGTTTCTGGAGTTCTCTGAGCGACAATATCAATCTCCTGGTGTTACCTCTTAGCATTGCAGCGCTTGTTTCACTGGTCCTGCGCTTCATCCGTGCGAAGGGACGCGAGCGCCAGCAGATCAAGTGGTTAACCTATGGTACTGCCATCATGGCTGTGCTGATATTCGGCGGTTTTTTTGTGTGGAATGATACAACCAATATAACTTTTGATCTCGCCATCATGTTCCTCCCACTCAGCATTGGAATTTCCATCCTCCGTAATCAGCTCTACGATATCGACCGCCTGATCAGTCGCACATTGATCTACCTGCTGCTCTCGGCACTGCTGGTGCTGACCTACCTGGCGCTGGTCTTCGGGCTCCAGTTTGTCCTCCAGGGGATCACCCGGAACTCGCCGGTGCCGATTGTCGTCTCGACGCTGGTCGTCGCGGCGCTCTTCCAACCCCTGCGCAAGCGCATCCAGGCCATTATTGATCGTCGCTTCTATCGCCGCAAATATAACGCGGAACGGGTGCTGACCAGCTTCGGTGCGACTCTGCAAAACGAGCTCGACCTGACGCAGTTGAGCGAACAGTTGCTCGCAGTGGTACAGGAGACGATGCAGCCAGCACATATCTCTTTGTGGTTACGCGAGTCCGATCTCAAGAACAAACGCCATCCCAACGTGTAACGAAGAGAGCGAAAATCTCACACACCATTCACCGGCAGCCAGACAGGATGAGCCAGCCACAGAAGTGCCAATAGCAGCAATACGACCCCTATTTTTGCAACCAGATACCGGCATATGGGCTCAGGGTAATCTTACCTTCTCCATATTCAATTTTATGAAAACTAAGCATCTCTTCGTAATCTTTGTGCGGTGCAATAGTAATCTTAACACATTGAGGTTTATCTGTTATATTCACTAAAACAAGGAGTTCAGATATGCCAAAATGGTACGTTGCTGCAAATACACCGGCGGGGGATGTCAATCTTTGCGGCCAGACGTTCAAAAACTCCCTTAAAGCTTGTCGCTTAACAATTATTCTGGAAAGCTTATCCATAATCCGTTTTCCTTTGGCCGAGTTAAGCTCCTCTGCTGTAATCTTGCCACGATTGATATTCCTGGTATCTTTTCTCAGTTGCGGCGGAAGTTTATCAAGTGGGATATTGGTCTTTCCTATTTCATCTCCATATGGGATGAGCACACCACCTGGAAGGGACGCAACTAAGAAGTATGCGTTTAAGAACCTTGTTTCATCTCTTCCAAGCAATGAGTATGTTCTCCCGGAAATGCCATACCCTTCTCGAAACGGCTCTCCATACTTCGTAAGTGCGTTTTTTACATCACTGAGCAGCGGGTCCTGCAGATAAGCAAGGCTTAATTCGTCATGATTGCGCAGAAAATTAATCCAATCAGCATGTACAGGAATCTCATATAATTCATCTAGCTTTTGCCAGATAAAGGTTGCATCTTGTTCTACCAGGGCAACCCAAAGGTACGTGCACAGGTGAAAGTTGTATGCTAAATGTGTCTGTTTGAAATGTGTATAACCAAGGTAACGAGTAATTACCTGTATCCTTTCATATGTCTCAACAATAAAAACACATTCAGAATTGATAGATTCCGCAACAGATCTAAATGCAGCTGTCAATTGATGTGTAAATTCATTGTCTTCATCAGTTTGTTTATATGCACCTTTGCCGACAAAAGGGATTGCATCAAGGCGAAAATTAAATCCCAGGCTGGCCCAAAACACAATAATCTTTGCGAACTCAAGAAAGACATCCGGATTATGCCAATTGAGATCGAGTTGCTGCGGATAATACGTGTGATAATACCAATACCCGTCTTTCCCTTCTCGCCAATGCGGGATCTCCCCTGCCATCTCAGGAAAGGCAATATTCACATCTCGCACTTTACCATTGACTATGTATCGAGCCCATACAGCACTTTCTTTATGAAACTTTTCGACAAAGTGAGGCTTTGTCTTCTGTACAATGAAATACCTTCTATATTTTTCGTCCCCGGCTTGCGCTTTTTGAAACCACTCATGTTCTTCTGAAACGTGATTTGCCACAAGATCCATAAACAGACGAATACCAAGTTTTTGTGCCTCGTGTACTACGTTCCTCATATCATCCATTGTGCCTAAGTCGTCGCGTACCCTCATGTAGTCACTGACATCAAAACCTGCGTCAACGAGCGGGGAAGCAAGAAATGGCAGGATATGCAGGGCATTACTACCAAGCCTTTTGATGTGAGCAAGATGCGGTATCAACCGGGCAAGGGGCGCAGCGTTTCCATTTTCAACACCATCCGGATAGACAGCATAGAGATTGAGAAATTTATGCCACAGTAAATTGGGGTAGGGATTTTCATTGCGCGGAAAGTCTTTTGCGTAGGAGATTATTTCGCTACAAAGCCGTTCGGTGTTGTGTTTATAAAGCGGCTTTAGATACTGTTTCAGTTCATTCACCTCTTGCATGTTTTATTCCCTTTCCTAATTCTAGATATAGCCAACCGGATGTCTCATGTTACTCACCTTTTTTGGCGCAGTTGTGGCAATACATCATGTGCGTATCTTTCGAGGAAGGCACGCTGATCGGGATGAGCCGAGTGGAAGAAGAGCTGGTTGAAGCCTAAATCGATATATTGGGTAGCAAACTTGATATGATCTTCGGCGTTGGCCGAGTCACAGGCTATTTTGTTCTTAATCGTATCGAGGCCGACCACTTCTCCATTCTGCGCAGCCATGGCGGGAGTGTAAATCTTCTGGTTATAGAGGGCGGGCACATAGGCACCAGCCCAATATTTGCGCTGGTACTCAATGGCCGTTTCAAGGTCGTTGGTGTATTCAACGTTGAGTTCCACGAGCCTGGGCATATTGGCCGGGTCCTTACTGGCCTGGCGGGCTCCCTCCTCAAAGCTCTTGATGATCTGCTTGAAGGGGTCAGTCTGCCTGTTACCAGCGGTGATGATGCCATCGCCATATTTACCGGCCATCCTGGCGCTGCGAGGAGCAAAGGCGGAGTAGTAGATAGGAATAGGCGAAGCCGGAGGCGTATAGAGCCTGGCTTTTTTGGTCCGGTAGTACTTCCCTTCAAAGGTGACCTCTTTACCACTCCAAAGTTGGCGTATGAGGTCAATAGCTTCTATCAGGCGCGCCTCCCGTTCCTCATATTCAGGCCACGTAGCTGTGGATGAATATGCGTTCAGTGCTTCGCCTGTGCCAACTCCCAGGTAGGTTCTGCCTGGTGCAAAGTAGGAAAGGGTCGCCGCTGCCTGCGCAATAATTGAGGGGTGGTAACGCAGGATGGGACAGGTGATGCCGGTCCCCATGTGCATACGGCTCGTATGTGTGGCCAGAGCGCCAAGCCATGTCCATGTGAATGCAGCCTGGCCTTCTTCGCTCCATGGATGGAAGTGGTCGCTGACGTCAAGTGAATCGAAGCCAGCTTTCTCAGCATCGATGGCGTTCTGGAGCAGTGCTGTAGGTGGAAACTGCTCGGTGCCTGCCTTATATCCTAATTGTAATTGCAACATCAATCTCCTCCAATCTCGAGATGAACCGCGATACGAGAAAACACACAACTGGCTCGGACGGAGCCATCAAGGGTAAAACCCTGAGAAGCCTCGCGCCTTTAGGCAGGGTTCATGACTTGGATCCACTCGTTGGTGTAGGTACCCGCTGTTCCTGTTCTTCCCAGTAGTGCTCGATCTCTTCCAGGCTCTTGCCCTTTGTCTCTGGTACCAATCTCTGACAGAAGACGAAAGCCAACACGCCCATGGTCGCGTAGAGCCAGAACGCTCCCGACTGTCCTAGCGCATTGACCAGCGAGAGAAAGGTAATGCTCACGAGCAGATTGGCGACCCAATTAGCGAACGTTGCGATGGATGACCCGATGGCCCGCACCCGCGTCGGGAAGATCTCTGCGCTCATTAGCCCGAAGAGGGGGCCAAAACTGAGCGCGAAAGCAGCAATGTAAAGGGACAACACCAGCAAGATGAAATAGCCTGCTTTGTTGGGACCGATGGCAAAGATAGTTCCTAATGCAACGAGAGATATGGTCATGACAGCTGCGCCCCACAGCAATAAGGGGCGACGACCAAACTTATCAACGATGAGGCTTGCTACCACTGTAAAAATGACATTTACAACTCCTACAAGGCTCGTCGCCAGGATCGCTGTATTCGCCGAGGAGACGCCGGCATTCTGAAAAATGATCGGGGCGTAGTAGATGACAGCATTGATGCCGATGAATTGTTGAAAGAAGGCTAATCCTACTGCCACAACAAGCGCTAGACGCAGGCCAGGGCGTAACAGTTCCCGCCATGCCCTTTTTTCTTTGAGTTCACCGGCCCGGCGGATGCTGTTCAGCTCCTGCTCAATCTCTACCGGTTTTCTTCCGAGCCGTTGGAGTGCGTGGCGAGCCGCATCCCATCTTCCATGACTTGCAAGCCAGGCTGGCGATTCCGGGGTGATGAACATGCCAAGAAACAGGATCGCGCTGGGAATGACGGCCACCGCGAACATCGGACGCCACCCCTTTCCTGTGGCTGCAAATGGCCGGTGCGACTTCTGAGAGGTAGACCGGCACCACGCTGCCGGTTGCTCCAAAGCCAAAGCCGACGATAATGCGACAGGACAGGAAGAAACCGTAGGTAGGTGCAACGGCTGTCGCCAGTGACCCGGCGATGAAAATAACCGCCAGGATCTTCAGCATCCTTTTCCGCCCGAGCGCTTCGTTCATTGGCCCGACACAGAGCGCGCCGATGATGGCCCCCATCAACCCGGCGCTGACGGCGATCTCCTCTTGCGTCGGGTTGAGATGGAAGTCCTTCTGGATAAAGAGAACGGCTCCCGCGATCACTCCGGTATTGTAGCCAACGAGCAATCCACCAAGGGCGGCGATCCCTGCTACAAGGTAAATCGAGGCATTACGAGTACCTGGTGGTGGAGCGATTGCCGGGTTGTCTGATGGATTGTGCGAATCACTTCCCGGTATCATATGGATGCGTGTTCTCTAGTTTCAGTCCCCTCAAGCGGGTCGTGAAAGGACATGGCTCCTGCCGCCCCCGAAGGGCAAGGATACACACCAAACCTGAAAAGGTCAAGTGCAAATGCACTAGGGAGAACCTTTTGATCCACCGTCAATCTCACCAATGGCCTTGCTGACGCCTGCTGGTCCTTCGAACGTCTTATCAGGTAGCTGCTTGAGAGTCTCAAGCACCTGCTGGTCAGCTCCTTGCTGCTGAGCATGCCTGATCAGATCTTCTTTCGTCGCAGGATAATCAACTCCTTTGAGGAATTTCTCCACCTGTACCGGATTTACTGTCATTGTACTTTCCTCCTTTTTAACATAGAACTTTTCGCTTTATATGATACAAAATATATTTTCCATGGAAAATATGTTACGCGAGAAGTGCGGGCCGCTCTCACAAGAAGCCCCTTTGCCGCGTTACCAGCCGAATATTGTTACTAATACGACAACCAGGATGCCGGCGAGAACAATTGGTGCAGTAAGCAGCAGGAGGCGCAGGCTTGGACCAGGCATACGGGTGACGATCCAGAAGATGACTACATTCTCCAGCAACCCCACCAGTGTAGCCAGGAACATAGCAATAGCAGCCGGTGAGCCTGCAACATACCCCCTACTTAACTGCTGGCCTACTAGCACAGAGGAAGATGCTGCGCTCGCCACCGCGCCTACTACCACTATGACCAGAAAACCAATGGTTCCAAACAAGCGATTGGCCAGCCCGCTAATCACAGTTAACGAGAGAAACAGCATGCTAAAACCAAGCACCGAACGCAACTCAAGGGGAGACTCGAGCCGTCGCTTCTGCGGAGCTTCTTGCTCAAACTGCTGGGGGGCCTCCTGTTCAAGATGGTGAGACGGCTTTTGCTTTGACCTCCTGCCACCCAGGATGTCAAATAGTGCCACTATTCCGGCTGCCAGCATCATGGGTACCAACACTATCACGGTGCTCATGCTTGCTCGAATGCCTTGTGGGAAGGAGAAGATGACGACCAGTGCGCAGTTGCGTAGAATCATTGCCAGGTCGGAGAGCACTACATCCGTTGGCGCTTCGGCGACAGCAGTTGCGTCATCTCGCACCTCTTGTCCCAGGAGTGCTACCGTCGCCGCACTATTCACTAATCCACCCAGGATTGCACTATAGCGTATTCCGCGCGTGCCAAATTGCCGCAGCAGCACATAGTTGACAAAGCTTAAACCCGACACGATCACGACGGTAAGCCAGACCGAGCGCGGATTAAGCACTTGCCAGGGATCGATAAACCGGTCTGGAAGCAGCGGATAGATGACCCCCGTAATAAAACCGAAGAGTATCGTGCTGCGAATCTCGGCCACCGTCAATTTGCTGATAAATGTGATTAACTCCGTTTTCCAGGCGAGCAATGCAGTGACCACGAGTGCGCTGGTGAATGCGAGAAAAAAATTTCCCATCCCGATCACTATGCCCAGCACATTCGCTGCCGCCAGGGCGAGGGAGGTCGTGATCTCCGGGGGCTGCTCGTTCCTCATGGCATATACATTGACCAGAATCAGTACCACCAGCACTATCCCGACTTGCACATACGCCAATGTCGGGGAGACCAGCCAGGAGAGCGTACCAAGCAATGTGGCGATGGCGAAACTTCTCACACCGGCTTCTTTATGTGCCCATGAACGTTCCAGTCCGGTGAGCATGCCAATACATGCTGACGCTGCAACTTTCGCTGCCAGCAGTAAAAGT
>Ga0209238_1001015_pt1 | contig 10616 bp, 7 predicted proteins | sample GraSoi013_1_20cm_FD_185823 | JGI IMG/M metagenome (GOLD analysis project Ga0209238, IMG submission 185823) | Grasslands soil microbial communities from the Angelo Coastal Reserve, California, USA - Sample 10_02_2013_1_20cm (SPAdes) (version 2) | ecosystem: Environmental > Terrestrial > Soil >...
TCCGTGTTCGAAGGCCGCACGTGCAGCCAGCGATCCCGCCAGGCGAGCCGCAGCCCGTCCTGCGTGTCGGCGCTCGCTTCCGGAAAACGGCTGCGCAAGGCCGCGTACACGTCGTCCAGTCCGCGTGCCGCGTTCCGCGTGCCGCGTGCCAGCTTGGCCTTCACGATCGCGTAGCGCGGCGCGGCCGCGACCCACTCGCTCACCCGCCGTCCCGTGCGGGCGAGGAGCGCCAGCACCAGCGCGGCCGCCACGGGGGCGTCCCGCCCCACGTGCAGCGCCGGATACATCACCCCGCCGTTCCCTTCCCCCCCGATCGGCGCCCGCAGCTCGACGATTCTGCGAGCCACGTGCACCTCACCCACCGGCGTCCGGACGACCGTCGCTCCGCAGTCCCGCGCCGCGTCTTCGACGACGAGGCTGGTGGAGAGGTTGCAGACGACGGTGTTCCCCTTCCCCCTTCCCCCTTCCCCCTTCCCCGGTTCCAACACCGCCCGCACCGCGAACGCCAGCGTGTAATCCTCCCCGATCGGCGCCCCGGCCTCGTCCACGAGCGCGAGGCGGTCCACGTCGGGATCGACCGCCATGCCGATGTCCGCGCCGCTCCCGCGCACCAGCGCCGCGAGCTCGCCCAGGTGCTCGGGCACGGGCTCCGGGGCGCGGGGGAAGCGACCGTCCGTCTCGAGGTTCACGCCGACAACCCGGCAGCCCAAGCGCTCCAGCAGCGCCGGCATAATCACGCCGCCCGCGCCGCGCACGGCGTCGAGCGCCACGGTGAGCCCCCGCGCCCCAATCTGCGCGACGCCCAAGCCCGGCAGTCCGAGCACACCCTCGAGGTGGCGCTCGACCGCCGCGGCATCGGCACTGACCCGTCCCCCTTCCCCCCGACCGCGAGGGAGTCCTTTAGGGTTCCCCCTTCCCCGGCCCTTTCCTGCTCCTTCGTCCGCCAATGCCCGCACGCGCGTGCCGGCGTCCCCATCAAGAAAGATGCCGTCCGGCCCGATGAATTTCAGGGCGTTCCACTCGATCGGGTTGTGGCTCGCCGTGATCGCGATGCCGCCGCCCGCATGATGGTGCTCGACGGCGAGTTGCACGGTCGGCGTGGGTACGAGACCGACGTCGATCACGTCGCAGCCTGCGCGGCGCAGCGCGGCGATCGCGGCCTGCGCGAATTCCGGTCCCGAAGGCCGCGCATCGCGTCCCACGACCACGACCGGGCGGCGTTCTCGGGCCCACAGGCCGAACGCCATCGCCCAGCGCGCGACGACGTCCGCCGTGATGTCCTTGCCGACGATCCCGCGCACGCCGGATACGCCGACCATGAGAGTGTCGGACATTGGGGGCAACGTAGGAACCGGGATGGGGCGCGTCAATCGGACGCGCGTCAGGAGCGTCGCACGGCGACCGGGGTCGGGAGGTGCAGCGGGCGCACCTCCGGGGTGGCGACGGGGAGCGACGCGGCGTCGGGGAACGCCCGGAGGAACGCCTGGACGGCGCCCGGGTCGAACTGCATGCCCTTCCCGTCCTCGAGCTCGACCATCGCCTTCGGCACGGACAGTGCCGGCCGATACGGCCGCAGGCTCGTCATGGCGTCGAACGAGTCGGCGACGGTGACGATGCGGACCTCGAGCGGAATCTCCTCCCCCTTCAGGCCGTCGGGGAATCCTTTTCCGTCCAGCCGCTCGTGGTGGGAGCGCACGATGGCGAGTGCGGCCGGGGCATCGCGCATCAGGGGACCGAGGATGCGGGCCCCCGTCACGGGGTGCTCCATGATGTGCCGGTACTCGATGTCGGTGAGCTTTCCCGGCTTGTGCAGCACGGCTTCGCTCACGCCGATCTTTCCGAGATCGTGCAGCTCGGCGCCGAGGGAGATCAAGTCGAGCGCTGCGGGCGCGAGCCCCAGTTCCCGGCCCATCCCGAATGCGTAGTTCGCGACCCGCACCGAATGGCCGCGGAGGTAGGGGTCCTTCTCCTCGAGCGCGTGGACCAGGGCCTGCAACCGCTCCAGGGACAGCTCCTCGATGCGCCGCGCCTGCTCCTGGACCCGCTGCTCCAGCTGCTCCTGGTACATGCGGTTTTCGAGAATGAGGCGCCGCTTGTCGAGCGCCTGCATCACGCGCGCGCGCACCTCGTCGAGGTGGAACGGCTTGGCGACGTAGTCGAGCGCGCCGAGCTGCAGGCAGGCGACCGCGCTCTCCACCTCGGCCACCGCCGTCACCATGATGACCGCCGTGTCGGGCCAGCGGCTGATCACCTCGCGCAACAGCGTGACACCGTCCATCTGCGGCATCCGCAGGTCGGAGATCACGAGCGGCACGGGCTCGTGCCGCATCATCTCCAGCGCCTCGGTGCCGGAGCCCGCCTCGTGGCAGACGAACCCCTCGCCTTCCAGCAGGCGCACGAGCACGCGGCGCAGCCGCGGCTCGTCGTCTACGACGAGGCAGTGCATGGCGTTGGGCTGGGGCATCTCCGCTAACGTATAGGTCGCTTGCTCGGCGCGAAAGGCGCCCTTACGTTCCGGCCATGACCGAGGTTCTCAAGGACGACCTGGCCCGCCGTTTCGCCACCCGGGCCGTCCACGCCGGCCAGATCCCCGACCCGCTCGCCGGCGCCGTGATGACGCCCATCTATCAGACCTCCACCTACGTGCAGGACGGCCTCGGCCGGCACAAGGGATACGAGTACGCCCGCACGCGCAACCCGACCCGCGAGGCGCTGGAGCGGAACGTCGCGGCGCTCGAAGGCGGCCGCCACGGCTTCGCCTTCGGCTCGGGCCTCGCCGCGGTCGACGCGGTGCTGAAGCTGCTCTCGGCCGGGGACCACGTCGTCTCGGGGGAGAACGTGTACGGCGGCACGCACCGCCAGATGACGCACGTGTGGGCCCGGCTCGGCCTGGCGTTCGCCTTCGTGGACGGCGCCGACACGGACGCCATCGCGGCGGCCGTCACACCCGCGACCCGGATGCTCTTCGCCGAAACGCCCACGAACCCGATGATGGGGCTGTGCGACCTCCGGGCGACGGCCGACATCGCGCAGCGGACGGGCACCCTGTTGGTCGTGGACAACACCTTCGCGACGCCCTGCTTCCAGCGCCCGCTCGAGCTCGGCGCCGACATCGTGCTGCACTCGACCACCAAGTACCTGAACGGCCACAGCGACATGGTGGGGGGGATGGTGATCGTGAACCGCGACGACCTGGCCGAGCGCATCGGGTTCATCCAGAACGCGTCGGGCGCGGTGCCGGGGCCGTTCGACTGCTGGCTCGCGCTGCGCGGCACCAAGACGCTCGCGCTCCGCATGCGGCAGCACGACGCGAACGGCCGCCGCATCGCCGAGTGGCTCTCGCACCATCCCAAGGTGCAGCGGGTTTACTACCCCGGCCTGCCGTCGCACCCGCAGCACGAGCTCGCGTGCCGCCAGATGAAGGGGTTCGGGGGCATGATCAGTCTGGAGCTCGGGAGCCTGGAGCGGGCGCGGCGCTTCGTCGAGCGCACCCGCATCTTCGCGCTCGCCGAGTCGCTGGGCGGAGTGGAGAGCCTGATCGGGCACCCTGCCTCGATGACGCACGCGAGCGTCCCGCAGGCGCTGCGCGACAAGATGGGGCTGAGCGACAGTCTGGTGCGGCTCTCCGTGGGGATCGAGGACGTGGAGGACCTGATCGCCGATCTCGATCAGGCGCTCGCGGAGCGGGATGAAACACGATAACGTACGCGGCGTAAGGCACGGATACCCACGCAGGAGCATTCCATGAGTGAGCCGACCGGAGTTCCGGCCGAGCGCCCCCGCAAGATCCTGACCGGGATCGCCCCCGTCACCTGGGAGCACCCCGCCGACCGAGCGGCGCTGCAGACGCTGCGCTCGGTGCCCGGCTTCGACGAAGTAGTGAAGAAGGTGGTCGGCTTCCTGGGCGAGCGCGGCATCCGGCTGCTGTTTCAGGCGAACGCCGTGCGCGTGGGCCCGAGCCAGTTCCCCCGCGTGAACGCCCTCTACACGGACGTGCTCACCACGATGGACTGGGAGCCGCGCCCCGAGCTGTTCATCTCCCAGACCCCGTTCGTCAACGCTGGCGCCTACGGGATGGAGCGGCCGTTCATCGTGATCAACTCGGGCGCCCTGAAGCTGCTCGATGACGACGAGATGCGCGCGCTGCTGGGCCACGAGGTGGGCCACGTGATGAGCGGCCACGCGCTGTACCACACGCTGCTCGTCCTGATCCTCAACGTGAGCCTCGGATTCCTCCCCTTCCTCGCCGGCATCGCGCTGCTCCCGATCCAGCTCGCCCTGCTCGAGTGGTTCCGCAAGAGCGAGCTGTCTTCGGACCGCGCGGGGCTGCTCGCGAGCCAGGATCCGAACGCCTCGCTGCGCATGTTTCTCAAGATGGCGGGCGGCGGGGACATGGCGGAGATGGACCTGAACACGTTTCTCATCCAGGCCAAGGAGTACGAAGAGACGGGCGGCGCGCTCGACCGCGTGTTCAAGATCCTGAACACCCTCGGCGCCTCCCACCCCTTCAATACGCTGCGCGCGGCGGAGCTGCAGCGCTGGATCGAGGCCGGCCACTACGAGCGCGCGCTGCGGGGCGAGTATACGCGCCGCGGACCCGACGCCGAGCGGCGCCCCATCGAGCCCGACATCGACGAGGCGCGCGACCACTACATGAAGGAAGCGAAAGCGGTCGTGGACGACGTGGTCGACACCGCGAAGCGGGCGGCCCAGGCCTTCGCGGACGCCTTGAAGAAGAAGTGAGGGTCCTGGTCGTCGGCGGGGGCGGCCGCGAGCACGCGCTCTGCTGGGCGCTGCAGCGCGACCTCCCCGACGCGACCCTCTGCGCCGCCCCCGGCAACCCGGGCACCGCGCAGCACGGCAGCAACCTCAAGATCCCGGCCACCGCGGTGGACGAGCTCGCGGCGGCCGTCGCCCGCCACCGGATCGACCTCACCGTCGTGGGGCCCGAGGCTCCCCTCGCCGCGGGCCTCGTCGATCGCCTGCGCGCGGCGGGCCGGGCGGCGTTCGGGCCCACGCAGGCGGCCGCGCGGCTCGAATCGTCCAAGACCTTTGCCAAAGACGTAATGCGTCACGCCGGCGTGCCGACCGCGGCGAGCCAGAGCTTCACCGAGCTCGCTCCCGCGCTCGCCTACATCGCCCGCCACGCCGTGCCGCTCGTCGTCAAGGCCTCGGGGCTCGCCGGCGGCAAGGGCGCCGTGATCTGTGCGACGCGGGACGAGGCGGCGGCAAGCGCCCGGGCGATGCTCGCGGATGGCCGGCTGGGCGACGCGGGCCGCGAGATCGTGATCGAGCAGTTTCTGGAGGGTGAGGAGCTCTCCGTCCTCGCCCTCACGGACGGGGAGCAGGTCCAGATCCTGCCGGCGGCGCAGGATCACAAGCGCTTGGGCGATGGCGACACGGGGCCCAACACCGGCGGGATGGGCGCCTACTGCCCGGTGAGCCTCGCGACCGAGGAACTGATCGAGCGGGTGCGTCGCGAGGTGCTGGTGCCCACGCTGCGCGAGATGGCGGCCCGCGGTACGCCGTACCAGGGCGTGCTCTACGCCGGTCTCATGATCGCGGCCGACGGAACGCCCTACGTGCTCGAGTTCAACTGCCGCTTCGGCGACCCCGAGGCGCAGGCCCTGCTCCCGGTGCTGCCCGCGGGCGCGCTCGCGGGAGCGCTCGCGGCCATCGCGACGGGTGGGTGGCGGCCCGAGCGGCCGACGCTCCCCGCCGCGCGCGCGGCCGTGTGCACGGTGCTCGCCGCGCGGGGCTACCCCGACCAGCCGGAAGTGGGCGCCGCCATCGTGCTCCCGGCTGACTCCGCGCCCGACACGCTCGTCTTCCACGCGGGCACCTACCGCGACCCGGACGGCACGCTGCGGGTGCACGGCGGCCGCGTGCTCGGCGTGACCGGGCTCGGCGATACGGTCGCGGAGGCCGCGGCCCGGAGCGCGGCACTGTGCGAGCGCATCGCCTTCCAGGGGAAGACCTACCGGCGGGATATCGGATGGCGGGAGCTGCAGCGTGCCGGAGCTGCCTGAGGTCGAGACGATCGTCCGGGAGATCGGGCCGCGGCTCGAAGGCCACAAGATCGTGCGCGCCCGCCTCAAGAAGACCGACGTGTTGCGCCGCGTTTCGAAGCCGCGGTTGTTGCGCACCCTCACCGGCAACGCCGTCGAGGAAGTGAGCCGCCGCGCCAAGCACGCCGTGCTGCGCCTCGCGAGCGGCCACCGGCTCGTCGTGCAGCCGCGCATGACCGGCTCACTGATCGTGTACGACCGGCGGCCGACGAAGGAAGAGACGAAGTACGCCGTGCTCACCTGCACCCTGGAGGACGGCCGCTTCTTTCTGTATCGCGAGCCGCTGGAGGAGACGTTCACGCCGTTCGTGTTCGCCGAGCGGCTCCAGGGCACGCGCGCCGCGGTGAAGAAGGCGATCATGGACCAGCGTCGCCTCGCGGGAGTGGGAAACATCTACGCCAACGAGGCGTTGTTCGAGGCGCGGATCGATCCGTCGAAGCGCACCCACAAGCTCTCGCTCGACGAATTCGCGCGGCTGCACGCCGCGATCCGCGACGTGCTGGAGCGGGCCGTCAATTCATCGGGGACGACGATCCGAGACTATCGCACGGGGGTGGGCGAGCGCGGGCGGTTCCAGTTCGAGCTGAAGGTGTACGGGCGCGCGGGCGAGCCGTGCGTGCGGTGCGGGAAGAAGCTCGTGACGACGCACACGATCGATCTCCGGGCGACCACGTTCTGCCCCAATTGCCAGAGGTAACCCGGTAAACGACCAGGAACGAACGAAGGGGGAAAGGTGCGCGCCACCCTTCCCCCGTTCCCAGGCCTCTTACCTGAAATACTGACGTCGTGTCGCAGCTCTTCCGCTCAACAGCTCGTTGCGTCCGTCCCCGCGATCGGCGTGGTGGCCCACGGCGTGAACATAGGAGTCGCCGCGCCGGTTTCCACGACGATCGCATCACCGGTCCCGGGCCCGGCGCCCGAGGGCCCGCTCGGCAACCCCCACCAGTTGCAGGTCGCGTTCATCGCGCCAGTCATGTTGGGCGCCACCCGCAACCCGGCCTGCGCGTTCCCCTCGATGTCGTTGAACCGCACGGTGACGCTCACGGGCGGGAAGCCTCGGGCCGGGAGACTTCCGACCCAAATGGCTCCCGGGAGACCCCGGGGCGACCCCGGGGCGCAGCTCGTGCCGTCGCGCTCGCTAGGTTGCACGACACTGAAGATGCGGTTGCGCTCGATGCGCCCCGTGAAGGCCTCGTAGAGGATCGCGCTGGTGGCCAGGCACGAACCCGAGCTATTGCGGATTGTGTTGCCCACAATGTTCACGTTCCCCGTCGCGGTCACAGGGTGTGTCAGAGACGGAAGGGGAACCCCCGCGAGGGTCCCCACCACGATCGACCCGGCGCGCGCGAGCGGGTGACACTCGTCGAGGTCGTTGCCCACGATGTCGACGTTGGTCTCGCCGCCGAGGTCGTCGCGCATGACCACGAAGATGCAGGCGCCACCAGTCCGCCGAATCACGTTTTCCTCAAGCACGGCATCGACGTCCGTCCCAAGTATTAGGCCGAAGATCTGGGGAAAGGGAGCCGGTCTGTCGGTGATTGTCCCATCCAGCATACTGTGGCGCACGACGAGCCGGGCTCGCTTACGCTGCGTCTGAGTCACGACGTTCCTGCGCACGCTGACGAGGGCCGTGGCCCCGAGAGGAGGATTCACCGCCAGGAGTGTAGCTCGTTCAATCGTCACGTCCACGGGTCCGTCGCCACGGATCCCCGCCATCCCGGTGTACTGAACGTTGATTCCGCGGATCGTTACCGGATCGTTCGTGGCGATCCGCACAGCAATTTCGGGAGCTCCGGGCGGTGCGACGATCACGGGTCCGCTCTCGCTACCGACCGCTTCGAGAGTCAGGCCTTTGTTGATGACCAGCGCCTCTGCGTACGCCCCTGGCACGACCAGCACCTTGCCGCCCTCGGCGACCATGTCGATCCCTTCCTGGATCGTCTTCGCGGTGCCGTTGTCGTTCGCGTTCGCGTTGACGAGCACAGATGGGCGGCCGACACCCCCCGCCGCGAAGCTCGGCGCACCGATGGGTGCGGGATCGGAAGAGTCGCGGCATCCGGCCACCGTGAGGACGGCAAACCAGACTGCGAATCGTGCGCGGTGTGCGTTCATGATGCACCTCCTGCGAATCATCGGCGCTCGGCGTCGCTCGACGCGGCAGCCGTACCGACAGAAGAGCCGGTAGTCTGCGTTGTCAATGCGCTACCTGTTCCGCTTCACCTCAGTTCACGCCTCCGATGGGCTGCGTAAACACCTGTACCCAGTCAGAATACCCACCGTCCTTTCTGGCCACGACGGCGAAGCCCCAACACCACGAGCCGTCGCAGACGACAGTCCCGTGGAGGCTGGTCGAGTTGGCGGGGAGGGTGGCGATTTGGTACGCGGGCTCAAACGCGTCCATGGCCCAGACCTCGTAGCTGTCCTCGACGGCGGAGTTGTCCGTCCACACGAGGTCAGTCGTCTGCGCGTCGATCGAGGTGGCCGTCAGGTCGCTCGGCGCCGCGGCCGGCGTGGCGCAGTCCATGTTCGACGGCGGGGAGTCGCCCCGGGTGTTGAAGGCCACGACGCGATAGCACACCCGCTGTTCGCTCGCGCGCCCCACGTCTGTAAACCAGGACGCCGACATGCCCGTCGTGCCGGCCGCGTTCCAGCTCGTCCCGCCGTCCGTGGACCGCTCGACCCTAAACCCGTCTTCGTTCATCGACTGGTCAGTCCACACGATCGTGACGGCGGTGCTGCCGTCCGGGTACGCGTCTGTCCCGGAGGGCGTAGCCGGTGGTGCGGAGGCGGTCGCCGCGCTCGCGCTGTTCGAGACGTCCGAGGACCCGCCATCCTTCTTGGCTCGCACGCGGTACCAATAGGTCGTGTTGCTAGCCACCGCGGCGTCGCGGTAGCTCGTGCTATTCGCAGGCAGGTTCGCCAGATGGCTGAAGGTCGCGCCATCCGTGGAACGCTGCACCTCGTAGCCGTCCTCGACCGCGGACTTGTCCGTCCACGCGAGAGCGATGGCCGGCCCGTCCACGCCGGTTGCCGTCAGGCCGGTGGGAGCCGCGGGCGGCGTCGTGCAGGCGGTGTTCGACGGCGGAGAGTCGCCGCCAGCATTGAACGCGATCACATGGTAGCAGACCTGCTGCTCGCTCGAGCGCCCACCATCCGTTAACGACGTCACGTTGGCGGACGTCGTCGAGACCGGGGCCCAGCTGGTTCCGCCGTCCGGCGACCGCTCGACGCGGAACCCGTCCTCATTAGCCGAGTTGTCGGTCCACGTGACGACGACGGTGTTGCTGTTGCTGGGTACGGCATTCGTCGCCGAGGGCGCGTTCGGTGCCGGCGGCGCCGGCGTCGTCGCGCAGGTCGTGTTGGAGAAGGCGGAATAGCTCGTCTTGCCGTCGTACGTCCTGACCGCCCGGACGCGGTAGCAGTACTGCGTCAGGGGTTTCAGTCCCCCGTCGCCGTAGCTCGTGACGTTGGCGCCCGTCCCGGCAACCTGGGCAAACGTGCCATCCGGCCCGGTCGCTGAGCGCCAGACCTCGAACCCCGTCTCGTTGGCGGAGTTGTCCAGCCACGAAAGATCGATGCGGCTCTCGGACGCCACGACGGCGTTGGCGATCGACGGAGGCTTTACCGTGGGCCCTGCCGTACCGGTGGCCGCCGCCTCCAAGAAAGGCCCGACCGGCTGGCTCCTGTCGCAGGCAGCCAGGGATAGCAACGCTACCGAACCGACAAGGGAATACTGGCGCAGAGCGAGCATACTCCTATCTCCCCAAGGACTGAACCCGGGGCTGGCGCCCCGATTCCGCCATTGCCGCACCGTGAGTAGCGGGACTGGTGCACCGGGCTAACTTAGGTGCAGCCGGTGAGCAGCCGATCAAAAACGGCTCAAACGGCCCAACATGCTGCACCTCAAGACGTGCGGTGGGTTGTCGGTGGAAGCGGAGGGCGGCTCGGCCAGCGGCGCGGCGCAGCGGCGCAAGACACTCGCCCTCCTCGCCCTCCTCGCTGCTGCGGGTCGCCGCGGGATGAGCCGCGATAAGCTCATCGCATATCTGTGGCCGGACGCTGACGTGGAGCACGGCCGCAACCTCCTCAACCAGGCGTGCTACGCCCTCCGTCGCGATCTCCACGCGCCCGAGCTGATCCTCGGTGCGACCGAGCTGCGACTGAACCCCGAGATCATCAGCAGTGACGTCCAGAACTTCGAGGAGGCGCTCGATCGCGGAGATCCCGCGCGGGCCGTCGCTGTCTATTCTGGGCCCTTCCTTGATGGTTTCTATCTGAGCGAAGCCGGAGAATTCGAACACTGGGTGGAGGAGGAGCGCGCGCGCCTGGCGACACGGGCGGCCGAAGCGCTCGAGTCGCTCGCAGCGCGGGCCACAGCGACAGGCGACGTTCGAGCGTCGGTGAAATGGTGGCGTCGTCTCACCGAGCTCGACCCCTTCAGTGCCCACGCCGCGCTCGGACTGATGCAAGCGTTGGCCGCCGCTGGCGAACGGGTCGAGGCCTTGGACCACGGGCGGCGCTTTGACGCGTTCGTGCGGCAGGAACTCG
>Ga0209238_1001018_pt1 | contig 10582 bp, 10 predicted proteins | sample GraSoi013_1_20cm_FD_185823 | JGI IMG/M metagenome (GOLD analysis project Ga0209238, IMG submission 185823) | Grasslands soil microbial communities from the Angelo Coastal Reserve, California, USA - Sample 10_02_2013_1_20cm (SPAdes) (version 2) | ecosystem: Environmental > Terrestrial > Soil >...
TCAAGTGGACGTTCGATCCCATACCCCAGGACTCGACCGACCCGGCTTTCAAGACGTGGCAGAACGGCGCCGCACGGATCGTCGGCGCTGCCAACGTCTGGTCCGTCATTGTCGCCGATCCCGAGCGCGATCTCGTGTTCCTTCCCACGTCGAGTCCAGCACCAGATTACTTCGGCGGGATGCGCCTGGGCGAAGACCGCTACGCCAGCTCAATCGTGGCGTTGCGCGCCTCCACCGGAAAAGTCGTGTGGCATTTCCAGACCGTGCACCACGATCTCTGGGATTTCGACAACGCCGCGCCGCCCACACTCGTCACTGTGACGCACGATGGCGCCAGGATCCCTGCAGTCATCCAGACCGGGAAGTCCGGGATGCTGTACATCCTGGACCGAACGACCGGGACGCCGATCTTCCCTGTGGAGGAGCGGCCGGTCCCGGCAAGCAGCGTCCCCGGCGAGGTCGCATCTCCGACGCAGCCCTTTACGGTTGCTACGCCGCCCCTCGTCCCGCTGCGGTATACCGCGGACGACGCCTGGGGGCCGACACCTGAGGCCAAGGCCGCCTGCCACGAGATCCTGGCGGCGCTGCGCAACGAGGGACCGTTTACGCCGCCCAGCATGCGGGGCACGATCTCACAGCCCGGCAACGTCGGCGGCGCCCATTGGGGCGGCGTGGCTATAGATGAAAGGCACGGGCTTGCCGTCGTGCCTGTCAATCGCGTCCCCGCCATGGTGCAGCTCTTCGTGGCGCACAGCTTCAACTACGACAGCTCAAAAACGGTGGATGCGGCACATGGCATGACGGACTTTGAGTACACCAACATGCGTGGCACGCCGTACCTCATGCGCCGGCGCATCATCCTGGGTCCCACTGGGCTGCCCTGCACGCCGCCACCGTTCGGCGCGCTGGTCGCGGTGAACCTCAGCACGGGCGGCATCGCCTGGAACGTCCCGCTGGGAACCATGGGGGGCAATCCGGGATCGCTGAACCTCGGCGGGCCGATCGTTACCGCCGGGGGAATTGTCTTCATCGGCGCGACGCTCGAGCACGCGATTCGCGCCTTCGACGTCGAGACGGGCCGCGAGCTGTGGAAGGCGGACTTGCCCGCGGGTGCGCGTGCCACACCGATGACCTACCAGGCTGGCGGGAGGCAGTTCGTCGTCATCGCGGCGGGCGGCGGTGGTCCGTTCGGCGCGGGCGACGCCATCATCGCGTTTGCACTTCCGAAGTGAGTAGCCTAACCTAGAGCGTGCCCCCCCCCCAGCCGATCATTGTCGATACAGACCCAGGGATCGACGACTGTCTCGCGATTCTCCTGGCCCTCAATTCTCCCGAGCTGGAAGTGCGCGGCATCTCGATCTCGTACGGCAACACCGTGGTCGAGAACGCCTACCGCAACGCCGTCGAAATCATTCGCAAAGTGAAGCACGCCGTGCGCGTTCCGCTCGGCATCGGCGCCCGCCGGCCGCTGAAACGCCAGCTCCACGTGGCGGCCGACACGCATGGTCCATCGGGCCTGGGGTATGCCGACCTACCGCCCGCCGGCGTGATTCTCGATTACGTCCGGCCGCTCGAGCGCATGCTGGAGGCTCAGGGCCAGCCCGTCACCCTCGTCACGCTCGGCCCCGTCACCAGCCTGGCATTGGTGCTCCGCGCCAACCCGGCCCTCGTGCGGGAGAAAGTCAGCCGCCACGTCGCGATGATCGGCTCGATCGAAGCCGTGGGCACGCAGACGCGGTTCTCCGAGTTCAACGCCTGGTGCGATCCGGAAGCGCTCGCGACCGTGCTCGCCGCCGAGATCCCGACCGAAATGGTCGGGCTCGACGTCACGCGCAAGATCGTGCTGAAGGCCAGCGAGATTGAGCGCCTCGCGAGCAGCTCACCCTGGCTGCACGACGCACTGCGATTCTATCTGGAGTTCCACCGCAAACAGGAAGGACTCGACGGCGCGGTGATCAACGACGTCCTCGCGATCGCCTACCTGCTGCAACCCGATGTGCTCACGTTCAGCGACCTGCGACTCACCGTCGATCTGTCCGACGGGCAAAGCCGCGGCAGAACGAAGCTCGACCCGAAGGGGTCGTTCACGCGCGTCGCGGTTGAAGTGCATCCACAGCCGGTGCGGCGGTTGCTGTTCGACCGCGTGCTGCCGGCGGGAGCGCTCGTCGAGGAGGCGCTGGCGTGACGATTCCGCGAAAGGTTGCGGTGATCGGTGCCGGAGACATCGGCGTGGGTTGGGCGGCGTTGTGCGCCTCGGCCGGGTGGCCCGTCGCGATTTTCGACTTGAACCCGGCGACCATGGAACGCGCGTCGGTCGAAGTCGAGCGGCGCACGCGCGCGCTTGTGGCCCTCGATCGCGCGCCTGAGAGCATCGTCGAACGAGGCCTCACAGAGCTGGTTCGGACAGAATTTCTCTCCGAAGCAATTCAGGACGCCGACTGGATCATCGAGGCGATTCACGAAGACGTGCTGGCGAAGCAAAAGCTCCTCGCCGCCATTGAACCGCTCGCGGGTGACGACGCGCTCATCAGCTCCTCATCGAGCGGCCTCCCCCCGACGGAGATCTTCGGCAGGATGCGCCGGCTCGACCGCTGCCTCGTGACCCACCCGCTGAATCCACCGGAGCTCATTCCGATTGTCGAGGTCGTGCCGGAGGGTCGTACATCAGCCGCCAGCATGAATCGCGCAGTGGAGTATCTGCGCTCCCTGGGCCGCTTCCCGATCGTCCTCAAGAAGTCGATCCCGGGTTACGTCGTCGGACGCGTATCCGCTGCGGTATGGCGGGAATGCATCGACTTGGTCCTGCGCGGCGTGATCAGCGTGGACGATCTCGACCGCGCGGTGTCGCTCGGTCCGGCGATCGGCTGGGCCGCGGCCGGCCCCCACCTCACCTACCATTTGGCGGCGGGGGAGGGCGGCATCCGCAGCTTCACGCAGCACTTGCTGGCGAGCTTCGAGAGCTGGTGGCAGCAGCTCGCGCACTGGGCGCAGCTCGATCCCGAGCAGCAGCGGGCGCTGATACAGTCGATCGAACGGGCCTACAAAGGGAAGGTCGAGTTCCTGCGGGAGGCGCGAGATCGCCGTCTCAGCGCGATTCTCAAGGGCCTGGAGCAGGCGCGCGCACCATCAGGATCGGAATCCGGCTGACGTGTCGCAATGCTGTCGCGGTGGTGCCATGAACCACGTCGCTCAGCAAGGAGTGCCCATGGGTCGCCATCGCGATTAAGTCGACCCCCTCCCGCTCGGCCGTCGCCGCGATTTCCTTCGCCGGATCACCGGCTGCCAGTACCGCGTCCACGTCGATCCCCGCCTGCCGCAGCTCCTGCGACACCCGCTCCAGATAGGCACGGTCTTCCTTCATCTCCTGCGACTCGCGCAGGTTGAGCTGCTCCATGTTACGCGCCGCCCACCCATCCGCGACGTGCAACAGCAGCAGCTCGGCGCCGAGCAGCTTTGCCAGCTCGCGAACGTGCTTGAGAATGGCGGCGTCGGCCGGGCCGTTTTCGAGCGGCACGAGGATGCGCTTGTACATCAACCGACCCAGCCGGCGAAGACCCGCACCAGCAGGTACGCGTTCAGGGTCGCGATGAAGACCGCGACGATGTAGGCCAGGAGTTTTAGCCAGGTGGGATTCACAAACTCACCCATCTTCAGGCGGTCTGAAGTGAACATCACGAGCGGGAAGACGGCGAACGAGAGCTGCAGACTCAGGATCACCTGGCTGAGGATCAGGAGTTGGGCAGTGCCGTGCTCTCCGAAGAAAATAGCGGTCAGCGCCGCGGGCACAATCGCGATCAAGCGCGTGATCAGCCGTCTGAGCCAGGGCCGGATCCGGATGTTCAAGAATCCTTCCATCACGATCTGGCCCGCCAGCGTTCCAGTCAGGGTGGAGTTCTGACCCGATGCCAGCAGCGCGAAGGCGAACACCGCGCTCGCGCCGGTGACGCCGAGCAGCGGCGTCAGGAGGCGGTAGGCATCCTGGATCTCCGCGACGCCCGTTGCCCCCGCGCGATGGAACGTCGCCGCGGCGACGATGAGGATCGCCGCGTTGATGAAAAGCGCGAACGAGAGCGCGACCGTCGAATCGATGAACGCGAACTTCACCGCCTCCCGTTTCCCCGCGTCGGTTTCCTCGTAACTCCGAGTCTGCACGACCGACGAGTGGAGATAAAGGTTGTGCGGCATCACGGTGGCACCGAGGATGCCGATTGCGATGTACAGTTTGTCTGGGTCTTTGAGAATCGATGCGCTCGGGATGAATCCCGCGAACACCGCGCCGGTATCGGGCTTGGAGATGAGAATCTCGAACAGGAAGCAGCCGGCGATCGTCGCGATCAGCGCGATGACCAGCCCTTCCAGTAAGCGGAATCCCTTATGCTGCATGTAGAGCACGATCAACACGTCGAGCGACGTGATGACGATCCCCCACGCGAGCGGGATGCCGAACAGCAGGTTCAAGGCGATCGCCGAGCCGATGACTTCGGCGAGATCGCAGGCGGCGATCGCAATCTCGCAGATCACCCACAGAAAGAACGAGACTGGTTTCGAGTAGTGATCGCGGCACGCCTGTGCCAGATCGCGGCCGCTCACGATGCCGAGCTTCGCGGCAAGACCCTGTAGCAGAATCGCCATCAGATTGGACAGCAGGATGACGGTCAGCAGTGTGTAGCCGAAGCGCGCACCGCCCGCGAGATCGGTCGCCCAGTTGCCGGGATCCATGTACCCGACCGCGACGAGGTAGCCAGGCCCCGCGAACGCGAGCGCTTTCTTCCACCATGCGCCGGGTTTGACCGGCACGGTGCGGTACGCTTCGGCGAGACTCGGCGTCAGCCGCGGGTGTCGCCAGCCGGTATCGAGAACGCTATTCGCCATCGCTGGACCTGCAGAACAGCAACAACGCGAGCTCCTGGCCGACGACGCGCGTCGTGCCGTCGCCCAGCCTCACGATCGTGGGGCCGTTGAACGGCTGCCGGTCGATCACCGTGAGGCGCACGCCCGGCGTCAGCCCCTGCTCGGCGAGATAATGCAGGCGCGCCGGATGCTCGTCGCCGACTTCCTGCAGCACCAAGCTGCTGCCGACCTCGCTCTCGGCGAGTGGGACAAGCTCCGCTTCTTCGATCTCCCCCGCCGCCGTCGGAATCGGCGCCCCGTGAGGGTCGTAGCGAGGCTCGCCGAGCGCATCCGCCATCCGCTCGATCAATTTTTCGGACACGGCATGCTCCAAGCGCTCGGCTTCGACGTGCACGTCACCCCAGTCGTAACCGAGTTTGCTCGTGAGATACGATTCGAGAATGCGGTGCCGGCGGATCATCTGGAGTGCGGCGCGGCGGCCTTGCGGGGTGAGCTGCACGCCGCGATAAGGCACGTGCTCGATGAGTCCCGTTTCGGACAGCCGCTTCATCATGCCACTCACGGATGGAGGGGCGACGTCGAGCATCTCCGCGATGTCGCTGGTCGTCGCGAAACCGCCTTGACTGGTGAGGTGGAAAACGGACTTCAGGTAGTCTTCGACGGACCGCGTGAGGGATGGGGGCGGCTGCGGCGAACGAATCGTGTTCAAGGAGCTCTCCAGGTCAAAGCCCTGTCAACGAGACAGTGCATTAGCCTAGACTAAATTTCAACTATTGTCAAGCGAACATGTGGATTTTGTATACCTAAGAAACTAAGCTAATTAACGGTGTCAGAATGCGCTCGCTCATCCCCCAAATGGTATGATCGCCCAGCCTATATGCAGGAAGTACCCGTCGGGGGATGCCAGGATGATCGACGACGATCTCCCCGAGCACCCCCGAGGCCTGGAGAGCCCGGAAGGACACCCAGAAGGCGTCTTGGACCTCGGCACTGACCACAATACGTGGACGCGAGGTCAACGCGAGTACAAATGGTCGGACGACGACGGGCGGGAGAACGGGAGTCCGCGGGTACAGGTCGTCCAGGACGCCGAGGCGTTCGGCGCCCGACAGGTCGACGCCGACTTCTTCGCCCGTTTCGCGGATGGCCGTCGCCAGCAGGTCGACATCCCCGGGATCGCGCCGTCCGCCGGGGAATGCGATCTGCCCCGACCAGGTGTCACCGGCGCGCACGGCCCGGTGGATGAACAATGCTTCCAACCCTTCGTCACCGTCGTGCAGGATGACGGCGACCGCAGCGGCAATCATCCCCTTTTCGAACGGAATTTCAACGGGCCGGTAGTCGCGCAGCTTGCGACGCGCTGCTTCCAGCGTGGCAGTCACCCTGGCTCCCGACTCCTAACTCCCAGCTCCTAAGCCGACACCTCCTCGCCGCCGTCCACGTTGATCACGTTGCCGGTGATCCAGTCGGCGCCGGGGTGGGACAGCGCCACGATCGCGCCGCCGAGGTCGGCGGGTGTCGTGAGCCGGTGGTGCGGGTTTCGTTGTGTGGCGATCTCGACGAGCTTCTCGTTGCCGGGAATCTTGCGGAGCGCCGGCGTGTCGGTCACGCCGCCGCGCAGCGCGTTGACCGTGATCTCATAGGGCGCAAGCTCGAGCGCGAGCTGCCGGGTGTGGGATTCGAGTGCCGCTTTTGCTGCGGAGACCGCGCCGTAGGTGGCGAAGACGCGCGTCGAGCCCGATGACGTCATCGAAAAGATCCGGCCGCCCCTCCCCATGAGCCCCTGCTTCACGACGCCTTGCGCCCAGTACACGAGCGAGTGGGCCATCACGTCGAGCGTCATATCGATATTGGGTTTGTTCAGGACATCGACCCCGATGTAGGGCTTCAGCGTCCCGAACGCGAGCGAGTGCAGCAGCACGGCGATGTTCAACTGCTGCTTCGCCAGCTCGGCGAGGACCTCGTTCCGTTTTTCCTCGTCGGCCGCGTTGATGTTGAAGTACTGCGTCTTGCGGCCGAGTTGCTCGATGTCCTTGCGAATCTGGGCGACGTGCTCGAGGCCCGCCTTGCGGTCGAGGTGCACCCCGACGATGTCATAACCCGCCTGCGCGAGCGCGCGTGCAGCGCCCTCGCCGAAGCCGCTCGACGCTCCGAGGATGAGCGCCCATTTCGAAGCCTTCATTTGCGCGTGTGGGGTGTCGGTCATGGCGGTATAATAGCTTCCATCCGATGAGAAGCCACTTGTGGATGGGAATCGGCCTGATCGCCGGACTTCTGCTTGGCCTCTTCGCGGCCACGCTCGCGCAACACAACAACCCCGCGCTCGCGGCAGTGCTGTTCGGCATTCAGCCGGTTGGCATCATTTTCAAAAACCTGCTGTCCATGGTCGCGATTCCCCTGGTCGCGACCGCGCTCTTTGCGGGACTCGCCAAGCTCGGCGAGCTGCGCGCGCTCGGCCGCCTCGTCGTTCGCACTCTCGCGTTCTTCTGGGGCACGTCAGTCCTCGCGATCGCGCTGGGGTTCGCCATCGGCAGCGTCATGCTGCCCCAGGCCGCGGTATCGCCGGAAAAACAGGCGGTCCTGCAGGCCGCGGCCCTGCCGATCGAACGTCGTACGCCGCTCATCAACCTGGCCGACGCCGCGACCGACGCGCTCATCCGGATCGTCCAATGGGTCCTCGTCATCGCGCCGATCGGCATCTTTGCACTCGTGGCGCCGACCGCGGCCCAGTACGGCTGGGACGTCGTGCGCGCGATGCTCTGGTTCATCGCCGCGGTGGTCATCGGCGTTCTCGTGTTCATCGCCGTCGTATACCTGCCGAGTGCGGCGCTCATTGCTCGCGTTTCTCCGCTGCGTTTTCTGCGCGCGGCGTACCCGTCCATGTTCATGGGGTTCTCGGCAACGACGTCGATGGCCGCCCTGCCCAACATGATCGACGCGGCGGATAAGGACCTGCACATCCCGCGGCCGGTGTCCGGTTTCGTGCTGCCGCTCGCAGCGAGCATCAATCGCGGCGGCAGCGCGCTGTTTCAGGCGATCGCGGTCCTCTTCATCGCCCGCTTGTATGGGATTCCGTTTGGCTTCGGACACATGCTGCAAGCGGGCATCGCGGTGTTTCTGGCGTCCCTGACCGTCGCCGCAGTGCCCTCGGGCGGCGTGATCAGCCTGTTCCCCGCATTCCAGGCGACCGGTCTGCCGATCGCCGGCCTCAGCATTCTGATGGGACTGGATCGCATCTCCGACATGTTTCGCACGATGACGAACGTCACCGGTCATCTGACGACCGCGGTGGTCGTGGCCCCGCGCGAACCCGCAAAATGAGTTGGCTGCTCGCGGCACCGTGGATCGTCGTCCTGTCCGCTCTCCTGTACCGATTCACGCGCCGCGAGCCCACGCTGCGCGCGTACGCGCCCCTCTCCGCCGGGCCCCTCGTATCCATCATCATCCCCGCGCGCAACGAGGCGCGCAACATCGAACGCTGTGTGCGATCTGTGCTGGCCACGCAGTACTCGCCCATAGAAGTGATCGTCGTGGATGACCGCTCGACCGACGACACAGCGGAGATCGTCGAGGCCGCAGCTGGAGGCCGCGTGCACCTGGTGCGCGGCGTCGAGCCGGCGGAGGGCTGGTTCGGCAAACAGTGGGCGATCGTGCAGGGGTACCGCGTCGCCAAGGGCGAGTTGCTGCTGTTTGCGGACGCCGACACCACGCACAGCCCCGAGTTGATCGGCCGGGCGGTGCGGGGGCTGCAGGCGGAGAACGTGGACCTGTTCTCGGTCCTGCCGCGCCAGGAGATGCGGAGTTTCTGGGAGCGCGTGATTCAGCCGCACGTCTTTCTCGCGCTCGAGAGTGGCCTCGGGAACCTGGCTCGCGTGAACCGCACGCGGGTCGAGTGGCACGCGATCGCTAACGGTCAGTTCATTCTGACGACGCGCGCTGCCTACGAGAGCGCCGGAACGCACGCCGCCGTTCGACACTCAGTGGTCGACGACCTGCTGCTCGCGCAGCGCTACGTGCGCGGCGGGAAGGACATCTTCCTCGTCTACGGCGAGGAATTCATGACGACGCGCATGTACGGCTCACTGCGCGAAATCATTGCGGGCTGGTCGAAGAACCTGGCGTCGGGCATCCCACTGATGACGCCGCCGCTCCGCCCGATCCGCGCCGTTGCTCCGTACGTCATGTGGTTGCCGGCACTCTTCTGGATTGGGCCGCCCGTCGCGTGGCTGGCGGGCTCGGATTTCGCCGCCATCGCGACCCTCGCCTCGCTCCTCACCTGGCTGGCGATCTACGGGACGTACCGCGCCCCGCTCTGGTACGCCGTCCTCTACCCGCTCGGCGCGACGCTGGTGGCGTTCATCATGCTGCGATCAGCCTGGGGAAGGGGAAGAATCGAATGGCGAGGGCGAATCTACAAAAGCGAGGCGTCCTAGCTGTTCGCAACTCCCCACGCGAGAACCAACCCGGCGACGACACTCCCCAGCGCGGCTCCCAGGTGGAGCGTCGTTGCCCATCTGCCGCTCCGCTCCGCCGCCAGCTTCACCACGATCGAGAGTGTCAGCGACACGCTCAACATCCCGATGATCGTGCCCACGCCGAACGCCGCGAAGTAGACGAGCCGCGACGTGGTGTCGGGCGCGGCCGCCACGAGGAGCGCGGCGATGGCTCCGCTCCCCGCCAGACCGTGCGCGATCCCGAAGCCCAGCGAACGCCGCGCGTCGACCACCGCGTGCGCATGACCATGCGCTGCATCGGTGCCGTGGCTGTGGAGATGAAAGTGCGGACCCGCGGCCGGGTGGGTGTGCACATGCATGTGCCACCGTCCGCGCACGTACCGCCAGATCACCAGGCTGCCGAGCAGCACCAGGAGTGCGGCGACGAGCAGCTCGGCGGCCGGCCAGAAACGGTCCGGCAGACTGATCCCGAGGGCGATGATCAGCAGGGCCACCGCGCCGACCGTCACCGTATGCCCCAACCCCCACACGAGCCCCAGCCGGGCGGCGCTCCAGAGCCGCGCGGAAGGCCGTGTGGCCAGGGTCGAGACGGCCGCAAGGTGGTCTGGCTCAAAGGCATGGCGGAATCCCAGCAGGCCACCGATGGCCAGAACCGCTACAATTGAGGGCGTCATTTTGGCGCTCCAAATCTAACCACAACCTTTTGGCCTGCTTGCATATCCAACCCCGTGCATGGCCCGACAGGTGCTCGAGGACACTCTGACTGCTGACTCGATTGCGGCCGACACGGCTCTCGCGGCAAGCGGGGACGCCAGTGCATTCGAGCGGCTGTACCGGACTCACGTTGCGCGGGTCCATACGCTGGTGCGCCGCATGCTCGACGCCGATGAGGCGGACGACGTCACGCAGGATGTGTTCATTCGCGCGTGGCAGAAGCTGTCGACGTTCCGCGGCGAGTCGGCATTCGGGACGTGGTTGCACCGGCTGGCGGTGAACGTGGTCCTGGCTCGCCGCAAGCGCGTCGGGATCGAGCGCGGCCGATTCATTACCCAGGAAGAGCCGCTCGATGGCGTGACGAGCAAGCCGGTGACGCCGGAGCTGTCGATGGATTTCGAGCAAGCCCTGGCGAGCCTTCCCGAGGGAGCACGGCGGGTGTTCGTGTTGCACGACGTGGAGGGGTATCGCCACGAGGAAATAGCGCGCATGCTCGGCGTCGTGCCGGGCACGTCAAAATCGCAGCTGCATCATGCGCGGATGGCGCTGCGGAGGCACTTGGA
>Ga0209238_1001020_pt1 | contig 10574 bp, 7 predicted proteins | sample GraSoi013_1_20cm_FD_185823 | JGI IMG/M metagenome (GOLD analysis project Ga0209238, IMG submission 185823) | Grasslands soil microbial communities from the Angelo Coastal Reserve, California, USA - Sample 10_02_2013_1_20cm (SPAdes) (version 2) | ecosystem: Environmental > Terrestrial > Soil >...
TCGCAACGAGACCGCCTCGCCCGGCACGGCGTTCCCCAAGGAATCCCGTACGGTGACCAGCAGCGAGATGGGTCCGCGCGCGCCGGCCCGCACCTCCACGTGGCCCGGCTGTACCGCGGCGACGACCGGCCCCGCGGGGCCGACCACCACCTCGAGCGGCGGTGTTCCCGGGATCGACGCGCCCGAGCCGGTGACGATCTCGAACGTGTACGTCGCGGGGACTCGACCGACCGGGAAGCGGAACACCGCGGTGCCGCTCGCGTCGGTGACGGCCTGGGCGTCCTGCGGCGGCCCGCCGGGAATGCCGGAGCTGCCACGCAGTATCAGCGGGACCCCCGCCTGCGGGGCATCACCCCGCCTCACCCGCACGCGCGCCACTGCGTCGCCCCCCACGGTGACGACCAGCCGGGCGGGCATCGGCGCGGCGGCGAGGGGGAGCGTGGCCGGGGCCCGGCGCTCCGCGGACGTCGCGCATCCGCCGATACTGTTGAGCACGTCCGAGTCGGCGCCGAAGTCGCGCAGATCCGCCCAATCCCGTGGCGTGGGTCGAAAGGCGACGCAGTTGCGCCGGATCAGGTCCGCGACCTCACGCCGGGAGATCAGCGGGTTGGAGAGGAGTCGGATCACATCCGTCTTACGCAGCGGCTGCGACCCCTGCGTCGTCGCCCGACACGGCAGAGCGCTCACGAGGAAGGCGAGCAAAGCGACGGCGCGCGTCACGGTCGGGTGCAGGCCGTGCGTTCGAACCGCCGCTCGACGCCGTCGACATCGGTATAAAGCGCCCGGTCCCGGGCCGTGCGGGCGGAATCGAGCGGCGTCCCGCTTTCCTTCCGCACGCTGTTGTAGGTCGTCCAGCGCTCTTCGACCAGGACGAGCCCGCGCCCCAGCTCGGGGCACTGCATCTGGCGGCTGGCGAACAGTCGCGCACGCAGGTCGAACGCGGCGATCGCCAGGGCGAGCGTGTCTGCGACCCGGTCCAGCCGCTCGAGCGGGGTCGCCGCCGCAGCCGTGAGCGAGCCCGCAGGTGCCGCGAGGGACGCGGGACTCGCGGGCGGGTCTACGGCCGAGTAGAGTCGGACCAGCACGGCGACGGCCAGGACGGCCACCGCAGCGTACGCGGCCCCCCGTGCGAGGCGCCCGATCCGCGCGGCGGACGCCCAGCGCCCACTGCCCTCATCGCCACCACGGAACTGGTCGGGCAGAAAGACCCACGGTTGCAACGACGACGACGCGCGTCGGAGCGCGGGGGGGGAACCGGGCGCCGCGGAGACCGCGGGAACGGGAAGGGGGGCGGGCGGCACGAGCGCCGTCTCCTCGGTGCGGTAGTTGTCCCACCGCAGCCGCGTAGGCTTGCTCCCATCGGGTCGGGAGGATGCCGGATCGACCAGCTCATAGAACGGCAGGCACTCCTGCGCCCAGCCGCTACTTGCGGAGCGACGCAATACCGCGCCCACGGTCGTGTCGCCCGAGCCCACCACGACAGCCAGCTGCCACGGTTGCACGAAAAACGCTCTGTGCGCATCCGCCTCTGCAGGCGACAGCGCGGCCTCCCCGCCGCCCCCTCGGTACCAGCCGACCAGCAGATCGCCGGATTTCCGTAACACGTCCTGCGCCACTACCCATCCCTGCACCAGCACCGTCTTGGCGTCGTCGTCCGGGCTCGCGGGGAGGCGTATGGTGGACTCGACGACGACATGCGACGCCCCGGTTTCCGGGGAGTCCACCACGTCTCCGATCAACAGCCCGAAGCACGCGGCGGTCGTCGCCGCGCAGTGATCGTGCACGGCGGCCAGCGCGCGCTGCGTGATGAAAACAGGGAAGAGCCCGGCGTCCTGCTCGGCCGCGCCCTCGATCGGCTTCCAGAGAATGGAAGCCGCAATCGGCATCGGTCGTTCGTCGGAGCCGGCCTCGGCGGGCTCGGCCCCGCCAGGGACGCGGAACCGCACCACCCTGCCCTGCACTCCGTTCTTCACTCGCTTCCACATGCGGCTACCCGAAGACCAGATCTTCAGTGTTGAAATACGCCTCTTCGGTCACCGCGTCAACCGGCCCGAGGCGAACGCCTGCATCATCCGATACCAGAACTCGAGCGCGTCGTAGAAGCTCTGTACGCCGACCCGCTCATCGCGGCCGTGCGCCCGCACGTCGTTCTGCTCTTCAAACACCGCCGAGACGCCGTAGGTCGGGATCCCGGCGTTGCGGAGTGCCAGCCCATCGGTCGCGCCCGCTTCCATGACCGGCACGACCGGGATGCCGGGGAACTGTTCGGCGACGAGCTGCTCGATCGGGCCCATGATCGAAGCCGTGAGCGGGGACGGCGGGCTCGGGGTCGGCGTGTTGGTCGCGCGCAGCGTGATGCGGTCGTCGGGGGCGAGGCGCCGCAGGGTCGCTTCGACATCCGAGGCGGGCTCCCCCGGCAGGATGCGGCAGTTGACCGTGAGCCGGGCGGACTGGGGCAGCGCGTTCTCGGCGTGGCCCGCCGCCATCATGGTGGCGACGCAGGTCGTGCGGAGCTTGGAGTTGTAGAATGGAACGGCCGACAGATGCGCGACGGCCGCGCTGTCCGGCGGATCCTTCAGGACGCCGCGCATGTCGTCGGCGAGGGACCCGGTCTCGAGCGCGGCCGAGCGCTCGAAGAACGTCCGGGACACCTCGTTCAGCTTGACTGGGAACTGATACTGCGCGAGGCGCTCCAGCACCGGTGCGAGCCGGTACACGGGATTGTCCGCGGGCCGCGGGAGGGAGCTGTGCCCGCCCTTGTCGGTGGCTTCGAGCACGTAGGTCGCATAGACCTTTTCGCTCGCCTGGACCACGAACATCACGCGGCGCCCGTCGCGCAACACTCCGCCGCCCGCGTCGGTGTTCAGGGCGAACTCCGCGTCGATCAGATCGCGATGTTTCGCCACCACCCACGCGATGCAGCTGCCCGCGGTCTCTTCATCCCCGTTGAGCATCAGGATCAGGTCGCGCCGCGGCTTGAACCCCGCCTGCTTGAGCCGAATGAAGTCGGCGACGAGCATCGCGGCTCCGGCCTTGTTGTCGGTGGTGCCGCGCCCGTAGAAGTAGCCGTCTTTCTCGAGCAAAGTGAACGGGTCGACGGACCAGTCCGCCCGCCGCGCGGGCACCACATCCAGATGCGCGAAGACGATGATCGGACGCCCCCCCCCGCCCGCGCCGGTGCCGCGGTAGCGGGCCACGAGGTTGCCGTGCTTCGCATCGGGGCCGAGCAGCACGCGCACATCGGCCGCCGGGAACCCGGCGGCGAGGAGCCGTTGCGCCATGGCGCGGGCGGCGCGCGGCGTGTTCCCCAGCGAGTCGGTGGTATTGATCTCGATCAGCTCGCGGAAGATGTCGCGCGCCGGCTGGCTGTCGGCGGGCGTGCGCCGCGATTGCGCGGCCGCCGGGCCGCGGACCGCTACCGCCGCCACGAGAAGCGCCCACAGCAGGACCCGCGGTGGATTCATCTGACCCTCGCGATCGCATCGATCTCCAGGCGCACCGCCTTCGGCAACGCCGCGGCCTGTATGGTGGAGCGAGCCGGCTTGTGCGTCGGGAAATACTTCGCGTACACCTCGTTCATCGCCGAAAAATCGGCCATGTCCACGAGATACACGGTCGTCTTCACGACCAGGTCGAATCCGGACCCCGCGGCTTTGAGGATCGCCCCGAGGTTCTTGAGCATCTGCTCGGCCTGCTCCGCCGTGGTCTTGCCCACGATGCCGCCGGTTTTGGGATCGAGCGCAATTTGCCCGGCCGTATACACCATGCCCTCGACCACCACCGCCTGGCTGTAGGGGCCAATTGCCGTCGGGGCGCCTTCCGTCACGACGATTCCCAGGGGCTTCGCTGCCATTAGAAGAGTCCCTCGATCGTTCCGTCCGGGTGCACGCGGATCCGTTCGGCCGCGGGTGTCTTCGACAACCCCGGCATGGTCATGATGTCGCCCGCCAGGGCCACGACGAACCCCGCGCCGGCCGAGGGCAGGATGTCCCGGACCTGAAGCGTGAATCCGCTCGGCGCACCCAGCTTGGTCGGGTCGTCCGAGAACGAGTATTGCGTCTTCGCCATGCACACCGGTGTCTCGCCCAGCCCCATCGCGGGCAGCTGCTCGAGCGCTCGCTCCGCGGCGGAAGCAAAGGCCACAGCCCCGGCCCCGTAGATCTCCTTCGCGATCGTCTCGATCTTCTCCCGGATCGGCCGTTTCTCGTCGTACAGAGGCTTGAACTTCGCCGAGCGAGCCTCCAATAGCTTGAGCACCGCTTCGGCCACCGCCACACCGCCCTCTCCGCCCTTCTCCCACACCTCGCACAGCTCGACGCCCACACCCTCCGCGGCGCACTCGGCCCGCACCGCGTCGAGCTCGGCTTCGCTGTCCGTGAGGAACCGATTGAGGGCCACGACCACCGGGACGCCGAATTTCTTCACGTTCCGGATGTGGCGGCGCACGTTCGCCGCGCCCCGCTTCACGGCGTCGACGTCGGCCTTGCCGAGCGCATCCTTCTTGACGCCGCCGTGCATCTTGAGCGCCCGCACCGTGGCGACCACGATCGCGGCCTCGGGGACGAGGCCGGCCATGCGGCACTTGATGTCGAAGAACTTTTCGGCGCCCAAGTCGGCGCCGAAGCCCGCCTCGGTGAGCACCACGTCGCACAGCGTGAGGGCGAGCCTGGTCGCCACCACCGAGTTGCAGCCGTGGGCGATGTTCCCGAACGGCCCGCAGTGGATGAACGCCGGTCCGCCTTCGAGCGTTTGCACCAGGTTGGGATTGATCGCGTCCTTGAGCAGCAGCGTCATGGCCCCCTGGGCCTTCAGGTCGCTCGCGCGCACCGGCTGCTTGTCGGACGTGAGCCCCACGATGATACGCGCGAGACGCTGCTCCAGGTCCTCGATCCCCGTCGCCAGCGCCATGATGGCCATGATCTCCGAGCCCGGGATGATCACGAACCGCTCCTCGCGGGCGGGGCCGGCGTTCAGCCCTCCGAGCCCCACGATGACGTTGCGCAGGGCGCGGTCGTTCATGTCGATCGTGCGGGGCCAGGTGATGCGGCGGGTGTCGAGACCGAGCGCGTTGCCGTGATGCAGATGCGCATCCAACATCGCCGACAGCAGGTTGTGGGCGCTGGCGATCGCGTGGAAGTCGCCCGTGAAGTGCAGGTTGATGTCTTCCATCGGGACGACCTGGGCGTACCCGCCGCCGGCGGCTCCTCCCTTCACGCCGAAGACCGGTCCGAGCGACGGCTCGCGGATGCAGAGCGCGGCGTTCTTCCCGATCTTTCGGAGCGCCTGCGTCACCCCGACCGTCACCGTGGACTTCCCTTCGCCCGCGGGCGTGGGGTTGATCCCGGTGACCAGCACCAGTCGTCCTGTTGGCTTGCGGCGCGCCACGGCGGAGAGCCGCACCTTCGCCTTGTACTTGCCGTACAGCTCGATCTCCTCGTCGTCGAGCCCCAGCTCGGCGGCGATGTCGGCGACCGGGCGCAGCTCGGCCGCCTGAGCGATCGCGATGTCGGTGGGTACCTTGGCCGTCGTGGTCACGGATGCTCTCGGCTAGAGGGTCGTCGCGAGCCGCGCTCCGAAGAGCCGGCGCGCGTTGTCCGTGGTGCGTTGGCCGATGGCTTCGACCGACTCTCCCCGGGCGCGCGCGGCGGCCTCGGCCACGGCCCGCACGAAGGCCGGCTCGTTGCGCTTCCCACGATGGGGCACGGGAGCAAGATACGGGCCGTCCGTCTCGACCAGCAGACGGTCGGGCGGGCAGGCGGTGAGACGGTCGGTCATCGTCCAGTTCTTGAAAGTGATCATGCCGCTGAAGGAAAAGTACGCCGCGATCGCCATCCCCGCCGCGAACACCCCAGGCCCCGAGCTGAACGAGTGCAGCACGACCGGCGTATCCGCCCCCCGGAGCATCGCCGCTACGTCGTCGTCGGCCTCGCGGGCGTGCACGACGACCGGCTTCCGAACCTCGCGGGCGAGCGTGAGCTGAGCCTCGAAGGCGCGACGTTGCGCGTCCCGCGGCGAGTGGTCGTAATGGTAATCGAGCCCGGTTTCCCCGAGCGCCACCACTTCGGGTAGGGCGAGCAGGTCTCTCAGGCGGGCGGCGGCCGCGGCCGACCAGTGCCGCGCCTCATGGGGGTGGATGCCGGCCGTGGCGGAAAGGCCGGCGTGAGCCTGGGCGAGGGCTACCGCGCGCTCGCTCTCCGGTAGGCTGGCGCCGACGACTACGACGTGCCCCACGCCGGCCTCCCGCGCGCGCGCGAGGACGGCCTCGCGGTCGGGGTCGAACGCCGCATCGCCCAGATGGCAGTGGGCGTCGACCAGCCCCGTCACACGGCCGCTTTGGAGCGGACCCCGGAGCCGCCCCCGCCCCCAGGTGCCGCGGGAGGCGGGTTGAGCGGGACGGAACCTGGGGGCCGGAGCGCCCGGGCGCCACGCGCGTCCTCGCCCGGCCAGCGCTTCTCGATGTACATCAGGAGCGGAGCCGCGATGTAGATCGACGAGAACGTGCCCGTGAAGATCGCGAAGGTCATCACCAGCGCGAACGGCCGCAGCACCTCGCCCGCGAGCAGCACGAGCGCGATGGTGGTCGCCATGGTGGTTCCGTGCGTCAGCACCGAGCGCGGCAGCGTTTCGTTGATCGAGAGGTTCAGGATCTCGTACAGGTTCTGGCGCCGGAACTTGTGCAGGTTCTCGCGAACGCGGTCGAAGATGATGATCGTGTCGTTGAGCGAGTAGCCGACCATGGTCAGGACCGCGCCCACGACCACGAGACTCACCTCGAGGTCGAGATAGCGGATGAACGCGATCGTGGTGAGGATGTCGTGGAACGTCGCGAGCACGGCGGCGAGCCCGAAGCGCCACTCGAAGCGGAACGCGAGGTAGAACAGGGTGACGATGAACGAGAAAAAGATCGCCAGGAAGGCCTTGCCTTGGAGCTCGCGGCCCACCTTCGGCCCGACCGCCTCGGTGCGGACGATGGTGTAGTGCTCGGGCCCGGATCCCAGACCCCGTGCCAGCGCCGAGTCCACTGCGGCGGCCGTCGCCTCTGTCGACCCCTCGGCGACACCTACTTTGGCGATACGCGCCTGGATCTTGTATTCGGTGGGTCCGCCGAACTGCTGGATCTCCGCGTCGCGAATCCCCGCCGCGTCGAGGGCGCTTCGGATCCGCTCGGTGCCGACTGCTTCCTTCGTTTGCACTTGAATGAGCGTGCCGCCGGTGAACTCGATCGAGTAATTCAGCCCATGCACCAGGAACAGCGCGAATCCGGGGATGATGATCGCCGCGGTGAGCCCGTAGGCCCAGCGGCGCCACTTGATGAAGTCGTAATTGGCGTTGGCGAAGAGTCGGATCATCTCAGACGCTCAGGGTGGCCATGTCCGGCCGGCGGTCGAGCCAGATCATGTAGAAGGTCCGGACCACGAACACGGCGGTGACAAACGACGCGAGGATCCCGATGATCAGCGTGATGGCGAAGCCCTGCACCGGCCCGGTCCCGACGAGCCACAGGATGAACGCCGTCAGGAGGGTGCTCACGTTCGAGTCGATGATGGCGCTCATGGCGTGCTTGAAGCCCTCGTCCACCGCAGTGCGCACCAGCTTCCCGTGCTGTAACTCCTCGCGGATGCGCTCGAAGATCAGCACGTTCGCGTCCACCGCTATGCCGACCGACAGGACCAGGCCGGCGAGCCCGGGCAGGGTGAGCGTGAACCCGAAGCCCGCCAGCCCCCCGAGCGTGAAGACCACGTACAAGACCAGCGCCGCCACGGCCAAGAGGCCCGAGACCCGGTAGTAGACCACCATGATCAGGACGACGAGGGCGACCCCGACGATCCCCGCATGGATGCCGTCCCGGATCGAGTCCTGGCCGAGCGACGGTCCGATGGTACGCTCTTCGATGATCGTGAGGGGAGCGGGGAGCGCGCCGGCCTTCAGCACCAGCGCCAGGTCCTGGGCGTCCTGCAACGGCTTCGCCCCCAGCTCGATCTGCCCGCGCTGGCCGATCTGGCTCTTGATGACGGGGGGCTGGCCCTGCACCCGACCGTCGAGGATGATCGCCATGTAGTCGTTGACGTGACGGCCGGTTTCGCGCTCGAAGATCCGCCCGCCGGCCCGCGACAGCGTGAAGTTCACCACCGACTGGTTCGTGAGCGGGTCCCGCGTGGCTTTCGCGTCCTGGAGGTACTCACCCGTGATGATCGGCCGGTCCTCCCCGGCGTACAAGGTCCGGTAGCTGCGGCCGGCGCGCGACAACACTTCCGTGCCCCACCTGAGCTCTAGCCCTCGCGGGACGAGCCGCTGCACGTCGGGCCGCGCCAGCAGACTCTCGGCCACCGGCACCTGCTCTTCCGGCACGAGATACTCACCGGGCAGTTGGCCCTGGAACAGGAGCGACGAGAGGGGGCCCGGAGCGTTCAGGTCGGTCGTGTCCTTCGCTGCCGCTTTGCCTTTCTGCGCCTTGCCCTTCGCCTTCGCGGTGTCCGTCCCGAACAGCTGCGTGACGCTGGCGGCGGCCGCCCCCTGGCCGGGCGCCCGCACCCCGGCCCGCCGCAGCGCCTTGTCGATCTCGGGCAGCGCGTCGCGGAACAGGTTCTTCATGTCGGTGATGCGAAACTCGAGAAAGGCCGTGCGCTGGATGATGCTCTTGGCTCGGGCCGGGTCCTTTTCGCCCGCCAGCTCGACGATGAGGCGGCAGCGTCCCTGGATCTGCACGACGGGCTCGGTCGTGCCGAACTCGTCGATCCGCGTGCGTACCACCTTCTCGGCGAGCTGGATGGCGGTGGCACAGTCGGGCACGGGACCCTTCGACTGGTCCACTTCGAGCGCCAGATGAATCCCGCCTTGCAGATCGAGCCCGAGATTGATGGGGACGCGCCGGATCGTGGTGTCCTTCATGCGCCCGGTCGTCGCGTCGCGCACCCGCTGTGTGACGTTGGTGGGAATCAGCTGCCACACCGCGATCGCCAGGAGTATGCCGATGGCGATCAGTCGTGAGCGGATCGTACGCATAGGAGTCTCTACCCCTTGAGGACCGCGCGCGCCGCGATCGCGTCGCGCTCGATCTGGTCCACCAGCGCCTGACGCGACGGGAAGGTCTGGGTATCCCGCAGCCGGCGCGCCCACGCCACCGTCACCGTCGCACCGTACACATCACCGGTGAAATCGAACAAATGAATCTCGAGGCCGCGCGCGTGCACGCCGAACGTGGGGCGCGGGCCCTGGTTCATCATGCCATCGTACCGCCTGCCATCGATCTCGACCCGCACGGCATATACGCCATCCGGTGGCAGCAGCTTGCGCGGATCGGGCGACGTGAGGTTGATCGTCGGCACCCCGATCGTCCGTCCCCGCCCCGCGCCCCGCTCCACCACGGCCCGCAGGCTGTACCGGCGACCCAGCCCGCGCTCGGCCGACGCCAGGTCGCCGTGCGCCACGGCGGTCCGGATGAGCGACGACGAGATCGCCTGCCCGTCGTCCGTCACGGCCGGGACGACGTCCATCGCAAACCCGTCCTCGCGCGCCAGCCGCCGCACCATCTCTACGTCGCCCGCGCGCCCGCGCCCGAACCCATGGTCGTACCCCAGAACCAGCTCCTGCATCCCGAAGCGCGTCCGCAGCACGTCGCGCACGAACTCCTCGGGAGCGAGCCGCGCCAGCTCCGGCGTGAACGCCACCACCTCGACCCGCTCGATGCCGAGCGCCGCCGCCAGCACCCGCTTCTCGTCGGACAGCGTGAGCAGCCGAGGCGCGGCGCTCGGGTTCACGACCTCGAGCGGGTGCGGGTCGAACGTCACGAGCAGGCTCGTGCGCCGCCCCGCCTGCTCTGCGCGCCGCACGACCTCGCGCAGCACCGCCTGGTGTCCGCGGTGGATCCCGTCGAACGTCCCGACGGTCGCGACCGTGGCGACTCCGCTCCCCGTCATTGCTCCACCACGACGACGCGGGGCTTGAGCACGTCGTCTACGCGCTCGGCCACGGCGACGAGAGCCCCGTTCGCAAACAAGGCTACCCATCCCGCATCCCGCAGCTCGCTTCCCGCCGGTACCGGACGTCCGTGCACCACCGCAGCACGACCGGCATCGTCCAGCTCCCGCGCCGGCAGCTCGCGGACGAGCTCCGCAGGATCGCGCAGCGCGTGCGCCGCCACGGCATCGGGCGCCACGGCGTCCGCCAGCCGGAACGGCCCGACCCGCGTCCGCCTGAGGCTCGCGAGATGCGCCCCGCAACCCAGCGCTTCCCCGACGTCGCGAGCCAGGCTGCGCAGGTACGTCCCGCCACTCACCGTGGCGCGGAAGCCCACGTCGGGCGGGGCGAAGGTCTCGAGCTCGAGCTCCGTCACTTCTACCCGTCGGGGCCGCAACACCACGCCCTCGCCGCGGCGAGCCCGCCGGTAGGCTCGCTCGCCGGCCACCTTCACCGCCGAGTACGCGGGCGGCCGCTGGTCGTACGCCCCGCGGAACCCGGCCAGCGCCTCCTCCACTCGCCCCCGGTCCACGCCACGCCACGCCTCCGAGGTGGCCACCGTGGCGCCGGTCGTATCGTCGGTGGCGGTGGTCGTGCCCAGGCGGATCATGCCGTCG
>Ga0209238_1001021_pt1 | contig 10570 bp, 8 predicted proteins | sample GraSoi013_1_20cm_FD_185823 | JGI IMG/M metagenome (GOLD analysis project Ga0209238, IMG submission 185823) | Grasslands soil microbial communities from the Angelo Coastal Reserve, California, USA - Sample 10_02_2013_1_20cm (SPAdes) (version 2) | ecosystem: Environmental > Terrestrial > Soil >...
CAGGATCAGATAGAACTCGTAATCCGGGAATCTCGCCCGACGGAACTTCCATGCCGCGTCGAATTGTTTCAGGGGAGGTCGTCGCCGCAAAGGCCCCAGGTTGATCACATTGACATCCGTGAATCCTGTCCGGGCCGAGAGCGTGGGATCCGCGTTCGTCGTTAGGAGGTCTGCGTCGAAGTGTTTGGCAAGGGTTAGGGCCACGCGTTCACCACCCCCGATCGTCTCCAGGAAATCGTAGAACACGGCGAGTCTCACGCTCGACCTCCGACTCCATTACGGCTGGCAGGAGAACCTCGCGCGGGTAGGCAACTCGCACCCCATCATGCAAGGACCGCATCCCGGAACGAAGTGTGATACCGGCGGAGCCATTCTCCGACGGTCGCAGGGCTCACGCGCGAGGCGTCCGCCCGGGCCCGTCGCTTCGCGAGCGCGCGGGGGATGCCGGCGTACGCGTCCACGCGGGCCCGCGCCTGTTCCGTTGGTCCATGGAATCGATCCTGCGACGTTTCGCGCCGAATTCCAGGGGACCGTCAAGACCACGTATCGCCACGGGTAGTTTTGAACGAGGTTCCAGATTCGGTTGCGTTCGCAGAGGTACGTCTTGAGCGGGCTTCCCCGGCGATGGGAAGCAGAAAACTTGTGATAGACGACCGATCGCGAAGCGTAGGCGGCTTGCCAGCCCGCCATTCGGGCCCTCCAAGCGAGATCGACATCCTCGTAATAGGCGACGAACTCTTCGTCGAGCAAGCCAATTTTGTCGATCAAGTCGCGTCGGTATAGGGCGGCGCCAGCCGTCGGACCGAACACGTCCTCGGAGCGATCGTACTGGCCGTGGTCGAACTCGCTCCAGCCGCGGTCCAGCGCGCTTCCGTCGGGGGCGATCGTGAGTCCGGTCGAGTTGATCCTTTGCGGGTGATCCATCATCAGGAGCTTTGACGCGACCATGCCCGCATCGGCCGCGACTCGCATCAATTCCGCCATCCATTCCGGATCGACTCGGGTATCGTTGTTCAGGGTGAGAATGTGGGTGCATTCCGGATCCTTGAGCGCCTCACGAACGCCAACGTTCGTTCCCTTTGCGAAGTGGAGGTTCTCGGGCAGAGAGACCAGCTTCACCTCGGGGAATTCGTCGCCGATGATTTCCCGCGATCCGTCGGTGCTGCAGTTGTCGACGACAAGGAGACGGAATCGGGGATACGTCTGGTGCAGCACGGCCTTCAGACAGTCGCGGATGAAGTCCTTCCCGTTCCAGTTCAGGACGACGACATACGCCAGGTCAGGCATCCGCGGGCGGGTAGGCAGCGGCCCGATTAGTATCTGACGGGAATCGGTGAATCGTATGTCGATTCCGGGGCCGCGCTGGAGACAGATGACTGGCCCCACGACGAATCGTTCACGAACCCTTCATCGACGCCTCGATGAGGGCTCGCATCCGATCCACGAACAGGGCCGAGTCAAAGGATCGCGCCCGCTTCTCGCATGCTCCGCGCTTTCGTCCCAACAAGTCCGGCGTCCCGCGGGCGATCGCTTCTGCGAGCGCTTCGGCCGTCGGTGGAACCAGCCATCCGGTCTCTCCATCGACGATCGATTCTCGGTAGCCGCCATCGTCCACGGCAATGACCACTTTTCCGGAGGACATCGCCTCCAAGGGAGCAAGTCCAAAGTCTTCGTCGCGCGAAGTCGCGACGAGCCCTCGGCATGTGGCGTATAGCTCGCGCAATCTCGTTTCGGGGATTTCGCCGAGGAACTCGACATTCGCGGGTGGATTCAGCGACCGGATGAATCGTTCCGCCGAGACCCCGAGCTGCGGTCCTCCGACGACGAGAAGCCTTTCGTGCGGAACGCGCCGAAAGGTCTCTACCAACAGGTCCACTCCCTTCTCGTGGGAAAGGCGGCTCACCGCGAGCCACGCGTCTCCCACTCGCTCGAATCGATAGGAGGCGACCTCAACGGGAGGGTAGACGACGTCCGCGGTGCGAGACAAGAACCGTTCGATCCGTCCTGCCACGTTGCGGCTGTTCGCTACGATCTTCTGTACGCCTTGGACGGCTCGTTCATACTTCGGGCGGGTCCTCCGAATCCAGCGTTGCGCCACGAACCGGCCCACGCGAGGAAGCGTTGCCAGGAAGGAATCATGGAAATCATAAAAGACGCGAACGGGAGTGTGGCAGTACCAGAGGTTCGGTCGGAATCGAGGGGCGGCAAAGACGGACCAGTTGCCGGAGAACACATAGACGTCGTGGTCCGGGATCGTCGCGGACGCGAAGGCCCGTGCCTGTCGCTCCTGTCGCAGCGGCGGTCGCGAAGGGACGCGGGCGATTTCATGGATTCGGACACCGGGCATTCCCACTCGGGAAGGGAGCGACGGATCGAGGTCGGTCACGTAGAGGTCGGCATCGAACGCGGAGGCCAGGGTCAACGCGACCCGTTCCCCCCCGCCGATGAAGCGCAGATGGTCGTGGAGGACCGCGACCCGCATCGGCCCGCGGATGCGGTCATCGCGCATAAACGCACGCGACTCAACAGGTCGTCGGGAGGCATCCCCATGCGATCCAGTACACGCGGGCGTATCCGTTGTCGAAGACCTTCAAAAAGGGCGAGGCGTCGAACTTCGCGACCACCGCCGGGTCCATCGGGGTCGCGGCCTCCCAGGGTGTAAGACGCACCCCCGCCTCCATGTCTTGGTCAATCCATACGTACGTGCCGTCCCTTTGACCGGACGGAGAATCGATCCTCGAGAGGCCAGCGTACGGGTCGTTCAGGGAGGCGGGAAAGAACGGGGTCCGCGTTCGATCCCACGTCGCGTCCAGTCCGCCGAACCCGAAGACCGTCGTGGAGCCGTGATGGTCCGACACAACGAGCCCGCTCGCATGATCCCGGGCCCAATACGCGGGATCTAGGGCCGCGGGGATCGTCCCCTCCCGCCAACCGGCGAGCGTGGAGGGCGGCGGGACGCCCGTGAACGCATTCGCCACGAAGACGAGGCCGATGGCTATGCCCGCGGCGGCTCGGACCCGTCCTCGGACTGGCCCCAAATCCAGGAGGCGAACAAAGCCGACACCCGAGAGAATGGCGAACGGCACGACGAGGTACTCCATGTGCCGATAGGGAATGAGGACGCGTGGCGCGACGACAATCCCCACGATCGCGGATCCGAGGAGGACGATCAGCCAGGCGTTCACCGGCAATCCATCCCTGTCGAAGTCGAGGAACTTGCGGCCCGGCGCGGAAAACGAAATGAGGAGCACGAGCGGGACGAAATAGAGGAGGCCCTCTGGAGAGACTCGGAACGTCGTCCCGGGGACGCCGAAGAGGACCGACACGAGCCCGAGAATCAGGATGGCTCCGACCGCGGAGGCGTATGCGGTTCCACGATAGCGAAGCCCCGGATACCTGGGCCGGTACCGCCATCCGATTCGGGTCCGCGCATAGATGATCGCCCCGAGGGAAACGAGTCCCAGCCCGAACAGGACGAGGACCGCCCACCACGGCCGGATGTCCACGTCGGTGAGGATGAACTCTCGGAAGGTCGTCGCGTAGACGAGCCAGTACACGAACGTCCCGGCGAGGAGGAGACTCGCATACGCGACCTCTCGTTTCGACCCGGCCGTCCATCGCCATGGGCGAGCGAGCCCCTGAACGATGATCGTACCGAGGACCATGAGGAGGTAGAAGTAGAGGGACAGATGGTGCGTCGCGATCAGCGTCCCCGAGACGAGGACGAGCGGGACCATGGCCGCCCGATCGGTTCGAAGGCGGAGAAAGAGGAGGAGGCCCGTGAGCGCGAACAGATTTCCGACGGTCGCGGGGGCCGGGTGCGCGGTCGTATATGCGTGGGGTATCGCGCCGACCAGGAGGGCGGCCGCGAAGAGGGCGACACGGTCCTCGCCCGTGACACGCCGTGCGATCAAGAAGATCGGGACGACGGACAGAGCGCCCAAGATCGGCACGAGGAGGTTCAGCACGGTCGTAAGGTCGAGGCCGGAGAGATGGACCAGCCCTCCCTGCAGGAAGAAGATGCCCGGGAAATACGGATACGTGACGCCCCATCCGCCGTACATCGTCGAGACGTGGCCGGTCCGGGCAAGATCTCGGAGGATCGCGAAGTATTCGCCCGTGTCCGAACCCCAATAGAGGAACGACCATAGAGGGGAGAGTCGGACCGCGATCGAACCGAGGACCAGGGCCGTGAGACCGAAGGCCGTCGACTTCCTCATTCATCGGCAAACCGACGCGCGTTACTAAAGGGTTATCCGCGCATCGTCGCATCGACGCGGGCGCACTGACACAAACTATTTGCCCGCGGCCTTTCTGTCCCGCCCGATGGCGCGCCGTTGTCCGGAATGTTATGCGGAGTTGCCGGACGACGCTATCTGGGTGTGCCCCACCTGTGGCTACACTCTCCGCATGCCGGGTTCCGCAAAGGCGGGGATCGTGTTCATGCTCCTTGGGCTAGCCCTCCTCGGCGTGTTCGTCTATGGGCCGGAAAATCTCGGATTGAACTCGGGCGTGATGCCGACGGAGCTCGCGAACCTCACGATTGCGAACTTCCCCCTCCTCGTCGTCGGCGCCTTCGCCCTCGGGGCATTCCTCGCGGCTGCGGCGGCACTCAAGATCCGGAGCGAGCAGGCGCGCGTCGCGGCGGCCTAAAAGAAGTCGTCGAGCTTCAGGTCCTGCGTCCGGTCGTTCGTGAAGAGCGACGTGATCGCTTCCTCAATCAAGTCGATCCGCTGCCGGAGGTAGTTCGATACCTCGAACTGCTGGCTGATCCGCTTCGAGATCTCGAGGTACTTCTTCACCGAACTCTCGTGAACGGTGAGCGTCAAGTTGCCGCTGCATTCGAGACACCGTCCCCGGAGCGGGATCCGACGGTACTTCGCCCCGCATTTCGTGCAGCGCACGGACTGGCTGGAGAACGCCTTCAGGTTCCCGATCAGGTCGGGAAGGAAATGATGGACGACGATGCGGGCCACGACGTCGTTCGGATCCACAGCGCGGATCCGCAGCGCGAGGTCGAGCTGTTTGTCGATCTTCTCCGCCATGGATCCCTCCCCATACGCGGAGGCGAGGGGCCCCTGGGCCACCCCAGAGGTCTCGTGTGTGTACGCGAATCCCTCGTACTGGAGCACGCTTCCGATCCGCTTCCCGACCGTATCGATCTGGGCCTCGACCTCCTTCGGGTGGGCGAACCGTTCCGCGGCTTCGAACAGCTCTAGCGGATACCCGGCCGGCAGGTCGAGGTTGTGGGCCTCCTTGTCGATCTCGTTCGGATCGATCCGCGTCGTCAGGACGAGCGGCGCATCCATGAGGCCGCCTCGCTTGTCCGGAAGGAACGACCGGGAAAAGTTGATCAGGCAATCCAGGAGCAAGATGAGCGAATCCTCGTCGCCGTCGCAGTTCCGGCGGCGGGCCGCGATCAGATAGGGATGGGCGAACCACGCCTTGGCATCCGTGAACCCGACGATCCGCGCGAGGACCCCGCCGCTCGTGTGAGGGGCGAGGGTCACGACGAGGTGGCCCAAGAGGTCCTTTGGCGTCTTCGCGTCGTAGAAGCGGCCGAGGCCATAGAGGCGTTCCAGGAGATCGTCGACGAACGCCGCCACGCGGACCAGGTATTCTCCCCCGGAGCGGGCGACGAGGACGTCCTGGGGCCGCAACTCAAGGACCTGATCCTCTCGCTCGAGCGGACTTCCCGTCATATCCCGCGCGTATCCGAGACGCCGCGCCTCGTCCACGGAAATGCCGGCTTCGGTCGGAGTGAAGTGCGTGAGCGGGAGGTTCGTCATATCGAACCGGGTCGTGCCGTCCTTGAACACGTAGATCTCGTGCTTCGCGCGAAGGATGCCTTTCTCGATCGGTTCCGGCGTCTTGTTCTTCGAGATCATGCCCTGGACCGCCTTGATCTCGGACGGTTTCGGTTCGCCGAGTCGTTCCAAGGCGGTCCGCAACACTTCGGCGAGCGGGACGCGCTGCCGAGCGGGTCCGTTGCGCGCCGTCGTGTGTCCGCCGCACGAACACTTCGGTAGGAACCACCGCTTCCCGCACGCGGAACAGATCCGAAGGCCGACCTCCACTTCGATGGTCTCCTTGGAAGCCGCTTCGAGGAGCAGCCGCTGGGCCCCGCCCTCGTGTCCGATCGGGAAGAGCGAATGCGGCGCAGGCTGCATCTTCCGGGGCGCGGCCTTCTCGGGACGAGCCATCCGGGCGCCGATCCGGGTGGGGCCGCGGGCTTTCACGAGGAAGCCGGCAAGGGCCGTCGCGAACGCGAGAGGGTCCGTCGTCTCGGGCCGCGGCGCGAGTACCAGGTTCGACTGGTCAACGGCGATCCCCAGGGTGGCCATGATCACATCCGTATGCCGTTCGACGACCAAGTCGCTCCCGCGGATCGCATAGAGGACGCCCAGCCGGACGAACCACTCTCGAAATTCCTCGTCGGCGGGTACGACGAGCCGACCTTCGGTGAGGCGTCCTTCGTCGCCAATGCGTTCGCGGAGGAGCTGCAGATCCTCGACGGCGAAGTCATGGAAGAACAGATTGTGTCGAGGGTGAAGAGGCACGCCGCATTCCCGGGACCACGCGAGGGCTTGGGATGCCGTCGCCGTTTCCCATCCGGCCGGCAACTGTCCCAGAGCTTTCTTCAGCAGGAGGCCGTACCACTCCGGCGAAAACGCGCCGGGCATCAAGACGTGATTGTTCTCGAGGAATTCTCCGAAGGGGATGAGAATCTCGCCGAGATCCGCGATGATGCGGACATGTCCGGCGAGCCGCTTTGCGGCCGCCGCGTCCGGCACCTCGACGAAGTCTCCCGTGTCCAGGACGACGAGCGGCCCTTCGATCGTGTCGCAGGGCGTGACCGCGCCCGCCTTTCCGGGACGTTCCGTCTTGATTTGAGTACCGACCGCGATGAAATCGTCGAGGATGTGCATCGTCGCGGGATGCATAGCCACGGCAGCGAGACCCGTGGCCCGGGTGCGGCCGTACCGGAGGCGAAGGCCGCCGGCCCGGCTCGGATGGCAGAGGACGGGCCGCCCGGCCACAATGTTCTGGATGAACACCTCGCTCGGCTCGACGCCGGAGTCCTCGGTGATGTCGTCGGGTCCCGCGTTCTTCTTCTCCATGTAGGCATCGATGAACTCCCAACCGTCAATCCGCAACTTTCGCACATGTTTCTGGATCTTCGGGGCCTTGAGGCACATCCCGTCCGCGATGACGAGGCACGCGCCGCCGCGAATCCGGTTCGTCTCGATTCGGGGCAGGTCTCGGAAGCCGCTGATCTCCGCGTCCTCCGTCCCCTCGCCGTTGATCGCCACGGGGCAGTTCGAGACGATGAGCGAGATCTCCTCGTCGGAGGGGGTGTATTGGAGGTGTTGGACCTGCTTGTACAGGGGGATTTCTTCCTTGAAGCGCTCGACCTCTTCCCGCGCCGGTTGGTACCGGCCGATGCCGAGTTCTCGCCGGACGACGTCCGCGATGAGGACGCTCAGGGCCTGTCCGGTCCCGCCGGCCGAGCGAATCGGTCCTGCGTAGGACAAGTCCACGTACGAGCTGCCGTCCCGGTTCCGCTTGATCTTCACCGTGGCGAGGCCTTCCAGGGGGGCGACGAGAATTCCTTCCGTCAAGATCGCGAGGCCTACTCGGACCGCCCGTTCCACGGCCTTCTCCTTGCTCGCCGCGGGTCGCACGGCCATCTCCTTCGCCACGAGGATGGCAAGTTCCTCCCGGTCGTGGACCTTCGCCAGCTCCCGGATCCGTCGGGCGACGCCCTCGACCTCGTAGTGTTCCAGGAGCCGTTCCACTCGGGATGCGAGGTCGTCCGTGAGGGGGATTTCCACGTCCAGCTCCGGATCGAAGCCGCGGGCCCGCGCGGCACGAGCGACCGCGTACGTCGCGTCGACCAGCGACGCGAGGCCTTGAAAGTAGGAGCGAACCTCCTCGGAAACGACGGGCGAACCCATTCCATCCCTTCGATGATCGAAAGAGGGCCGCGTATCCGGAGGACCGCGTATATGTCTTTGTGTCCGCGCGCATGCGGACCCGCGAAATTCCACGGGTGAAGCTTTATCGCCCTCGGACGACGTGAACGCATGGACGATGTTGCAGGTCCGCGATCCGGCCGCATTCCAGGAGACGGTCGTTCAGGCGAGGGAGCCGACCGTGGTCATGTTCTGGGCCACGTGGTGTCCCTTCAGTCGCCGATTCAACGCGGAATTCGAGAAGCTGGCGGCTTCGCGACCCTGGCGTTTTGCGGCCGTGTATCTCGATGACGAGGAGAACCCTCTCTGGGAGGAATACGCGGTCGAGGTCGTGCCCACGCTCGCCCTCTTCCGAGAAGGCAAGGTCGAGGACCGCCTCGATGGGATCCTCGGGTACGGGATCGACAACCGCATGGTCGAGGAATTCGTGCGCCGGGTCGAACCCGCGCTCGCATGAAGACCGTTCGGTTTCGACTCTGATTCTCAGGTCGGCACGTTTTTAGAGTTCTCGTCGGGATGAAATCGCGTGCGAAAAATTCGCAGCGGAGTCTACGGACTCAACCCGCTTCTCGACGGGGGCGTGAACGAGAACAGCACGACCGTGGTGATCGGTCGGTCCGGTGCTGGCAAGACGACGCTCGCGACCCAGTTCATCCGGCGCGGGCTGCAGGAGGGTCAGGAAGGCGTCTTCGTCAGCCTCGATGAGAACAAGGAACAGATCATCCGCGAGGCGGTGGAGATGGGGTGGTCCGACATCCTCGAGTATCTCGACGACGAGCTGCTCGTGTTCATCGACGCCTCGGGTCGTGAGTTCTCGAACTTCATCCGGAAGGAGCTTCCGGCCTTCGTCGCGGACTGGAAGGGGAGCACGGCCCGGATCGTCGTGGATCCTCTGACGCCGGTCCTGTGGTCCACGAAGGACTTGTATGAGCAGCGGGACTTGATCGGCTACATGTTCAAGCAGACCCGGAAGGTCGGGACCGTCCTCTGCACGCTCGAGGAACATGGGCAGGCGGACCTCGCGGGACCCGAGACCGTGATCCCGATGTACCTCGCCGACTGCGTCGTCCATCTGAAGCTCAACAGCAACGACGTCGATCCGTCGCGTCTCCTGAAGATCGTGAAGTGCCGGAACAGTCGCCACAGTCCCGTGTCCCATCCGTTCCAGATCGTCCGAGGGCTGGGGATCGTGATCCAAGGTGTCGATGGGGGCCGTCCCGCGACCGTGAAGACGCCGTCCCAGCTCCGACAGTTGCTCTTGACGCGATCGATGCCGAAGAACGTCCGCGACGCCCTCGACAAATCTCTGGACGGGCTGACGGATGCCGACTTCCGCGGACTGAAACCGGAAGAAGTCCTCGACTTGATTTTGCAGGAGTACCAGGGGGCGTGACATGGTCCGCGGGATCGGACGCGCCTTGCAGAAGGCGGTCGCCCGCGAAGGCCTGAATGTCGACTTAGATGGGGAAGGGCGAAGCCTCGCGAACGCACGACGACGCCAGGTCTATCGATACCTGTGCCTCCGTCCGTGCGCGCGGATCGGGGACGTGGGACGGGATTTGTCGATGTCCCAGGCCACCGCGCGGTGGCATGCCCGCGACCTCCTCGAAAATCGCTACCTGCAGGCGGAAGGCACCCGCGTGTTTCCCGTAGGGCTCATCGACCCGGAGGACTCGGCATTGTTCGCTGCGCTCGCGTCCGCAGGTCGCGCCGCCATACTAGCCACGGTATTCGAGTCACCCGGCATCTCGTTCCAAGAACTCGCGGACCGGGTGCACCTTACCCGTCAATCCGCGAGCAAGATTGCTTCCGAGCTGTCCGGCTTCGGGCTCGTGAGCGTCGCGGAGGACGGACGGCACCGCCGCGCGTATCCCACGGATCTCCTCGTTCGGAAGCGGGAAGCGAACCGGAGCCGGGCCGACGCGTTCGGAGAGGCGCTTCTCGCTCGGCTCGCGGACGATGGACTCGCGCCGGAGCTCATGCGCCGCGACGAGACGACGCTCACTGTCCGGTTCGGCGCCGGTCCTAGACGGGTCCTGTTGGAAGTCCCCCTCGACCCCTACGCGACGGCCTGGATGAGGCACGCCTGACGCGGTCATGTTAACGAAATGACTAGAGGGCGTGATAGCCACGTTACAACGCGCTTTAGGTAGCATACCGACCCACTCTCGACGATGGACGAGAGCTACCTCGAATGGCTGAGTTCGATCCCCGGCTCCGACGCGGAGCGCGCTCGGCGGATCGCGGCGCGCTTCTCTACGTACGACGAACTCCGGGCCGCCACCCGCGATCAGCTCGCGTCCGTGGAGGGACTCACCCCCTCGTTCGTGGACGCGCTCCTGACTCTTCTCGGAGGATCGCCGAATCGTGATGCCACCGAACATCTGTTCCTTTGTCCCGAGTGCGGTTCTTTTGTGGGAACGGGCACGACGGCCTGTCCGTTCTGCGGGGTCCAATTCGAAGGGTCCACGGGGACCGGGCTCGAGGCGGAACTGGACGACTTCCTGCGTGAGGACGTCCCGACTCGGATCTGCCAGGCCTGCGGCGCGACGATGGACAAAGACGCGAGCGCCTGCACCGTGTGCGGCCGACCG
>Ga0209238_1001023_pt1 | contig 10565 bp, 8 predicted proteins | sample GraSoi013_1_20cm_FD_185823 | JGI IMG/M metagenome (GOLD analysis project Ga0209238, IMG submission 185823) | Grasslands soil microbial communities from the Angelo Coastal Reserve, California, USA - Sample 10_02_2013_1_20cm (SPAdes) (version 2) | ecosystem: Environmental > Terrestrial > Soil >...
TGAATCCGTTTCTCGCAAAGCGCGCGCCGCATTGCAGGATCCGGGAAAATGGCTCTTTCTGGATACGGAAACCACGGGCCTCGCGGGAGGAACCGGCACGTACGCTTTTCTGATCGGTCTGGCGTGGTGGGACGCGGGCGGGCTGCAGGTCGAGCAATTCTTTATGCGCGACTTCGCGGAAGAACATTCGCTGTTGCAGGAATTATCCCAGCGCGTCGCGGAACGGCCGGTGCTCGTTACCTTCAACGGGAAATCGTTCGATTGGCCGCTGCTCGAAAACCGCTTTACGATGACACGCTCCATCGCCGTGCCGAAACTTGCGGCGCATCTGGATTTGCTGCATCCCGCCCGCGCTCTCTGGAAATTGCGGCTTGGTTCGGTGCGTCTGGTGGAACTCGAGCGCCACGTCCTCGACGCGCCGCGGCTGGGCTGGCATCGCGAGAACGATGTTTCTTCCGCGCTCATACCGCAGTTTTATTTTGATTACCTGCGCGGGGGACCCGCCGAGCCCCTTGCGGCCGTGGTGCGCCACAATCAGATGGATTTGCGTGGCCTTGCCGCTCTTTTCGGCAAAATCAATGCACTGCTTTCCGAACAGGCAGAGACGGCGATGGAAATCGAAAGCCTCGATCTTTTCGGGCTATCGCGATTTCTGCAGCGCCGGGGAGAGAACGATCGTGCGCACTCCGCGTGCGCGCAGGCCCTGGAGATTGGACTGCCGGCGGAATTTCGCCCGAGGGCATGCCGCGAGCTGGCGCAGATGGCCAAGTGGCGCGGCGAGCACGCGCGCGCCGCGGAGATCTGGGTGGAGATCGTTGCCGATGGGCACAACGGAATTCATGCGTGCGAACAACTGGCAATCTATTACGAACGTCACTGTAAAGATTTCTACCGCGCCACGGAATTCGCGCAATTGGCGCTGGCGAAACTCCGGCGCCAGCGCGGCGTCTCACACGATCCGCATCTCACCGCGCGATGTGCTCGGCTGGAACAAAAATTCCTGCACCGCCTGGCACGCCTGCAGCATCAAATGAAAACGCTTGGCGGCTTGGCAAGCCCGCTTGCACTTTCACGCTCCGGCGGGGAATCTTAGGCGGAAAGCCGATACGCCGGGCGTCAAAGTGATTCTCCTGTTCCTCAATTCAAAGGGGGAAATCGGATGGAAAGTTCAGCCGCAAAACAGCAATCTATGGCAGGAGCCAATGTGATCACTGCCGAACAAAAATATTTGCGCACGGAACTGGAACAGCGCCGCACGCGCCTTCACGAGGCTTTGCATTCGCCTGGGGCCGACGCTTCTCTTTCTGAATTGTTAACGGCTGTGGACACCGCGCTGAGCCGTATCGACCAAGGAACATTCGGGATCTGCGAGACGTGTCACGACACCATTGAAGCGGAGCGCCTCCTGGCCGATCCGTTGGTGCGTTTCTGTCTGGACCATCTTACGAGCGCCGAACAACGCGCCTTGGAGAGCGATCTTTCCATGGCTGCGAACATCCAGCGCGCGCTCTTGCCAAAACCGGGCCTGACGCCGGTTGGGTGGGACGTGCGCTACCACTATCAACCCGCAGGCATGGTGAGCGGCGACTATTGCGATCTCTTTGAAACCGACCGTGGCCTGCTCTTTATGCTGGGGGATGTTTCCGGCAAGGGCGTCGCGGCGTCGATGCTCATGAGCCACCTGCATGCAACGTTTCGCAGCCTCGCCGAAACCGGTCTGGAACTCGATCGCATGGTGGCAGACGCCAACCGCATTTTCTGCGAGAGCACTCTCGCCGGACAATTCGCGACTCTCGTTGTGGGACGGGCGGCCCATGATGGTTCGGTGGAGTTTGTCAGCGCGGGGCACCTTCCCGTGCTTCACATCGAACGTGACGGAGCAACGCCAAAGGATTCCACGGGAGTGCCTCTGGGAATGTTCTGCAACACCCGCTTCCCTGTCCATCGGCTTACGTTAGCCCACGGTGACACGCTGTTCCTATATACCGATGGATTAACGGAAGCACGGAATCGCGCAGGCACGGAGTATGGTCTCCACCGAATCCAGACGTTGGCGGCGCGGCACACAGGGATAGAGCCTGCGGGATTGATCTCCAAATGCCTAGAAGATCTGCAGAGTTTTGCGGAGGGTGTGAAGCAACCGGACGATTTGACGCTTCTAGCAGTTCAACGCGCGGAGTAGGAACGTCCCGAATCGCAAGGAGGCTGTTAGCTTAGACCTGCAAACGTCGTGGCAACGATGTTTTCCCCAGACGCCGGGATCATCGCGGTCTTGGGGGGAACGGACCCGGGTTTCTCCGGCGGTTGAGGCGCCAACGGCCAATCCAGAGCTTTGATGAAGGCGTCGAATTTGTCGCGCGTCGTGCCTTCGAGAGTGACGCACTCAAGTCCCAGACAATCCAGGAACACACCGCCATCAGGCGTGTCAAACGAAAAAAAGCTTGGGCGGCGAAGCAAGTTCGAGCGCTCCGCATATTTTTTCTCGAGCGCTTCCGAATACTGGCCGTAGAATCGCGCCGTGTGCACTTCGCTGTCGAGATGCAGGCGCGCTACCAGAATGAGCTTCTTCGTTTGTTTGTGTTCGAAGACGGCGTAGCGATCGCCCTCCCAGGCGGCCGCCAAATTCTTCGCGCGTTCGCTGTCCAGGAATTGCTTCAGGACTTCCTTCCAGCCGAACTCACCCATGATATTTTCATCGAGCTTCGACCAGTTGTTGCCGAGCACTTTCTCAAGCTGTGGAAGAGCGACATTTGCGGGTGTCTTGGCGGACCGGTAGAGCGCCGGATGGAGAATTTGCTGCGTGGAAACCGGCGGCTCCTCGAACACTCCCGACAGAGCGGACCACCCAACGTTTCTCATGACGGCGGCTGAAAAATTCAGTCCGCCGATATAGGGAAAGATCAACGCGTCCTTAAGGAACGGCGGAGCCTTTTCCAGCGTCGGCGTGCTGCCTAGATCGCCGATCAGCATGCTGGGATCGAAGTCCGGCAGATCCTTCAGAGAGCGCCCCGTCCCAAGCATCAGGTAGTCGACCATGGCGGCCATCGCGCTGCCCTCGAGCACGGCGTCGCGCGCCAGCTCGGCATCTTCATTGGGGCGGGCCGCCCTTAACCACGCCTCGATCTGGAAGTGCTGGTCTTCGAGTGCGTGTGTCAATTCATGGGCCATCACCATGCGCTGGTCAGCTAGCGGGCTCCAGTCAGCGATGTAAAATTCGCGGGTCTTGGGATCGTAGAGCCCTTCGACCTGCTCGGTGAGCACATTGATCATGAAGGAATCCAGGTCGAAGCCCTTGGGGAGAAGTCCAAAGGCTTCCGCGCTGCGCTGGTCAGCGTAACGCTCGGCAGCATTCTTTTCTTCTTTCATCTGCTTGATGACGTACGCGCGGATTTCCTCCCGCGAACGCAGCGATTGTTTCAGCGGGGTAACGAGTTTCAGGCCGGTGATTTGGCTCATCTGGCCAAGGACTTCATCGGCAGCGGCAATGAAGTCGGCCTCTGTTGCAGGCTTGGAATCGGCAGGGGAAGGAGTGACGGACGCTTCCTGCGCAGGGACGGCGACACCAAAGAGCAAGGCAACGCTCATGAAAATAGCGCGCAGCCCGAAACAAACGTGTTTCTGGTGAGAGGTCATATCATTTGCAGGATAGCAGAATCGCGACGGTACCGTTTGTGCGGCCAGCTTTGCGCCCACCGTTATCCCGACTCTCCCCAGGACATGAAGAGCCGGCGATACAGCTTAGAGAGACGTGGTGTAGAATTTGCGCCGAGAATCTCGCTGGAGGGAAGGAAAAAGAACCATGCGATACATCAATAAAAAAAGACGAGTCTCGATTTGGGGCGCGTCCGTGCTTGGCGTTTTCTTGGTGGCCGCGAATCTTGCGGAGGCGCAAACGCCTTCACCAGCGTTGCTAGTCCTGGAAAAGAGCGACAACATGCTGGCGATTGTGGATCCGGCGAACTTGCAGATCGTGGCGCGCGTTCCTGCCGGACAGGATCCGCATGAGATCGTGGCATCGCCGGATGGCAAGCTTGCATACATTTCGAACTACGGCGGTTCCGACAGCACGCTCAACACCATCTCGGTAGTCGATGTGGCTGCACGGAAGGCGTTGGCTCCGATCAATCTCGGGGCGCTACGCTCCGCGCATGGATTGGCGTTCGCGGGCGGCAAGCTGTATTTCACAGCGGAGACGAACAAGATCGTCGGCCGTTACGATCCTGCAACGCAAAGCGTGGATTTGGTTCTCGGCACCGGGCAGGACAGAACACACATGGTGGCGGTCAACGAAAGCCTCGATCGGATTGTGACTTCAAATGTTAGCTCCGGAACGATCAGCATCATCGAGCAAGTTTCTTTGCCAACTGGCCCCCCGCGCAAAACATGGCGTGTAATCAACGTCGCAGCCGGGCGGGGAGCGGAAGGCTTTGATGTGTCGCCCGACGGCAAGGAGATTTGGGCGGCCAATGCGCAGGACGCCGCCGTGACCATCATTGATGTGGCCGGCAGACGCGTCACACAAACGGTTCCCATTCCCGTGAAAGGAGCCAACCGTCTGAAATTCACGCCGGATGGCAAGCGCGTGCTGTCATCGGGCCTGGGTGCAGGAGCGGGGGCCAATCTTGTGGTTTTGGACGCGGCTACTCGGAAAGAACTAAAGAGTTTGGATCTGGGAGGCGGTGCGGCGGGGATCTTAATTGTTCCCGATGGTTCCCGTGCGTACGTAGCCGTCAGTGCGAAGGACAAAGTCGCCGTCGTAGATTTGAAAAGTTTGGAGGTCACTGGATACGTATCCACGGGGAGGCAACCTGACGGTCTGGCGTGGGTGCAATAGGAATGAGTGTCGCGAGCTGAGTCAGTCCCTGTCAGGAAATGGACAGTTCCAAATTGAAACAACTGCAAACTTGTTCTGAAAACTTAACAGTGTGGTAATTCTGTTGTACTCTGCTTACAGGGATTCACTCAGCCCCCGAGGGATTGATGCTTCCCGGTTTTCGTCTGCGGCAGGCCCGCGAGCGACTCGGATTAACCTATCGAGATGTGGAGCGCGCCAGTTACGAATTGGCCGCGCGCCGCGGACGTCCCGACTTCATCGTCCACATCAGCAGGCTGGCGGACATTGAAAACCGCGGCGTAGTGCCGGGCCTGCACAAATTATATTCGCTGGCAGCCATTTACCGGTTGAACCCAGTGGAAATTTTCCGCTGGTACGACGTGCCCATCGAAGAGTGTTTTCATGATGGCGCGGCGTTCGCGGTGCCGCAAACACATCTGATGGCGGCACCGACCTCGTTGCGGATACCGATGAAATTTGATCCGGCGTTCGATCCCCAGCGAACGGAATTCTTGTCGCGAATGGTGGAGAAATGGGGGAACTTCGAAGGCGTGCTCACGAACGGCCACAGCCATAACTTCTATGGCTATATCGGAACGTCGGACCGGCGAATGATGCCGTTGCTGCGCCCCGGAAGCATCGTTCTAGTTGATGGTTCGGTAAACAAAATCGATGATGGCAATTGGACTACGGAGCATGACCGTCCGATGTACTTTGTCGAAGTGCGCGATGGGTATCGTTGTGGATGGTTCCATCAGGAAGGCTCGCGGCTGGTGATGCAGCCCCATCCGCTCTCGCATTGTTTACCGGAAACGTGGCGCGTGCCGGATGAGGCAGAGATCGTGGGACGCGTGACGGGAGTGGTTACGCGCCTGAACGGGCCGGAGAGCGTTCCTCATCGAGAATTTCCAGAATAGTTCGGAGATTTGAGCAGAAAAGGTCCTTGAGATAATCCGGGGCCTGTTCCGGCACAAGGACGCGATAGGCTTCGTTGCGGCGCCAGTGAGAAACGGCCACAGACATCCCACCTTCCATGGCCGCTAAGCAAGCTCGCAAATCTTCCTCCTGGACGGCGAGTGGCTCTTCCAATATCCGCTCGAAAATCTGTTCATGGCAAAGCTGTAAAGCTTGCTGGATAGACGCGTCTGGATAAAGCGCGGCAAGCCCGGCATGTTCATACCTGCCGCTGGAAAGATCCCGCAAGGAAGCGAGGTAGGTTAGCCGGGCAAATTGCCCGGGAATGCCCGCAAGAGTTGTCAGCGTGAAGTCCTGAATGACTTTACGGTTTTGCTGGAACTGAGTAAGCGTTCTCATACCGCCCTGTGTTCCGCAATCGGAACATCTTTCACAAAAGCTCTTCTCCAAAAGCGTCCCTCCTCACCCTGTAAGTCAGGAGGGATACAACCTTGAAAAAAACAGCAATGATGTTGGCAGTCTCTGCTTTGGCCGTATTAATGGTACTGCCTGTTATGCGGTCCGTCAATCTTTCAGCCGGTAAACCGGCGACAATCGATCTCACATTAACCGCTGACGGCTGGCCTCTACCCCCGGGACCACCCAATTCGAATATAACGCTCGTAGCTGATGGCTGGCCTCTGCCACCAGGACCACCCAATTCCAACGCAACGCTCGTAGCCGATGGTTGGCCACTTCCCCCAGGACCACCGAGAACGGATGCGACTCTCGTAGCCGACGGCTGGCCGCTTCCGCCAGGACCTCCTTCGTTGAACCAGCCACAAGCTATTGTATGAGAATTCTCTAATCGTGAGGCTGGGCTGAATCACAGGATTCAGCCCAGTACTCTTGAACTATCGCAGAGGGCCACTCCGCCTATTCAATTGCTAAGTGCGCATGTGTTAAGATGCACGCGTGTTGAGAGATCTATCGCAAGCGCAGCAGATGCTCTGGGCCGTAAACATCGTGGCAGGAGTTTTTCTTCTGGTCTTGCTTGCGGTTCGCAAGAACTACCGCACGTATGCAGCATTCTCCATTTATGTATTTCTGAATCTGATTCTCGGTGTTTTGGCATTCCTCGTCTACCGCTGGCTGGGATTTTCCTCTGATGCTTCCTGGCGTATCTCCTGGGGGATGCAAGCGCTGGTGCTTTGCGCCCGTGGACTGGCAGTGATGGAGGTGTGCAAGCATCTGCTGTCGCACTACCGTGGGGTGTGGGCGCTTGCCTGGCGCATTCTGCTTGGCTGCGCGTCTCTTGTGCTGCTGTATGCCGGCCTGGCAGCAAGACATGGGTTGGGATTCGTGCTGCCGAAAGCCGAGCGCGCTCTGGAGCTGGCAATCGCCGCCGTGATCGTTGGCGTATTCGTTTTTCTTCGTTATTACGACGTGGAAGCGAAACGCGAGGACCGCTCACTGGCACTGGGGTTTTGCCTTTATTCGTGTTTTGGCGTGCTGAACAACACGGTACTTGAGCGCTTTCTGGACAGCTATGTCACTCTCTGGAATTTTTTAGGCATGCTGGCGTTTCTCGCCAGCATGCTCCTGTGGACCTGGGCTCTTCGCAAACCGCAAACCGAAGGAAGCCCGAAAGAAACTCTCTTGCCTTCCGGGGTTTACCAAACGCTTGCGCCTCAATTCAACCTGCGTTTGCGCCTGCTCAATGAACAGCTTGTCCAATTCTGGAAGACGGAGGCTACACGAAATTGAATCTCACGCTTATCTTGTTCTTTGGGTTCGTAGCTCTCCTTCTCCTTGCGTTAGGGTGGGCGCTGCGGAAACCCCGAAACGCAAGGAATCTTCCGACCGATCCGCACGCGCTGGAAGAAGGCCAGCGCCACGTTGATTACTTGCCGCAAATCCGCCAAGCGTTGGCGGCGGCAGATTACGATTTTCTCTCAAGGAGAGCTTCTCGTGGCGCGCTGCAGCGAGTCCGCAAGGACCGCCGGGGAATCGCCCTGGCCTACCTGGCCGCACTGCGAGGGAACTTCCAGAGCCTGCTGCGGATGGCGAGGGTGATCGCCGTGCTATCGCCGGAAGTGGCTGCGGCGCATGAGTTTGAGAGGCTGCGCCTCACCACAAAGTTTGCCTGGCAATACCAGATGATTCGATGGAAGCTGATGGCGGGCTTCGCGCCGTTACCGCAACTCGACGGACTGAGTGCGCTGGTCAGCGGATTGAGCGTTCGAATGGAAGCGGCGCTCAAAGAGCTCGGGGAGCGCGCCGCCCTTGCGGCAGAGCTGACTTCATCGATGAATCGCCGCGGCTTGAGCGCTGTTTAGCAACAGCACATCCACTGCCGCCAATAGATCGGTCGCCTTGAACGGCTTTTGGAGAATGTGACGGCCTTTCACGGCAATGTGCTCGCCTGTGTCTTCCTCTGGTGCGACGGCACACATCCAGATTAATTTGTTGCTGAGAGCAGGCTTGTGCTGGGCCAGCCATTCGCCGAAGTCGCCCCCATTCGCCCCATCGGAAACATGGAGATCGGCGACGATCAGGTCGAAACTCTCTTTTTCAAGAAGGACTTGCGCTTCACGCACGTCTCTTGCTGAGTTCACTTGATGATCGCGGGAACGCAAGATGGTGCCGACAGCTTCCAACACGGAATCGTCGCGATCCACCAAGAGGATTCGTCCATTTCTTCCTGCGGTGGCCTTTTGGTCGGACGTGGAGATGGTGGAAGAGGGTACGGATTGTTGAGGCAACTCGATGAGAAACGAGGCGCCGCGCGCCGGTACGTTACTTACGCGAATAGTCCCGCCGTGTTCCGTGATGATTCCATAGCAAATGCTTAAGCCCAGCCCAGTTCCCTTGCCGACGGGCTTCGTGGTGTAGAAGGGATCGAATACCTTGGAAGCATCTTTGACCCCGGGTCCGCTATCCGTGAACTCAATGCACAGCCGGTCGCCATTGAGACTGGTGCGTACCCACAGATCGCCGTCCGTGGAATGTTCCAGGATGGCGTCAACCGCGTTGTTCACCATGTTGAGGAAAACCTGTTGGAGCTGGTGCGGATCGGCGAACGTCATGGGAAGACTCTCAGCGAGATTCAAGTGGACGCGGATGTTGTGCATGCGCAAGTCATAGTCGCGCAAGGCCAGCGTCTCTTCGAGGGCCTGGTTAATCTGCACTTGCATGCGCTCAGGCTTATGCTGGCGCGCGAAACTAAGAAGGTTCTGCACGATGCGATGGGTGCGCTGTGCCTGCTTGTAGAGTTTGTCGGAATACTCGATTCCCTGCTGGCCCATCTGTCCGCTGGATGTCAGCAACTGGCTGTAGCCGAGGATGGCTGTGAGGGGGTTGTTCAATTCGTGCGCGACGCCGGAGATCAACTGGCCGACAGCCGCCAACTTCTCGCTGTGGAGTAATTGTTCCTGGGTGCGGCGAAGATTCTCGTAGGCCTGGCGAGTTTCCTCATAGAGAATCGAGCGCTCGATGGCGCTGGAAATCTGGCTGCCGACGGCAATGAGCAGGTTTACATCGGCCGGAGCGAATTCTCGAGGCGTGCGGCTACCCACGACCAGACCGCCGATCACGCGGTCCTTGGACCACAGAACCACAATATAGGCGTCAACAATCTCTTCTCTTTCCTGCGCGTCGCGGAAAACCTGAGGCAGGGGCAAGCCTCGTGCCGACAGAAACGTCGCGTGGACAGCCTTGATGTGCTGCATCAGCTCCGGCCTCACCGAGACCGGAGGAAAGCGCCTGGAAAATTCCGAGCGATGGCCGACCGCCGCGGCGCGCCGCAACAGCGTGCCGTCTTCCTCAAACAAATAGAGCGAAGTGGCATCCAGGTTAAAAAGTTCTGCCATTTGGCCAAGCGTGCGATGCAGAGAATCGGTCAGGTCCAGTGATTCAGTCAGCGTCTTAGCGATGGAATTTAGCACCATGAGCTCGCGATTGCGGCGGCGAATTTCGGATTCAGCCCGCTTTCGCTCCGTAATGTCGAGCAAGAACCCCTGATAAGCGGTAACGTTCCCGTCGGCATCACGGACGGCAATGGAAGATTCCTGCATTATGCGTATTTCGCCGTCCTTGCGGCGCATTTCGAATTCGAAATCGGCGACGCTGCCGTGCTGATCCAAGAGCTTCTTGAGCCTCTCGCGGTCGGAGCTGTTGGCGTAAAAAGTTGTGGGAATGTCCAGCGCCAACAGTTCCTCGCGGCTTTCAAATCCAGTCATTCTAAGAAGCGCATCGTTGAAATCCAGGAAGCGGCCCTGCGGCGTGGAGATAAACACACCTTCCTGAACGCTGGATACCAGCGAACGGTATTTTTCCTCCGCACGCTTGCGATCAGTGATGTCCTTCAAAACGTGAACAGTTCCGAGTTGTAGTCCGCTCGGATCAGCAAACGTGGAGTTAGAGGCCAGGAAATAGCCGGGCAGCCAGGGATCGGGGTCGTCGCCTTCCCCGGCGATTCCTTCGCAGTATGGGCAACTCTTATAGCCAGCGTTTTGAACGGGAAGAAGCTCTGTGACGCTGCGGCCGACAAGCGCGCTCCCTTGACGTCCCAAGAGTTGGCTCAGCCGATGGTTGCTGCGCAGAATGCGCCCGGCGCGGTCGTGGACCAATATCGGGTCGCCGATGGAATCAAAAGTATATTCCCACTGACGTTGTACGGCAGTGACTTGTTCAAACAAGTTAACGTTCTGAAGCGTCAATCCGAGCAGGTTCGCGATGTTGACGAGATACGATAGCTCGTCCGCCTGAAATCGTCCCTGGCGCGTCGAACCAACGGCGATGACTCCCAAGGGCTCTTTTTTGCCGGGGAGGGCAG
>Ga0209238_1001027_pt1 | contig 10554 bp, 11 predicted proteins | sample GraSoi013_1_20cm_FD_185823 | JGI IMG/M metagenome (GOLD analysis project Ga0209238, IMG submission 185823) | Grasslands soil microbial communities from the Angelo Coastal Reserve, California, USA - Sample 10_02_2013_1_20cm (SPAdes) (version 2) | ecosystem: Environmental > Terrestrial > Soil >...
TCTGGGATGGCGATAGTAGTCGAGTATGATCTCGGAATAGACTGAGCTCAAATCTTGAAGACTCTACCTGCTCGCTCGACGGACCCGACGAGACGATCGATCTCCTCTTCAGTATTGTAAAGATAGACGCTCGCCCGGGTGGTTGCAACGACCCCGATCCTCTCCATTAGAGGCTGGGCACAGTGGTGTCCTGAACGGACAGCGATTCCATCTTCGTCCAGCATAGATGCCATGTCATGGGAATGAACGTCTGCAAGGTTGAAACTGACAACTCCTCCCCGACTCTCAGGGTCCGGCGGACCGTACATCTTCAAGCCCTTCACTCTGCCCAATGATTCAAGTGCATACTTCGTTATTTCCCTGTCGTGATCCCTAACGTTCCGGAGACCCAGTTTTGTCAAGTAATCGGCTGCTGCTCCAAGCCCGATCGCCCCGGCAATGTCGGTGGTTCCGGCTTCGAACTTGAAGGGCGGGTCTTTGAATGTGGCTTCGTACAGATGGACCTCTTTGATCATTTCTCCCCCACTCTGATAGGGCTCCATTTTTTGCAGGAGCTCTCGCTTTCCGTACAGGACCCCTATTCCGGTGGGTCCGCACATCTTGTGGCCAGAAAACGCTAGGAAATCGCAGTCTAGATCCTGAACATCAATCGGCATATGCGGGACAGATTGGGCTCCATCCACTAGAACCTTGCATCCGTATTTGTGGGCCTCGCGCGCCAGTTCTCGAATGGGGTTGATTGTTCCGAGAACATTGGAAGTGTGGGTTACGGCGAAGAGCTTGACTGTTCCTTCTTCTAGATTTTGATGAACATCTTGTGGGAGGAGTTGTCCATCTTCTGAGATTCCGACATACTTGAGACTGGCTCCTTTTTCACGCGCCAGCTGTTGCCATGGAACAATGTTGCTGTGATGCTCCATCTCTGTGAGCATGATACTGTCGCCGAGGCCGATGTTTGATCGTCCCCAGGAATGGGCTGCGAGATTAATCGCCTCGGTTGTTCCCCGTACGAAGATTATCTCGGACGGATCCTTAGAGTTGATGAGATGGGCGATTTTTCGCCGAGCGTCTTCGTAGGCTACCGTGGCTTCTTCGCTTATCCGGTAGACTCCTCTGTAGACGTTGGCGTTGTACTGGTTGTAGAACCGGTCTAGGGCTTCGATGACCTGAACTGGTTTTTGTGAAGTTGCAGCGTTGTCGAGATAGACCAGGGGTCTTCCGTTGATTTCTCGCTTGAGTATGGGAAAATCAGCCCTTACACGCCCAACATCGTACCCGCTAGTTTTCCTGCTAGGGTAGACTTGGGCGTGGCGTTGCATGGATTGTCCTCTGACCGAGAGGACAGAAGTATTGCCGGAGAATTCTTGTCTGGGGTCTTAGACGTGCTGGTGGTGCTCTTCTGGACTACGTGCACCGGTGGCTTGTTCTTTGCCCTTAGGTACGAAGCTGTGGCCGCATCCGCAGGTTAGGTAGCTTTCGGGGAAGTTGAACTTGAAGCCCCCTCCCATCTCAGTCTCAACATAGTCGATCTCGGCATCTCCCAGAAGGTCAGCACTTTTGGCGTCGGCTACAATGTTGACTCCGTTCCTGTGTTCGATAACGTCGGCGGCACCGGTTTTGTCGAGTTTGAGGCCGAACTGGTAGCCTGCGCAGCCTCCTGCTTTTACGAAGACGCGGAGGGCTAGGTTCTGGTCGTTAACCTGCTTCAGGTAGTCTTGGACCTTGGTTGCTGCCTTATCGGTTATGCTTATTGCCATTCTTCTCTACTCTCCTAGTTCCTATGCTCCTTTTTAACCTTAAAGGTACCCTGAATGCTTCTGTTGCTCATTCTTCTACAGGTTCTCCTTCTTTATCCAATCGTAGCCCCTCTCCTCAAGCACATCTGCCAGCTCTGGGCCTCCGGACTTTACCATTCTGCCATCTAGGAGAATATGGACGTGGTCTGGTTTGATGTATCGTAGAATCCGTTGGTAGTGTGTGATTATCATGACGCCCATCTCGGGTCCTACGAGTTTGTTGACTCCTTCAGCCACGATCTTGACAGAGTCAATGTCCAGCCCAGAGTCTGTCTCATCTAGTACCGCAATCTTGGGTTGGAGGATGGCAAGTTGGAGTATTTCGCAGCGCTTCTTTTCTCCCCCGGAGAATCCTTCGTTTAGGTAGCGTGTGGCAAAGGATTCATCCATATCCAGGAGTTTTAGCTTCTCTTTCAGGAGCTTTCTGAACTCGAGGACTGACAGCATTTCCTGTCCCAGGTCGCCCTTCTTGCCGCCTTGTCTGACCGCGTTGTATGCGGTGCGGAGGAATGTGGCTAGGGATACGCCCGGGACTTCGTAGGGGTACTGGAAGGCGAGGAAGAGACCCTTACGAGCTCTTACGTCGGGCGCAAGTTTCAGAATGCTCTCGTTGTCGAATAGAATATCCCCCTTCGTGACAATGTACTTTGGATGTCCCATTACGGTCGAGGCAAGAGTGCTCTTTCCTGAGCCGTTTGGACCCATGACGGCGTGAATCTCGCCCTGCTTGACCTGGAAGTCTACTCCTTTGAGAATCTCCTTGCCATCTATCGTGGCGTGGAGGTCTTTGATGTCGAGCTGGCTCACGTTATGACTCATCTTGGATTTACGTCCGCTTGAATTTCCACTCTTTAGCTATTCTCTCGATTACGATCGGCGTATGACGTACGTCATATTTAAGGGCTCCAAAACCCGGACCCAAAACCCAGTCTTGTAGCGGTCGACACGAAATTTTTCTAGAAAAAAGATTTTCAGCCCGACGTATGAAATCTTTTCGACCCCCCCGGGCCTATGCAGATCTCCAGAGACATATCCCTACCACCCGACTCCTGACCATTTGGCCTCCTGTGACGACTAGACAACCGCTGGGGTTACGCCGTGATTATGGTATTGCCTGTGCTCAGTTCTATCCAATCGCCTGGTTGGTAGGTCAATAATGGGAATACAACTAACACCGACAAGGATCAAGGGAAGCAGGTATCTACTGATTCCCAAAGACCTAGCACAGCTCTTAGAGATCGACGACCAGAGCGTCCTCAACCTCACCATAGAAGACTCGGATAAGGGCAAGCACCTTATTTATTCAATCCGAGAAAAATCCGTCAAATCCGCGGAGAGCTAGTCGCCCAACAGTACGGGAGTGAGGACAAGTGGCGCTAGTGCCGGAATTCTTCACTCTGCTAGGAATCGAAATTTTCCTCGCTATCAGCGTACTCAGTGGACTCCTAGATCGGCAGTTGCCCTCGCGACTACAATACATCTTCCAAGGACTGGGTGGACTAGGATTTGCACAGCTCCTTGTGAGCGTTGGGATGGTCAGCGGCCCGGCATCGACTTACCAAGTTCGATTCTGGATTAGCTTAGTCTATTTAGGGTTCGCGCTCTCATGCGTCGTCGGCACTAACGTCTACCTCTTCATGGGACGTCGAGGCGCAACTGTGACGTCAGCCTTCTCATCAGCGGTAACAGTACCATTCCTCATGGTCTCAGCACTCTTCATATCGTCGTTCTTAGGAAGCAGGGACGTAACCTTCTCGGCGGCTGCGATATCGACCCTTGCATTCATGATGGTCATCGCAAGTGTGAGCACTTTCGGTTTTCTAAGAGAATTCTCCAAGAGAATGCGCCCCACAGTCGGAGTTGGTTCCTCGCCGGTCGGTCCGTTGTCGATTCCCCCGGGAACTCCGGGTGAAGGCTTTGCATTGAATCTCTCTTCTGCGAAGGAAAGAGAATGGGAGGAATCTCCCAAGAAAAAAGACGGTGACGCCTAGAAGTTGAAAGACATCAAAGCAATTCTAGATGTTGTTCACAACAGATTACTTAGATTAGGGCTACTGCTGGCGTCAACACTGGCGATCGTTACCACCAGTGCACTAGTCTACGCAGGAGCAGTCTTCCAGAAATCGCTCAACGTGGGCACAGCAAATGGAGCTACGGGCTCTGGATCTATGGCCTCTTCAGAAATCGTCATTCCATTCGCAACAATAGTCATCCTAGTTCTCCAAGCGTTTGTCATCAGCCTGAGCGTGTTCGGGTTCCCTCCAAAATTGCCCAAGCGTTTAGGCAAGAGTCCACATATTTCTCGTCCATTGGCCACGACTCCTGGGTCCAAGTCCGGCGAGAAGGAAGAGTGGGAGGAATCCGCTGGGAAGGACGAGTCCGCGAAGACCAAACAAGACGTAGTCGGAGATATCCTAGAATCTTTGCGCGAGAAGGGTGGTACAACAAATGAGTAGTAAAAGAAGCATCAGAAGAGAGAAAAAACGGTTCCTTCCACACTTTCGAAGCAATACCGCCTAGGGTCTGTTTGGGTAACACAGCCTAGAAGAAAGGGCTCACGTGGCTCTCTGATTCTCGGAATGCGAGACCTTGGAGGAGGTGAGAGAATAGAAATGAATTTTCTCAAAGTAGAATTGACAAGAAAGAGAGGCATTATTGCTCTCATAGCGACTTGTGCGGTTGTCTCGAGTTTCGTTCTTGGCGGCTATGTGGCTACCGGGAATTGGAATCCATGGGGCAACAGACACTACTACCAAGTGCTGAACGCCAACTTCCAGGAGTGCTACACTCCCGTAGGTGGCACACCTCAATGTCAGTCAGCTCACAATGTACTCTTCAACACCGGTGCACAGTACGTTGAGAAGCTGGTCATGTCCAACAACGAAGGTTTCTGTGCAGTATCGGCTTCTTGTAGCTTCCACTTCATTGCCATGTCAGCAAACACCGTCGCTCCTCTAGCCACTCAATCGTCTACAGGTGTAAACGGCGCAACATCTAGTGGCGACTGTGGTAACGCAGGAGGTACCGGTGGTCAGAACGGTGCAGAGCTCACCGCCAACGGATTCACAGCTGCCGCGGGTACAGTGACGGACATTTCAGGGAGCTCCCCGCAAAGTTCGACGGTCGTGCTCACCTTCACTGACAACACGGCCGCAACGACCGTCGCTCAAAGCTGCCTCGTCAACCAAACAACTAACAACAACGCCAACAGAGTTAATCTAGCCGCCCAGACTTTCAGCGCCATCACTCTCCAGCCCTTAGACACAATCCAGATAACGTGGACCTTACAGTGGACCTGGAGCTAGAACGCGTCAAGCACCTACTCAAAGAGAGCGTAAACCTGAAACTCGGATGTTTCAATCTCCGAGCAATCTCCGAATCCTAGAACAGGTGTGGAATCCGCCTTGTTCCCGATAGACTCCAGCACGTTTCTGGTTTCTCAGCAACAATTGCTCCCAGACTAAGCTGTTGCATTGCTTTCCCAGTTCCAAGGGCGAAACATCAGATGTTACAATACACGTATTCGTCCACTGATGCGTTTTGCTGTCAGAGAATCAGAGCCCTGTAGGGGAGTAGAAGCTGCGAAATTCCTAGTTCTAACTGCAATGATTCTGTGTTCACTAGTGGTAGTCGTGAGTATGCCAAATGCTCACGCTGCCAACTCAGTCCACACTTTCTATTACGGCTCTACACTTCAGAGCGGGTGCTCTATCAGATGTGAACAGTTAACCACCATAACTGGAGCGTCCGATACCTCTACAACTGTCCATGTAGGAAATAGCGTTACCTGTTGCTTCGAAGTTCAGCCGGACTCAGCCTCGTCCACCACAGCAACACCCTCAACTTCAGCGCCTACTGGTCAGGCCTGGGTTTACCCAACCGACCTGGGGGGCATCACTATCCAGCAAGGGACCTGGCGGTTTGATACAACGATTTCCGCGTCAAAAGCCGCGACTGCCAGCATGCGGTTTCTCGTCTGGTCTTGCCTCACTGCGTCAGAAGGCACCTGCACTAATCTTTTCGACTTCACAGGAACGCAGAATATCGAGGGAGTCCTCACCACACCAACAACTTATACAGATACGAGTGGAACAGTCGGTCCGTTTTCAAACATTCACTATCTAACTGTTGAGGTCTGGATCAGTCCTACTATTGGGGGACCACCCTCCACAACAGATACTATGACGACGGTTTCAGGCCAAAGCGATGTATTTACCCCCGGATTCGCCTACAGTCAGTCGCTTACCAACTCTGTAGGAAATCTTGTCTCAAGCCTCACCAAACACACCTCCATGTTTAGAGGGCTTACCAGCTCGTTAATGTTAGGGTCAGCCGTGGGGGAAAAGAACTCCATCTTCAAGTCACTAAGCAGTTCCCTTACCCTAGCCTCGAGTCTGGGAGAGAAACGTTCTATCTTCAGAACGTTCTCGAATTCAATCATGCTCACCATGAAACTGATGTTCACTTCAACTCAAGCCTCCACCACATCAATTTCCTGCACTCTACAAGGCGGGGTTGCGACATCCTGTACTTCGAATCCTTCCGGCGCGTTTACAGTGGCTTCAGGTCCCGGCGCGAAGAACATCTTGTTCCGAACGCTTACAGGTTCAATTAGCGTTAGCGCTAGCCTTTTACAGAAGAACTCCCTACTTCGAATACTTTCAGGCTCGTTGACGTTAGCGTCTATTCTTATGGATCATAGCTCGCTGTTAAGGGGCTTTACTGGCTCTGTGACTCAAAGCTCTGCATTTGTTGAAAGAACATCTCTGCTTAGGTCATTTTCCGGCTCGTTTGGCGTTGCTGGATCCCAGACAAAAGCTCTTGCTAAGTTGCTTACCGGTTCGGTGGGCATTACTTCAGGTCTTGTTAGGATGTCATCGCTCTCAAGATCTCTGTCTAGTTCCTTGAGTCTTTCTGGTTCTGAGACAAAGGGGCTTTTCAGGACTTTGTCCGCATCGATGACTATAAGCTCAAGCTTTGCCGAACACACAGCCTTATTCAGATCTATCGCTGGTTCATTGGGTCCTGCGGCAGGTTTTGTGGAGCGTACTTCCTTGTTCAGGTCCCTTACCGGTTCATGGGCGTTTGCCTCTAGCTTTTCTGAACATACTTCCCTGATCAGATCTCTCAGTGCCTCCTTGGGCCTAACCACAAGCTTTGCGGAGCACGCTTCGCTCTTCAGATCACTGAGTGGTTCGTTGGGCTCAGCTACGAGCTTTGGTGAGCATACCGCCCTGTTTAGATCCTTATCCAGCTCGCTAAATCTAGCTGGCTCTGAGACCAAGGCTCTTGCCCGGACTCTTAGCGGCTCCCTTGGCTTAGCCTCGAGCCTCTTGGAGCACACGTCGCTTTTCAGAGCTCTAAGCGCCTCGCTGAATCAGTCCGGCTCCGAGACCAAGGGCCTCTTCAAGACTTTGAGCGCCTCACTGCTCATAGGTTTAAGCTTCGCAGAGCACACGTCGCTCTTCAGGTCTTTCACAGGTTCGTGGGGTTCCGCTTCAAGTTTTGCGGAGCACACCGCACTATTCAGATCACCTAGTGGATCGTTCGGTCTTTCGGGCTCTACGATGAGGAGCCGTATTGTAACCCTGACATCCTCTGTGGGTTTTGTCTCAAGCTTTACCGAGCATACTTCCCTGTTTAGGTCGGTTACCGGAACAATTGGTTCTGCATCAAGTTTTGTGGAGCATACTTCGCTGCTCAGGTCTCTGAGTAGCTCGCTCTCCTCGACTTCAGCCTTCGCTGAACACATCTCACTGTTCAAGTCTATCGGTAGCTCAATCGGTTCTGCTACAAGCTTCGTAGAGCATTCCTCGGTGTTCAGGTCTTTCAGCGGTTCTTTGGGCTCGGTCTCAGCCTTCGTGGAGCACGTTTCATGGGCCAGATCTCTCTCCGGTTCGTTCGCTTCACTATCCAGCGTCAGCGAACGCCTCTCGTACTCAAGGGTTCTAACCAGTACGCTAGGAATTGCAAGTTCTGAGACCAAGGGCCTAGTCAAAAGCTTCACAGCCTCGCTGGGATCTCTCTCAAGTCTTTCAGAGAAATCTGCGTTCTTCAGGTCACTCTCTGGTTCAATGAGTCTTGGAAGTTCAATGCTCAGAGGCCGCGCGCTGTTCTTGACGTCTTCAATGGGTTCCGCATCAAGCCTCGTTGAGCATTCCTCGGTGTTTAGATCACTATCTGGTTCGCTTGGATTCGCGTCATCTTTCTTCCGAGGCAGAACCGTGAACCTAACGGCTTCCGTAGGCTCAGCCACTAGCTTTACCGAACATACTTCGGTTTTCAGATCACTATCCGGTACTATTGGTCTCGCATCTTCGTTTTTCAGAGGTCGCACCGTAAGCCTGACCACGTCAATCGGTTCAGCCTCGAACTTTGCCGAACATATCGCGGTCTTCCGAGCTCAAAGCAGCGCTCTGAGTTCAGCTTCGAGCTTTACAGAACGTCTCGCGCTGGTTCGATCCCTCAGCGGCTCGCTCAGTCCAACCTCCAACTTTACCGAAAAGTCTTCCCTCTTCAGATCGATGACTGGTACTCTAGGGGCAACTTCCAGCATAACGGAGCGACTTTCGTTCCTGAGAACATTGAGTGGCACAATGAACTCGGCCTCAAGTTTTGCTGAACATTCCTCTCTGTTCAGGTCATTCGCCGGCACACTCGGATCTGTGTCCAGTTTTGCTAAGCATTCGTCACTGTTCAGGTCTCTGGCTGGGTCGCTTACCCTTTCGAGCTCTCAGACAAAGGGTCTTGCCAAGACTTTGACTGCATCGTTAGGCTCTGCCTCGGGTTTCGCAGAACACACCTCGTTGTTTAGATCTCTCACTGGTGCCCTGGGCCTCACATCTTCCTTCCTGCGAGGTCATTCCATAATACTGAGTGCGTCAATAGGGTCCGCTTCCAGTCTTTCGGAGCGTAGCTCACTCTTCAGAACTCCGTCAGATTCGCTAGGACTGGGTTCGTCTTTCTTCAGAGGACGAACCGTGACGTTGACCGCTTCGATAGGATCAAGTTCAAACCTGGCCGAACACGCTTCATTGTTGAGGTCTCTAACAGGTACGTTAGCCTCAGCTTCGAGTTTCGTAGAGCATCTTTCACTGTTCAGGTATCCAACTGGCTCTTTCGGCTCAGTCTCAGGTTTTAGCGAGCACACCTCGCTATTCAGGTCAGCCGCAGCTGCGCTCGGCTTTTCCTCGAGCTTTGTCGGGCATACTTCGTTGTTTAGGTCTCTATCCGATTCGCTAGGTCTTACGTCTTCGTTCTTCAGAGGTCGCACAATTTTCCTGAGTGTTTCAGTGGGATCTCTGTCTAGCTTTGGCGAAAAGTCCTCGCTGTTTAGAGCGTTCAGCGATACGCAAGGTGTCTTCGGCTCTGCGAGTAAGGGTTTCGCTAGAAGTCTAACTTCTTCACTAAGTTCGGCATCGAGCTCTGTTGAGCACGGTTCGATATTTAGATCTCTAACCGATTCGCTTAGCGTTACATCCTCATTCTTTAGGGGACGTGCTTTGACAATGGTTGCTTCCGTTGGGTCTGCCTCAGGCTTTACGGAGCATACTTCGCTGTTCAGGTCGTTTAGTGATTCGATGAATGTTGGATCCTCTTTCTTGAAGGGCCGCATCGTCGCGCTGAGCGTCTCAATAGGCTCGGCGTCAGCCTTCAACAAGCATACTTCGCTTTTCAGATCTGTGACCAGTAGCATGGGTCCAGCTTCGAGTCTTGCTGAGCAGATCTCGCTCTACAGGTCACTGACCAGTACAATTAGTTCCGCTTCGAGCTTTGCAGAGCATTTATCGCTGGTCAGATCTCTTTCCAACTCTCTCGGCTTAGCTTCAAGCTGGAAAGAGAGATCGTCTCTTTTCAGGACCCTATCTAGTTCTCTAGGCCTTGTGGCGTCTCAATCAGAGGGGCGTTCCATAGCCCTGAACATATCGCTGGGTTCAGTCTCGAACTCCGCGCAGCAAGTGTCATTGGTGAGATCTCTGACCGGCTCGCTCTCTTTGGGCTCCAGCTTCGGAAGATCCGCCTCGGCCTTTAGATCTCTGGGCGGCTCATGGACTACGAACTCGCTCGCCGGGCATCGGGCAGCTTACGCCAGATCCATCGGGAATAAGATTGGAGACGGAAGTGTTCTCTCGGGACACTATGACTGTTCAGAGAACCTAATCGTCAGTTGTGGCAGTGTTTCTGTATCCTTTGCCTTTCTGGCTATTGCTATCGGTGCTGTAGTTTTTGCCGTTTACGCGGTCAAGGAACGTCGGAAATCATCTCAACCTCCCAAAGTGCCCAAGCCCGACAAAGTTGTTGTCGACAAAGAGGGCTGGGAAACCAAAGCTTCCGATGCCAAAGCACAGAAACAATCGAAGGCTTCCAATAATGAAGAGCGGAAAAAGAAGTCAGATGATTCAGTTCCCGGACCCTAGAGCCAGAGATTCTCTGTAGCTGTTATAAGCAGTGAAAACTCAGAAAACCAAGCTATGGATAAGATGGAAAAGGCTACCGAGAAGAAGAAAGGCTTCGTCAAGGAATTCGTAGACTTTCTCCAGACGTTCGGCGTTATCGGGCTCGCCATCGGCTTCGTCATAGGAGTCGCTTCGTCCGCCGTGGTTAATTCACTGGTCAAAGACATAATCAATCCTATAGTTGGTCTCATCCTGCCAAGTGGAAATTTGTCATCCCTGAATGCTACCGTTACTTCTCCAGTCTCTGGCAAGCCATCGGTGTTTCTATACGGCGATTTCATCTCTCAGATCATATACTTTGT
>Ga0209238_1001038_pt1 | contig 10520 bp, 11 predicted proteins | sample GraSoi013_1_20cm_FD_185823 | JGI IMG/M metagenome (GOLD analysis project Ga0209238, IMG submission 185823) | Grasslands soil microbial communities from the Angelo Coastal Reserve, California, USA - Sample 10_02_2013_1_20cm (SPAdes) (version 2) | ecosystem: Environmental > Terrestrial > Soil >...
GACCCAACGTTCTAGAAAATGGTGGAGACTAGCGCCAACTGTTCAGCTTAGTTGCGGCCGGCTCTTTGGCCTCGGAGCCATTGTGGCCCGTCACCCACTCGGGAACGATGACAGCTCTGATCAGCTCCTGAATAGAAATGCCTCTCTTCTTCGCTATCTTCTCTAGCTCTCGGAAGATAGTATCGTCGAGTGTTTGCATGAACTTGGGCAAAGCAGGTACCACGGTTTCTTCGGATATCAGTATCATTTCTGGGGTTGAAATAAAGTGCTGATGTAACTTCTAGAATTCTGACCTAGTGACAGAACGGGAAGCGAGGTGCTAGAGGGAAACCTTCACTGAAGATGGTGTCTCTCCGAGGATCTGTCTCGATGCGGCTTCAACTCTGGAACGGTACTGTTCTTTGGTGTAGACCCGGACGAGATTCATGAAGGTCCTGAGCACGCCGATTATTCTCGAGATCTCCGAGAGCTGTACGATCTCTTTCTTACCAGTCGGTCCATGTCTGAAGACTGGTATATCGAGGGGCTGTATCTCCACAGCGTTGTGGTAAGGCACTGAGGGAAGGGTTGGTACATCAATCATCACATCTTCGATCCTGACATGTGCCTTCTTGGCAATCTCGTCTCTGATCTTGTCTCGCACGCTCTCCTTCGTTATCACGCTTGAAACGAGTTCTTCCTGAGCGAAGAGAGTCTTCTCATACGAACACTTGAGCAGTCTTCTAGCTTCTAGATCCTGCATTATTTTCTTGGACTGCTTGCACTCCCTCAGATTAGTCCAGACCTTGTAATCGTCAAGACGCAAATAGTCTTCAGGCTCATCGAAAGACAGTAGATTGAGCTCGTCCTTTGCCGCTTCTAGGGCTTGGACTATCATGATCTGGACTGCTCTTGAGGCTCGGTGGAAGTAGATGGTCCTGAAGGATTCGAGTCTGGCTAACAAGAAGCTCTCGAGGGTCGCGACGGCTCTCCCATCAACGGACAGGTTCCCATGGATTACGTCCATAGTGTAGATGAGTCTGTGAACGTCCACGGAACCGTACCCTGCTCCGGTGTGGAAGGAGTCCCGGACTAGAAAGTCCATCTTGTCAACGTCGACGCTGCTGCTGATGATCTGGTCGAGATAGGGTCTCTTTCCGTCCCTGAGACGGCCTACGGCCAGTAGCCCGAGCTTCCGCGGATCAAACCCAGCGTTGTCGAGCTTTGCTTTGATTTCTGTCTCATTTACAAGCCATGGAACGAAGTCTTCATGGGTCTTTTTCAGATGGCGAACCATGAGAGGCTCAAACACGTGTGAGAATGGACCATGCCCGATGTCGTGTAGTAGAGCGGCTAGGCGCATCTGCTCTTGCGTGTGAACGTCGAGGTGTGTCGGCAGGACTTCGGAGAGAACGCCCGCAAGGTGCATCGCTCCTACGACATGTTCAAACCGAGTATGGTTTGCGGCCGGGTAGACGTATTCTGATCCGGCGAGTTGGCGTAGTCGTCGAAGTCTCTGCACGGGACGAGTATCAATTATCGTCTTTTCGGCTTCGCTAATTCGGACGTATCCATGAATAGGGTCCTTGATGAAGCCCCAAGCCTTAGACATGATGGGAAATGCGCTTGCGACCGCTTATTCTAAACTTCCCAATGACGTGATTAGTTGAAACAATTCAGAAACAACGGTCATCAGTTGGAGGCATCCCCGATCGGCGAGTTGATTTGAAGGATTGAGCGTTAATATGAAAAATAATATTCGGAAATGATAAGCACCGCGATAGCGTCAACGCGTCACTTTTTCTTCTTCGTCGGATTGTGTGCGGCGCATGTATCACACAAGGAGCTTTCGCCTCCAGGCCGATTGTTTCGCCCATCAAGTTCAGCATTAAGGCGTTCGGTTTTTGAGATTCTCGGGCCCAGTTCTCCGACCTTAATATCAGCTGACTCCTCCAAGAAACTTGTTTGTGGTTCTCTTTTTATTCCCCCGAAGACAATCAGCTAGACGTCGTGAATCGGCATTGGTGAAGGACAAGATTCTATGCTTTGTCTGTGCTGTCAAGAACATTGAACGGACCTTCAACACGTACTACGAGCTACAGGAACATCTCTACCGGGATCACGACATGAAGAAAGACCCGGCGATGGATATTTTCAACAAATACAAGTCTACTGTAGCCAAGAATCCGACTGCTGAACAGTAATCGCTGCCTCGGGCTGCAAATAACGAATGTCTAGACCGCTCTCTCTATAGAGAGGCTATCAATCCATAGCTGAAGAGAACGATGAATGTGACTATAATGAATATCACAAGGCTGCGCTGAGTGTCCAATCCAAGAGCGGTCTTCGCTGCGATCACCGTTGAAATCGCTATCCAAGCTATGCCGATCGCACGTGCAACGTCTGGGACTGGGGGCACTGGGATCGACATAATGAGGAATATCAGTCCGGGAGAGCTTGAGAAGAATACGGGCCTTGCGAGTGACCAATAGTCCGATTTTCCTCCAAAAAAAACCTCCTTCCGATAAGAAATGTCAGGGAAACCCAGATGATGCCTAGAGCGATATTCACAACGGCACCCAAAACAGCTCCCAGCAGAATCCCTAATGTACTAAATCCGATCGATGCTGCGAATCCGACACCGAAACTAGCTCCAGCAAGAGCCAAGACAGTCAGTGCCTGACCTGTCGCCGAGGAATCTTCTTTCACTGCCAAGAACGTGTCGCGGTTGAATCGGGCCGATTTCACCATTCGATCCAGCATACCCGGAGCCTGTCAATGGTGAAGGGACTAGCCCGGGAGATCATCGACGAGTCTGAAAGAAATGTACGCTGACCCGGATTATCAACTTATACTGTGGGATCTGTTCAGCCTGTTCCGAACTGTAGTCCGATAAAGGCCAGGATGAGGAGGCCTACGGCGACCGTGAGGACCGTTCTTCGCAGATTAAGTCCCATGACTTGTTTGAGAGCGAAGACTTGTGAGAGGAAAAGCCAGACCACGGCGGCGATTGCGACGGTACCTTGGAACCAGTAGATTGGAACATTTCCCTGGACTAGAATTGGAGGGATGGGGATTGTGATCAAGAGGAAGAGGAGGAACGGGCTGCTCGCGAAGAATAGAGGTCGTGCTAATTCCCAGTAGCCTGTTTTGCCCTGGAAGAGCTTTGTCCCGACAAGGAAGGCTGTGGCTGACCATACGAAGGCCGCAAAGCATACGGTGACCGTGTTCGCAAGGCTGCCGACGATTATTCCATAGATTGACAGGTCGTGCCTCTGGAACTGTGTCTGTGCAGTGTAGCCGATGCCGTAGGCGAGAGCTGCAAGAACTAGAACTGCGACTGCTTGCCCGGTTGATGTAGTGTCCGTCTTCAGCTCTAAGACTCCTTGCTGGTCCAGTCTGGATGCTTTCTTCATCCGGGACCACATCAGACCCAACTGGAGTCTTGATGCGGGCACCTCGGTTTCGATGGACATTTTGGATAAGCCAGGCATAAGTCGTGATTTCAGTCCATGCTTATGAACGAATAGTCAATCCGATACTCTGGAGCTAGGAGGCGTGTCGAGAGCTAAAGAATCAGTAGACCCTGTCGCAGGGCTGAAAGAGACTCTCAACCGTGCAAGGCCCAGCTTCAAAGTAGTAGTGATGCCGGATTTCTACCTCGACTACATTCTCACTTATCCGGGCAAGCTTGAAGACCTGACCGCTTCCTTCCTTGAGGTGGCCCAGAGGGGAGGAGGGAACCTTCTGGGCTGGGGACACACGGTTGGGCGGGGAGGAAACGCGTCGAATGTGGTGGCTCAGCTCTCGAAGCTTGGCTGTCAGGTCGTTCCGATTATTGAGACAGACGAACTTGGTAAGATGGTACTCCAACACTTTCTCAAGGGTGTAGACCTTTCGCACGTCAGGACAACGGGAACAATGTCCCGGACAATGTCGTTCGAGACAGAGCACTCGGGCAGGCGTGTCAACATCATGGTCAGCGACCCCGGATCTCTATCCCAGTTTGGCCCCGAGAAGCTGACACAGGAGGACAAGCAGATCATATCCGAAGCCGACTTTGTCTGTGTTCTCAACTGGAACCAGAACATGAAGGGAACCGATCTCGCCGAGAAAGTCTTCTCCATCGCCAAGGAGGAAGGGAAGGCGGTCACGTTCTTCGACCCTGGAGATCCTGCGCTCCGGATCGGTGAGATTGAGGGGTTGAACCAGCGGGTCCTGACCCCCGGCCTAATTGATGTCTTGAGTGTTAACGAGAATGAGCTGATGCATCTGGCGAAAGGAGTAGCCGAAGATACCTCTGAGATTGAAGGTGCTGAGGACCCGCTTTTCGGAGCAGCTAGCGTGTTCAGTATGATGATTCCACGAGTCGATCTTCACACGCCGGAGTTCTCAGCAACTTTTGTGGATGGGCAAAGAGTCCGCGTCCCCTGTGCAAGGATCAAGCCTGCCAAGGTGACTGGGGCTGGAGATGTCTGGAACGCGGCCGACATCTACGCTCAAGGCGTTGGCCTCGGACATAAGGATCGACTGATATTTGCGAACGCGGCTGGGGCGGCGTATCTGGAGGGACGAGGACTTGAACCTCCTACATTGCAAGAGGTTGTCGGTAGAGTCGACAGTGTTGTCGCGGCGCGGAAGCCCTAGGGTTTCACGAGTCTTAAATTGGATAGGCCAATTACTTGGGCTGGCCAAGAGTTCGAGCTGCGACTGTGACTGTTAGAGGGACGAATTAGCATTGTTGAAAGTGGCTGAAGGGGTCTATAGGGTACCAGCTCGTCATGCTAACACCTACCTTGTCGAGGCGGACAATGGACTCGTGCTTGTCGATACCGGGATGCCGGGTAGTGAGAATCGGATTCTGAAAGCAGTGGCGGATCTCGGCCGCGAGCCTAGCGATGTTAAGCTGATTCTTCTGACTCATCGACACTGGGATAACATCGGAAGCGCTGCCGCGCTGAAGAAAGCGACTTCTGGAATGCTCGTTTCTCACGGGTTCGAAAAGCCATACGTTGCCGGGACCCTTGTGGTAATAACGCCGCGAGCATGGAGTCTCTACGGACGGATAGCCAGGCGTGCTCTGGCTATTGCCTCTTCAACGAAGAAGCTGCTTCGGCTCGTCAAGTATCACCCGGTGCTCGTGGACGGGGCGTCCGATGATGAGTCGATACTAGAGGATGTCGGGCTGGACGGGTCGATCGTCTGGACCCCCGGTCATACAAAGGGGTCTATCTCTCTATTCGTAAACAAGAGCATGGTTGCCATTATCGGCGATCTTCTGAGGACCAAGCGCGGCAAGCTTAGAGAGCCACTATTCATGGAGAATATCTCACAGGAAAGGTCGAGTGTCCAGCGAATCCTCGATCTGCATCCGGTCATCCTCTGCCCAAGCCGCGGCAAACCCTTGCCCCCTTCGAAAATCAGGATCAAAGAGAGGATTGCCAAACCAGTGAAGATGGAGACGAAGAAAGACGCAGAGGATATTGATCTTGAGAGTCTTGCGAAGGATCTTTCAGCTGAAGCAGCTTAGAGATGATAAAATCTTCGGACAGACGTAGCCCTAGCAAGGACTATCTGAAAAGAAAAGATTGGGAGTTTGATGATTTACTTTCGAACCTTATCGAAGCGGGCTGCTACGTCGTCCCAGTTGACCACATTCCACCAAGCATCAACATACTTGGCGCGGTCATTCACGTAGTCGAGATAGTATGCGTGCTCCCAAACATCGACGGCGAGTAGAGGAGTCATGCCTTGGACGGCTAGGTCCATGTGCTTCTCGGCCTGGAGGGTGATCAGCTGGTCTGAGGCTGGCTCGTAGGCTAGTATTCCCCAGCCTGATCCTTCGACCTGTTTGGCGGTGTTTCCGAATTGTTCTTTGAAGGAGTCGAACTTTCCAAAGTCCTTGTTGATCTGGTCAGCGATGCGTCCACCGGGCGTTCCGCCTCCACCCTGTTTCATGTTCGGCCAAAACAAGCTGTGCATAGTATGACCTGACGCGTTGAAGGCGAGATCGCGTGAGATTCCGCGGACGTCGATTCCCGCGAAGCCGGTCTGTCGTGCTTTCTCTAGCTTGTCTAGTGCAGCGTTTGCTCCGTTGACGTATGCGAGGTGGTGTTTGTCGTGGTGTAATGTCATGATCTTTTCAGAAATTGTCGGTTCGAGAGCATTGTACTTGTAAGGCAGGTTCGGTAAGGAGTATCTTTTTCCTGGCATGAAACGTGCCATGCTGGAACCTTTCACATAAACCTTCTACTTGCAGGGCACTTGGGAAATCAGAAAGTGAAGATCTATAGCAGTTCGACCTAGACGAGCTAAAGATGACTAGAGTTTCGTTGAACGGAAGTCTGGGTTCGCCGAAGGCGGGTGTATTCTGCCTCCGGATTCGTTCCATTGAAGGAGCTCGAGAGCGGCTAGAATCAGGATACCCGATGCTACGAATGAGAAGAAACCGGCTTGAAATCCCCATGAAGCATATCGAGTTCCAGTATACCCCTGACCCACCAGGCCAGAGATGCATGAGGCCGGCGCAACATTGGTTTGTGCGCACTCAACACTGAGAGCGTATGCAATGTCAGCCACGAAAAAGAGATCAGTGACCAAAGATGATAGCAGTGCAACAGTCAAGATTGACCAGCGTTTCAGGTAGCTGCCGACGCCTGCCAACAGCGAAGTCAGAACCACTAGCGAAGTTATGATTGTGAAGTTCCCTGAGATTGATTGGTCTAGCCGATCGAAGAAAAAAGTTACTTGCGGAAGTTGAGCAAACGGTCCCGAAAAGGGTCCCCAAGTTATAGGGGCGGTGACGGTGATGTCGATTCCCCACCAGGGAAGAGCGAGGCTGGTGAGAGAAAGCAAGACAGACAAGCCGCCCCAGAATTCTGCTCTGTATAGAAGGGGCGCCTTCGTTTTCGCTCTTTTCTGGTCTTCTGGCATTAACAGGGGATTGCATGCGCCTATCCGCCTTTATGATTTTTCATTCGGATAGTGGGAAAGCGGGTTTCGTGGCAGATCCAACCCGGAAGACGGACGTCTGGTACCGGACATCGCTTGGGGGGTGTTCAGAATCTTCGGAATGGGTGGGTGGCGGAGTGTGGGACGGAACCTGTAAATACATATAGGCACAGGCTATCCTGTATAACGTACGTCATAAAGGGAGAGTGTGAATATGGCTAACAAGAGTATTCTGGACCTGGACTACGCCAAGTACGATTTCAAGGATCCAGAAAAATACGTGTTCAAGTCCGAGAAGGGACTCTCACGACAGACTGTCGAACAGATTTCTGAGATGAAGAAAGAGCCCGAATGGATGCTAAAGTTCAGGCTACGAGCCTACGAACACTTCGTCAAACGCCCGATGCCCATGTGGGGAGGCGATCTTGCTCACATTGATTTCAATGACATCTACTACTATCTACGTCCCACTGACAAGGTTGAGAAGAGCTGGGACGACGTTCCGGATAAGATCAAAAAGACCTTCGACCGATTGGGCATACCTGAGGCCGAGAAGAAATTCTTGGCTGGAGTGGGTGCCCAGTACGAGTCCGAAGTCGTCTATCATAGTCTTCTGAAACATCTCGAAGATAAAGGAGTCATATTCTGCGACACGGATACTGCTGTTAAGCTTCATCCGGAGCTTGTCAAGAAATATTTCGGGACAATTATCCCTCCTGAAGATAACAAGTTGGCCGCGCTCAACAGCGCCGTCTGGAGCGGTGGCAGCTTCATCTACGTTCCCGAAGGAGTCAAGGTAGATCTTCCTCTACAGGCATATTTCAGAATCAACGCCGCGAACATGGGACAGTTCGAGAGAACGCTCATCATCGCAGACAACTACGCTGATGTTCAGTATATTGAGGGCTGCACAGCCCCGGTCTATTCCAAGGATGCGCTTCACTCCGCAGTAGTCGAGATCATCGCCAGGAAGGGCGCCAAGGTCCGATATACCACGCTCCAAAACTGGAGCTCCGACGTCTACAACCTCGTCACAAAGCGAGCCTATGCGTATGAAGATGCGTCGGTAGAATGGATCGACGCTAACGTAGGCAGCAAGCTTACGATGAAATATCCATCAGTCTATCTGGTCGGGCCTAGGGCCAAAGCCGAGATTGTCTCAGTGGCTTTTGCTGGTAAGGATAGACATCAGGACACGGGCGCCAAAGTAATCCACCTCGCACCGTACACAAGCTCCCGGATCACGGCGAAGTCCGTCAGCAAGGACGGAGGACTAACGACCTACCGGGGTCTTGTCCACGTGGCCAAGGGAGCAGTTGGCGTAAAATCAAGTGTCCGATGCGATGCCCTCCTAATGGACGATCGATCGAAGACGACCACCTATCCTTACATGGAGGTTAACGAGGACGACGCGACCATAACGCACGAGGCCACCGTTGGAAGGATCAACGAGGATCAATTGTTCTATCTAATGTCCAGAGGCTTGTCTGAGACCCAGGCTCTCAGCATGATCGTCACAGGATTCATGGAACCCTTCACCCGGGTCCTACCGATGGAGTACGCGGTAGAGTTCAACAGGCTCATCGAGATGGAAATGGAAGGCGCCGTAGGCTAATTTCTCCGAGCCCAAACCTTCTAAACATATTCCTGGCTCTCAACTAGCCATGGGCAACTCTCTCGCCAGCCCAACCGAAAGTATGGTGAAAGAGGTCTCCGGCCTCCTCGCTGAACCTGAGGAAATTAGCAGAGAACGATCAGTGGCTCTCGACTACTTCAACAAACTCCCCATCGAAAAGTCTCAGTTATACACGAAATATGTCGACATCCTCTCGGGGCTCAATCTTGATTCCATCCAACTTGGATTGCCGTCGAATAGTCGAACTATTCCTAGTGAAATATCTCACCTAATCAGGGAGAAGGATGAGCCGACACTTGCACTGCAAGTGGATTCTCAGATGGTCCGCACCGAAGTACATGGTGCTCTGGAGAAGGAGGGAATCGTCTTCTCAGACTTGGAATCGGCCTTGGTCAAGTTTCCAGACCTCGCCCGAAACCGGTTCACAAAAGCAATCCCGCCGGGCGACGACAAGTTTGCAGCTCTCAATGACGCATTCTTCACAGCGGGAACCTTTCTCTACGTTCCCAAGGGGCTGAGCGTCAAGATTCCTTTCCGGAACATCGTACTCCTCACGACCCGAGGACAAGCCTCTTTCACTCACAACATAATTGTGGCTGAGGAGAACAGCAAAGTCAACTTCCTGCAGGAAGCATACTCACGACTGGGTAAGGAGCGTCAAGGTCCGGCCCTCTACAGCGAGGTCACGGAGATCTATCTCGCCGAAGGAGCCGAAGTGAATTTTGCCAGTCTCCAGGACTTTGAGAGCGACGTTCACTCGACGGTCAATCGGAGGTCAATCGGTCAGAAGGATTCCCGGATAAACTGGACAGTGGGACACCTTGGAGGTGGAACCACGCGTTCTCGGATGGACAGTGTTCTCGATGGTCCCGGATCTACGGCCGAGGATGTCGAGGTGGTGTTCGGTTCGGAGTCGCAGCGGTTCGATGTCGTAACGGATCTAACGCACCAGTCGACAAACACTACAGGGCATGTTCTAGCTCGTGGAGTATTGAGGGATAGTGCTCGTGCGATTTTCAAGGGAATGATCAGGATCAGCGAGGGAGCCAAGAATTCAAACTCCTATTTGGCGGAGCATGCGATGATCCTTAGCAAGAAGGCGAGGGCCGACGCAATCCCTGGCCTTGAGATTTTCACGAATGAGGTGAAGGCGACCCACTCGGGCTCCGTGAGCCAGGTGGACGAGGAACAAATCTTCTACCTTATGTCGCGAGGACTGACTCACAGCGAGGCTCAGAGAATGGTTATCCTAGGATTTCTCCACCCCGCCGTCAAACGCATACCGCTTAGGTCGGTTCGAGCTGTGATCCAGTTTCTGATCGACGAGAAATGGGCCGGGAGAGGTGGAATGATTCCTCCGAGAGCGGAACAGCTTCCAGAATTCGAAGAGGAACCAGAGAAGGAGGCCGTTGAAGCAGATCTCTTCGAGAGACATTACAAGTACCGGTAGGGAAACACATTCTGGGAACGCTCATCCCCGTCGGCCCTCTTTCTGAGCTTCCGCCAGGCACGATGAAGGGAGTCGAGCACGAGGGTCGACGGATTCTGATTGTGAATTTGGACGGAAAACTCTACGCTTGGGATGGGACGTGCACGCATGAAGAAGCTGATCTTTCGACCGGATTCCTAATTGGAGAAGAGATCACTTGCCCGCTTCACCTGTCCCGGTTCAACCTATTGACAGGAGAGGCGGTCAATCCTCCTGCCGAGAAACCGCTCACCAAGTACAACGTGAAGGTCGAGAACGATGAGGTGTTCGTGGAGCTCGACCAATAGTTGAAAAAGCAAGGCTACTAGCATGAAAACCCCAGAAGTCGAGGAGTTGTCACTCTCTTGCAAGAAACCCTGAACCCCGAGCTCGTCAAGCTAGCCGGAGAATCTGCACAGGACGAGTATGCCGACCGTTCCGTCTATCTTGCACTCGCTCGTCGCGAGAAGAACCCGGTCTTCAAGA
>Ga0209238_1001043_pt1 | contig 10507 bp, 10 predicted proteins | sample GraSoi013_1_20cm_FD_185823 | JGI IMG/M metagenome (GOLD analysis project Ga0209238, IMG submission 185823) | Grasslands soil microbial communities from the Angelo Coastal Reserve, California, USA - Sample 10_02_2013_1_20cm (SPAdes) (version 2) | ecosystem: Environmental > Terrestrial > Soil >...
TCGCGCAATTTCCGCCTCCGTCATGGAGGCCAGAAGCGTAAGCAACAATTGTTTGAATCCATTCTTCCCAAAAACCTTGAGAAGCTCTGGGAGCGTAGCGCCCGAATTCACTAGGTTAAAGAACGACTCAATCTCCTCAGCCGAGGAACTGATCAGTGAATAGTGATGTCGCGATCCATAGTGATCATCATCATCATCTATTGTAGAGGTCGCCAAAAGTATGCGATATAGGACTCTGGGCAAGACTGGGTTCAAAGTCAGCGAAGTAGGATTTGGTGGATGGCCAATTGGTGGTAATGCCTTCGGGAACAGTTACGGGCCTACCGAAGACAAGCAGTCGCTGGCGGCGATCGGGAGGGCGCTGGAACTGGGATGCAACTTCTTCGATACTGCGGATGTCTATGGTCATGGGCACAGCGAGGAACTACTGGGCCAAGCTCTCGCGGAGCGCCGATCAGAGGTTATCATTGCGACGAAAGTAGGTGGAGACTTTTACCACGGAGCCCCTAAAATGAACTTCAACTCGGACTACCTCGAGTTTGCCCTCGGGAAAAGCTGTGAACGGTTAGGCTCTGACTACATTGACCTCTACCAGCTGCACAACCCTCCAATCCAACTGGTCAAAGACGGAAGGGTCTTCAAGACCCTTGAGAAACTCAAGGCCGTAGGAAAAATTAGGCACTATGGGATCTCAATTCACGATCCACAGGAAGGGCTCCTCGCGATGAGAGACCGCGAACTAGGAGCTATCCAGGTCGCATTCAATCTCCTAAGACAGGAAGCCAAGAATCAGCTCTTTCGCGAAGCGACGAGGAACAACGTCGGGATCATCGCCCGAGAACCGCTAGCGAACGGATTCCTCGCAGGCAAACTAAAGGCAGAATCCGCCTTCCTCCAAGGAGACATTCGGCACAATTTTCCCCCTGACTACATCTCACAACTCACGCTAGCAGCGAACAAGTTGAGATTCCTGGAATCTAACACTCGAACGCTCGCCCAGGCAACGATAAGATTCGTCCTCGACCACAAAGACGTATCGACAGTAATCCCTGGAATGAAGACGCGCGAACAGGTCGAAGAAGATCTCTTTTCCTCGGAAATCCCCCCATTGACAGGCGAGGAACTTCTCCGAATCAAGTTCCTTCGCGATCAGGAGTTCACCTAGTACAGCAAACCGATGCATGGGACGAAAATGATGAGATATCTTGTGAGGCTTGACAACAACCAAGCCTACGCGCCGAAAGACGTGCGGATGCTGGAAGCGAAGATCCGAGAATTACTGGAGCCTAACGAGAAGATCGGAAACCTCAGGGTGAGCACGACCGCTATCGAACTCGACCTCTTCGCGGCGCCATCCGATCTCGGCAGAACCAAGAATCTTCTCGAAGGCAAGATCTCCAAGGTCGTAACGCTCAGATCCCTTGAATCCAGAATTTTTATCCGAGCGGAGGACGAAGCGTTGCGAGAAGGAATCGATCTGTTCAACCAAGAGAGGTTCTGGGAAGCTCACGAAGTCTTGGAGGAGATCTGGCATCCCGCAACAGGCGTTGACCGAGATACGATTCAAGGCCTAATCCTGACTGCTGCGGCGCTCGTTCATTACCAGAAAAACGAGAAATCTGTTTGCGTCTCAATCCTTGGAAGAGCCAAGGACAAACTGGGCACACTCGACCAGTACAAGGATCTTGACATTAGAGGTCTTAGAGTCAGAATTGAGCAGATCCTGAAAGACAACACGCCTATGTTGCTTCGGATCCAATGGGTCAGAACGAAAACCTCCGCACCGACTCCATGAAGGTATCTGTACCCTTTTAGCGGGAGAATTCAAGCAGAGCCGAGGGGACGCTTCTTTGGCATTTGTAAACATTGACAAAAGATACTCCAGCGCCCTCGCGATGGTAGCCGGGATTATTCTCACCCTGCCAGGCACCGCATCGAATCCATGGCTTGGACTATTCACAAGCCTCTCTTCCAACGGCCTAACAGTGTTCTCGGTTCTAGCGGGTATCCTCGCAATACTCGTACAGATCGGAGGAGTCACGATCTCCCTGGGCGGCCTCCTGTGCTATGCAAACCATCTGAGATCAGGAAAGGAACTCGTTGGAATCGGAACAACATTTGGACTGGTGGACCTCTTGACCTCGATACCATCCCTCGCATCTGGCAGTTATGGACCTCCCCTCTGGATTGCTTGGGTAGGTCTCTTTTGCGCCGTCTTCGCGGATAGACACATCAAAGGTCCGAAGGATTCATACGCTGGCGAAGTACGAAAACTCCTGGTTTCTCTTCGCTCCCGAATGAGCCGGGAGAGAGTTTCCAAGAAAAAACGAGAAAGACAGGCACGGAGGGTGCGGGCCAGAAAGAGAGCTACGAGAATCACTGGAGTGTCAACGAGACCATACAAACTCGGCAGCAACAGCGACGACTAGAGCCAGTCCTCCGCCGAGAAGAATTGATGGGGTGTGGAGAAGTGTGAAGCCTCCAACAACGACTACGAGGATGACGAATAGTACTAGTAGATCAGCAATGAAGTTCTTGTCCACCTGATCCATAGCAACCACTTCTCCGTTTTCAGCTGCATCTTTTGGATTGTTCAGCGGGGCAGTTCGAAACTGTAGATAAGCTCTGCTCCGTCTTTCTAGTTCCGCCTAGCCAGTGATGGATCGTAGGAGGAGTAGAATGTTCCTCTTTCGCTCGCGCATCCTTCTTTTGCTGTAGTTGTACCACTCTGGTCCATAGGGAATGTACTCACTTACTCGATATCCTTCCTCGATCAGAGCTGGCTTGATGTCATCCCTGATACCCTTCAGCATTTGAAACTCGAAGTCTCGTTTCTGTTCTCTTGCAAGTTCTCTTGCCTTGTCAATGAGCTTTCCATCATGGGTCCCGATTGCGAACCGACCTCCTCCCTCAAAGAGCATGATCATGAGCCTGACATAGTTCGCATCAACATCACTTCTCTTCTTGTAAACCAACTCTCCGGTCTCAGGATAGGCACCTTTCACCAATCGGATTATTCCACCGCGAGAAATGAGGTCTTTGAGATCAGATTCGGTCCGTTTCATGTTTGCCTGCAAGCAGACTCCCAATTGCCGATGATCTGGAAGAATTTCCCTGTAAGTTTTTAGCGTCCCTTCGGTGTACGGTGAGTTTTCCATGTCTATCCAGACAAACTCGTCATAGGCTTCGGCTCTTTCTATAATCCGTAGGAGATTCGTACCATAGAGGGAAGGATTCGCGGCGAGCCCAAGTTGAGATGGTTTTACAGAGATCGTGCCGTCTATTTTCCCTTCTTGTATCTGGTCGAGAAGTTTGAGGTATTCCTCTGTGTAGCCTTGAATCAGCTTCTCGTCGGGAGTATGTTCGCCCAGCCGGTTGAGGATTGCGCTGAGTTTTCTGTTGTTCGCGTTGTGGGCGACTCTAATCGCGTCTTCGAGTGTGTATCCAGCTATCCATCGCTTTGCGACACGGTAGAGAAGTCTCTCAGTTAAGCTTGGCATCTTGTCGGAATCCGACCTCTTGTAAGGGTGAGACTGGGTTGTCGGAGTTTCTTGGGTTAAGTCTTTCACCTTGTGATGTCTAGAATATCGCCTGTAGAACTTCTAGCGCCATCGAATATTCTTCGGGCCCTGCTGCCTCTCTAGCTATTGATGGGAGATCATTCTTCTCAATGCCGTAGTCGCTAAGCCTTTTGGAGAGTCTGAGGTCTTTGACTAACTCTTCGACTCGGTCCGCCGCAGATAGGGCTTGTTTGCTCTCACTGAGCCCCGTCGAGTCTTGTCCCTCTGCTTTTGCGATTAACACGAGCCGGTCTGGGTATTTCCGAGCCTGGTGTCGCATTACTTCGGCAAGTGTCAGGCAAGATGTGATACCATGAGGGATGTCCCAGGTTGCGCCGATAACGCGGCCTACGGCCTGGCTCAATCCGGTCCCAACGCTTTGGACTCCGGCGAAGGACATCCATGCTGCCATTTGACAGGCGAGACGAGGGCCGATCTCGCTTGGATTGTCGGTGGAGGACTTGAGGCTTTGAAAGAGGAGCCTGATAGATTCTAGTGCAAGAGCGTCGACATATGGTTGGTGTCTGGGGGAGTAGACAGACTCCACTGCGTGGTCGAGACTCCGGATTCCGGTACAAGCCCAGAGCCATGATGGAGTATCAACTGTGATTTTCGGGTCTAGGAAGATCAAGCGTGGAACGAGCCTTCGATCACGAACACCTGTCTTTCTTTTCGAAGTGTCATCTGTCATTCCAGCTGAGTGTGAGAATTCAGCGGCTGAGAGTGTTGTTGGAATCGCGAGATGAGCAATGATGGGTTTGGCGAAGTTTTCTGATAGCTCCTTGACAGCGATCTTTGTCGAGTCGATAGGGCTACCGCCTCCAAGGCTAATCAGAGAATCAGCTCTTGCCCTTTGTACTTCTCTGATTGCTTGTTTTATGGCGCTGATCGGAGCGTGCTGTTTGATGCCAGAGAAGACGCCGACGAACTTTCGTCCTGATGCCTTTTCGAGTGCGTCTACTAGTCTTGTCTTCTCAGCGATGGTTTGTCCGGTGATGATGAATGGACGGTGTGATGGTATTTTGTCAAGCTCTTCGGCTAACCGTGCAATTGAGTCCGGTCCGAAGTGGACCCTCTCGATAGGTAGATAGGAGTAATCGCCGCTGACAACTCCCAAGTTGGACAATAGTGTCAGCTTCGGATTCGGAAGAGTGTGGCCCCTCTATTTCTTGGCGGGTGTCTGCCAGCTGAAGGGATAGTTGGGATCGTCCAGCTTCTCAGCGATCGAAGTCACCTTCAACGGCTTCTTGGTCTCGATCATAATTGCCAGTTCATTGGTGGAATCTTTCCCCAGGCTTGCTTCCACGGCTCCCGGTTGTGGTCCGTGGTGTACTCCTCTCCGGTGGAGTGTGAAAGATCCGACCTCGATTCCTCGGCGGCTGCTGAAGTCTCCGCTGACGTAGTAGAGGACCTCGTCGCTGTCGATGTTGCTGTGGTTGTATGGGACGGGTATGGCTTGAGGGTGGTAGTCGAGTTTTCGCGGCACGAAAGATAGCACATCGAACCCCGGTGCTTCGAATGTCTGATGGATCGGTGGCGGTTGGTGAACCCGACCCGTTAGCGGCTCGAAATCGTTGACGTTGAAGACCCAGGGATAGAGATAGCCGTCCCATCCGACAACATCGATTGGGTGATAATCGAAAACATAGGACATTAGCGAGTTGTCGATCTTGACTCGGACCTCAAACTCCCCGGAGTCGCTATGTGGGACAAGTTTCTCGGGTCGACGGAAATCTCGGTCCGCGTAGGGTGCCAATTCTACCAACTGGCCGTAATCGTTTCTATATCGCTTCGGAATCTCGATAGGCCCGGCGGATTCGGTTACCATGAACCGATTGTCTTTTCCCTCCAAGTTTATCCTGTACGTGGTTCCTCGCGGGACGACGACAAAGTCTCCCTCGTGGAAAGGCAAGATTCCGAAGACAGATTCCAGGCTTCCCTTTCCTTCATGGATGAAGTATAGCTCGTCTCCTTGGGCGTTTCTGAAGAACCAGTCCATGCCGTGGGAGGGTCGGACAGTTGAGACGAATACGTCATCGTTGTAGAACAGTGGCTGGCGTCCTTCAATCGGGTCCTTTGCCAGTTCGGTGTTCTTGGTGCGGACGTGGTGATGGCGATGGAGGTCGGGTTGCCATCGAGTTATCGCGAGCTCCTTGAGCTTCTTGATGTGAGATACCTTGGTCGGGGGATTGATGTGGTAGAGAGTTGAGTAGACTCCGGAGAATGCTTCGGTCCCGAAAACCTCTTCCTGGTACAAGGAGCCGTCAGGCTTTCGGAACTGGGTATGCCTCTTGTGGGGAAGTTTGCCGAGACTGTAATAACTGGGCAATTTCGCTCACTCTGACGTTTTCTCGGGGCGTATAACTTTGTTTCTCAACACTCCAAGTCTTTCTATCTCAAGCTCTACGATATCTCCAGGTTTAAGCCAGGGATGAACCTCTGGTCCGAGTTCTAGAAGAGATCCTGTTCCGACGGTGCCGGATCCGAGCACTTCTCCTGGTTGGAGCTGAACCGATTGCGAGGCGCGTGCAATCATCTGTGGAAAGGTCCAGTGCATCTTGTCCATGTTTCCCGTTGACAATTGTCTCTTGTTGACTTTGGCCGTCATCTTGAGATTGAACTTGCCAGGCCTGGTTTTCCGGTCTTGTAGCTCGTCTGGGGTGACGAGCCATGGTCCGAGCGAGGTGGCGAAGTCCTTTGCCTTAGCTGGGCCCAAGCCGATTTTCATCTCGCCCACCTGAACGTCCCGTGCGCTCCAATCGTTCATGATAGTGTAGCCTGCGATGTGGGCTTCGGCTTCCGATTCCGGTATGTCCATTCCACCTCGCCCGATTACACATGCAATCTCAAGCTCGTAATCAAGAGTCTTAGTGTAGGATGGATAGGGCACGTTGTCTTCGGGGCCGTAGATTACGTGGGGGTTTGAGTAGTAGAAGGCGGGAAATTCGTACCACTCCTCTGGCATTGGAAGGCCTCGTCGGGCTCGGGCAGCCTTGACATGGTCTTCGAATGCGTAGAAATCTCGCAGAGTGGGAGGGTCTGGAACTGGAGCCTTGAGCCCTGCATCTTCAGTCCGGATCATGAATCGGTGGACATTCTCTGGCGCTATTCTGTTGAAGATCCGCCATGATACGGATTGAAGGTCGTCCAGGAGTTTCGGGTTCCGGGAGAGAATCTGTTTGACAGTGACCGCTGCAAGTATGTTTCGGATTGATCGTGGTGCCGGAATCTTCAGCTTCTCAGCTGTGCTGGCAACTCGTTCGATGTCTAGTATCCATTCTCCCCACAGCAGCCCGCTACGGGTCTTCTTCGGTGTTTTCTTTGTGCTGTAGGCGACCAGTTTCATCTGAGGCTAGAGGTTTCCCCGTTTCGCCTGTTCCGCTTCTATGGATTGGAACAGGGCCTTGAAGTTGCCTTTTCCAAACGACTCACTTCCCTTTCTCTGAATAAGCTCGAAGAACAGCGTGGGCCGGTCTTGGAGTGGCTTGGTGAATATCTGAAGCATGTAACCCTTCTCATCCTTGTCCACCAGTATGCCTAGACGTTTTAGATCATCTATCCTCTCCGAGATTCCTCCGACGCGCTTAGGAAGGTCTGCATAGTAGCTGTCGGGTGTACGCAAGAATTCTATTCCCCGCTCGGCCAATCTTGCGACGGTGGCGACGAGGTCTTCGGTAGAGATGGCGAGGTGTTGGACTCCGGCGCCCTTGAAATAATCTAGATATTCTTGTATCTGCGATTTTCTCTTTCCCGCGGCCGGTTCGTTGATCGGGAACTTGACCGTTCCAGTAGGATTGCGCATGACTTTGGAGCGGAGGGCTGAGTATTCGGTGCTAATGTCCTTGTCATCAAAGCTGATGAGCTGGGTGAACCCGAAAACGTTGCCGTAGAACTCCACCCAATAATCCATCTTTCCCTCTTCCACGTTAGCGACCACGTGGTCGACGTGTTTCAGACCGACAGACTCCTCTTTCCCTGGGAATGGTGTGTATCCTGGGGCAAATATTCCGCGATAGTCGTGGCGCTCAATGAAGGTATGCACGGTATCGCCGTAGGCTGCGATAGCTGCGCCTCGGATGGTGCCATGATCGTCCTTTAGGATCTTAGGAGCTTGTATTCCCTTGGCGCCGCGCCGAAGGGCTTCTTTGTATGTCCAGTCAACATCCTTCACTCGCATGGCAACGTCGGCTACACCGTCTCCATGGGTGATCACGTACCTAGAGATCGGATGGTCTGGAATTAGGGAGGATGTTAGTAGAAGTCTGATATCGCCTTGTTGCATCAGGTAGGAGGTCTTGTCTTTGACTCCTGTCTCTGGTCCGCTGTAGGCGACGGGTGTGAAGCCGAAGCCGTTTTTGTAAAAGTAACTGGCCTGTTTCGCGTTTCCAACGTAGAGCTCAACATAGTCTATTCCTTCGATAGGTAACGCGTCGTTCTTCAATTTTGGATCGGCTGGATTGTTCTAAGGTTGAACCTTTTAACCTATTTCTCAACATCCGAGATAGGAGGTTACGAGATCAACAGTAGGTTAGAGAAGATTATCGGAGAAGAAGCCTAGAACAAGCTTCTCCACCTCGTCAGGCGCGTCCTCGGGGACAAAATGCCCTGCCTTCACCTGTGTCAGCTTTGCGTTTGGAATCATCTTGGTCACTCTCTCAGCATAGGTCGGGGCCGTTTTTCCCGTTCCCCAGATCACAAGGGTTGGAATTTTCAGCCGAGGAAGACCTTGCTCTATTTCTTTCATCGGTTTGAAGCTCGGATGCGTGGGCGAGTCCGGGAACATTCTAGGGAAGGCTTGGTAAGCTTTCTTCGCTTCGTCGTCCGGGAAAGGCGCCCAGTAGGCTTCCATGGTACTCTCTGCGATGTTCTCGGGGTTGACTGATGACTCCTTGATAATCGAAGGAGTGATTTTTGCGGCCACTTGAGGTGGAAGACGATAGTCTGATGTGAGGAAAGTGTTCATGATGACTAGACCCGCAATGTTTTGCGGGTGCCGTATCACATACTGCATCGCGAGGGGTCCTCCCCAGTCGTGCACGATGAGGATTAGATTTCTCAGTCCTAGGGATTCTATGTAGCTGGAAACTATTCTTGCGTGGTGTGGAAAATCGTGGAGGTCCGGGTTTGGCTTGTCCGATTTTCCGAAACCCATTAGATCGAATGCGAGAGCTCGGTGACCGGACCCTGTGATTGCAGGGACCAGCCGCCTCCACATGTAAGACCAGGCAGGGTTGCCATGAATCATTACAACCGGTCGGGTGCCAGAGCCTTCGTCTACGTAGTGGATTGCGATCCCGTCTAGGTGAACCCATCTCTCGGCGAAGGGCCATCCTTCGAAATATGGCCAGCCTTGTCGGATCATCTACAAGTCTCTCTCGTAAACAGCGTGCTCGTTGACGAGATGCGCGGCCCTGTTGTGATATAGGGGTTTAGTAGCCTCAGGCTCTTCATTCAGGTATCGAGTCCTTGACTCAAGCTATACCTATTCCGTGAGCTTTTCACGACTCGATGCGAATCCTCTCTTGAGCGGATCAGTTGTTCCGTCCAGACAGGAGAAACCGTAATATTCCGTTGCCGCCGCAACACCATTTGAACTGAGCGCAAATGGACTGGGGAATGAAAAACCGGCTTTCAAGAATTATCAAGCCTGAGACGGGTCGAACGGTGATGCTTGCAGTGGACCACGGCTATTTCATGGGTCCCACTCACAAGCTGGAGGAACCTCGGAAAACGATTGAGCCTCTTCTCGCCTATTCTGACGCGATAATGTGCACTCGTGGTGTGCTCAGGACTTCCATTAATCCAGGATCCAGTGTGCCGATTGTACTCCGGGTTTCAGGCGGAGCTAGCATAATCGGGGAATCTCTGACTAACGAGGCGATTACAACATCTGTTACCGATGCAGTCCGGTTGAATGTCGCTGCGATGGCTCTATCGATATTTGTCGGGTCTGCGCACGAGCATCAGACCTTGACGAACCTTGGCAAGCTGGTGAATGAAGGAGAGGAACATGGAATCCCAGTTCTCGCCGTTACCGCGGTAGGGAAGGAGTTGGAGAAGCGTGATGCGCGCTATCTTGCATTGGCTTGCAGAATCGCCGCGGAGATCGGGGCCCATTTTGTGAAGACATACTACTGCGAAGATTTCAGAAGAGTCGTGAAGGGCTGTCCAGTGCCATTGGTTGTAGCTGGAGGGCCGAAGCTTGAGACAGAACTGGACGCCTTTCAGCTCGCTTATGATGCGATCCAGGAGGGAGCTGTGGGCATGGACATGGGTCGGAACATCTGGCAGTCAGAGCACCCAATGCCCATGATAAAGGCGATCCGAGAGATAGTTCATGGAGGCGTGACTGTGAGGGAAGCCCAGGAAGTCTACAACCGGTCGAAGAATACCAAGGAACAGGTAGTTCTCAGACCTTCCCCGGCACGCTAGTTGTTTGGCTGAGATTATCGATGACGAGGAAATTGTACTGGGAAGAACCCTATTCCAAGGAGTTCGCTGCCAAGGTAATCTCTATCGAAGGTGAGTGGGTTGTTCTGGACCAGACTCTGTTCTACCCGCGCGGCGGCGGTGTGGCTTGCGACACCGGGACCCTCAACGCGTCGAAGGTTCTGGAGACAACGAAGGCTGAAGATAGAATTCTTCACACGCTAGAGGCTCCTGGATCCCTGAAGGCGGGAGACAAGGTGACTGGACATGTAGATTGGGAGAGGAGACATAGACTGATGAAGATGCATACCGCCGGCCACCTTCTAAGCTCGCTATTCTATTCGAGGGCCAATTGTCGGATAACCGGAAACCAGATCGATGTGGATCGGTCTAGGATGGACTTCAATCTTGAATCGTTCGATCGAAGCCAGATCGAGGGGTACGTGGCGGAAGCGAATGAAGTAATAGGAAAAGACGCGCCTGTCAAGACGTACTTTCTAGGCCGGGAGGAAGCCCTC
>Ga0209238_1001047_pt1 | contig 10501 bp, 4 predicted proteins | sample GraSoi013_1_20cm_FD_185823 | JGI IMG/M metagenome (GOLD analysis project Ga0209238, IMG submission 185823) | Grasslands soil microbial communities from the Angelo Coastal Reserve, California, USA - Sample 10_02_2013_1_20cm (SPAdes) (version 2) | ecosystem: Environmental > Terrestrial > Soil >...
GCAAAGAATTCGCGGGTCTGAGAGGATCCGTGCGTGAGAGCCGTAACATGATGTAATCCTTGGATCTTCATCTCAACGCTAATCCCGCGAATTCGCGGCACCCGCGCCTTGACCGTCGTAGTGTGGCTGTCAAAGTGGAGACTCAATTCCGAACGGGAAGCATCTGAGTAATCCCTCCCATCTCCGGGGGTCGCAATCTCGAGAATCAATCCGTCTGGGTCTTGAAAGTAGAGAGATTTGAAAGAACCTCGATCAAAGGGTCCGAGCACGCTCACATCGTTTTGTTCCAGCCATGTTTTCCACACAGATAGGGACTCCCTATCACGGGTCGTGAATGCGAAGTGGTGAGTCACGCCAGCGCCCACCTGCCCAAAGCCAATCGCCTTTCCCCAGTCGAAAAAGGTGATTAGGGTTCCTGGGTTTCCTTTCTCGTCGCCGAAGTAAAGATGGTAAGCGGAGGGGTCGTCGAAGTTCACCGTCTTCTTGACGAGCCTTAATCCGAGAATTTTGGTGTAAAAGTTGACAGTTGACGAAGCGTCAGAAGTGATAGCAGTGATGTGGTGCAGGCCTTGAGTCTTCGGCTCCATTGGTATTCACTGAAGACCGTTTGCTCCGTTAAATCTTTCCAGGGAACTAGAAGGCCCGTCGGGAACTGACGAGAGAATGTGTTATGAACAAATTGATTCCCCCATGAGCTGCAGGTCGCGAACAACTGACAACGAAAGCAAACACGATTGCAACCAAGATCGTGTGCACTATCGGCCCAAGGTCAGACTCCTCTCGAGTGCTGACCCAGCTTATCCAATCTGGAATGGATGTTGCACGTATCAACTTCTCGCATGGGACCCATGATCAGCACGTTCGCACCATCAAGACGATTCGACAAGTAAGCGAACGTCTCCACCGCCCCGTAGCCATACTCCAAGATCTGCCCGGACCAAAGCTACGGGTAGGCAAACTTGCTACTGAGCCTCTTCACCTTCAGAGGCTCGATAAGGTCAGCCTGACAACTAAACCAACCAACGCCAAATCCAAGATCCCAATCGCCTATCCGGACCTCCCCAAAGCTGTGAAGAAAGGCGACACGATATTCCTCGCTGACGGGACCATCAGGATCGAAGTCTTACGAACTAAGAGAGATGAAGTTGAAGGACGCGTAATCAACGGAGGCGATCTGACCTCAGGAAAGGGGGTCAATCTTCCCCGGCTTCGAATCCGGGTTCCGGCAATAACAGGAGAAGATAGGGAACACATCAAGTTCGGATTGGAGAACAAAGTCGACATCATTGCCGTGTCCTTCGTCCAGAAAGTCGATGACATCAGAGCCGCACGAAAGGTGGCGGAGGCCCATGGCCGTCAGATACTCGTTGTCGCGAAGATAGAGAAGAGAGAAGCCGTCGACGATCTCGAAGAGATCGTCCAGGAGGCGGACGGGATAATGGTTGCGAGAGGCGATCTTGGGGTCGAGCTCAAACTCGAACTTGTCCCGATAATACAGAAGAGAATAATTCACGAGAGCAACCGGCTCGGAAAACCCGTGATAACGGCGACCCAGATGCTAGAGTCCATGGTCTCCTCACCCACACCCACCAGAGCTGAAGTAACAGATGTCGCGAACGCGATTATTGATGGCACGGACGCGGTTATGCTTTCCGAAGAGACAGCGATCGGTAATTATCCCGTAGAAGCGGTTCGGATGCTGGGAAGGGTCGCGGAGGAAACGGAGCGATTTCTCCCGAAGGAGATCTCAGCCCAACGTAGAGGATGGTACGAGCACGGCCAGGCCGATGCCCTAGCATTGGGAGCTTGCGAGACAGCCCTGCAAGTCTCCGCCTCGGCAATTGTCGCACCAACCCGCACGGGCCGAACCGCCCGTCTTGTCTCCAAATACCGACCTCCGCTTCCGATCATCGCCCTGACATCCCATCCAGAGGTCCAACGGCAACTATTGCTCTCTTGGGGAGTTCAGGCTCTTCTAACCAAGGAGTTCAACACGAGCGAGGAAATTTTCCTCGAAGCTGAGAAAACGGTTGTCAATACGAAACTTGCTAGGAAAGGCGATAGAATCGTCATAATTGCTGGCGACCCGAAAGGCCCATCTGGCAAAACTGAGATTCTTAAGGTCCAGACGATAAGCTAGACTCTATCGACACTGATTGTTTTCAAAATGCGAGTCTGATCTCCAAAGGCTTTATTGGTACCGATTCAGGATGAGACGCTTCCCTGCCAAGAGGACCCTTCAATGCGAGACCATCGACCTACAAACCCCGAAATGCTCAATACGATAAGCTTTCTCAAACGCGCTGGCAGGCGACATCAGGCCCCGCTCTGGCTGACGGTCGCAAGTTTTCTGGGTAAATCTCGAAGAACCAGAATCGTCCTCAACCTTGGGCAGGTGTCGAGACTCGCCAAACCTGGAGATGTGATCGTGGTACCCGGAAAGGTTCTCGGATCAGGAATCCCGAAAGAGAAGCTCACAATTGCAGCATTCAAGTTCTCCCCGAGAGCACTTGTGAAGATCGAGAAGGCAGGGGGAAGGTGCATTCCCTTGTTTCGGCTCATAGAAGAGAATCCTCAAGGTACGAATGTTAGGCTTCTACGCTAGAGTAGCTGTATCGGTTTTTCTTTCTTCGAAAGATGAAATATAGTCGCCTTCCAACTTCTCGTAGTTGGGCCGGTAGTCCAGCCTGGTAAGCATGCAAATGCGCAGAACGGACGTCGCCCTCACACGGCGAAGGTCGTGGGTTCAAATCCCTCCCGGCCCACCACGATAAGTCGCAACCAGAAAGGAAGAGTGATGGAAAAGTGAGCTCAATAGACGCGTTTCTCTTTGACCTTCTGAAGGCAACCGTAGCCCTATTCGTAATAGTGGACCCGCTGGGGCCCGTTCCAATTTTCGCCGGACTTACCAAGCCGATGAGTCTCGATGAAAAGCGGAAGGTTTTCAGAACAGCCGCAGTTATCGGAGCCGTATTACTTGCAGTCTTTGCCCTCGTGGGCCAGGAAGTCCTGCTTCTATTCGGGATATCCCTGCAGAGTTTTCAGATTGCAGGAGGGTTGGTTCTTCTCTTGCTGTCGATTGAGATAATATTCCGCGGAGAGCGTTTCGACAAGCTGGCTCTTGTTTCCGCTGAGGAAACAGCGGTTTTCCCTATAGCATTCCCGCTACTGGTCGGCCCTGGAGCGATAACCCTGACCTTGATCTCGATTCAGTCCTTCGGGATCATAGTTGCCCTTCTTGCGATCGTAATCGTCATGTTTGTGAGCTGGGTCGTTCTAAGGCAAACCGATAGAATCTACCGCATGCTGGGCAGGACCGGAGCTGCGGTCATAGCCAGAATAATGTCTCTTTTCATAGCGGCGATAGCTGTACAGTACATTCTTGCGGGAATACAGTTCTACTATCCTCCGCGGTAATGATTTGGGAGGGTTGGAGACTAGATCTTTGCAAAGCCCGCTCGTTTGAGCTGTTTGTACAGGAAGAAGACGACTATCGCGATGATGATGAAGTATAGGACTTGAGAGATGAAATCGCCGTAGAGGAAGGCTGCTGGTTTCTGGGAGACTGGAGACGTAACAGTAGCATTCAGCGAGGATAGATTCCCGCTGGGAAGGAAGATCCCGACCAGCGGATTGATGAGATCCTTGACGAGTGCGTTCACAACTGCGGATGCTGCGGCTCCGATGATGAAAGCGATTGCGAGGCCGATGATTCCGAATGTCTGAAGAAAATCCATGAATTCTTTGACGAAGCTTTTCTTCTTCTCGGTGGCTTTCTCCATCTCATCCAATCTAGAAACCGGTTTACAGACGGATACTCATGCTATTTAGCGGTTAACAGCCTCGAATGCTTCCAAGCCGAGGGGAACCACACGTGTCAACATTGTAACCGAGAAGAATTTGTCTCTCATCCTGAACTGAACACTTCCATTTCTAGTCCTTATGCTTCGTTTCCCAGCCTTCTGGATCAACGACAACTTTCTCGTCCTTCTGTTCTTTCCGGGATGTACGAAATCGTCGGCGTTGTTTGATTGCGTAGACGCCGAAAATTGAAACCCCAAGGCCGAGTACTAGAAAAGCAAAGGAGGCGGTTGAACTGCCACAGTTGCCGATAATGTTCTCGGAACAGTCAGAGTGTCCAGAGATAACCGTTCTCGAATTGAAGTTCCCTCCGAGGTTTTCCATGAATCGCAAACCAGCGCTCCCATGCATGGTCCACGAGCTGGTGAAAGACTTGAACAATGAGATCTTTTCTCCAGGACCAGTAGCGAACGTCATCGAGTCGGTCAGAGATCTGAAGAACGAAGTCTGCTCTGCAGAACCTGAAGTTGAACCTACCGAAGCACCTAGGTAAATAGCGCGGCCTCGAAAGAAAGAAGCCACAAGACTCAACGAATCACTCAGAGATCTGAAGAATGAGCGACTCTCACTAGTACCCGAGGCTGATCCTAGGGAAGCGATCAGAGTTACTGAGCGACCTTTCAAGATGGAAGTCGCAAGACCCAGAGAGTCATTCAGAGACCGGAGGAGCGAAATATGCTCCACGAATGCTGATCCTGATCCTAGCGAATCTGTCAAGACCCAAGCGAAACCCTTAGTCTGAGAACCAGCCGAAGTTAGCGCGCCACTCAATGACCTAAACAATGAATTCTTTTCAGCGACACTCGAAGCGGAGGCAAGCGAGCCGGAAAGAGATCTGATCCATGAAGAATGATCGGAAGGGCTAGACGATTGGCCCAGTGAAGTACTCAGAGACCTATTCAACAAAGCCCTCTCGGCAATGCCGGAAGCCCAAGAGAGTGAACCGGTCAAGGATCTGAATAGAGAAGATTTCTCGAGAAGACTTGAAGCTGAAGCAATCGAACCAGAGAGAAATCTAGTCACTGAAATATGTTCTACAAAACTCGAGGCCGAACTAAGCGCGCCAGTGAAAGCCTTGAAGAACGAGTTGTGCTCGGCAACGCTTGAAGCCGAACCTAGCGATGTACTCAAGTTGACTGTGCGACCCCTGAAGAAAGAGGCTACAAGACCCAGCGAGTCGGTCAGAGACCTGAACACTGAAGCATGCTCTGCAAAACCTGAAGTTGAACCGAGTGAGGCCGTTAGGGTTACAGTGCGTCCTCTGAAGAAAGATTCTGCAAAAGCCAAGGAATCAGACAGGGTTCTGAAGAGTGAAGTGTGTTCCATAAAGCTCGATGACGAACCAAATGAGGCGGTCAAGTTCACTGTTCGACCTCTAAAGAATGAAATTCCGAGGCCCAGAGAATCAGTCAAAGACCTGAACGCCGAAATGTGTTCCACAAAACTTGACGTTGAGCCTAGCGAGGTGCCCAAAGTCCGAACAAGGCCCTTACTCTCAGAGCTGGAGAGGCCCAGCGAGCTGGACAGAAACTTGACGAACGTGCTTTTCTCCACTAGACTTGAACTCGATGCCAGTGAATCGCTCAAAGATCGGAAGTAGGAGGATTTCTCCATAAGATTTGAGGATGAACCTAGTGACATAATCAAAGATCTAAAGAGTGAACTCCTTTCAGTGAAACCTGAAATTGAACCTAGTGAAGTACTCAGGGATCTGAAGACTGAGGAATGTTCTAGAAAGCTTGAGGCCGAAGCAATAGACCCAGATAGAAACCTGAATAGTGCAGCATGCTCGACGAAACCGGAAGCTGAACCAAGCGCATCGGTTAGAGACCTGGACAATGAAGTATGCTGCGTAGGGCTTGAGGATGAACCTAGTGACACACTCAGGTTTACGGTACGGCCTCTGAAGAACGAAGCCACAAAACTCAACGAATCACTGAGAGATTTGAAGAACGAGCTGTGAGCGGCAAGACTCGAGACCGATCCTAGCGAGGCGCTCAAGACTTCAGTCCGAGCTCTAAACGAAGAACTTGCAAGACTCAGCGAATCGGTTAGAGATCTAGACAATGAAATGTGCTCGACAAAACTTGAAGCTGATCCTAGTGAAGTGCTCAAGTTCACGGTACGACCTCTAAAGAAGGAAATTCCGAGAGTTATGGAACTAGTAAAAGACCTGAAAAAGGAAACATGTTCGACAAAGCCCGAAACTGAACCTACGGAGGCATTCAAGCCCCTAACAAACCCCTTAGTCTCAGAACTTACAAGACCCAAGGAACTGGACAATGATTTGATGAACATACTCTTCTCGGCAAAACTTGACGCCGAAGCTATTGAGTCACTCAACGACCTGTAGAAGGAAGCTTTCTCAACCAGATTCGAGGATGAGGCCAGTGCGGCACTCAGAGACCTAAAGAGTAAGCTTCTCTCGGAAAAACCTGAAGCTGATGTCAGGGAGCCTGACAGGGATCTGAAGACAGAAGTTTTCTCTGTAAGGCTTGAGGCCATAGCCAGTGAACTACTCAAAATTCTCACAAACGAATTTTGCTTTGTAAGACTCGAGGTCCAAGACAATGAGTCAGTGAATGACCTAAACCACGAACTCTTTTCAGCGAAACTTGTAGATGGACCTATTGATGCAATCAAGTTAACCGTGCGACCTCTGAAGAAGGAGCTTACGAGACTCAGTGAATCGCTCAGAGTTCTGAACAGTGAGGTATGCTCGGTGAGGCTTGAGACTGAGCCCAACGAAGCACTCAGTGTCACTGTTCGTCCTCTAAGGAGCGAACTCGCAAGACCCAGAGAGTCGATAAATGACCTGAAGAATGAGGTTTTCTCCGCATGACTAGAGACTGATCCCAGTGAGGCGCTCAAGCTGACAGTCCGACCTCTGGTTAGAGAACCAGCTAATCCGAGAGAATCAATGAAGGTTCGGAAGAAGGAATTCTTCTCCACAATACCCGAGGAGGAACCTAGTGATGCTGTCAAGAACTTGCCAAAGCCTTTGCTTTGAGATCCAGCAAAACCGAGTGAATCAGTCAGCGATCTGAACAACAAATTCCTTTCGTTGAAGCTTAAGGATGTTCCTAGGGAACTAGTGAAGGACTTGGTTAGACCCTTAATCTCTATAGTAGTGAGTGACAATGAACCGGTCAGCGACCTGAATATCGAGCTATGCTCGGCGAAACTTGAGGCCATGGCTACTGAACTGCTCAGTGTCCTGTAGAAGGACCCCTTCTCCGTAAGGCCTAAGAAGGATCCCAATGAGTCGGTGAGTGATCTGAAGAGGGAAGTTTTCTCGGCCAAGCTTGAGGTCGAGGTCAATGATCCTGTCACAGACCTGAACAGTGAATTCTTTTCTGCTAGACTTGAAGCGGGTGACATCGTAGCGCTCAAAGACTTGAGGAACAGCCTCCCTTCGGCTAAACCAGAGGCTACGTTCAGGGAACCGCTGAGAGACCTAAACCATGAACTCTTCTCCATGAGACTTGATGCTGAACCTAGCGAACCAGTCATAGTCCTCAACAGTATACTCTTGTCAGCGAGACTGGCCGATGATCCGAGTGTAATACTCAGTCCCACAGTGCGGGCCTTTAATACTGAACTTGCAAAACCCACACTATCAGAGAACGCTCTAAACAATGAAACATGATCTGCAAAACTTGAGACCGAAGACAGTGACCCAGTCAATGTCCTAGCAAAACTCTTACTCTCAGAAATAGCAACACCTAGCGAATCCGAAAGCGACCTGAACAAGGCAGATTTTTCGGAAAAACTTGACGCCGAAGCCACTGAACTCGTTAGAGATCTGAACGATGAACTGTGCTCGGCGAAACTAGAAGTTATGGTCAACGCACTACTCAAAGTCCTAAAGGCTGAAGACTTCTGAGCAAAGCCGGAAGCAATCGTCCACGAACCACTCAGAGACCTAAGGAGCGCAGTATGCTCCCCAAAACTCGAGCCCAAAGAAAGGGACCCAATCAAAGACCTAAACAGTGAAATCTTCTCTACAAAAGTCGAGGCAGCTCCGAGCGAACCGGTCAAGCCTCTGACGAAACTCTTCATCTCGGAACCTGCCAGAGACAATGAACCAGTAAGAGATCTAAACACCGAATTCTTCGGCGCCAGACTTGACGTCAGAGAAAATGAATCACTAAACGATCTGAAGAGCGAGGATTTCTCCAGAAAACTGGAAGCGAGAGTGAACGAGCCAGCCAAAGATCTAAACACAGAGGACCGTTCGGTAAAGGCCGAACCTTGATTTAGTGAACTGCTAAGCGATTTGAAAAAGGAACTTTTCTCCACCAGACTTGAGGATGAGGCTAGTGAACTAGTGAAAGCTTTTGCAAAGCCCTTAGACTGAGAAGTAGCAAAGGACAATGAGCCAGTTAGGGACTTGTAATACGCATGACCCTGAGCAAAACCTGCCGTCATAGTCCAAGTGGCGGTCAGGCTGGTTGAACAAGAACGCGGACTAGAGTTACAAATCACCTTTCCGGAATCTACGTTTGCAACCATGTTGCCTATTGTGATCGTTATTGTTGCCACAAGTGTTCTGAAAATGGAGCTCTTCTCTACGAGATTTGAGGCTAGAGACAGAGAGCCGCTTAGCAACTTGAAGATTGATGTCTTCTCACCAAAAGTTGATACTAGAGTCAGAGAGCCACTCAGGGATCTGAACAGCGAAGTCTTCTCAGCAAGACTTGAGGCTGAACTCAGCGATCCACTAAGCGACTTGAACATCGAAGTTATCTTAGCAAGAGTTGAGGCTGAATTCAATGATCCACTAAGATTCTGAGCGTTATCCCATCCTGGAGTGATGAAGTCCATTGCCGTGCTGATTGTTGTCTCGGTCATTGTAGTAGTCGTAGTAATTCCAGAATATTGCCACGCAACCCAGACTTCAAACGCTAAGAAGTTACTGCTTGTCCAAGCAATCTGTGACTGACTCGCGGTTGCGTATGTTCTGAGTGTTGCAGTAGTCGAACTTGCCACATTGGTTGCTGTGTCCCAATTCTTCCACAGGAGAGTTGCAGTCGTGCAACTGTTAGTTGTGCAAGACCATGCGGTAACGAAATATCGAGCAACAGGAGTTCCAGTGGTAGAACCTACCGCTCCCGTTAAGTCGATTTGCCATGTTCCAGACTGAATGTCGAACAATCCGTTCTGGATACCAGCAACATTGTAAACCCAACCTGTCCCACTGAAGCCATTAGCGGCGGTTGAAGGTGTTCCAGTCAATGATGCAGAAGTCTCAGGCTCGATCTTGTAATATTTCGGAGCCGACTGAAGAACGATACAAAAGACATCCCAGCGATTTGTATTCGTCGCGAAATCACATGTCTGAGTACCAGTAGTAGTAACAGTCTTATGCTCCATCGCGAGGCTCTGACCCGTAGCGGCAACAGTCAAGTCCAGAGTGAAACCAGTACCAGCAGTCTCGGTCACGGACTGCGAACTACCGAACGCGCCAATAACCATGTCGTCAGCGTTCAAAGTCGCAGAAGTCGTAGTAATAGTCGGAGTACTATTCCCTCCAGAGCATTGACTACCAACGTTGTTGAGAGTAGCCGCCTTATCGAACGGATTCCAAGTGTTCGTCGGGTCATTGGTTCCAGAGAATGGAATGATTTCGCCGCTCGCACCAGTCGGAGTAGTGCTCAATGTGACAGTCGTTGTTTGAGTCGTTAGAATCGCGGTCGAAAATCCTCTCCACGCAGTAACTCTAAACGTGCAAGACACAGGAGCCGAATTCACTGCCGCAGAAGCATCCCAAGTAATTCCGGTAGTTGCGAGACTTGAAACTGTAATCGCTTGATTGTTTGTAACAACCACTGCAATAAACTCGTCAGCCGCAGTAGTCGTAGACAATCCTGTAATCGTGAAAGTCGTTCCAGAACTCCAAGTCCCAGTCTTCATCGCATTAGCATTAGCATCTACCGCAGGGAGAGCACCAATTACAACACCGGTTTGGACTGTAGAAGTTGAAGCAGTTCCAGAAGTCGTCGATAGACCATTACACGATGCTCCACATGTTCCAACAGTCGTCGCGTTCGCGAAGAAGGTGTGAACATTGTTAGTTGCATGGCCAACAGGCATGCTTACGGCTATAGCGGTTGTGAGGATCAGCATTGCCATCAATGAAACTTTTCGCGTTTTGACTTTCCCCCAAGGAAAACGGGTTGACGGTTTCGTAGCTTGGCACTAAGCCATCTAGGCCCGGGTTCCATTCTCTGAGACCGAAGTGAGCTTACGAGCGAATACGCGTGTTGTAACACGTGATGTTTGGGCTTCGGAACCTCCTACACATTGCGACGGCTTAGCTTGTGGAACATCGGCTTGAGAAACTGAGTAGAAGGAAGCTTCAATTGGGCCCAGAGGTAGGGCGAAAATGCACTAGATTCGAGATTACTCGGAGATTAAAACATCCGAGTTTGTAGTTAGTTTTCAGGGGGGCTTGGCGCGTCTTAGCTCCAGGTCCAGGTTATGGTCCACGTTATCTGTATCGTGTCTCCGATCTGGAGAGTGACGCCGGTGAATGTTGCGGCGGCGAGGCTGACTCTGTTAGCGGAGGCGTTCGCTGCTTGGTTGACCAGGCAGCTCTGGGCGACTGTGGTCGCGGCGGTAGTGTCGGTGAAGGTCT
>Ga0209238_1001054_pt1 | contig 10476 bp, 7 predicted proteins | sample GraSoi013_1_20cm_FD_185823 | JGI IMG/M metagenome (GOLD analysis project Ga0209238, IMG submission 185823) | Grasslands soil microbial communities from the Angelo Coastal Reserve, California, USA - Sample 10_02_2013_1_20cm (SPAdes) (version 2) | ecosystem: Environmental > Terrestrial > Soil >...
CCCAGGCCACATCGTTACGTCCTGGAAACCGCACTACCACCTTGTTCCCTTTGACTTGCGCGCCCTTGAGGACCGACTGGACCTCGACGACGGCTTCGTGCCAGTCCGGATCGTGTTCGGAGACGCGCGTAGTGGCCGACTTGGGCGCATTCCAGCGATGAACGTCCGTGACGCGCCCGATGACCACGAAGTCCGCTGAATTCAGCCGGTCTTGGAGCTCTTGATCGCCGATTTGCTCCTGCGCTTGTTGGTGTGCCTTTTCATCAACGCCGACCGGCTTAGGAGTCTCGCCGCTGCTGGGCTTGAATTCATGGCCCAATTCCTTGACGGCCACGCCGGAACCAAAGATCCATCCTTCTGTATAGAACGTTGCTTGCGCGCCTTGCTGGAAAGCAGACGGGTCTTTCAACTCGACGGTGACGTTGTCGCCCTTCTTCAGCGAGACTGCCGAAGGCTTTTTCAGCACACTGTCAACGCGAACTACAGCCGTCTGCGCTGATTTCGGAACGCCGGTAAAGGAAGTGGCACCCAACTGGCTGACCGTACCGGCAAAGACGATGCTCGATTGTTTGGTGAGGGCCACTTGATTGCCCGTCGCCTGCGGCATCGCCGCAACACCTAACAGGCTAACGCCCAGAATTCCTGCAAGAAAAAATCTCGAAGTATTCATGCGCATCTCCTTCTTTCGCGCCATGTTGCGAATGGGCTTCACGGTTTCACCGGAACGCTGAAGTAAAACGGATCGATGGAAATCGGGACGGGATTGCCGGAGCCGTCCGTAAGTGTCTTCGTGCTGAAGTCCGCGGCCCGCTGGTACGTTACTCCTTGGGGAAAATTGGCAAGGTCCGGCATATTGTTGGCGCAAAAAACGCCGCGGAATTCATTTCCAACCGCGAGTAGGTAATCGTAGTCCCCCAGATAGGGCAAGAATTGCTGCACGGGCGTGTTCGCCGGGACATTCGCCAAAATGAGGTCCTGTACCGTCGCGAAAGCATCGCGCGATTGCACCACATGTGTAACCCATCGGCTGGCAGAAAGTTGCTGATAGAGCATACCAACCGTGCCGTTGTTTGCCACTGCGAGTGCGATATTTGTGGCGTTCCGGATCGTCGTGTGAGGCAGGTCGGTCTTGGACCACGTCACGCCCCGATCCGTGGAACGCCTTACATGCAGCGTGTAAATGTCTCCTTTGCTCCCGTGGTCCGCCCATCCGACGTACACCGTGGAACTGTTATTTGGATCCACGGCTATGGAAAGCGTAGACCCGACGCGCTCCTGCCCCAAGGTCGGCGCGTTCGACCAGGGGATAGACGCGCGCTTGACCACTATTCGCCCTGGCAATTTGTCTGACGGATCCTTCAAGGCTTGGAATGGATTGGGGCCAGTTCCTCCCCTATCATCTCGTACCACAACAACGTCGCTCGTCGCGACGGTGCCGTTAAATTTTCGCCACCCAAAGAAGGCCACGTAGACCGTGTTGTCGGCCGCGATCGCCGGGCGAACGGATGGACCATCCTGTGCCGCGGTCTTTCGCGTTTCGATCGAAAAGGATTTATAAGTCGCGCCGCCATCCACGGATACGTCCACAGTTGCTGTGTGGCCGTTGGGTTGATTGAAATCGTTAACGCCCACGTAGATACGGTCGGTATTGGAAATGCCCAAAGCTCGCACAAAGGGCTGGTCCACGTTGCCGCGTGTGGACTGCACATTCATAACTGCACTCGATGAAACATCGTTCGATTCCGACTCATCAAGCGTTATGGACGCGGCGCAAGCCAGCGTGCCGGCGTGCAGGTCGCCGCGGGGATGGTTCTCACCCGTGGGCATGGCGTGCGTGATGTCGCAAGTCATGCGCTGCACGGGAGTGATGGCGCTTAGCACCCACGTAGCGCCAGCGTCCTCGGAAACATAAACGGGGGCATTTCCGCTTGTCGAAAACGGATTGGGAGTGAACGCCGACGCCACCATGATCTGGGGATTGACAGTCTGCACCGCGAGGAATGGCTCACTGTCTTGATTCGTCTCCCCGCTGAGGCTCGCAGGAATTAAGTTCACAACCTTAATTCCCGAAGACTGCCCATGGACGAACGCAAATCCGGCAATCATCATGAACGCAGCAAGAGTCAGAAAGCGCAGCCAGAAGGCAGCGAGGGCTTTCATGGGGTCGTCTCTCCTGTAGTGGTTTCCCCAATCGGACAGCACGACACCCGATGTGGGGTACGCCTGCAGGTGAGCCGGGTTGCGCGTGCAAGGCATACTGTCCCGAAAACTTCAGCCAAGTTGTAACATACACCGGACCGATTTAGCGCACAATGGCCCCAGTACGTCTAGCCGAATCTTCCTATTTTCCGTGTGTCTCGGGTTCGATTGCTTCCCGGTACTCTGCCGCGTATCATTACCGATTCATGTATACGGCCCAATCGCATCTGTCCAAGTCCCGTTGCCTGCTGTTCCTCGCACTCCTGGCGTTCTCGGGGTCACTATGCCTGGGACCTAACGCCGCCACCGCCCAGGAATCGAACGAAATCCTTCCTCTCAGCCACGTGCGCGCAGGCATGCAGGGATACGCTTACACGATTTTCGCCGGCGATCAGGTGGAAAAGTTCGACCTCGAAGTGATCGGCGTTTTGGAGAATTTTCTCGGCCCCAAGCAGTCCATCATCCTTGTGCAGTTGAAGGGACCAAAAGTTGAGCACACTGGTGTTGTCGCAGGAATGAGCGGCAGCCCGGTCTATCTCGACGGAAAACTCGCGGGCGCATTGTCGCTGAAGCTGGGCGTTTTCACGAAAGAGCCGATCGCCGGCGTTACGCCCATTCAGGACGTGCTGAACCCGCCTTCCCAAACTGCTGCAGCCCAGGCCGCCACGCAGCAATTCGGGCTTCCCAGCGAAGCTTCCACGCGGACCGGGCTGCCTTCCGGCTCCGCCCTCGAGCCCATTGAAACACCGCTCGTTTTCTCCGGTTTCCAGCCGGCAACGCTGCAACAATTCGCGAATCAACTGCAAGGCTATGGGATCATGGCTACGCAAGGCGGCACGGCGTCGCCCCGCCCCGATGACGGTCGTCTCGTGGCCGGAGACATGGCGGGCATGGTCCTGGTTCAAGGCGATGCCTCTATCAATTCCGCGTGCACGGTTACCGCGGTTCAAGCCGATCGCGTTTATCTCTGCGGCCATCCGTTCCTGAGTCTTGGTGACATTCAGATTCCCATGGCGCGCAGCCGCGTCGTCACCACGCTCTCTTCCGATCTTGCTTCCACGAAAATCGTCAACGTCGGCGGCTCCATCGGTACAATCACCGGCGATCACCTCACGGCCGTCACCGGCAAACTCGGTGCGCCTCCCGCAATGATTCCTCTGGATCTGACGCTGCAGGTCTCCGGCGCGGAACCTGCAAAGCAAAAGTCGCTCCATTTCGAACTCGTCAATCATCCGAAACTGACGCCGCTTCTCGTGGCCATCACCACGTTCAGCGGGCTCACGCAAAATTCCTTGTATGGCGAAGGCACCACACTGCATCTTTCCGGCGAGATTCGCTTGCAAGGCCATGCGGCGGTACAAATTGAAAACACCTTTGCCCCGGGCGATTCGCTCTCTCCCGATGGATTGCCTATCGCCTTGACGATGCAAAATGTTTTCACGCGCCTGTTCGCCAATACTTTTGAACCGGCCAAGGTGGACCGCATCGCGCTCCGTGTGGAAAGCGTACCAGGCAGAAAATCATTTGCCATTGAAAGCGCGTGGCTCGAAAAAGGCGAAGCCGCTCCCGGCGAGATTCTTCGCGTGCGCGTTTTGCTGCGGCCTTATCGCGGCCCTGCGCGCGTGGAGGAAACCACCGTTCGCATTCCGGAACAGGTTTCGCGTGGTACCACGTTGCGCATCCTGGTCAGTGATGCCGATTTGTTGAATCGCGCCTCGCGTGGCTTCGCCTTTGCCGGCGCCGGCAGCGGCCCTACGGGCCTCGATCAACTCATTGCTCTCTTGAATCGTGAGCGCCGGAATGACCGCCTCTACGTTGGTCTGTTCGTTCCAGCTCCCACGCTTCTCTGGGACGACAAGGAGTTGCCGAATGTTCCTCTCTCGCAAATCAACATCGTCGACGGCCGTCCCACTCCCGGCAGCGTCCAAGTGCTGCGCGAATCGTTGGCCAGCGAAGCATCCATCCCTCTCGGAGGTCCCGTCTCCGGCGTCATCTCTCTGAACTTGCAAGTCCGGTGATCACCACAATGCTCAAGTCGCCATTTCGTGCAGTCTTTTTCCGAATCCTTTACCTCATCAGCCTCCTTTGCCTCCTATGCCTCCCGTCTTCCTTTGCCGAGCATACCCGTCGCTGGCGCCAGTCCGCTTACGATGAATTCCTCAAAGGGACCGCGCATGGCGTAGCGGTGCGTAGCGACGGCCGCCTGGAACTCGCGCCCAAATTCAGTCTGCTTGCCGATGCGGATGCTTCCTATCTCTGGTCCGTCAGGCTCGATCCCAAAGGCACACTCTATGCGGCGGGCGGCTCGCCTGCGAAAGTATTTCGTTTCGATTCCTCCGGCAAAGCCGCCGTCGTCTTCGATTCCACGGATCTTTCCGCGCAAGCCATCGCCTTCGACTCCAAAGGGATTCTCTACGTCGGTACTTCTCCCGACGGCAAGGTTTACAAAGTCTCGGCTTCCGGCGAAAAGTCCGTTTTCTTCGATCCGAAAACAAAATACATCTGGGACCTTACTTTCTCGCCCGACGGGACTCTCTACGTCGCGAGCGGGGACAAGGGTCAGGTCTTCGCCGTTGCCCCTGACGGCAAAGGGGAGCTTTTCTACTCCAGCGACGAAGCCCACATTCGCGTTCTGGCATTCGACTCTAACGGGAACCTCATCGCCGGTACGGAACCGAGCGGCCGCATCCTGCGCATCTCCCGGAGTTCCTCAAAGTCTTCCGCCAAAGATTCTGCCGGGCCGAAAGCCGAAGGCTTCGTTCTCTACGAAACCTCCAAGCGAGAAATCACTTCACTGGCTGTCGCCACCGATGGCTCCATCTATGTTTCAGCGATTGGCGAAAAGCAGCGCCCCGGGCAGGCTCCCACCACGGTTATCTCGACACCGCAAGGCACGACTACCTTCACTGGCCCCGTCGTGAACCCCGGGCAAGCCCAACCCCAGCAACCGTTCGCTCCATTTCCAGGTCTTGTCTCGAGCAGCATCTACCGCATCAGCGCCGATGGCGCGCCCGAAGAGCTTTGGTCGTCTCGCGAAGACGTCGTTTACTCCCTCGGCCTTGCATCTGATGGCCGCTTGCTCGCAGGCACGGGCAATAGCGGCGCTCTCCTCGCCATCGATGGGCACGGCGTTTTCGCGCATCTCGCAAAGTCCAGCTCAGCGCAAATCACGGGCATCGTACGCAATTCCACGGGCAAAGTCTCCCTGTGTACCGCGAACCCTGGAAAAGTTTATTCGGTTGGCCCGGAGTACGAAGCCGAAGGCACGTTCGAATCCCGCTCCTTCGACGCGCAGCTTTTCTCGCACTGGGGACGCATCGAATGGTGGAGTCCGCCGCCGGCTGGCGCGGCTAAATCTTCAAACGCGTCGGCTGATCCACGGCTGGAATTTTTTGTGCGCTCGGGGAACACGGAAGACCCTGGCCGCGAGTGGTCGCGCTGGTTCGGCCCGTACACAAAATCGGGCAGCGCAACCGAAGCACCACCTGCGCGTTTCGTGCAATGGAAGGCAATCATTCACGACGGCCGCCCTGGCGACGGCATTGATTGGGTAAGCCTCGCGTATTTGCCACGCAATGTAGCCCCAGTCATTGATGGGATCGCGCTCCAAGATCCCGGAGTGCGCGCGCAAAGTCAGGCCGGCATTTCGTCAAACCAGCCCGCGCCTGTGACACTGAAGATGCCGCCGTCGCCAAATGTTTCCGGAGTGGTGATATCGCAGAGCAGCACTCCGCCGCGTTTCGAACAGCCGCCGCAGGGCACGCTGCAGAAGGGTTACCAGTCCGTTGTCTGGACCGCGCACGACGATAACGATGACGAATTGCGCTACGCGGTTTACTTTCGCGGGGAAAACGAACACGAGTGGAAATTATTGAAGGACAACCTCGAACAAAAGTTCTACTCGTGGGACACAACGACGCTGCCTGACGGCGCGTACTACTTAAAGATTGTGGCGAGCGACGCGCCGTCGAATCCGCCAGCCCTGGCCCTAAAGGCTGAACGCGAAAGCGAGCGCTTTGAAGTGGACAACACGCCCCCAGCGATTGAGGGATTGAAGGAAACACTTGGCGGGATCCAAAGCAGCAAAAGTGTCGCAAGCGTCCATCTGATTCAGTTCACGGCCCGCGATACTTTTTCTTCAATCGAGCGCGCGCAGTACAGCCTGGACGGCGGCGATTGGGTTCTTGTGACTCCGAGCTCTGGAATCAGCGACGCGCCCGGCGAGCAATACAACTTTGGCTTGCCGGCCTTGACGCCCGGCGAACATACAATTGCGGTGCGCGCCTACGACCGCTTCGAGAATGTCGGCAGCGCTAAAACCACGTTCACGGTTCCGGCCGCCAAACCATAGCCTCAAGCCGGAATCACGACCTTGTCATCCTGAGCCAAGCGAAGGATCAACTGGCACAGGTTCACCCTCTAGAATTGGGGCTGCTCTGCAAAAGTCCAAACCCCGGACACAAAGACAAGCTATGAATTTTTTCTATTTATGTTTGAACTGATGCTAACTGAAAACTAAGACTTACAACTCTGCTTCAGCTTGCCCAGCGGTCCTTGGGCGGAACCGCTTGGAACTTCTCTATTTCCGCGCCGAAGCCGATGCGGCCATCGCCGTAAGGCTCGTTGCGCACGTGGACCACTCGGGCAGTACAGCGCATTTCCTGGGCAGAATTGCCGGTCACTTCCGCAGGCATGCGGAGAGTCGCCTCGATGGGCATGCCCACCTGCAGCGGAGCCGACGAAGCAAAGAAGAAGCCCCCACGCGAGACGTTCAGCGCCTCTGTAAAATGTTCGGTCTTGTCCGAAGCTACGCCGAGGGATCGGAAACGCAGGGGCGTCCGAAGGTTGAGGCGGGCCAGTTGCCGTCGTTCGGTTACTTTCATCTCGTCCTCCCCCGCGCGAGGAAGGTGAAGCGCGGACACTCGCGACCTTGGTGGAGGGTGCTTCCAGCCTAACAGAGCCAGCCCCGCGGTCAAGTATCAAACTTTCCATGGCCAATACGTACCAGTACCAGCTGAGAGAGCGCCGCACACCCGGACGCCACGTGTGCGAGCATGCCATAATGCCTCTTTAACCGGCTGGCTTGGTGAGCTAAACGTAAGAACTGGCAAGCCTTCTTATGCCCAAAGTGAGCCTTATGAGCACAGCTCCGTCCGTCGAAACCGCCAACTACCACCCGCCCAGTTGGGAGGCCATCCTTGCGGCGCATGCTCGCATCGCGCCAAGGATCCACCGCACACCCGTTCTGAGGTCCACCTCTTTAAACGCCATGACTGGAGCGCAGCTCTTCTTCAAATGCGAAAACCTGCAGAAAACTGGCTCATTCAAAATTCGCGGTGCGTCGAACGCGATTCTTTCACTAACCGAACAAGAGGCGGCGCGAGGGATTGTCACGCAATCGAGCGGCAATCACGGTGCTGCTGTGGCTTGTGCGGCCGCATGGCGTGGAATCCCCGCCTGGATCGTCATGCCCAGGAACGCGCCCGCCGTGAAAGCCAAGGCCGTCGAGGGCTACGGCGGAAAAGTTGTTTTCTGCGAGCCGACCGTGACGGCGCGGAAGGCCACTTGCGACCGCGTCGAAGCGGAAACGGGCGCGCACCTGGTACATCCCTACGACGACGATCGCATCATCACCGGGCAGGCCACCGCTGCCAAGGAGCTGCTGGAGGAAGTTGTCGACCTGGACGCGGTATTCGCTCCGGTCAGCGGCGGCGGATTGCTCAGCGGCACGTGTCTCGGCGCGAAGGGGATTCGCGCCGAGACACGCATATTTGGCTGTGAACCCGAGCGCGCGGATGACGCTTACCGCTCTCTGACCACCGGCACTTTACAATCGCAAGACTCCAGCGACACGATCGCGGACGGCTTGCGCGCCTCGTTGGCGCCGCGCACTTTTGCGATCCTCCGCCGTCATGTGGAACGCATCCTGCTGGTCAGTGAAGAGGAAATCATTTCCGCCGCGCGGCTGGTCTGGGAGCGCATGAAAATTATCATTGAACCATCAAGCGCGGTGGCCATCGCGCCGCTACTGAGGCCAGGAGTGGTGACGTCTTTGAATCTCCCGAAACGCGCCGACGCCGCCGTCCCAAAGCTCGGCGTCATCTTTTCCGGTGGAAACGTGGACCTCTCTTCCCTTCCTTGGAAGTAACCGCGGTCCAAAGCTGAAAATTCAGCGGTTTTGGGGGATTGCGCGACTCGCGTCCGGCTCAGGAGTTTCTTGGCGATAATTAGTCCGTAAACGAAACTCCCCGACGCGAAACCGGCTCGCATTGCGGTGAAAGCCTGCAGAAAATCGACAAACTCCGAACCATTTTCCGCCGCCACCTGCCAGAGTGTTTTGTTCTTCAAAATGTCCAGACACAAGTCCCACGTCTTGGCGCAGTTCTTGTTCAGAATCTCGCTGTAAATGACTCGCATGCAATTTGACTTCACGAACTCGTCGTAATCTTGCATGGTTTCCAGTTCAACCAGCATGCCCTTTTCAATCGGCTGAATGAATTTCTTGTACTCGTGTTCGCCGAGCTGCTCCTTCTTGAACCAATCGGTGACGGCTAGCGTCCCGCCCGATTCCAGGCACTTCGCGGCTGATGCAAAGAATTTTTGTTTTTGCGGATAGTGCGAAATGGATTCAATCGACCAAACAACATCGAAAGTCTCGTCAAATCTCATCTCCTCGGCATCCATCAGCGCGAACTTTGCGTTCACGCCATCGAGGGCCGCAGCCTTCCGTGCCATTTCCAGCTGAACGGGAGAAATCGTGATCCCGGTCGCCTCCGCGCCATACTTCCTGGCTAGGTAGATACTGCTTGCGCCAAACCCGCATCCGACGTCGAGGATCTTGCGCCCCGGCACGAGGGCGGCTAGGTGCGCGAGATGTTCAACAAGCTGAACCTGAGCCTGTTCTTTGGTTTCTTCCCCGCTTACCCAATAGCCGTGATGCAGGTGTTCGCCCCACAGCTCCCGATAGTAGGGGCTTGTACGGTCGTAGTGGTCTCTGACTATTTCTTTATCGGCATAGCGAGATGTTTCGCAGGACATGATCAACCTCTTGGATTCACTCCGATCTTTTTGCCCGGGCTACTTGTGCGCGGTTGGCGGCTCGTCCGTATCGGAGCCGGCAACTTTGTCCGCTCTTGAAACGTGACGGCAAACTCGAAGCCTCATTAGGGGGCCGGATTCTGCCGTCCGGTTCAGCGATGCGCACAATCTCGTAGAAACACTGGAATAGCTATCGGGTATTCACTCTATTTGGTTGCTAGGTGATTATTGCCATCGCAGACGTCTCTTTGCAAATTATTTTGGAGACGCGGGCCGCAAATTAACAAACTCCGCTACAGGTGTTCCAGATTCATGCACTATTTGTGCAAGGAACTGGACAAGTGTGTGCATACTGCGAGAGTGCGAACATCTCTTTATCACAGAAAACACGGTACTTATGCGCCCGTGAATTTGGATAGCTACTTGCTCTATCCATCAGCGGGAGGGCGACCTTACAAGCAGCTATCTAGACCTTCGAAATACCAGCCAAGACTCTCAAAATTCGCCCAGCCTCCTCCTCACTCCCCCCGGCCCCGGGTGCTTCCCCACAAGCACTCGGGGCCTTCCTTTAGTCCGATAACCTTGCAGCCTAATACAGGCTCTGTTCGGCCCAGGCTCTCACCTCATCCTCCACCGAAAAGCTGTCTGCCGGTGACATCGCAAATCGCGTGTCCAACTGATAGGCCTGCGCCTCAAGAGGTATCGCAATCCAGGAACGGAACTTCACGAATCCTCGAACATAATGTTCCGTGTAGCGATCAAGTCCGAGGAAGGCCATTTGCGCCACGTGGACCAGCCCGTGGAAAAGCGTTCGCAGAGTAATCTCATCGTGAAAAACGATCACGTCCAGGTAAGTAACGGAAGCCAGGTGCACGAAGTCTGGAAAGTTGCCGGAGCTGAGAGCCATGGCTTCGGCATAAAAAGGCGGCGGCGGGATGCGTGCGCCTTTGAGAATAATCGTCCTGACGCTGTCAAGCAAAGTCCCCGAGAAATAAGCCTGTACGCTCGTTTTCCATCCAGGGGCCAGTGGCTCGCTCGCGCGAAAATAAAGTTCTCTCTCCCGGCGCAGGTATGCCGTCACTCCGGAAATCATCTCAGCGACGCGCACCTCTGGGAGTTCAACAGGATCCATCGCAATTGGGCTTTCCCCACAGTTGAGCCGGACTGTACTCCTCGAAGCTGTAATGGTCAATAAAATCAGCGTCTTGCCCTCCCCCAGTTTCAGGGCTGTTTTTTATG
>Ga0209238_1001056_pt1 | contig 10469 bp, 7 predicted proteins | sample GraSoi013_1_20cm_FD_185823 | JGI IMG/M metagenome (GOLD analysis project Ga0209238, IMG submission 185823) | Grasslands soil microbial communities from the Angelo Coastal Reserve, California, USA - Sample 10_02_2013_1_20cm (SPAdes) (version 2) | ecosystem: Environmental > Terrestrial > Soil >...
GTGTTCCTGGTCGCCACCTTCGCGGCGGGGCTCGCCGTCGGGGCCGGCGGCCGGGCGCTCTGGGTCCGCCGCGCCTCCGCGGCGGCGCCCGAGCGGGCACGCGGACTCGACCGGATGATGGACGAGTTGAACGTGGAGCTGCGCCTCGGTCCCGGGCAACGCGATTCGGTGCGGGCGATCCTGCAGCGTCACCGGACCCGGATGACCGCAGTGTGGGAGACGGTGCGCCCGCGCTTCGACTCGATGCGGGCGCAGATGGACTCCGAGGTCGCCCGCCAGCTCACTCCCGAGCAACAGGTCACGTACCGCGACCATGTAACCCGGTACCGGCATCAAAAGGAGCAGGAGAAGACCGACACGGGCACGGGGAGCCAGAAGAAATGAAGGGCGCGCGACGGGGAGTGATCGCAGGAATCGTGTCGGCGCTCGCCGCGACCGGCGGGGGCGGGGGGCTCGCGGCGCAGCAGAAGCCCGGCCCCGCCCCGGTGCAGCCGACACGGCTCGAGGTGTCGCTCGCGGAAGCGGTGCAGCCGGAGATGATCCAGGCCCGGGGGGCCGTGCGCACCGCCGGTGCGAGCGGTCTCACCGCGTGGGGAGCATTTCTGCCGACTGTGACCACGAATGCCTCCGCGTCGCGGAGCAACCAGGATCGGTTCGATCCCGCTAGCACACAGCGATTGCCCCCCGGGTATTCGTACTCGGGCGGTCTGACGGCCAGCCTGGACCTATTCGACGGTTTCCGGCGGCTCGCCAACGTCCGCGCCGCCTCGGCCGGTGAAGACGCAGCGGGCGCCGGACTCGTGAATCAACGCTACCAGACCACCCTCGCGACCCAGCAAGCTTTCTTCACCGCCCTGGCGAACGAAGAGCTGGCACGCGTCGGGGAAGCGCAGTTGCAACGCGCCAAGGAGGAGCTCCAGATCGCGGTCAACAAGTTCCAGGCCGGAGCGGCCACCCGCTCCGACACGCTCACGGCGACGGTGGATCTCGGGAACGCTCAGCTCTCACTGTTGCAGGCGCGAGCGAATCTCGCCACGGCCCAGGCCAACCTGGGTCGCCAGATCGGCGTCGACCAGCCGGTGCGGGCAGTGCCGGACACCGCGTTTCCGGGACTTCCCGACACGGCGGCGGTGCGCGCGTCGGCGCTCGAGACCGCGCCGATAGTGGAACAGGCGCGGGCCCAGGCGCGAGCGGCGAGCGCACAGGTGTGGAGTACCCGCTCGCAATACTGGCCGACTGTGACGCTCGCGTACAACAACAGCCGGACCGGCATCGGCTCACCCACGCTGCCGTTGTTCGACACCTATCGCGAGACCTTTACGTGGCGATTTGGCTTCTCCTGGACCCTGTTCAACGGCTTCCAGCGCGAGCAGTCGCAGGTGTCGGCCAGCGTGACGCGCGACATCGCCACGGCCCAGGCGGCAGACGCCCGCCGCCAGGTGAACGCGCAGCTCACGCAGCAGCTTGCGGCGCTGTTCACCGCGTACGCGACCATCGGGATCACCGGCGCCAACGTGGCCGCCGCGACCGAGGCAGGGCGCGTTACGCAGGAGCGCTACCGACTCGGCGCCGGCACGCTGCTCGACCTGCTCACCGCCCAGGCCAACCTCACCCAGGCCCAGGTGAATCAGGTCCAGGCACGCTACAACTACCTGATCGCCCGCGCGCAGGTCGAGGCGCTCGTGGGACACCCCCTGTGACGAGCGTCCAGCCGACCACGTTCCGCACCGGCGACACGCCGCTGCCCGACACCGTCATCCTCACGCACAAGCTCACGCGCAACTACGACATGGGTGGCGAGGTGGTGCACGCGCTGCGCGGCGTCGAGATCCAGATGCGGCGCAACGAGTTCGTGGCCATCATGGGCCCCTCGGGCTCGGGGAAATCGACGCTGATGAACCTCATCGGCTGCCTCGACACGCCCACCGCAGGCGAGTACTGGCTCAACGGCCAGAAGGTGAGCGACCTGTCGGACGACGAGCTGGCGCACATTCGCAACAAGGAGATCGGGTTCGTGTTCCAGACGTTCAACCTGCTGCCGCGGGCCAGCGCGCTGCACAATGTCGAGCTGCCGCTGATTTATGCCGGGATCGCCGCGAAGGAGCGGCGGGCCCAGGCGGCGCGGGCGCTGGAGCGCGTCGGGCTCGCTGACCGGATGACGCACAAGCCGAACGAGCTGTCGGGCGGGCAGCGCCAGCGGGTCGCGATCGCCCGCGCGCTCGTGAACGAGCCGTCGATCCTGCTGGCGGACGAGCCGACCGGGAACCTCGACTCCGCCACCGGCGAGGAGATCATGCGGCTGTTCGAGGAGCTGCACGACGCCGGGCAAACCATCGTGCTGGTCACGCACGAAGCCGACATTGCGGCGCATGCCTCTCGCCAGATCCACCTGCGCGACGGGCTCGTCGAGCGCGACGTGCAGACGAAAGGCTGATTGTGACGCGGTATGTCCTGGCTGCCTCCGCAGCCCTGCTGCTTGGCGTCGGTGCCTGCAAGAAGGCGCAACCGGCGCCGCTGTACGAGAAGGTCGCCGTGGCGCACCGCGACATCGTGGTCACGGCGTCCGCCTCGGGCGCGATCCAGCCGATCCTGACCCTGAGCGTGAAGTCGAAGGCTTCGGGTGAGATCCTCGAGATGCCGGTGCAGACGGGCGACGACGTGAAAAAGGGACAGCTGCTCGCGAAGATCGACCCGCGCATCCCGCAGAACGACCTCACGCAGGCCGAGGCGAACCTCGCGGTCGCCAAAGCCCAGCTCGACAACGCCACCGCGCAGCTCAAGCGCAGCGAGCTGCTGTTCCAGACGCAGGCGATCGCGCAAACCGACTACGACGCGGCCAAGCTCAGCTATGCGACGGCCCAATCGGCCGTCGTCAACGCCGAGGCGAGTCTCCAGACCGCCAAAGACGCGATGGAGGATACGCAAGTTCGCTCTCCGGTCACCGGCACGGTGCTCGAGCTCGATGCGGTGCTCGGCACCGTAATCTCCAGTCCCACGCGCGACGTGGGCGGCGGCACCGTGATCCTCAAGATGGCGAACCTCGACACCGTGCAGGTCCAGGCATTGGTGGACGAGACCGACGTGGGCAAGGTCCAGCCCGGGATGCCGGTGACGATCACCGTGGACGCGTTTCCCAATCGCCCGTTCGACGGCAGCGTCCTGAAGATCGAGCCGCAGGCACAGGTCAATCAGAACGTCACGATGTTCCCGGTCATCGTCAATATTCTGAACCCCAACCACCAGCTCAAGCCGGGGATGAACACCGAAGTCGAGATTCATGTCGGTGATCGGCAGAACGTGCTCGCCGTGCCGAACGCGGCGCTACGCACGCCGCGCGACGTCGCGTCGGCGGCACAGGTGCTGGGGCTCGACCTGCAGACCGTGCAGCAACAGCTGGCGCAGGCGGAGACGCCGCCCCGCACCGCCGGCGGCGACACCGCGGACGGTGGCAAGCTGCACGCCGCCGAAGCCGCCAAACCGGGAGCGGGCGCGACTTTTACAACGCCGAGTGGGCGGACCATCACCCTCCCGCCGGGCGTGACGCCGGAGCAGGTGCGCGCCGCGCTCGCCAAGCGCATGACCGGCGGCGACCTCACGCCGGCGGAGCAAGCCCTGCTCGCGCAGCTGCGCAGTCAGTTCCAGGGAGGAGCCGACGGGGGGCACGCGGCGGGCCGCCAGGGACGCAATGCGCGCGGAGGAGGGGGTGGCGGAGGAAGCTACATCGTGTTCGCGCTGCGCGGCGGCAAGATCACGGCCGTGCCGATTCGCACGGGCCTCACCGATCAGGACTACATCGAGGTCACACGCGGGCTCACGGATGGGGACACGGTGCTGGTGCTGCCGAGCGCCTCGCTGGTGCAATCGCTGCAGCAGTTCCGCCAGCGCTTCCAGAACGTGACCGGCGGCGGGCTGCCCGGGGTCCGCCAGCAGCAGAGCACCCCGCCGCGGTAAGCCGATGCTGTTGGGCGAAATCATCCGGGTCGCGCTCGAGGCGCTGCGGGCCAACAAGCTGCGCTCGCTCCTCACCATGCTGGGTATCATCATCGGCGTGGGCGCGGTGATCACCATGATCGCCCTCGGCTCGGGCGCCCAGAAAGCGGTGCAGGACCGGATTCAGGCGCTCGGCCCCACCCTGCTGAGCGTCTATCCCGGCCAGAGCTTCATGCGCGGCGTCGCGAGCGACCAGCGGGTCAGCCTCACGATGGACGACGACACCGCGCTCGCCCACAACGCCCGCTACCTGACCGACGTCGTGCCCGAGCTGACGCGCAACCTCCAGGTGCAGAAGGGGAGCCAAAACATCAACGTGAACGTGCTGGGCACGACACCGAACTACGTGCCGGTCCACAATTACACGCTCACCGCCGGCCGCATGTTCACGGCGGGCGACGACGCCGCGCGCCGCCGGTTCGCCGTGCTCGGGTCCGCCATCCCCGACATGCTGAACGCGAACCGCGACGCGATCATCGGCCAGGAAATCATGATCCGAGGAATCGCGTTCGAGGTCATCGGGGTGCTCTCCGAGAAGGGATCGCAGGGCTCGTTCTTCAACCCCGACGAGCAGATTCTCGTCCCGCTCGAGACCGCCCGGTACCGCGTCATCGGCAGCAACCGGCTGCGCGACATCACGGTGCGGGTGGACGACCTCAGCCACATGAACCTGGCCATGATCGAGCTCGAGCGCGTGCTGCGCCGGCAGCACAAGCTCCGCCCCGGCCAGGACGACGACTTCCAGATCCGTAACCAGACCGACATCCTGGCGACGCTGCAGCAGACGACCGAGACGTTCAAGTACCTGCTCGCCGGCATCGCGGCCGTGAGCCTGCTGGTGGGCGGGATCGGCATCATGAACATCATGCTCGTGTCGGTCACCGAGCGCACCCGCGAGATCGGCGTGCGCAAGGCGCTCGGCGCCACGAGCTTCAACATCCTGTTCCAGTTTCTGGTCGAAGCGCTGGTGCTGTGCCTGGTCGGCGGCCTGATCGGCGTGCTGTTCGGCTCGCTCGGTGCCGTGGTCCTGTCGCAACTGGCGCACTGGAACACGCTGATTTCACCGCTCGCCATTCTGCTCGCCTTCATCTTCAGCGCTGCCGTCGGGTTGTTCTTCGGCATCTGGCCAGCCCGCCGGGCAGCGAGTCTCGATCCGATAGACGCGCTGAGATACGAATAGAAGGCGGAAGTCGGAACGCGGAACGGAAGAACGGGCTGACGATTCGTAGGTCTGAGCCTTGATGCTCGCCCACCTGTTCCGCGTTCCGCATTCCGCATTCCAACTTAGGTTTCCCTCATGCTCGCTCTCCTGTTGGCGTTGCAGGACCCCGGTCCGGTCTACAGCGGCCTCGCTAAGCAACTCGACGTGCACATCCCGCGGTTCGAGGCGGCGGCGAAAATCGACGGCGTGCTCGACGAGCCGGTGTGGAGCCGGGCGGCGACGCTCACGGGCTTCTCGCAGTACCGGCCGGTGGACGGCCGTCCCGCCGAAGACTCGACCGCGGTGCTGCCGACCGCGACAACATCGACGCGGACGACCACGTCGCCATCCTGCTCGACACCTACCTCGACCACCGCCGCGCCACGATGTTCGCGGTCAATCCGCTCGGCGTGCAGGAGGACGGCGTCTGGAGTGACGGCGTCGCCGCCGGGGCCGCCGGGGGACCGAGCGCGGGCGGCAGGTTCGACGCGACGATCGACTTGAACCCCGACTACGTCTACGAATCGCGCGGCCGCGTGACCGAGCGCGGGTACGAGGTGGAGGTGCGAATCCCCTTCAAGAGCCTGCGCTATCAGAGCGCCGACCCCCAGGACTGGGGCATCCAGGTCGTCCGGTCGGTGCAGCACTCGGGTTACGAGGAAACCTGGACGCCCGCGGTCCGCGCCAACGCGAGCTTCCTCATTCAGTCGGGCCGCCTGGTCGGTCTCACCGCGCTGCGGCGCGGCCTGGTGCTCGACCTCACACCCGAGTTCACCACCAAGGTGGACGGTGCGCCGACCATGCCGGGCTACGACTATCGCGGCACGCCCGAGGTCGCGGGCAACCTGCGCTGGGGCGTCACGCAGAACCTCGGCCTCACGGCCACCGCCAATCCGGATTTCTCGCAGGTCGAAGCCGACATCGGCCAGGTGACGCTCAACCAGCGGTTCGCCCTGTTCTATCCGGAGAAGCGCCCGTTCTTTCTCGAGGGACTGGAGCAGTTCGACACGCCCAACAGCCTCATCTACACCCGGCGCATCGCGCAGCCGGTGTTCGGCGCCAAGCTCGCCGGCAAGGTCGGGGGTACCGGCATCGCCTATCTCGGCGCCGTCGACAACAGCGACCAGTCGGCCACGGGCGCGCACCCCGTCTACAACATGCTGCGGGTGCGGCGCGACCTCGGGCCGACGTCCACGCTGGGCGTGGCCTACACCGACCGCATCGATGGCGACGACTACAACCGCGTCCTGGGCGTCGACGCCCACGTCGTGTGGCGCAAGGTCTGGTTCTCGGAGGTGCAGATCGCGAGCTCGTGGACGCGGGGACCGGACGGCAGCCGCGCGGGCAAGCTGTGGACCGTCACCTTTGGCGACCGTACCGGTCGCGCGTACGGCAACCATTTCGAGCTGCTCGGCATCGAGAAGAGCTTCCAGGATACGAGCGGCTTCGTGAACCGGACGGACTTCGTCGCCGGCCGGACCTACAACCGGTTCAGCTGGTACGGCCGCCCGGGTGCGCTGGTCGAGCAGCTGACGGCCATCGTGGGATTCGCCCCGATCTGGCGCTACCGCGACTTCGGCCGCCTGAATCGCACCATCGAGGACACCCTCCAAACCTTCTGGGTCGCGACCCTGCGGGGTGGGTGGCAGGCGCAGGTCACACTCAGCCTGAATCACTTCGGCTTCGAGGCCGCGGACTACTCCGGCTATCAGGTCGACCGCACGGTGGACACGGTGGCCTTCGTGGTCCCTCACGACCTGTATCACCTCCCGGGGGCCGCCTTCATCGTGAACACGCCCAACCGCGCGATCGCCGGGAGCGTGGTGCTGGGCTACACAGCCGCACCCATCTTCCCCGAGGCATCCGAGGGCCGGCAGGTCGCCGTGACCACCGTCGCGGCGGTGCGGCCCACACCCGCTTTGCGGCTCGAGGCGCGTTGGGTGCACCAACGCTTCACCCGTGCGCGCGACGGCACCCGCTTCCTGACGGCGAACATCCCGCGGCTGAAGCTCGAGTACCAGTTGACCCGGGCGATCTTCGTGCGCTACATCGGCCAGTACTTCGCGGAGGACCAGGCCGCGCTGCGCGATCCGCGCACCGGGCAGCCGCTCCTCGTGAACGGCGACACCGCGCGAGCGATCGTCACCAACGACTTCCGCAATGACGTCTTGTTTTCCTACAAACCGACGCCGGGGACCGTCGTCTTCCTGGGCTACGGCGCGTCGCTCACCGAGGCGGACGCCTTCCGGTTCCGGAACCTGACCCGTACGGCGGACGGCTTCTTCCTCAAGCTGAGCTACCTCTTCCGTATGTAGCCCCTCTACCCCTCACCTCCGCGCCGGGCCATTTTCTCCTCCATGCCCGACGCGGCCGACCTCCCCCAGCAACTCGCCGACGAAGACCGCGCCAAACAGCGCCGCTATGTGCTCGCGAACACGCGTGCGCGCTGGCGGTTCGTCGCGCTCGGGTCAGCCCTGCTGGCGATCCTCCGCGTCGCGCTGGTCGCTCCCGTCTCGTGGCTCTACATCCTGGGCTTCGCGGGGCTGTTCGCCGGCATCAGCTACGCCATGCTCCGCGTGGCTCGGGGCGGTGAGTTCCGTGTCTGGCACGTACACGCCGATATCGCCGTGGGCGCCGCGATGATCTCCGTGATCCTCTTCGCCGCGGGGCCGAGCGGACACCTGCTGTACGTGGTGTACGTGATCGCGCCCCTGCAAGCCGCGCTGTATCTCGGCCAGACGGAGGCCTGGCAGGCGCTCCTGGTCAACCTCACGGGCTTCGGCCTCGCCACCGCCATTCGGGTCAGTCAGGGCTCCCCGGGTTGGGCGTGGAGCGCGTTCGCACAGGAGACGCTGGTGCTTGCGTTCGTGAGCGCGGCCCTGATACCGACGTTGACGCGGTTCGTCACCCGACTGCAAGCCGCTCGGAGCACGCTGGCCCAGGTGGAGCGCGGCGACCTCACGGTGCAGATTCAGGACGAGGAGCCGGATGAGCTGGGCTACCTCGGCGCGAGCGTGAACCGGACCACCGGCGCGATCGCGGGTGTGGTTCGTCAGGTCCAGCACCAGTCCCAGGACCTGGCGGCCATGGCCGAGCAGCTCGCCGCTTCGGCCCAGGAGCTGCACGCTGCATCGCAGGAGATCTCTGCCGCCGCGGAGCGGCTGACCGAGGGCACGTCGCGCCAGCGGCAGCTCATCGGCCACGGGCGTGACGACTCGGAGGCCGCGGCGGACGTCGCGGCGCAGCTGCACGCGCGGGCCCAGGAGGCCGAGCGCCAGATCGCCGGCGTGGCGCAGCAGGCGCAGCGCCACGGCCAGGAGATCGCCCGCGCGAGCGAGCTGCTCGTCACCCTCGTCGACCACCTCGACCAGGTGTCCCGGGCGGCCGGCACGCTGGAACAGGGCTCGCGGGAAATCGGTAAGCTCGTGGATGCCATTACGCGGATCGCCAGCCAGACCGACCTCCTCGCCCTGAACGCGGCGATCGAGGCGGCGCGGGCCGGCCAGCACGGCTTGGGATTCCGGGTGGTGGCCGACGAGGTGCGTAAGCTCGCCGAGCAGAGCGCCCGCTCCGCGGAGGAGGTACGGGCCCGCGTACGGCAGACGCAGGACCAGATCGGGCAGGTGATCGCGGCGATGGACGAGGGCCGACGCACGGCGGAGGGCGTGGGCGCCGTGTCCGCGGCGGCCCGGCAGGCCCTGGACGCCATCTTCGGCGACCTGAATGCGACGGTGAAGTTCGCCAGCGCCTTTGCGGGCGAGACCGAGGGTCAGACGCAGCGGATCCGCGAGGTGGTGCGCCGGATGGAAGAAGTCGCGGGGATCGCCGAGACGGCGGCCCAGGGCGCCGAGCAAACCTCGGCCGCGACGGAGGAGCAAATCGCCTCGTTGGGCGAGCTTACGACGACCTCGCAGCACCTCTCGGTCGCCGCGGCCAAGCTCACGGAGACGATTCAGCGGTTCAACGTGAACGGGAAGGCGTGAGGGAACTCCAGGGTCGCCGCGGGAGTTTTTGGCATGGTGCGTTAACGGCGAGCCCGAGGAGCAATCATGTCCATTCGACCGATCAAGCGAGTCCTGCAAGCGAAACCCACCATCGAGGGCGCCGGCGTGCGGTTGCGCCGCGCGTTCGGCTTTGGCGACACCAAAGAGTTCGATCCGTTCCTCTTGTTCGACGATTTTCGCAACGAGAATCCCGAGGACTACCTCGCGGGGTTCCCCTGGCACCCGCATCGGGGGATCGAAACCATCACGTATGTGCTCGCGGGGACGGTCAACCACGGCGACAGCCTCGGAAATAAGGGCGCCCTGGGGGCAGGCGACGTGCAGTGGATGACCGCGGGCAGTGGCATCCTCCATCAGGAGATGCCGCGCGGGGACCCACACGGGCGCATGCACGGGTTCCAGCTGTGGGCGAATCTGCCGTCCTCCCTGAAGATGACCCGGCCGCGCTACCAGGACATCTCGGGCGGCGCCATCCCGGAAGTGACCGACGACGACGGTACGCGCGTCCGGGTAGTCTGCGGGAGCTTTTGGGGGAAGGTCGGCCCGGTCGAGGGGGTGGCGGCGGACCCGCGCTATCTGGACGTGTGGGTGCCGCCGGGCAAGCGCAAGTCGCTGCCGGTGGAGACGTCCGGCCACGCCTTTGCCTACGTGTTCGAGGGCGGCGGCACGTTCCGCGACGCGTCGGAGCCGGGCGCCGTCCGCACCGAACGCGTGGGACCCGTGGTGGCCGACGGGGCGGGCGGGAAGGAGGGGGAGGTGCAGAACCGGTCGCTCGTGTTGTTCGACCGTGGGGATGCGGTGACGGTCCAGGCGGGCGACGCCGGGATCCGATTCCTCCTGGTCTCGGGAAAGCCGATCGAGGAGCCGGTGGCGTGGTACGGCCCCATCGTAATGAACACGCAGGACGAGCTGCGGCGCGCGTACGCCGAGCTTCAGGACGGCACCTTCATCAAGCAACGCTAGAACGCAACCATCTCATCACAGGAGTCAACGCCATGTCCCCCGTCCCTCACGACACCATGAACGATCTGCCCGAAAACGTGCGCAGCCAGGTGAGCGATCTGCTCAACAACCTCCTCGCGGATGCGATCGATCTCCAGACGCAGGCGAAGCAAGCACACTGGAACGTCAAGGGTCCTCAATTCATTGCCCTGCACAAGCTGTTCGACGAGATCGACGAAGCGGTGGAGGAATACGTCGACCTGCTGGCGGAGCGCGTCGTTCAGCTCGGCGGGATCGCGGAGGGGACGGCGCGGGTCGTGGCCGAGCGGTCC
>Ga0209238_1001058_pt1 | contig 10467 bp, 9 predicted proteins | sample GraSoi013_1_20cm_FD_185823 | JGI IMG/M metagenome (GOLD analysis project Ga0209238, IMG submission 185823) | Grasslands soil microbial communities from the Angelo Coastal Reserve, California, USA - Sample 10_02_2013_1_20cm (SPAdes) (version 2) | ecosystem: Environmental > Terrestrial > Soil >...
ATTGCGTCGGGTTGGCGGGCGGGAGAGGCAGTGCCCGCACGACGCCCGCGTTGAAGCGGCGGAAGCCGCCGCGGGCGGGATCGGCGGAGAGCCGGGCGAGGGCGGTGAGCCAACGAGAGTTGAAGAGGGCCGCCAGCGCGTACGCGTCGTCCACGGCACGGGTGGCGATGCCGTAGACGGTGTTCAGCGGAACGACGCCAACGTCGGGCACCACGGCCGCGAGTCGCCGCGCGAGGTCCGGCCAGATCACGCGGCACGGGGCGTCGGCGAGGGCGATACGGAACAGCTGCCAGGCCGGACCGCCGCGGTAATCGCTGCGACGGCAAAGGCGCTCGATATGTGGCTCGAGGGCGCGCGCCAGCTCCGCTGGGAGGCGGGCCAGCGGTCGGCCGTCGGGTCCGTGGGTCCACAGTAGGTACGCCCGCGGCGTCGCACGCCACGGCTCCAGGTCCCGGCCCCGGACGACGGGGCGGGTCACCGGTCCCGGTCGCGCCACGAGGAACACATCGTCCGCACCGGTCTTCACCCCGAGCTGCGGGTTCCAGCGATCGCCCACCGTGGGACAGACCGCTCGCAGGTGACGCGCGATCCGAGTGGCCCCACCTGCAAGGATCCAGGGGCCGTCGGTCGCGAGGGCGCGCTGCGGGATCGTCGGGGCTCCGGTCTTGGGGCCGAGGGCCGTCGCCACCCGCTCGCGGCCGGTCGGCTCGAGCCGCGCAGCCACGAGCGCCATGGGATAGATGGCGGCCTCCCCCCCGAACGCGCTCCCCTGGGCGACCGGAGCCACCCGTTCGAGGCGGGTGCTTGTGGCGAGCCGCCGCCGCAGCGGCTCCGCGTACCCACTGGACGCGAGCTTTGCGGGAACGAGGAGCGCCACCGCGCCACCGGGAGCGGCGAGTTCGAGGGCGCGTTCCACGAACGCGACCGCGAGGTCGGGTAGATGCGTAAATCCGGGCCCACCCGCCGGCCGCCACGTGGCATAGCGGGTGGCCAGCGTCTCCCGCACTTGTGTGGGCACGCGCTCGCCGCGCACCCAGGGCGGGTTCCCGGCAACCAGATCGAACCCGCCGCGCGCCAGGATGTCGGCGAAGTGCGATTCGAACGCGAAGAACGGGGCACCGCCCTCGCGGGAGAGACGGCGCGCGGCCATCCGGAGCTCGCGGCGACTGGCGCGCACCCGCCGGAGCAGAGCGCGCTCGTCCGGCCGGAGCCCCCGCCGCCGTCCGAATAGATCGCGATCCTTGCCCGCGGCGACCAGCTCGGCGGCGCGTCGCTCGAGCGCCGCGACCGCTGCCGCGAACAAGCGCCGTGCGAGCGCCCCCTCGGCCCCGGCGAGCTCACCCAGCGCCTGCTGCTTGGCCGGTCCAGCGAGGCTGAAGAGCGCGCCCCGGGCGCTCGTGAGCCGCTCGACCTCCCGGGACGGAGCGATGGTAGCGGTGGCGCCGCCGAGCGCTCGGGCCAGCGTGAGTGGGTCGATCAAGGCATCTCCCTGGCGCACGTGCCCGTCCAGGTTCGGCAGCGGTGCGATCCGGGCAAGGTCGGTTTCGTCCTGGTCCGCCACGAGGGCGAGCCACAGACGCAGCTCGGCGAGTCGAACCGCGGTGAGTTTCAGATCCACACCGAAGAGGGAATGGGCAACCACGTCGCGGCGGACCGTGGCGGTGGGTCGTTCGCCCGCGGCGCAACGCAGCTGCGTGAGCTCCTCCAGTGCGCCGAGCAGAAACGCCCCCGAGCCGACGGCCGGATCGAGCACGGCGACGCGGCGCAGATCGGGCCGCGCATCGGGCGGGTCGCCGTGGTGCAGCCAGCGCTCCGCGGCCATTGGGGCGAGACCGAAGCGGTGGACGAGGATCGCGGCCAGACCGGCGCGCACGATCTCACGCACCAGGGATGCGGGCGTGTAGTAGCTGCCGCTCGCGCGTCGCTCGGCGGGGTCCATCACGCCCTCGAACACGCGGCCCAGCATGTCGGGCGCGACGCACTGGCCGACATCGTCCGCCTCGCGCGCCGAGAAATGGAATCGCTCGAACAGCCCGTCGAACGCGTCGCGCCAGTCGGCGTTGCTCCAGCGGACCGGGCCCTCGCGCCGCTCGAGCGCGGTGGGCTCGAACAGCCCGCCGTTCAGAAACGGCAGGTGGCCCAGTGCGCGAGCCGCGCCGGAGCGCCCGGACGCCGGCCGATTCAGGGCGCCGAAGCACAGCGGATCGAACACCTGGCGGTGGAAGTGGCGCCGGCTGGCGACGCTCTCATCGAAACGGTGGATCAGATAGCGCCGGTCGCCGTCCAGCCAGCCCTTCGCCTGCACGAAGTAGAGGAACAGCACCCGGGTGAGCGCGGTGAGCGCGAGGGTGTGGCGCTCGGACCGGCTGCGGGGCGCCGCCAGGCGGTCCGTCAGCCGCTCCAGCGTGGCCCGGAACACCCGGAAGAACCGCGGGGTGACGCCTTCGCTCGCGAGCGCTTCGCCGATCCGCAGGCTGAGCGCGAGCGACGTTTCTCCCGCGAGGGGGCTGAAGCGCTCCAGCGTGGCGAGCGAGCCGCCGGGCGGTTGCTCCAGGGGAATGGTGGCGAGGCGGACCGCACGGCCTCCGCCGCTTTCCCCACGCGCGGTCGCGCGCCAACCCGCGCACACGAGACGCCGCGGGCCCGTGCCGAGCGCGCATGCGAGGCCGCGCTCGGCTTGCGCGGCCAGGCGCCGCGCCGCCGCGCGGACCGCCCGCTCCGGGTCGCGTGCCTCGATCGCGAACACGCGGAACGCATCGTGTCGCGCCACCAGGGCCGCGCGGATCACGCCCGCCCCTTCGGCCTGGGCCGGACCGAGCCAGGGTCCGGGTGGCACGGGCTCCCACGCCGCGTGAAACCCGAGCGCCCCAAAGAGGTGGCGAAGATCGTCGATCTGCTCGGTGCGGGCGAGAAGTTCCCGCAGCACCACGGGACCCCTGGTTCGGAGACGACCAAGGTGGGGCGATGCGACGCTGGATTACGTACCGCGATGTTGCGAAGGGGGGCGAATCAATGCGGAATGGCGAATGCGGAATGCGGAATGACACGGCGACCCTCGTAGCGGGCAACGATCCTCGCCTTGCTATTCCGCATTCCGCATTCCGCACTCCGCATTCAAGAACTCTTTCTCAACCTGATGCTCCCATTGACGGTCTCGAGCGCCAGCCGTCGCCCCCCGCTCCCGATCGTGCCGCGCAGGCTGCGGGGGCCGAGCCGTCCCGTGACCATGAGGGGGAAATCGGTCTGGATGTCGCCGTTGACCGTCTTAGCGCGGACCTCGGTGGACAGCCCGGCCGGGAGGTCGAGCGTGATCCCGCCGTTGACGGTGCGGAACTCGAGCGCATCGCTCCACGTGGCGCGGCCCAGCGAAGCCACGATCTCGCCGTTCACCGTCTGCGCCTCGGCGTAACCGGTCGTCGAGATCCGGATGCTGCCGTTCACCGTGGTCGCTTCAACGTCGCTCGACCCAACGGCTGCCTCGACCTCGCCGTTCACCGTCTTCCCGAGGAACCGCACGCCCGCCGGCACGCGGACGGTAAAGTCGACGGTCACGTCGTTGTCTCGCACGTTCATGTGACCGTCATCGCCTGCTTCACACGTATTCTCACGGCGGCCGTCGCTCGGGTACACGGCGCAGATCGTGACCCCGCCTTCGTGCTGCACGACCTCGATCTTCACCTCGTCGGGGTCGCTCTTGCGCGCGCGCTTCACGGCGGTTACCTCGACGTCCCCCGAGCCGGCGCTGGCGCGGACATCGCCGTTCACGCCCTTGATCTCGATCGCCTTGCCCGGGGCGACTGGGCCCTTCCAATGGAACTCACGCTGGGCGGCTGCTGTGCGCGGCGCCAACGCCAGGGCAGCCGCGGCGGGGAGCAGCGCGACTATGGAAATGCGCATCGTCAGTCCTCCTCGTGGTCCTCGTCCTTGTCCTTGTCTCGATCATGGTCCTTGGACAACTGCCCCGGTCGGCAGATCTTGATGTCACCACCGAACGACTCGAGCTCGAGCCGGGCGCTCCCCGAGCCGAGCGTGAAGTTGAAACGGTGCTTGGTCTTTCCCGTCAGCTGCACGGGGAAGCAGGCACTGAAGTCGCCGTTGAACGTCGAGACGGACACTGAAACGTTCGCCTTTTCGGGGACTGACACCCGCACGTCGCCGTCATGCGTCCCAAAGCGATACCGCCCGCCGTCCTTGATGGTGCCGTCGTACGTGATGTCGCCGTTGACGGTGTTCGCCTCGGCGTTGGCGGACTCGATCTGAATGAGCGTGACGCCACCATTCACGGTTTCCGCGGTGATGTCGCCCGAAACCTCGGTCGCCCGGATCTCTTCGTTGACGCTGCTCAGGTCGATACGACCGCGCGCCTTCTCGAGTGTCACGGCTCCCATGACGGACTTGAGCGACACGTTGCCCGCGCCACCCAGGACCGTGATCTCGCCCTGCACCGTCTCGGCCGTGATCTCGTTCTGGGCGCCGTCCACCTTGATGTCGGTATAGACTCCCGACAGGTTCAGGGCCATCCAGGCCGGTACGGTGACGGCGTAGTCGATCTGCGACGGCCCGCGCCGTCCCGCCTCGGTCTTCACGCGGACGACCTGATCGGACGCGTCGACGCGGATCCGGTCCCGGCTCGAGTGCTCGGCCATGACGCGCACCGCGTTGCGGTTCCACGTCTTGACGGCGATCTCCCCCCCGAAGTTGCTGATCTCGAGGCGGGCGCCCGCCCGCACCGGGACGGTCGTATCGGTCTGCTGCATGAGTGCGAGCGCCGCGAGCGTCGCCAGGGTCGTCAGCATGCTGGTCTATCCTCCTCCTAGCTCCGCGCGCCGGCGAGTGTCGCCGCTTGGCGCAGCAGCTCCAGTTTCCGCCGCATCTCTTGGGCGAGATGCAGGTTCAGATATGAGTTCGCGGGGTCGGCCGCGAGCGCGCTCTGCGCGCCGCGGATGGCCCGGTCGATGATTCTCAGATTCCGCTCGATCACCCGCACGCTGGCCGTGTCGAGCTGGCCGCGGCCGCGCGCCAGGGCGCGCTCGAGGTCGGCTACCTGGGCGGCGTAGCGGGCGTCACCCGGGTAGGCGACCGCGTTGAGGAGGGTCGGCGTGCGTTCGGACACCACCTGGAGCGGGGTCGCCACCGTCCCGCGTCTCACGATCAGCCAGGCGGCGCCACCCGACAGCAGCGCGAGCACCACCGATGCGGCGGCAAGCTGTGGCAGGGTGAAAGCAAAACGGCGCGCCGGCGGCCGCACCGTCGATCGCGAGGCCAGCCCGATCCGGGTCGCGATGGCCGGCCAGAGATCCACGGTGGGCGGCCGGTCGTCGAGCGCACGCGCGTTGGTCACCACGCGTCGCAGCTCATCGAGCGTCGTGCGGCACGCGTCGCACGAGGCGACGTGCGCCTCGAGCGTCGTCCGCTCCGGGCCCGTGAGCTCGCCGTCGAGATACTCCGAGAGTCGATCAGTCCACTGGTCTTTCATCGTTCCGGCTCCTTCAGCGCTCGAGATGCTTGCGGAGCGCCATACGGGCATGATGCAACTGCGATTTCGACGTGCCGGCCACGATCCCCAGCATGTCGGCGATCTCCTCGTGCCGGTACCCCTCGATATCGTGCAGCACGAACACCTGCCGCGCGCCGTCGGGCAGGCGCCCGATGGCCTCCTCGAAGTCCATCGACAACTCCGGCGCCGCCGGGCGCCCCGCCACCCCGTCGAGGATGTCGGCCGAGTCGTGATAGCGGCCGCGCTCTGTGCTGAGGGTGGTGCGCCGGGCGAGGATGACGTTCACCGCCAGCCGGTGCAGCCATGTCCCGAACGCCGCTTCGCCCCGGAACGTCGGGAGCTTGGTCCAGGCACGGACGAATACGTCCTGCGCGATGTCGTCGGCCGAGTCCGGGCCGATCATCCGCCGCACCAGGCTGTGCACCCGCGCCACGTGGGCCCGGTACAGGCGCTCGAAGGCGCGGCCGTCACCGGATGCGGCGAGCGCCGCGTCGGCAGTTTCCGCGTCCCCCAACGCCCGCTGGTCCGGATCTCTGCGCAGTGTCGCCACCCCGGGGATGGTCAATACCATGTACCGACTTGGATGGGAAACACACCTAAAAGGTTGTAGGACTTCGGGAAAGGCAACGGCTAGACGCCTGTTCCATTCCCTGAGCCCTGACTCCTGCTTCCTATTTAGAGAATAGACTAGATTGCGAGCCGCCATGAGCCCCCCACCCAACCTGCTCGCCCTCGCGGGCCTCGGCCTGCTGCTGGGTTTCCGTCACGCGTTCGAGCCCGATCACCTCGCCGCGGTCTCGACGCTCGCGACTCGCCAGGGCCGATTGCTCGATGCCTGTCGCCTGGGCCTCGCGTGGGCGCTGGGCCACACCGCGAGCGTCGGCGTGGTGGTGGGCGCGATCGTGCTGTTCGGGCTGCGCCTCCCGGATCGGCTCTGGCCCGCCGCGGACCTTCTGGTCGCGCTGCTGCTGATCGGGCTCGGCGGCTCGGTGATCCTGCGCTACGCGCGGGGACGGTGGCATCTGCACGTCCATTCACATGCCGGAGCGCCCCACCTTCATCTCCATAGTCACGCCCAGGGGACACTGCACGAGCATGCACACCCGCAGGGCGATGCCCGCCGCTCGCTGAGGTTCGGCCTGCTGCATGGGCTCGCGGGGAGCGCCGCGATCCTCGTGCTGCTCGTCGCCGCGGCCCCCACGCGCGCGGCCCAGCTCGCCTACTTCCTGTCGTTTGCGGCGGGAACGATGATCGGGATGCTCGCGGTGTCGGTCTCGCTCGCGAGCGTGGTGCGGCTCGCCTCGACGCGGGGCGCGCGCTGGGCGAGCGTGCTCCACGTGGGCAGCGCGGTCGCGAGCGTGATGGTGGGGCTGCTACTGGCCGGGCGAGTGGCTTCGCAGTGACATGTCGGCAGGCTGGCGATCTGATTGAAGCGGTGAATAGTTAACCGCCTCGCTCTCACCTGGAGGCCGCTTTGATCCCGTCGCGCCTGCCGCTTTGCTTCGTGCTCGCGTTCTCGCCCACCCTCGCCTCCGCGCAGGACGCCACGACCGACACCATTCCGTTCCGTCGGCACCAGTGGGCTGCGCAGTTCGCCGGCGGGACGAGCTTCGCGAGCCTCGGCGTCCTCCGCTTCACCGCGCCTACCCGCGCGTGGCTGCTCGACTTCCGATTTACGGGCGGTCACTCGCACGATAAGGACTATGTCCATGACACGCTGGTCGGCGACGGGTACACGTCCAAGGCAAACGTTGATGCTCGAATCGGGCGCCGCTTCTATCAGGGTCGCGGCAAAGCGGTGGTGAGCTTTCAGACCGTCGGCGTGCTTGGCGGTTACGCGCACGCGTGCTCAGCATTCACGGCACCCACGGTTTCGGGCCATTCCTGCTCCAATGGCTGGACAGCGGGCGCGTTCGGAGAGCTCGGCGGAGCGTACCTGATCACACACAGCTTCAGTATCGGGGGGACAGCGACGGTGGCGTTCTCTTACGAACGCACGACCCAGAGGTCGTCGGGCGGGGCGGTGGCCAGGGGATGGGCCTACTCGGGTTCGATCCAAGGGCTCTCGTTTGCGGCGACGGTGTACTTTTGAGGACTTCCATGCTGCGCTGCCTCCGATGGCTCCCCGTCGTATTGCTCCTCGGCTGCCTCGATGCCTTCGCTCCGGCCGGCGCCGTGCCGTTCACGCCGCCCGCGGTCTACCGTACTTGGTGGACGGAGATCGAAAGCTGCGCTGGACTCTCGGGTGACTTCGATCGGGCGGAGTGGTACGAGGTGCCGGGCTCGAGCTATTCCTGTCCCGCCTATGAGGGCCAGTGCGATGGATGGTGGCGCTCGCCGCACACGATCTACATGGCGCAGGGCCTGCTGTACAATCGTCGGCTCGCCGAGCACGAGATGCTGCACGACCTGTTGCAACGGGGGGACCACCCACCGGTGTTTCAGGCGTGCGGCGTGTAGGTCCTGCCTCTCCATTGGACCCTCCCGCCCCGCCACGCCGACCGGATCATGATGTACGCCACCATGACGGCCCCGAGCGGATATAGCAGCGCGTAACGCACCGGCACCTCCTCCGCCCGATACACGACGATCCAAATCAGCAGCGACACGAGCGTCGTCACCGCGGCCCACGTCGAGCCGTACACCGCCCAGAAGAGCGGCGGGAGCACCCAGCACAACGCCGGCAGCCACATCAAGTAGGGCGCGGCGCGCCGTACGAGCGGCAGCGGCGGAAACATCAGCGGCACGCCCAACGCCAGGTTCTTGGTCCATCCCTCGACGATGTCCGCGAGGCTCGAGTACATCCTGACGCTCATGAACTGCGCAGCGTGTGTCAGGAAGATGTCGAGATGATGTCGCACGTAGGCCTGGGCCAATGCCACGTCCTCGGCCACGCTGCCTTTCACCGACTGGTGCGTGCCGACCGCGTCGTAGGCCCGGCGGGTCGTGAGGATGTACGCGCCGCTCGCGATCGCGTCCCAGGTCACCCGCGTTCGGTTCACGCGCCGCAGCTCGCCCACGCGCGACGCGAGCGCGACGAGCACGTGCGGCTGCACCAATCGCTCCCAAAACGTCACCATCTCCTGGCGCGCCACGACGCTCACGAGATCCGCCCGCTCGGCAGTCAGGACCGAGACGGTGCGGGGAAGCAGCTCGGGGTGATGCCACGTGTCGGCATCCGTGAACAGGAGCAGGTCGCCCTGCGCCACGCGATAGCCCTGGGCGATCGCCCACGCCTTCCCAAACCATCCCTCCGGCAGCTCCTCGCCCCGTACCAGGCGCAACCGATCGGCCGCCTCGCCGGAGCGCGTGAGGCGCTCCACGATCTCCGCGGTGGCGTCGCTCGAGCGGTCGTCCACCACGATCACCTCGACGGGCCGATACTCGGTCGCGAGGAGCGACCGAACGCAGCGCTCGATGTTCATCGCCTCGTTCCGGGCAGGGACGATCACCGATGCGAGCGGACCGGTGCGCTGCGGGGGATAGTCCGCGAGACGAGGCCGACGCGTACCGTACCGATAGACGAGCAGGACGAGGAATACGGCGTATCCGGCGGGTATCCACCAGATCACTCGGGCGCCTCTTCCTCCACGGCGGCCACGACTGTCGCCGCGGTGAGCGTCCCGAAGACGTTGGTCATGGTGCGGAACATGTCGGGAATGCGATCGAGGCCGAGCAGCAGCTGTAGCCCGGTGAGCGGGAGCCCGGTCGCCGTGAACGCCGGCACCAGGCTCACGATGCTCGCCGAGGGAACGCTCGCGACGGTGAGCGAGGCGAGGAACACGGCGACGCCCGCCTGGACCGTGCCCCCGAGCCCGAGCGGGACGCCGTAGAGCCGGGCCATGAACAGGACGGCCACCGTCTGGAACAGCGCGCTCCCCGTGCGACCGATGCTCGCCCCTAGCGGGAGCACGAAGCTCGCCACCGTGCGCGAGATCCGCAGGTCGCTCTCCGCGGCTTCGAGCATGACGGGGAGTGTGGCGAGCGACGAGGTGGTCGAGAACGCCATGACCAGGGACGCGCGGATGGCCCGCAGGTAAGTCGACGGGTCGATCCGCGCCACCAGCGCGACGACCGGGAGGTACACGGCAGCGATAAGAACGGCGAGTCCGACGATCACCGTCACGATGAACACCGCCATGATCTCGACCAGCTGAACGCCGAACTGCGCCACCGCGCCGGCCACGATCGCAAAGATGCCGAGCGGGGCGAGCAACAACACCCAGCGCACGATCCGGATCAGCGCGTGCGTGGCCACGTCGGCGAGGTCGGTGAGCGTGTGACGCTTCTCGTCGGGCAGCGCGGCGGCGGCCACCCCGAAGATCGTGACGAACACAATCAGCGGGAGGAGATTCCCGTCTACCGCGGCACGCACGGGATTGGACGGGATCAGCTCCACGATGAACCGGGCGCCGGTGGTGATCTGCTCCGCCGCGTGCCGCACGGCTCCGGAGTCGGCGGCCGCTGCCTGACGGAGCGCCGCCTGTTGGTCGGGAGTGATGTGGGTGAAGGGCAGCAGCAGCGCCGCCACGCCCAAGCCGATGAGGATCGCCGCCAGCGTCGTGCCCCAGAAAAACGCGAGCGTCCGAATGCCGAGCCGGCCCACCCGCCGGAGGTCGCCGAGCCCCGCGACGCCGGCGAACAACGCCGTGGCGACGAGCGGGATCACGACCATCGACAGCAGATTCAAGAATAGCGTGCCGAGCGGTCGCAGCCACTGCGTCAGCGCGAGCAGGGAAGGCCACCGCGTCATGGCGGCGGCGACGCCCAACCCGAGCCCGGCCCCGAGCCCGAGCGCCATCCAGACGTGGCTTCCGATCGATCGCACGGTATTATTTCCGGGCACAATGATCACCGGCGCCATCCCCCTCCGCAACCGTTAGCCCTTGGCCACGCCCGCGAAGCGATCGTTCCGCCTGACGGGGGCCACGGGGTCGCCCGTGGCCGTCGAGGTCACGAGCGGCGGGGGG
>Ga0209238_1001060_pt1 | contig 10465 bp, 7 predicted proteins | sample GraSoi013_1_20cm_FD_185823 | JGI IMG/M metagenome (GOLD analysis project Ga0209238, IMG submission 185823) | Grasslands soil microbial communities from the Angelo Coastal Reserve, California, USA - Sample 10_02_2013_1_20cm (SPAdes) (version 2) | ecosystem: Environmental > Terrestrial > Soil >...
GCTCAGGAAGAGCAGGTGGGTGTTGTCTTCCCAGGACGGTTGAAAAAACCATTTATGGGTACTTTTAGGCGCTGGATATGGTGGATTAGCGATATACTGGCCGCTCCCAGTCTTTAAGATCGTCCAGTGCGTGCCATTGACGGGCATAGAGACCAGGTCAGAGGAATATTTATAGCGCACGACGAAGGCGAGCGTCCGTCCATCAGGTGAGACTGAAGGGTCACCCACAAAATATTTACCGGGTGTCAGTGCACGAACATTGCGTGAGCCATCCATGACTAAAAGCACGTGCCCCTGAGTAAAATATAATTTCCCTTTGAAAAGCGCCTCATTGCTGGTATTGACCTGTAGTTTCTTGCCATTGGCAGTATTGACCGATTTGAAGTTTTGATCGCTGGCATTACCGCCGATACCAAGGCAGCCCTGTAGGGACAGTGCCAGGAGCACTAGCAAGAAACATATGTGCCAGGGAATATATCGTTTCATCGTGTTTGTCCTAGTTTAAAGCATCAGCACTATTCTCGAAAGAGCCTCCCCGCGGATACACTGGTTTTTCATAACCGTAAAGCAGCGGGAGACTCAAACACGACCAACAACAACAGATCAAGAAGGCTGCGAATACCAAATGAATCTTCAGCGCTTGCACCATACAGGTTCATACTGACCAACTGGCTTGTTGTCTGCCACGAGTTTGTAGTGGCTGGTACAGTGGGGCCAAACGGCTGCGTCGTTTGAGCCAGCGCAGGTGTATTGGCATTGTTGTTGTTGGCCTGGACATCGCATCTCGCCTTACTACCAAGTGCGAACAACTTAGCTATAACCGGCTGAACTGACTCACAGTCAGGTCTAATGATATATTCACCTGTATCATGTCCGGTTGACGCAACTGCCGCCGCAGAATAGGTCGGTGGACTCAAGATGACACGTTGTATCTTGCTCGGATCGATTGTACGGGCAAAGTTCATCAATTTTATAATGTCCAGGATTTGCATGTCTGTTCTGAGATAGCCGTTCATATCTTTCGCCAATTCAGGAAGCTTATCGATAATACTTGAATTGGCAAGCCTGGTTTTCAAACTGCTCAACACCTGCTGCTGGCGCGCTGACCGGCCAAAATCACCGACGAGGTCGGCATGGCGTGAGCGCACATATTCCAGAGAAGTTTGCCCGTTGAGGTGTTGTGGGCCTGGCGCCAGGTACAGGCGCTTGTATGCATAGATATCTTTACTATTTGTGGTATCATCCGGGTAGATATCGTCGGTAATCGGATGGGTCACATCAATATCGACGCCACCCGCAGTATCAACCACCTTGATAAATCCAGCCAGTCCAACCCACGCGTAATAGTTGATAGGAATACCGAAATCTTGCGAGATGGTAAGGCGGCTCAATCCGACACCATCATGGTTATGATACGTATCACCGTAATAAAATGCCTCGTCCAGTTTCATCATACCATAACCGGGCACATTGACAAAAAGGTCACGCGGAATGGAGAGCATCCCGACGCTTTTCGTTGCAGGATCGATGGTAACAACGATATCTGTCTGCGCCAGGTAGCCGTTTTGAAATTTCTGATCTGTATCACTTCCCAACAAGAGAATATTGATACGTCCACCGCTCAAGATATCACCGGTATTGCCACGATTCACGTTCGCGTTGTCTTCACCTTTAAGCAAAGGCGCTGTTTGTCCTACAATATTACTTACAGGCGCGGCAAAGTTAGCCTCGTAATAGTAGAAGCCGGTACCACCCAGGATAATGAAGATGGTGAGAATAGCCACAACTACGCGCGCCCAGATGGGGAAACGCCGCTTTTTCTTGCGCCCTCCATTTTTCTGGCCGTCGCCTTGAGGTCCCTGAACAAATGGCAATGCACCACGCGGGCCATTGTATGCCATTGGCTGCCCCTGCCATCCTCCCTGCTGCTGGCCAGGCATAGTTACAGGATTAGCGCGTTGGAAGACGCGCTGGTCAAAAGGTCCGGTCATAGGTGATTGAGGATACGCTATTAGCGGTTGCAAGGGCTGCGAGCTCATAGGAGTGGGAGTAGCGCCAGGCGCGGGCATTGCGCTATAAATGGGCACACTTTGCGCGCTAGCAGACATAGTTGACAAAGGGGTAATTCCTGATTCATGTGGCGATACCTGCCCCCAGGATAGGTTCTGTAAATACATTGGATTGGTGATTGGTTCTTTGATTGGGTGCTGGGCCGCGGGCTGTTTTATGATATCCTGTGCTACCAGCGAGGCAGGTGGGGTTGGACGTGAGTTCGCGCTGCCAGTGGATTGTAACATTTGACTGGCTCTAAAGCTGGATAGAAGCCCCTTGCCGGCAGGTCGCTCTGTTACTGGTGGAGATGGCTCTACCTGGGAACGCCCTGGTAGAGCATTGGGAGGAATACCCGCGCCACCATGTAACCAGCTGTCAAATGGTGGTTGCTGTTCCGACTGATTTGATACGCCTGGAGAACTATGAGGTGGTCCAAATTGACGGTTCACAGTAATCTACCTGCTTCCTCTAACGCTTTGTAAGGGATGTTTTTTCTTTTCGCTTACATCACTTACAACGTCCAGTTTATGGAAACTGTACCATCCACGCTCACCTGTCTTCTTTCTATAGGACATTCAGCCCATCTAGTTGGCATGGTTACCGATTTTTTTCTTCGAGCCAGGATTGTATGAAGGAGAGGATGAGTGATCCTATGAGTACTGTGAGGAGCACGATCTCCATTGTGCTGAACGTTTTGCGCTTTTGTTGCATGCTAGTTTTTTTCCTCTTTATCTTACCCAGAGTTCTCTATCTGGCCCATAACGATACTTCAGGTGGAAATGCTGGCTTACCCAGGCGTAGAAACCCGCTACCTGTGGCAGGTGCAAACGCGCCATAAAGAAAAGGACGGCGTGTACCTGCGGCTGCGATGCTTCACTTTCAAGCTGCTGGAGCGTCACGGATCCGCTGACGACACGAACGATCGATGTATCCACCAGTGAGGGTGGTGTTCTGCGATCCGCTATGGCCGCAGTAAACTGCCCGTCAGTTATGACAAGTTCGTCGGCCGTAATAGAGTTGTGCAGATCACGGGCGGCCTGCGTCTGCAGCCTGATATATGCATCGTTACCATGCCTTTCGGCACTCTGATAGTAAGACGGATATTGAGGAAGATCAGTCACGATGTTGAGCAAGATGAGCAAGGCGCCCAGGACGGGCATGATTTGTGGAAGTTTGAAGCGAGATACAAAACCCAGCGGAAATGCGCGGCTTAGTCCGATCACAGCTAAAGCAATGAGCGCGGGCTGGAGCGCGATAAAGTGTCGATAAAAGAGGGGAACTTCCCATTGGAGCATGTAGGCGGAGACAAGGAGCCACGCTAGCAGGGGAATAAAACGCCAGTCGCGTCGTAGCAGCGCGCTGAGCACGCCGAAAAGCGCCGCGATAATCAGGGGCCAGTTAGCCACAAAGTAGCTCCAAAATATGTCTATGTTATGGACCTGTTCATTGGTCAGTGACGTCCGGGCATCAGTATGAAAGGTGATAACGTCACGTATCATACTAGAATAGGTGCCGAAGAGGGGCAGCAAGACGACCAGCATCGTGCCTGCGCTAGCAATCACAAGGAGTGCCATGGGGTAGAGGCTTTTGCTCCTGATCCGCCAGCTTGTACCTGGCGTTTTGCGCCAGATCTGCCAGATGCGCGCCAGCAGTAGCAAGGAAATAGGAACGACACTGGTGATAGCGAGTAACTTGCACAATATTCCCAGGGAGAGGGCGACACCGGAAAGGGCTGCTAAAGAAAGGCCAACCGCTCCCTCCGGCATCTCCCACCACAGATACGCCGCCCCCACAGCCAGGAATGAAAATGCCACCGAGGATACTTCCGCTTCAATCTTCTGTGACTGGCTCAAGTACAGCGGGTCTATGACCAGCAATAGCACAGCAGCGATTGCTCCGAAACGCCCGCCGATGGATTTTCCCATGAGGTAAGCTCCCGCCAACCCGAGCAGCGACACGAGCGCGATCCCAAAACGTGCAGACCAGAGCGTACCGCCGAAGAGGATATAAAAGGGATAGGTGGAGTACATGAAAAAGGGGGGCTGCGAGTAAAATATTTGCTGGTAGAGGGTGTAGCCGGCTCGTATGGAGAGTAAGGTTTGCCAGTATACTCCCTCATCGTAGCCGTCGCGGTCAAAGGGCAGGCCAAGGCCATAGAGACGCATGCCAAAAGCGATGGCGAGGAGCGCTACCAGCACTCCCCAGAAGAGTATGGTTTGTTGCCGGGTAGAGGGCAGTAGTCTTGACTTCGCGGCCTTTGCTTTATCATCTGCTACGATACTTGCTGACATCTAACGACTCTCAACGATATTTACGAAGACAATACCCCACGACAAGGGATGCAGGGCAGCGGTACTGCCCTGCATCCCTTGTCGTGGGACAGTTGTCATTTATCAATAAACGGCGGCGCATCTTCGTCCGTGAAGACCTGCTCTATACTCGTCACCTCATTCGAAGGAGGCAAGGACGAGGTCGATGGTGTCGAGCCGATGCGTGGGCTATCCCCCGCAGGGACATTACCGTTTCCGTTGCCACCGGTGAGGGCATAGCCGTTCTTGCCGTTCCCGTTACCATGGCCGTTGCCAGTGCCCAGTATGGCCTCGAAGTCGCTCAGCACGACCCTGGTGACCTTACGTGCATCGGCCTCGTCGATCAACTGCTTGATCTCTTCCGCCACCAACTCATCATGCTCGATCAATGCCTCAGCGACGGCGATGAGCGCCTCTTTGTGATCCTGGAGAAGGTTCTTCACCGCTTTGAACTGCGACTGCAGCAGCTTCTCCACGCGCTCGTCAAGCTTCGTCTGTGGCACCTCGACAACTCTGGCCGAGGCCAGGGTACCATCCATACCCCATAAACCAACATAGGCAAAGGCATTTGTGGTTGCCTGCTGTAAATCGGAACTGACGCCGTTCATGTTCAAATCGAGAAAGAGTTCTTCTGTCGCACGAGCAGCCAGGGCTACCTGGATGCGCTGCAGGATATCTTCTTTGCTCAACGTTTTGATCGACTCTTTTGGACGCGGGAGAGCAAAAGCGGCTGCTCCCTCCAGGTCACTGCGTTGATGGATGGTGACATACGCCGGGAAGTAGCGCTCGTACAGGTAGTAAGAGGCCACGGCGTGCCCTGCCTCGTGATAGGCCAGTCGTCGCCGGTCGATCGGTGTCAGTTCGCTGGTCTGGCGCAGGCCAAACTCGTGCACATCCTGTGCCTCAATGAGGTCTTTGTAGGTGATCTTATCACGACCATCAAAATGAGCAATGATGACTGCTTCGTTGATGACGTGTTTGATGGCTACAGGCGTATAATCCACCAGACGCTGAACTAAAGCGTTTATCGAGATATCGGGATCGTGTTCAACCTTATTCAAGTAGTACAAAATGACTTCGGCGCGATACTTGTCGGTCGGAGGGGCTACGTGAATCTTGCGGTCAAAGCGGCCCGGTCGCAGCAGCGCCCGGTCAAGCGACTCGGGAATATTGGTTGCTGCAACGGTCAGGACGGGCTCAGTCTGCACCCGGCTATGAGTGAGCCCAATCGTGCGCAGGATTTTCTTAAACCAGCCCGTCTCGATATTAGGCGGGTCCATCTCCATCAGAAGCTGGTTGAGGCCACCGGTTCCGGCACCACCCATCAGGCCCATCATACCGCCGCCCAGGCCCATGCCACCACCACCGCGTGAGGCTCCTATCGCATCGATTTCGTCCATGAAGACGACGCAGCCGCCATACTCACGAGCCAGGCGCCGCGCTTTGCTATATAATCGCCTGATCATCAAGATATCCATGCCGATAAACATGGCGCGGAAACTGGCGGCGCTGGCATAGGCGAAAGGGACACCGGCCTCTGTACTCATACATTGTGCAAGATAGCTCTTACCTGTTCCTGGAGGGCCTGAGAGCAGGAGACCGCGCACAGGAGAACCGCCCATTTGCTGGAACTCTTTGACGCCGCGCAACAACCCCACGATACGGCGGGCAGCTTCGAGCACTTCAGGATTACCCTTGTAGTCCTCAAAGGTGACACCTGTCTCTCCCGGCATTACCCAGTAGAGCCGCGGGCGCCCCAGGAACCAGAAAATGGCGACGAACTGCATGATACCAAACAGCAGGGCAAAGCTGATCTGGAAGGCGTAGTATAGGATCGATCCAGGCGACGGTGCGCTCAACTGCGGCACGACAAAGACGAAAGTGTACCAGATAATAATACTGACAACGACAAGCCAGAACCAGCGAAGCCTGACAAAGCGTCCAAACTGATCCAGGCCCAGATCGATTGATCTATCCAGGCTGCTTTTTTTTGCCTTAGCCTTAGTATTTTCTGCCATTGTTGGGTATTCCTTTTTCTGCTCTTGAGATCAATTTCTTCCACACTACGATAAAGGCGAACGGAAGGAGACGAGACTGACCGCAAGGAGCCTGCCTTGTGGTGTTGTAATGAAGTGCCAGATCATAATACCGGTGACATTGCCACCTGGCCCCGCGCTGGCGGTATCCACCTCTACAAAACTATCCACAGTGGTATCTGGCGCAGTGGAAACAGTAAGAACGGTAATAGTTTTCCATGCAAGGTGGGTTTTCGCCTGGCTGAACGAGTTGATCAGCGAAGCCGTATCGGTAGGGTTAATGACAGCAGCCGACGTGCCGGAGGACGCTAGATCTACTCCCTGTGCAGTCTCCTGGCCGATGAGCGACAGAGTTGAGGCGTCGCCATCGCGCAGCGCGTAGAGCCAGTTTTTTACATGCTCTCCACTGAAGTTTTTGCCGTTGACACGGAAGTTGAATTGATCGTTGCCAACGCCAAATGGCCAGGTTTGCGTTACCGTGTAATAGGCGGCGACACTACTGCCGATGAGGAGGAGGAGCAAGAGGAAGGCGACCAGTTTATGGGACCTTATTCCTCGCATGAAATAGTATATGCCCTTGAAGATAGGGCGAAAGATGGCTTTGGCGAACCGGGCGGCACGCGTTTGGCTTGCGCTTCTCCTGGCAGGAGTTGACTTTACTTTTTTTTCCTCAGGTTTCACCTGGTCGTTTGGGTCTGCGGAACCTTTGGGGCCTGGCTTTTGTTGAGTTGGTGTAGGGCTAACACTCATATATCTCTCTTCTCAACTTTCTCGGGCGTTTGCGCGGCTGGCTTTCCCTTGTTCAAATATATAGTACGTCTCTACAGGGTATGTGAATGTTTATCATTCTTAAACCTATGGTTACTACGACCTTGTACTCTCGCATTGAGAGTAGCATAATGATGTATCATAAACATACACTACTGTGCTCCTTTTGGCAAGGTAATATATCCCTGATCACATTACCTCTATAGGTTTCGTTTGATATAATGTACGTGCACGTGTTTCGAACGGACACTCTTTAGTTGGAAACACGTGATGATTCCTCCGTGTTCAGCAATGCGAAAGGCAGTAGAGTTATGGACAGTAGAACAACAGGGAAGCCAGATGGGACAGGGTCGCATATTTGGCTGCACCACACCATGCAGGTCAGGGTGGGCGAACGAACTCACACCATCGAGATGGATATTCCGATTCCGATTGGTGCAAGCGCGGATATACGCAAACAACTGCTGAACGAGGCCGAAAGCAGCATGGAGGAGCTCGCGAACCGCATTGAGAACCGCGAACCGCTAAAAGTAACGCGCAGCCAGCCGACTCAAGCTGATAGGGCTACATCCATCAAAGCGCCAGCATCTTCAGGGCAAAGCGCCGCCAGCAAAACGACGGCCAGCGCTGCTCCTTCAGCACCTACCCCCACACCACTACAGTTAGGCGCGACGGCCCAGCCCCCGGCACAGGCCCGTGGCTCTATTCCGCCTGGCGTACCCGTCAGCAAAGAGACGGCAGTGCCCCCGACGCGCCCGAATATAGGTGCCAGCATGCCCAGTTCACCCGGCATGTCGGTGGATACAAGCGGCAGCTTGAAGCTTCCACAGTTTATTCAATTTATTAAGGATACGCTGGACCTGTCCCCCAAGCAGGCCATGGAATTATTGAACGTAAAATCGCTCAGCGGGCTGAACTTGCGCGAGGCGCTGGAGGAGTTGCAGGAGATTGTTGGACGCGATACGGGTACTATGACGACGCCGACCGCAGCTGCCGGCCAGAAATCCGTCGAGAGCAATCAAACGAAAGAGCCGAAAGGACAGCAAGAAACAGACGGCGTGAAAGCCGGTGGCACATCTCGTGCTTCAGCATCCGGCGCTGGGGAGGACCAGGCTGGGAGGCCTTCATCCTCGTCAGCGTCTTTACCCCCGATAAAGTTTCCTGGTGCCGCAAATCCGAAGAACCCGGATATCGTCGAGATCACCAACGCCGTGGTCCGCGATACCCCTCCGTCCTACGCTTTCGATGAAGAAATTGACCTGGAAAGCGATGAGATCGCCCTGGAGGAGGAAGAAGATGTTGAGTACGTGCCCGAACTGACGAACCAGGAACGGCAGCTAGGAGAAAATGTGCTCGCTAAACTGCGCGAGGCGCATGGTTCTTCCAGCGCGAGTGATGCGCGTTTGAAGGTCTTACACAATGTCACTGATTCGCAGGTAAGCGAAGAGCAACTCCTGCAACTGGTAGATGGTATATGGGGTATCACAGCGCTCAAGAAATTGAAAAATGACCAGGCAGAAGCGCTGATTTCCTGGGCAAAAGAGGATGATTTTCTCAGCGAGGTCGAGATCGTACAGCTATTGATGCAAGAGGAACAATATGCGGGTAGTGACCGGTGAAGCCAAGGGGCGCAAACTCAAAGGGCCAAAGACGATTGGAACGCGCCCGATTATTGATCGCGTCAAGCAGGCGCTTTTCAACATCATCGCTGCCCGCGTAGAAGACGCGCGTTTCCTGGATCTCTTCGCCGGGACGGGCAGCGTCGGTATCGAGGCTTTAAGCCGCGGAGCCGCCAGCGCCACCTTTATTGAGTTGAACCATACAATGCTGGCGCTGGTGCGTGAAAACCTGCAAATCACCGGACTGGCGGATCGCGCCGAGACGATACATGCCGATGCTTTCAAGTTTTTGCAAAACGGGGCGCCGCAAGCGCGGCATAAACAGGGTAAACGGAGCACAGAAGCATCTACTGGTGAGACAGGCAATGTCTCCAACGTCACCGCTCCATATGATATCATCTATGTAGCGCCCCCGCAGTATCAAGAGATGGCTGCGCGCGCTTTAAGCATGCTCGATAGTTCGCCGCTGGTGTCCAGAACAGGACTGGTCATCGTCCAGATACACCCGAAAGAGCGCGCCGGCGTCGTTGCCGTGCCGCTTACGCGCCTGGCGCTTACAGACGAACGCCGCTATGGCAGTACATTACTGATGTTTTATGCAATCAAAGAGGAGCAATCTTGTTGACATCCTCCCGCCGCCTAAAGGCAGGCGGGATTCCCCACCTCGCGGTGAGGGTTTCCTGCTTCGTCCAGACGAGCCTTCCACGGTACCATTCGTGTTTGGTCTTACAGTCTGTCCACAGGCTTATTGACCTTCCCGATTGCCCATCGGTAGGTTCTCAGTCTGGTAGCCATCGCTTGCATGGTTCTCGCAAGCGGCAATTGAAAGAGAGGTGTACATTGGTGAAACACGCTAGTGCTTTTACCTGGCGGAACGATTTACGCCAGAACCCACAAACACTATTCCGTTGTCAATGTGCTCGAACAAGTGTCTCACGGCTGTCTAGACTTTCATTGAATAGGCATAGTGTGAATACTCAGTGTATGAGTACTACTGCCCTCTCCACCAAAGAAAGGAACGGCACTTTCATCCCGTCCCCTGAAGGGAGACGGGTCTTCCCGTGCCGATTTGATAAATATGCAAGGATCGAGTCCAGGTGGACGATTTGCTTTTTTAGACGCGGGCGAAACGGTACGAAGGTTAGGGATTGATCGTGTCACGCTCGACCAGTGGGTGCGCGACGGTCGCATTAAAGCCTATAAAGGGGTGGGACGCGACTCGTTTTACAAGGCCGCGGATGTTGACGCCCTGTACAAATCATTGCATCCAGAGGACGCCCTGGCCAAAGCCATAGCCGAGGATGAGCGTGACAGCGCCACGACCGGCGTGCCAGGGCAGCCAGTGCAATTGACGGTGCGCAAGAAGCAGGACCCGCAGATGCGAGTTTACCTGCGACTACAGGCGGATGCAAAATGGTACGATGTTTCGGAAGAGGACATTCTTACCTGGTTTCGCCAGCTTGCCCCCGATGGGTACGAGCGCAATAAGAAGAACGCGCAACATTCGATTAAGAAGTTGCAGTACCTGGTCAGCCTGATTGAAGAGGCGCAAGAGAAGCAATAGGGTTTTCAGGTAGGCAGGCAGGATATGATATCTTCTGTTTCGCCGATGATAAAATCTGCCCCTCGCTGCTGGTACACCTTTACCTCATCTTCGTGGACAAGCATTGCCACCAGTATC
>Ga0209238_1001061_pt1 | contig 10463 bp, 7 predicted proteins | sample GraSoi013_1_20cm_FD_185823 | JGI IMG/M metagenome (GOLD analysis project Ga0209238, IMG submission 185823) | Grasslands soil microbial communities from the Angelo Coastal Reserve, California, USA - Sample 10_02_2013_1_20cm (SPAdes) (version 2) | ecosystem: Environmental > Terrestrial > Soil >...
GTTCGGTCCGTTTGACAAACCCAAGGACGCGAACCCGGTGATCACGCCCAGTCCCGCGTCCCGGTTCCGCTCGGCAATGAGTGACACCATCGCGCGGTGGGAAGAGCATGCCACCTTCAATCCGGCCGCGGTGGTGAAGGACGGGCGTGTGTTTGTGTTGTACCGCGCCGAAGACGCGAGTGGTGAGCGCATGATCGGTGGTCACACCTCGCGCATCGGGCTGGCGGAGAGCCAGGACGGACTCCACTTCACCCGCCGCAGCGCGCCCGTGCTCTATCCCGACACGGACGCGCAGCGGCCGTACGAATGGCCCGGCGGCGTGGAGGACCCCCGTATCGTCGAGGCGGAGGACGGTTCCTACGTCCTCACGTACACGCAGTGGAACCGCCGCATCCCCCGACTCGCCGTTGCGACCTCCCGGGACCTCGTCCACTGGACCAAGCACGGTCCCGCCTTCGCCCAGGCGTATGGCGGCAAGTACCTGGACCTGGAATCGAAGTCCGGTGCGATCCTCGCCCGTGTCGAGGGGAGTCGCGTCATCGCGACCAAAGTGGGTGGGATGTACTGGATGTACTTCAACGTCCCCGACATTCTCATCGCGACATCCGACAATCTCATCGCGTGGACGCCGCTCGAGGACAGGAACGGCACGCTCCTGAAGGTCCTCTCTCCCCGGCCGGGGCATTTCGACTCCCGCATCCCCCGACTCGCCGTCGCGACCTCCCGGGACCTCGTCCACTGGACCAAGCAGGGTCCCGCCTTCGCCCAGGCGTATGGCGGCAAGTACCTGGATCTGGAATCGAAGTCCGGTGCGATCCTCGCCCGCGTCGAGGGGAGTCGCGTCATCGCGACCAAAGTGGGTGGGATGTACTGGATGTACTTCAACGTCCCCGACATTCTCATCGCGACATCCGACAATCTCATCGCGTGGACGCCGCTCGAGGACATGAACGGCACGCTCCTGAAGGTCCTGTCACCCCGGCCGGGGCATTTCGACTCCTGGCTGGTCGAGGCGGGCCCGCCGGCCCTGATCACGGAGCACGGCATTCTTGTCCTGTATAACGCAGGAAACAGCGATCGCGACGGTGTGCCGGACCTCCCCCCGCGCGTCTACACGGGCGGGCAGGCCCTGTTCGATCGCGGCAATCCCCTCAAGCTGGTGGCCCGCTCGGACGTGCCATTCATCAAGCCCACGGAGGACTACGAGCGGACGGGACAGTACCCGCAGGGCACGACGTTCGTGGAAGGGTTGGTGCCGCTCCGCGGCCGCTGGTACCTGTATTACGGCACGGCGGACTCGCGGGTCGGCGTAGCGGTCTGGGACCCGAAGCCGCGCCGGCCGTGAAGACCCTCGCCGACCCGGTGGCGCGCGCGTAGTTTAGGCGCCGTCTGTTGGCATCCGCTCATGCAGGGAAGGAGGTCCGAGTATGGCGATCCGCATCGGTGACGAAGCCCCCGATTTCACCGCCGAGACGACCGAGGGCACGATCCATTTTCACGAGTGGATCGGCGACAAATGGGCGATCCTGTTCTCGCACCCGAAGGACTTCACGCCCGTGTGCACGACGGAGTTGGGCTATATGGCGGGACTCAAGCCGGACTTCGACCGGCGCAACGCCAAGGTCGTCGGCTTGAGCGTCGACCCGGTGAGCGACCACGCGCGTTGGCTCAACGATATCAAAGAGACCCAGGGCCACGCCGTGAACTACCCGCTGATCGGCGACGCCGATCTGACCGTCGCGAAGCTGTACGACATGATCCACCCGAATGCGACCGGCGGCAAGCGCACGGCGGTGGAGAACGCGACGGTCCGTTCCGTGTTTGTGATCGGCCCGGACAAGAAGGTCAAAGCCATGATCGCCTATCCCATGAGCACGGGCCGCAACTTCGACGAAGTGCTGCGGCTGCTCGATTCGGTGCAGCTCACGGCGAAGCACACGGTGGCGACGCCGGTCAACTGGAAGCCTGGCCAGGACGTGATCATCCCGACGTCCGTCTCGGACGACGACGCGCGTAAGAAATACCCGCAGGGCTTCAAGACCCACAAGCCCTATTTGCGTACCGTGCAACAGCCGAAGTAGGGAGGAATGCACCGATGACGCTCGTCAAGGTCGCCCCGCCGATCGAGCAGGACGTCGACCTCACGCAGACCTACGATGCGGTGATCGTGGGCTCGGGCGCCGCCGGCGGCATGGCGGCCCACGTCCTGACGTCACGTGGCATGAAGGTCCTGATGCTGGAAGCCGGAAAGAAACTCGATATCAACCAGGAACTCCGCTCCATGCAGTGGCCGTATGATCACCCGCGCCGCGGCGACGCCCCGCCCGGATCGCATCACCTCTCCTTCAACGAGTACACGATCCGCAAGCCGCCCTACGCCAAGGGCGCGGCTTTCAAGCACGTGTACTCGTACGTCGGCGGATGGGGGGGCTCGGACTACGTCAAGAACATCCTGGTGGACGAGAAAGAGCACCCCTACACCGGATCCAACTACGCCTGGGTGCGGGCGCGCTGCCTGGGGGGCAAGACCAACATCTGGGGCCGCCTGGCCCTCCGCTTGTCCGACTACGACTTCAAGGCCAAGACCCACGACGGCTACGGCGAAGACTGGCCCATCGCCTACGCGGACCTGGAGCCGTACTACGACAAGGTCGACCTCTACCTCGGCATCTCCGGCGTCAAGGAGAACCTGCCGCACCTGCCGGACAGCCAGTTCCAGCGTCCCTCGAAGCTCAACTGGGGTGAGGTGAAGCTGCGCGAGAGCTTGAAGAAAGCGGGACAGGTCCTGACGCCGTATCGCGCCGGCGTCACCACCGACGGGTTGAAGCACAACAAGTATCGGAGCAAGTGTTACGGCCGGGGCGCCTGCGATCGACGGCCCGGCGGGTGCGATATCCATGCCGTATTCGATTCGCCCACCGGGCTCATCTATCCCGCGGTGGACACGGGACATCTGACGGTGCGGCCCAACTCCACGGCGCATGCCTGCGATCGACGGCCCGGCGGGTGCGATATCCATGCCGTATTCGATTCGCCCACCGGGCTCATCTATCCCGCGATGGACACGGGACATCTGACGGTGCGGCCCAACTCCACGGCCCATGAGGTGCTGGTCGACAAAAACACCGGGCGGGCGCGCGGCGTGGCGTTCCTCGACAGCGTGACGCGCAAGAGCTACGAGGCCAAGGGGAAGGTCGTGATCCTGGCCGCGTCCACGCTCGAATCGGCTCGCCTGCTCCTGCTGTCGCGGTCCCCCCAGCATCCCAACGGCCTCGGTAACTCGAGCGGGCACGTCGGTCACAACTTCTGCGAGCACGTGATGGGTCCGGGCGTTACCGGGCTGATCAAGGAGCTCGTGGGCAAGCCGCACACCCTCGATGACGGCCGGCCGGGAGGGTTCTACATCCCCCGCTTCCGGAACCTGAAAGACCGCCAGCCCGGGTTCATCCGAGGCTACGGCTACGAGGGGAACAGCGGCCATTCCATGTTCCCGGCGCACGTCATGGACACGCCGGGCTTCGGCGGCCAGTTCAAAAGGAGCGTGCGCGATCACGCCGGGGCATTCGTCAGTATGGGGGCCTTCGGCGAAGTCCTGCCTCGCTACGAGAGCTACGTCGATTTGGATCCCGAGACGAAGGACGCCTGGGGGATCCCGGTGCTGCGCTTCCACTATCACTTCTCGGACAACGAGCGCAAGATGGCCGAGGACATGGTCGCGACGGGCCGCGAAATGCTCGAGGCGGCCGGGATCGAGGTTGTGGGGACGGACGAGAAAGTGCTCACGGAGGGGTGGTCGATCCACGAGCTGGGCACGGCGCGCATGGGCAACGATCCCAAGACCTCGGTGCTGAACCAGTTTCAACAGTCGCACGACGTCCGGAACCTGTTTGTCGTCGACGGCTCGAGCCACGTCAGCGCGTCGTGTCAGAATCCCACGTGGACCATCATGGCGCTGGCGTGGCGCTCGTGTGATCATCTGGCGGACGAATTCAGGAAGGGGAACGTATGACGGACGCGCCCAAACACCCGGAGTCACTCTCGCGCCGAGACATGATCGCCGCCACGGCGGCGGCGCTGGTCACTCCGTTGCTGCAGGGGGGGGCGGTCAGCATGCAGCCCGTTGCTGGTGTCCCGGGTAAATTCCTGACGGCGGCGGAGTACGCGCTGCTGGATGAGCTCACCGAGCTCATCATCCCCGCCGATGACCACTCTCCCGGGGCGCGCGTCGCCGCCGTGGCGGCCTACATCGACGGCCGGCTGGCGGAATCGCTCGAGCCCGACTGGCAGGCCAGGTGGCGCTCCGGCCTCCAGGCCGTGGATGGCTTGTCTCGTGAGCTCAACGCGAAGCCGTTCCTCGAGGCCACGCCGGACCAGCGGGTCGCGGTCCTCACGCGAATGGCGGCGGGCGAGGCGGACCCCAAGACGGCCCCCGAGCGCTTCTTCGGAGAGCTCAAGGGGTGGACCGCGCGGGGATACTATACCTCCAAGATCGGCATCCACCTCGATCAGGAATACAAGGGGAACGTGTACCAGCGCGGGGAATTCGCCGGGTACGACGCGAAGTAAGGGCGACCACGACCAGGAGGATGAGATGCGTACACGTTTCCTCGCGCTCGGGCTGACGTTCCTGGGCGCGCAGGTGCTCGGGGCGCAGACCAAGCTGTCCGGGGCTGGCACATGCGGCAAGCCCGACGTCACGCACACGATCGCGATCGGAGATCGCCCCAACCACGCGTTCACGATCAGCCAAACCAAGTGCCGATGGACCAAGCCGTTTGCGATCGGTGGGCTCCGATCCAAGGGCGGCACGGGCGTGCAATCCGACGAGGTGAGCGACAGCACTTCGCAGTTCCACGGTTACTTCCTGGACACCATGTCCGACGGGAACCAGGCTCACTATCGCTACGTGGGGACGACCACGCTGAAGGATGGAGCGCCCCAGGGCGCGATCTGGAACTGGCTGTTCGTTGGTGGGACCGGGACGTTGCGGGGACTCAGGGGAAGCGGGTCGTGCCGGGCGAAGTCGATCGGCAACGGCGTCAGCGCATGGGAGTGTACCGGCTCCTATCAGCTTCCGAAGTGACCGTCAGCGGGGTTCTGGGCTAGAATTCCAGCGTCTTCAGAAACGCGCAGTTGCGTCGCGCGTTGTCGAGGGGATGCTCGACGCCCTCCTCCTCGACGTAACAGGGCTTGTTATCGATGTCCGGAATGTTGGCCAGCAGGCGCCGGAAATCGACCGTTCCGGTGCCGAGCTCCGTGTCGCGCGAGCGGTCCTTCACGACGTCCTTCAGATGGAAGCTCCAGTAGCGATCGCGGTACCGCTCGAGATAGGCGAACGGGTCGCCACCACCCATGATCATGTTGCCGACGTCGAGCTGGTGACGGACGACCGTCGGGTCGGTTCGCTGCACGAACACGTCGTACGGTACGGTGCCGTCGATGGGCGTCATGTGGTCCGCCTCGTTGTGGAAGGCGAGCCAGATGCCCGCGCGCCGGGCCGCGGCGCCGGCGGCGTTGAAGCGGTCGGCCCACTCCCGCCAGTCGTCGAGCGAGCGGGTCGTGTCCGGTGTGAAGCTCGGCACGATCAAGTACTCATGGCCGAGCCGGTGGGCGATAGCGAGACTCCGCTCCCACCCGACGAGCACGACGGTGGGCGAGACGTGCGCCGAGGGCGCGCGCAGCCCTTCGTGATCGAGGGCGGCCCGGACTTGCTCGGTGGTCCGGCCGAAATTACCGAATGACCAGAGCAGCTCGACGTCGGTGTACCCCATGGCCCGCACGGCCGCCAGTGTGCCGTCGGGGTCGCGCCCCATCGCGTCGCGCACCGAATAGAGCTCGAGCCCGATCCGGTTGAGACGGCGAGGAGAGCCTATGACGCGGGACGCCCACGGTCCGGTCGCGAGGGAGGCGCCAAGGGCATGGACGAATGTTCGCCGCTGCATGCCCCAAGCTGTCGCGAGATTGGGAGCGTCGCAAGACTAGCCGGTGTTCCGCAGTCCCTGAGCAATGCCGTTGAGGGTGGACGCGAGCCCGGCGCTGACCGGCCCTGGCGCGGGGTCGCCGTCACGCTTGCGCTGCAACAACGTCACCTGGAGCAGCGAGAGCGGGTCCACGTACGGGTTCCGAAGCCCGATCGCCGTCTGGAGCATAGGATTGTCGCGCATCAAGTAGTCGCTCTCCCGGATGCGAAGCAGCGCGGCGATGGTCCGGCGGAACTCGTTCTCCAGGTGGTCGAAGAGCGCGAGGTCGCCGCCGAGCTCCCGCACATACATCCGAGCGATGGCGAGGTCGGCTTTGGCACAGACCATCTCCACTTTGGCGAGGAGATCGTCGAAGAAGGGCCACGCGTGCGCCATGCGGCGCAACACCGCGAGCCCGCCGGGCTCGCTGCCTACCGCCTCGAGCGCGGTGCCCACACCCAACCATCCCGGTAGCATGAGCCGCGTCTGGGTCCACCCGAAGACCCATGGAATCGCGCGGATCCCCGCGATCGTTTCTTCGCCCGGTGCCCGGTAGGCCGGCCGCGACCCGAAGCGCACGTCGGCGAGCTCCCGGACGGGAGTCGTCTGGACGAACAGCTTGAAGAGGTCCCCACTCCCGTACACGAGCGTGCGGTAGCCGGGCAGCGCCTCCGCGGCCAGTCGGTCCATGACCTCCCGGAACCGCGCTTCCTCGCCGGGCTCGAGACCGGTGCGCCAATCCTCGAACCGATGTAACAGGACGCCGCTGAGCATCAGCTCGAGGCTCCGCTCGGCCACGGATAAGAGGCCAAAGTTCTGGGAGACGATTTCTCCCTGCTCGGTGATCTTGATCCCGCCGTGCACCGTCCCCGGGGGAAGCGCGGTGAGCGCCCGCGCTACCGGCGAGCCTCCCCCGCGCCCCACCGTACCGCCGCGGCCGTGGAACAGTGTCCATGACACGCCCGCGTCGGCGCAGGCCCGCGCCACGTCCTCCTGCACGCGGTACAGGGCCCATGCCGAAGGGAAGAGTCCTGCGTCTTTCGCGGAGTCGGAGTAGCCCAGCATCACCTCCTGGTGCCGCCCGCGGGCGGCGAGGTGTCGCTGCCAGATCGGATCGCCGAGCAGTGAACGCACCACGAGCGGGGCCTGCTCGAGATCCTCCAGGGTCTCGAACAGCGGCACGATGTCGATGCGGGACAGCGCAGGCTCGCGGGACAGGTCCACGAGCCCTCCTTCCCGCGCCAAGAGCAGCACGCGCAGCAGGTCGTCGGCGGACCGCGTGCGCGAGACAATGTAGGTCGAGGCCGCGGCCACGCCGATCTCGTCCTGGATCGCGCGTATGACCCGAAACACCTGCAGGGTCCCGTCGGTGGGCCCCGTGAGGGCGACGTGGGGCGCGTGCAACGGGCGTCGGCCGCCCAGCTCCCGCCGGATGGCCTCGCCGTCCAGCTCGCCCAGTCCGACCGCCGTCGTGAGGTCGAGCAACGCCCGGGTGTGGACGGCGGCGTCCTCCCGCACGTCCAGGCGGTAACCGTGGAAGCCGTGGGCGCGCACCTGAGCCAGCAGCGGCTCCACCAGGGCACGCCGCGCGTGCGCCGCACCGACGGCATCCAGGCTGTCGGCAACCAGCTTGAGGTCACGCTCGAGCTCGTCGGGCGAGGCGTACCCGGGGGGGTCGGCTTCGACCCGGGCTCGCATGAAGCTGACCTTCAGGCGGAGCGGCTCGTCGGCGTTGCGGCGACGATTCTGCTCCCACACGCCCGGCAGCTCCTGGCGGTCCCGCTCGAGCGAGGCCCGCAGCTCGGGCGACATCGCGGCGAGCCGCTCGGATACGGAGAGCCGCGCCGTGAGGTCAGCCAGCGCCCGCCCGTAGTGGCCGAGCACCGCGCGGCGGGCGCTGCGCGCCGCCGCGAGCGTAATCTCCGCGGTGACGAACGGGTTGCCGGCGGCGAGCGTAATCTCCGCGGTGACGAACGGGTTGCCGTCTCGATCGCCCCCGACCCAGCTCCCCATGGTCAGGGGGGTCACCGCGGCGAGCGCGCAGCCGAACTCGTCTTCGAACGCCTGGATCAGCCGCTCGCGCACGCGCCACTCGGCCTCGAGCAGGCGATCCTCCAGATACCAGAGGGCATTCGACACCTCGTCCATGACGGACGGGCGGTCGCGCCGCACCTCCTCGGTGAGCCAGAGGAGCTCGACCTCGCCCTCGAGACGCCCCTCGATGGCGCGGCGCTGGGGCTCGGGCGCGCCGTCCCGCGCCAGGAGACCCTCCGCCAGCCGTGCCTGGAGATCGAGGATCGTGCGTCGGGCGGACTCGGTGGGGTGCGCGGTGAGGACCGGCCGGACGTCGAGCGTGAGCAGGGCACGCGCGACCTCCTCGGCTCCATGGCCGGCCTCACGCAGGCGGCGCAGCGACCAGCGCACCGATCCGCGCTGCGCTGCGGCCAGGTCGTCCTGGCGCGACCGTCGGACCCGATGGGCCTGTTCCGCGGCGTTGATGAGAATGAAGAACACCGTGAACGCACGGGCCGTGAGGCGCGCCGTTTCCGGTGGCAGGGCGCGGGTGCGCGCGAGCAACGCGTCCAGGTCCGGTGCCCCCGGGACGCCGAGCCGTCGGGCGCGGCACGCCCGACGCAGCTCCTCGACCGCGCGGAATGTGTCGTCACCCGCCAGCCGGCCGACGACGCGACCGAGCGTCGCCGCGAGCCAACGCACGTCCTGGCGCAGCTGCGCGTCTTGAGGCCGAGCTACCGGCGGCGGAAGCGGAACGGTCGCGGCGACGTGGGAGGTGGTCATGGCGGTGATCGTGTCGCATGATCGCGGGGACCACGGTGCGGCGCAAGGCGCCCCGAGCCTCGCGCCCGTGCGGGCGCTAGATTTGATGCTTCCCCGGTGTCGATTACCGACTCCCCCGAACGACTATCTGGTGTCCACAAACTGTTCCACCACGATTCGGGAGGACGTTATGAAGTACCTCTGCCTGATTTACGATGAGGAGAAGAAGGTCGGCTCCATGTCCAAGAGCGAGTCGGACGCGTTCATGGGCGAGTACTACGCCTTCACCGAGGGAATCCAAAAGAGCGGCCATTACGTCGCCGGGGAGGCGCTGCAGCCGATTCATACGGCCACGACCGTTCGGATCCGGAACGGAAAGCTGTCCACCACCGACGGTCCCTTCGCCGAGACCAAGGAGCAGTTAGGCGGGTTCTACCTCATCAATGCCAGGGACCTGAACGATGCCATCCAGGTGGCCTCGAAGATCCCGTCGGCGCGCCTGGGGAGCGTCGAGGTGCGGCCGATCATGGTGTTCGACCACCAGTAGCCCGTGAGCGGGGACGCGGCCAACGAGACGGCGGTACGCGACATGGTAGACGCCGTCTATCGCTCCGACTCACGTCGCGTCCTCGCCACCCTGATCCGCCTGCTCGGCGACTTCGACCTCGCAGAAGAAGCGCTGCACGATGCCTTTACCGCAGCAGTAGAGCGGTGGCCGCGTGATGGCGTACCCGCCAATCCCCGGGCGTGGCTCGTGTCGGCCGGCCGCTTCAAGGCCATCGACGCAATGCGCCGGCGCGCCCGGTTCGACGCGTCGCTCGAGGAGATCGCCCGCCGATTTGACGTTGAGACGAGCGACCCCGTCGCACGGGACGGGGAGAGTGTCGAAGACGATCGGTTGCGGTTGATCTTCACCTGCTGCCATCCGGCTCTGCCGCCGGACGCCCAGATCGCGCTGACCTTGCGCGAGGTCTGCGGCCTCACGACCGAGGAGATCGCCCGCGCCTTTCTCACCGGTCCTCCCACAGTGGCCCAGCGCATCGTGCGCGCCAAGGCAAAGATTCGGGACGCGCGCATTCCCTATGAGGTGCCGGTGCGGGGCGATCTGCCGGGGCGGCTCGACACGGTGTTGCACGTGATCTACCTCGTGTTCAACGAGGGGTATTCCGCGTCGGCGGGGAGCTCGCTGACGCGGCCCGACCTCTCGGGCGAGGCGATCCGCCTGGGCCGCCTGCTCCTCGACCTGCTGGCGGAGCCCGAGGCGCTGGGACTGTTGGCGCTGATGCTGCTGCACGAATCGCGGCGCGCCGCGCGCACCTCGCCAGCGGGAGAGCTCGTCCTGCTGGGCGACCAGGACCGCTCGCTCTGGAACCGTGAGCTGATTGCGGAGGGGAGCGCCCTGGTGCAACGGGCGCTGTCGTCGCGCCGCTTCGGGCCCTACACGCTCCAGGCAGCCATCGCCGCGGTCCATGCCGAAGCGCCCGCCGCCGGCGCCACGGACTGGGCCCAGATCGTCGGGCTATACGACGTGCTGGCGCGAGCGGACCCGTCGCCCGTGGTCGAGTTGAATCGCGCCGCGGCGGTGGCGATGCGCGATGGTCCCCTCGCGGGCCTTACCCTGATCGACGCTATCCTGGCACGCGGCGATCTCGCAGACTACTACCTGGCGCACTCGGCACGGGCGGATCTGTGCCGGCGCCTGGGGCGAACGACCGAGGCCCGGGCGTC